>Ga0111538_10005129_pt1 | contig 17966 bp, 16 predicted proteins | sample SoiMethybrSBSTD1_FD_79669 | JGI IMG/M metagenome (GOLD analysis project Ga0111538, IMG submission 79669) | Bulk soil microbial communities from a Populus tree surrounding site in Tennessee, USA - Soil MetaG P. TD hybrid SBSTD1 (version 2)... | ecosystem: Environmental > Terrestrial > Soil >...
AGCGGATGGAGCCGCCGGCGATGCGGCCGGGCGGGTTGGGGATGAGGCGCATGATGCTGAGCGCCGTCACCGACTTGCCGCAGCCCGACTCGCCGACCACGCCGAGGGTCTGGCCGGGCGCGACCTCGAAGGAGACCCGGTCGACCGCGCGCACCGTGCCGTGCTCGGTGCGAAACTCGGTCACCAGCTCCTTCACCTCGAGCAGATTCTCGGCGGCCCCGGCCTGCGAACGAGCTTCTGCCTGCGCCTGGGCCATGGCGTCCGACCATAGCACGCGATTGCTGGCCCGGCAGTCGGGGCCGGGAGCAACAGCTCAGGGACTGGGCGCCGGTCCCGTCGCGCCGGTCGACGGCCGCGCGGGGGCCGGTGACGCGGCCGGCGCCGCCTGCTTCTTCTGGCCGCACACGGCGAGACCCTGCACCTGCGTGACCTGGTACTTGTCCGCAGGCTGCGGCGGCAGGTTGATCCTTCGTGTCGCCCACTCGACCACCAGGTCGGCCTTCTCCTGCGGCTGGACGAACTTGCTGTAGACCGGCAGGCGGAAAGCGATGCCGTCCTCCGACTTCACCGTCTTCATCTTCTTGTTGTTGAGCTTCCACTCGACCTTGCCGGCGGCGTCGCGGACCGTGCTCTCCAGGACCTCCCACTTGCCGCCGTCACCGTCGTTGCCGTCGAGCACCAGGTGCTGCTTCTGGCCGTTCTTCGACACCAGGTCGACCTCCCAGGTCCCGTTCCGGTCGTTCCACTTCACCGTGCCGGTCGGGTCCGGGATGATGGGGGTCGAGCCGACCGCGAGGAGCAGGAAGTCGTCGGGCTCCATGCTGACCCGCAGGAGCTGGGCGATCGCCTGCCGGTCGCAGACGCCCTCCAGCTGGCACTTGTGCTCGAAGTCCTGGAACGTGAAGTTGGTCCCATCGCACGCGAGGTCGGCGGCCGTCATGTCCGTCTGCGGGTTGATCCCGTTGAACCTGACCTTGGCCCCCTTCTCCCCCATGACGTGCATGGTGGTCTTGATGCGCTCCTTGCCGAGCCAGTAGTCCATCGTGTTCTGGGTCGCGACGTAGGTCTTCGCCTTGTCGCCGACCTGCCGCAGGTGCTGGACGAAGAGGTCCGCGCCGGGGGTCGCGTACGGTTGCTTGATGTGGTCGCCGCAGCCGAGCGCGAGGCCGGCCAGCGCGAGAGCCAGGAAGCGGGAGCGCATCCTACAGTTTACGCAGGATCACGCTGCCGATCGAGTAACCAGCGCCGAACGAGCACAAGACTCCGATCGCTCCCGGCGCCAGGTCGTCGTGATAGTGATCGAAGGCAATGATCGACCCGGTCGACGCGGTGTTCGCGTACCGGTCGAGCACGATGGGCGCCCGCTCCTGGGTCGGCTCCTCGCCGAGGATTCGCCGCACGATCGCCTCGTTCATGTTCACGTTGGCCTGGTGCAGCCAGTAACGCGCCACCCGCTTGGGGTCGAAGCCGAGCGACTCGAGGTGGCTCACCATGAAGTGCGAGGCCAGCGGGACCACGTCCTTGAACACCTTGCGGCCCTGCTGATAGAAGAGCTTGTCGGTGTCGAACATGGTCGTCGGGTCGCAGCGGTTGAGGTAGCCGCCGTTGTTCCGGATCGTGTTCGAGTACTTCGACATCAGCTTGGTGCCGAGGACCTCGAACGAGCCGGGGCGCGCCCGCTCGATGGGCTCGAGCACCAGCGCGGTCGCCGCGTCGCCGAAGATGAAGTGACTGTCACGGTCTCGCCAGTTGGCGTGGCCGCACATGATCTCCGGGTTGACCACCAGCGCGCAGCTGGCGTTGCCCGTGCGAAGGGCGTCGGTGGCGATCTGGATGGGGAAGGTGCCGGACGAGCAGCCGACCGCCAGGTCGTAGGCGAACCCGCGCGCCCCGATCGCGTTCTGCACCTCGATGCCGATCGACGGGTACAGGCGCTGGAGATTCGCGGTGGCGAGGATCACCATGTCGATGTCCTCGCCGCAGCGCCCGGCGCGCTCGAGCGCCTGCTCGGCCGCCTTGACCGCCATCTCGGCCTGGATGCAGAGCTCGCTGTCCGGCCGCTGCGGGATGTTCGGGCACATGCGATCCGGATCGAGGATGCCGGTCTTGTCGACCAGCCTGCGCTCCCTGATCCCCGATGCCTTGAGGACGAACTCCGGGCTGGACTCGGGCAGCGGCTGCGCGGTCCCGGCCGCGATGGCGTCGGCGTTCTTCGCGTTCTCGCGGCGGACGAACTCGTTGAACGCCGCACACAGCTCGTCGTTCGAGACGACCGTCTCCGGGAAATTCGTCCCCGAGCCGGCGATGGCGATACCTGTGCTCATGAGTCCGGGACCATACCCGGGCCCGGCCGATAATCAACTGGCGACTCGTCCGGTCACCCAGCGCCCGGGCCCCGACAGGGAGTCGCTTCGCGGGGTTGATGGATCTCGCCTGCGCGGTCCGAGGGTCGGACCAATCGTTCCGCGCGCTTCTCGCCGGACTCTCCGCGTCGTGCGTGAACGCCGCCTCACTCGTGGACCACGATGAACTGGCGCTGGAAGCCGACCAGGAGCTCCATCTCGCGATCGCCCACCTCGGTTCGCACCCGGTGGAAGCGGGTCAGGAGCGACGGCGGGCAGTCGGTCCCCGCACAGATGTTCTGGTACGGCTTCGCGGGGAAGGCCTCGATCATCGCGCGCGGCACCACCAGCGAGCCGGTATCGTCCGCCTCACAGTCGATGTACGCGAACACCGGTGTTCCGTGCGCGCCGTTGTTCGACTTCAGCTGCAGGCCGACGCGGCTTCCCGGCTCTGGATCGTCCCAGGTGAGCTCGAGGTCGGCGCCGTCGTTCAGCTCCAGCGTGTCATCGCCGGTGTCGCCGCCCTCGACCAGGTCGATCGAGATCGCCGGCACCCCTTCGGTGTCGAGCGAGAACGCGGCGACCTCGCCGCCGGCGGCGTCGAGCGAGACCGGGTCGCCGGCGCCGAACAGGTCCTCCGGCGGCGGCGCGTCGGCGTAGTAGCCGTACTCGTGATACGGCATGACGACGTCCGCGGCCGGCGCGCTCACGGTCACGGTTCCGGCCGACAGCGAGGTCGGGAAGGGGACACACTCCCCGTCGCTGTCGCAGATGCCGTCGCACGGCGAGCAGTCGGCCGGCTGGTAGACGTAGTAGCGGCACGCCCCCGCTTCCATGTCGAGGCGGTGAAAGAGCGGCCGCGGGTCGAGGATGCTGCCGAACACCTGGGTGTATGCAGTCCCGGTCTCGCCCCAGCCCATCTCCATGGCGACGAACTGACCGTCGGCCGGAGGCGGCGCCAGGTCGCCGCCGCCGCCATCGGCCTCGGGCGCGCCGTCGGCGCCGCCGGCGTCTCCACTGCCGCCGTCGTCGTCACCACCACAGGCTGCCAGCAAGAGAACGGCGATCGCGATGCGGGACATGCGGGCCTTCTTCAGCAAGCCGCGCGCCAGCCCGGCACCGCGCCTCCTCGCGACGTTGCGGGGCGCGGTCGACAGAAATCCGAGGCGCCGGCGCCGCTCAGATCGCGTTCACGCCGGTCAGGTTCTTGGCGATGATGCGCCGCTGGATCTGCCCGGTCCCCTCGAAGATGTCGTAGATCTTCGCGTCGCGGTACCACTTCTCGACCGGGTGGCCGGGCTCGAGGGCCTCCTCGCCGAGGAGCGCCATCGCCCGGGTGGTCACCAGCTGGGCGGTGCGCGCCGCGTGCGCCTTGGACATCGAGGCGAAGGACACGTTGTCCATCCGGTGGTCGGCCATCCATGCCGCGCGATGCACCAGGAGGCGCGAGGCGTGGATCTCCATCTCCATCTCGGCGAGCGCGAAGGCCACGTGCTGGTGGCCGCCGAGCGGCGTCCCGCGCAGCGTCCCGCCGCGCACCCGCTCGAGCAGGTACTCGAAGGCGGCCCGCGCGATGCCGACCGCCTGCGCGCCCACCGCGGGGCGGGTCGAGTCGAGCATCTTCTTGGTGTCGCCCAGTCCCTCGCTCGGTCCCGGGCCGCCCAGCATCATGTCCTGGTGGACGCGGCAGTCCTCGAAGTGCACCTGGGCGGTCTCGGATGCGCGGATCCCGAGCTTGGTCTCTTTTCTGCCCGGAATCAAGCCGGGGGTCCCGCGCTCGACGATGAACCCGCGCACCCCGGCGCGCCCCAGCGACGGGTCGGTCTGTGCCCACACCACGTAGACGCTGGCCGAGTGGCCGTTGGTGATCCACTGCTTGTGGCCGCGCAGCACCCAGTGGTTGCCGTCCTTCCTGGCCGTGGTCGCCAGCGACGAGATGTCCGACCCGGTCTGCGGCTCGGAGAGCGCCATGGCCGCGACCTTGACCCGCCCTTTTTCATCCTCGCCCTTGAGCGCTGCCTTGAAGACCTGCTTCTGCTCCTCGTTGCCGATCCGCCCGACCGGCGCCGCCGCCAGCGACGATCCGCCGATGGCGAGCGCGATCCCGGCACAGCCCCAGGCCAGCTCCTCGACCCCGACCACCGCGAGCCGGCCGCCGCGGCTCGGCTTCTTCTCCCCCTCGGCGTCCTCGTCGCCGGCGATGCGCCGCGCCTCGAGCATCGCGCTCTGTCCCAGGCCGAACGCGCGCACCTTCTTCATCAGGTCCCACGGCATCGACTCCTCGCGGTCGTGCTTCTCCGCGATGGGCCGGATCTCCTTCTCGGCCAGCGCGTGCATCATCTGATGCGCCGCGCCGAACATCGGGTCGCCGTGCATGATGTCCATCAGGCGCCTCCTCGCGACGACGTCGTCTGGGCCAGCACCCGGGCGAAGGCCTCGTTGCCGCCCAGCACCTCGAAGGCGCGCGCGTCGCGCATCAGCTTCTCGACCGGGAAGTCGTTGACGAAGCCGTAGCCGCCGTGGATCTGCACTGCCTCGATGGTCGCGCGCGACACCACCTCGGCCGCCAGGTCGCGCGCCCGGCTGGCGGTGTCCGCCGCGCCGGCCGCCCCGCGATCGATCTCCCACGCCGCCTGGAGCACGTAGGCGCGCGCCGCCGCGATCGCGGTCTGGTTCGAGTCGCGCATCCGCGCCAGCGACTGAAAGCGCCCGATCGGCTGGCCGAACTGGATGCGATCCTCGGCGTAGGCCGCCGCGTACTCGATGGCCGCCGCCGCCACCCCCAGCCCGCGCGCCGCCAGCGAGACCCGGTACCAGGCCAGGATCTCCTCGACCGCCGCCCCGCCCAGCACCATCTCCGGCGCCACCTCGAACCGCTCGAGCGCCAGGCTGCCCCAGGCCGCCGCCCGCCAGCCGGACGGGGTCGCCGGCGCCGCCCGCCCGGCCGGCACCGCCAGCAGGAACACGACCGGCCGCTCGCCGGCGCGCGCCGAGACCAGGACGTGGCTCGCCGCTGCCAGCCCGGGCAGGGGCCCCAGCCGCCCGCTCACCGCCAGCCCGCCGCGCGCATCGGCCGTCACCGCCAGCCGCTCGTAGAAGTCGTGGGCGAAGCCGGCCAGCCGCCCGGCGCCCAGCGCGGAGAAGAGCGAGTCCTTGGCCGCCGCGCTGCCCCAGCGGGCCACCGCCAGGGCCGGCTCGACGTTGCTCTCGACCAGCGCCGCCATCGCGGCGCAGCCGCGCCCGAGCTCGTAGCCGCGCAGCGCGCGCGCCAGGTGCGAGTAATCCCCGTCGAGCAGGCCGCCCGCCGCCTCGGGCACCGCGTCCACCATGAGACCGAGCTCGCCGGCCGACTTCCACAGCTGGGCGGGGGCCGCCGCCGCGCGGTCGGCCTCGGCCGCCCAGGCGCGCAGCTGCTTCTCGCTCCAGCGGCGGAGCGTGGCCACCAGGAGCGCTTGCTCGTCGTCGAGGGCGAAGTCCATCTGGTGGCGAGGGGCGGATTCGAACCGCCGACACAGGGCTTATGAGACCCCCGCTCTACCGGCTGAGCTACCCCGCCAGGGGGAGGGGGCAGGAAGATAGTCGGCCGCACGGCGGCGGGCAAGTGCCGTGCGCCAAACGCACCTGGAGTTGACTTCCGGCCGCCTGCGGGGCAATTTGTGTGCAGCTAACACGTCGTATTCGCGAGCGCGCTCGGGGATCGTCTAACGGTAGGACAGCGGCCTTTGGAGCCGCTCGTGGAGGTTCGAATCCTTCTCCCCGAACTCGGCCGACCACACTCATGAAGCTCCTCAAAGGCGAACGGCTCTTCTTCGGCTGCAAGATCGACAGCAAGCTGCGCGAGGCGCTCGCGCAAGCCAAGCCGGGCGACCGCCGCTACTTCGAGGATCCCAACGGCGAGTTCCTGCGCGTCTTGACCTTCGAGGACGAGCGCTGGATCGGCAAGGTCATGGGCGGAGGCGTTCAGGTGAGCGACGTGGAGGACATCCAGCGCAACGTGGTCTCGATCCTCCGCCGGGTCGCGCCCAACGTCCGCACCTCGCCCTCGTCGATCAAGATCTTCGCGGTCGCCGCCGAGGGCGACGTCGTCATCGCCGACGATCACGAGCCGCCGGACACCGACGACGCCGACGACAAGGGCGAAGGCCCTTACATTGACTACCCGTAGCTCCGCGACGGGCGGCGACTACCCGTAGCTCCGCGACGGGCGGCGACTACCCGTAGCGGCTGCGCTCAGCCGTGCTGCGCTGCCAGCTCGTGGACGGCGCCCCAGCGGATGCCGCGGTCGCTGGTGACGATCTCCGGGGCGTCGAGGTAGCTGGCCAGCCGGGCGTAGATGGCCGCGCCCCCCGCGATGACGTCGGCCCGCTGCGGCTCGAGTCCGGGCAGGTGGCGCTTCTCGGCCACCGTCAGCTCCAGGTACCGCGCCAGCTGCCGCTCGACCTCGGCGCGCCCGATGCGGAAGCCCTGCACCTTGTCCGCCTCGTACACCCGGAGCCTCTGCTCGACCGAGGCCAGCGTGGTCGCGGTCCCGGCGGTCGCCACCAGCGCGGCCCCGCGCGGCAGCGTCAGCCTGGCCAGCTCGGCGTCGATGTCGGCGATGAGCGCGCGCCCCTCCTCCGCCGTGGGCGGGTCGCTCTTGAGGTGGCGCTCGCTCAGGCGAACCGCCCCGATCGGCAGGCTGACCAGCGAGCGCACCGCCCCGCCTTGCCCGACGATGATCTCGGTCGACGCGCCGCCGACGTCGCACACCACGATCTCTCCGGCCGCCAGCTCGGGGAACGCCTCCACCACGGAGCGAAACACCAGCTGCGCCTCGCGCTCGCCGCTCACCACCTGGACCGGCACCCCGAGGATCTCCTCGGCCGGCCCGAGGAACGCCGCCGCGTTCTCTGCCTCGCGCACCGCCTGGGTCCCCAGCGCGACCAGCCCGGCGAGCGGTCCCTCCTCGTCGATCACCGCCCGGTACTCGCGCGCGATGGCGAGCGAGCGGGCGACCGCCTCGTCGGCCAGCCGCCCGGTCCGGTCGAGCCCCTGGCCCAGCCGGCCGAACCGGCACAGGTCGCGACGCGCGCGCAGCGCGCCGCGGCCGTCCTCCTCCACCACCAGCAAGAGGAGGGTGTTGCTGCCGATGTCGACCGCCGCGTACCGCTTCATCGCGCTCGCATTCTAATCACCGAAGGCCCGAGGGGGCATGGGATCGCGAGGCAGAGCCGAGCCGGCCGGGAGTCCGGCCGTGGCGGGGAGGGGGCCCCGACCGACCTGCGCGGGCGGGGAGGGGGGCACCCCTCCCTCGATCGATTCACTGCGACGGCGCCGGGCCCCAGTCGACCGAGGTTCCGGTGCCCTTCCAGACCCGCACCGCGTCGCCGGTGCCGTCGGCGTTGGCGATGTACACCCCGGCGCCGCCCGGCCGGGTCGAGGCGAACGCGATGGCCCTCCCGTTCGGGGCCCAGCTCGGCTCCTCGTTGACCCCTTCGCCCTGGGTGATGCGCACGTACTGGCCGCTCTTGAGGTCGAGCGTGACGATGTCGAACGTGCGGTCGGCCCGCGTCGTGTACGCCAGCTGCCGGGTCCCCTTGCGCGGGTTCCACGACGGCGTGGTGTTGTAGTTGCCGTTCATCGAGACCCGCTTCTGGCCCGAGCCGTCGGCGCTCATCACGAAGATCTGCGGCCCGCCCTCGCGGTCCGAGACGAACGCGATCTGGCTGCCGTCCGGCGACCAGGCGGCTCCCGAGTCGATCGCCCGGTTGTTGGTCAGCCGCTTCAGGATCTTCCCGCTGAAGGAATCGATGACGTAGATCTCCGGGTTGCCGTCCTTCGACAGCGTGAGCGCGATCTTCGAGCCGTCGGGCGACCAGCTGGCCCCGGTGTTCATCCCGTACCGGTAGCTCGTCCGCGTCGGCCGCCCGCCGCCGCCGGCCGCGACGTACAGGTCCGGGTTGTCGCGCATGTACGAGGTGAAGGCGATCTTGCCGCCGCTGGGCGACCAGGCCGGCAGGATGTTGATCGACTTGTTGTTCGACACCGAGTAGGCGCCGTGCCCGTCGAAGTCCATCGCCATGACCTTCTTCGAGCGCCGCCCGCTCCGGGTCACGAACGCGATCTTGGAGCCGAAGAAGCCCGGCTCGCCGGTGTAGTACTTGACGACCTCGTTGCACCACATATGCGTGAGCTTGCGGACGTCGCTGGACGAGCCCTTGTAGGTCCGCTCCAGCACCGGCCGGTCGCCCTTCTCGATCTCGTAGAGCTTGAAGTCGATCGAGACCCCGCCGCCGCTCTTGCTCGCCTTGAACTTCATCACCCCGAACGCGCCCGACTCCTTCCACTTGAGCGCGTTGATGCCCAGCCCCTCGGCGCCCAGGTCGCCGCGGTACACGCTGGTGTCGAGCGGGCGGAACCAGCCCGCCACCTTCATGTCGAAGTTGGCCACCTCGGTGATGGTGCGCCCGGCCTCGCTGTCGCCGCCGGCCGCCGTCGGGATGGCGAGCGGATACTTCGAGCGCTTGGGATCGTTGACGTCGATGACGACCCCCCCCGGCTGCGCCGCCGCCAGCGAGGGGCCGATCGCGATCGCGAGCGCCAGGAGCGCCGCGCCCTTCTTCATGGCTTGAATCGGAAGCATATGCCCTTCACGGTCATGAGATCGACGAGGTCGTCCGGCACCGGCTCTTTCATGTCGGGCGCCTGTCGCAATGCAACTTCGACGGAGCGGTCGAGGTTGGCATTTCCCGATTTCTTCTTCACGAAGCGATCCACGATCTTGCCGCTCTTGTCGAGCTTGACGCAGCCCTCGACCTCGCCGGTTCCCTGCTCGAGCGCCGGGAGCTCCCAGGCGCTGTGGATGTGGCCCTTGAGCTCGCCGGCGTAGGGGTCTCCCTTCGCGTCCTTCTCGGTGCCCCACTCCGAGCCGCTGGTCGAGCCCTCCTTGGGGACCTCCTCGGCGCCGGTCGAGGACAGGTCGGGGTTCTGCGGCCGGTTCTTTTCGAGCACCGACTTGATGTCGATCTCGTCGGGCTTGACCGCCACCTTGTGGTCGGGCGTGTCCGGCCGCGGCCCGGCGTCCGGGTCGGCGATGACCGGCGCGTTTTCCTCCGACGCGTACTTCTTCTTCTTCTGCTTCTGCGGCTGGCGGTTCTTGGGCTCGACCGCCTTGAACGCCAGCGAGGCCTCGATCGTCTGCGAGTCCTCGAACCGCTTGGAGGCGTCGGCGTCGTCGCCGCCCGAGCAGCCCGACTCGTCGCCCCGGCTGAGCAGGACCACCACCACCGCCGCGTGCAGCAGGAAGGTCAGGCTGAGGCCGGCGAAGTGCGCCTCGCGTCGCTTCACTTGGGCGGGGCTCCCGACTCGATGACCGCGGTGTCCTCGGCGATCTCCGCCGAGAAGTCGCCCTGGTCATAGCGCTTGAGGTCGATGGTCTCGGCCGAATCGGTCAAGAGCTGCGGCTTCGACGCCCCCGCGACCTGCGCCACCGCCATCGCGTTCACCACCACGTAGTAGGGCAGCTTCTTGTCGGCCTGGATCTGGATCTCGTGCTTGTCCTGGATCCGCGGGTCGTCGGCGATCGTCTTCTCGAGATCCACCCAGTGGATCGGCTTGCCGTCGAACAGGAGGGCCCCCTGCGGCGTGATGGCCAGGGTCGGCTTGCCCTTCGGGTCCTTGATCGGCGGCGCGTGGGTGTCGGGCAGATCGAGATCGACCCCGCGGTTGAGCAGCGGGGCGGTGATCATGAAGATGACGAGCAGCACCAGCATCACGTCGACCAGCGGGGTGACGTTGATCTCGGCGTTGAGATCGCCTCCTCCCCGACCGCTGCCGCTTAGCATCGCCATGCGTTCGCCCTCCTACTTGAGGAAGTGCCGCCGGATGATGTTGAGGTAGTCGTGCTCGAACGTCTCCATCGCCGAGATCTGGACCCGGATGCGCCGCACGAAATAGTTGTACGCCATGACGGCCGGGATGGCCGCCACCAGGCCGATCGCCGTGGCGAGCAGCGCCTCCGCGATGTTGGGGCCGACCGTCTTGATCGTGACCTGCTCGAGAGATGCGAACGATCGGAACGAGACGAGGATCCCCCACACGGTGCCGAAAAGCCCGATGAAGGGCGCCGAGGCGCCGGTGGTGGCGAGGAAGGGGATCATGGTCTCGAGCTTCGTGGTCTCGCTGGTCTGCGCCTTTCGCAGCGAGCGCTGGATGTTGGCCAGGTCGGCCTCGCGGTCGCGACCGGAGGCCTGGTCGGCGCTGAGCTTGGCCAGCTCGCTGTAGCCGGCGAGGAACATGGCCGAAACCGGGCTGTTGCGCAGGCCCTGGGCCGCCTTGTAGATGTGCTCGATGTCCCGCGAGCGCCAGAATGCGTCGTTGAACAGCTCGGTCTCGCGCGCGGCGCGCCGGACGTAGAGATACTTGTAGCCGATGATGTACCAGCAGAAGACGGACATCACGGCGAGGAGCGCCATCACACCTTTGACGACCGGCGAGGCCTCCGCGACCAGCGACCAGATGCTCAGGTCGTTCGCCGCCGCCGACACGATCGATAGGATGTCTTGCATATTAGGTGCTTAGCAAGTATCACGCGAGAGCAGGCCGGGTCAAACTCGCGGTAAGCAGCATGCGCGCTCACGTCTCGATCGTCCACCTCGTCACCTTGCTCGCCGCGGGCTCCACCGCCTGCATCGAGATCGACGGCGGCGCGGTCGAGCTCTCCTGGTCGCTGCGCTCGTTCGACGGCGACCGGGTCGATAGCTGCGCCAAGGCGCGCATCGACGAGGTCCGGGTCTGCTGGGAGGAGGTCGAGAGCGGCAGCAGCACCGGCATCTGCGAGGGGAGCCAGTCGTTCCCCTGCGGCGAGGAGAACGGCGTCAGCGGCTTCTCGATCGCGCCGGGCCAGACCGCGTTCTGGATCGAGCCGATCTGCGTCGACGGCTCGCCGGCCGATCCGGGCAGCTACCAGGTGCCGCCGCCCATCGTGCGCACGGTCGACGATGGGAAGATTGTCACCCTCAACTCGCTCCTCATCGTCGTCACCCCGTTCGGCTCCAGCTGTCCCGACGCGGGCTGCACCTGCGTCCGGCTCTGAAATGATCGATACTCGCCTCATGCGTGGACCGCTCATCGCCTGCCTGGCGCTCGCACTCGCCCCCGGCTGCATCATCATCGACGACACCGACGAGAACGGCGGCGGCTCGGTCAGCTGCCCGGCGCGCGAGGACGGTGCCTGCTTCGCCGTCAGCGCGTCCTGCCCGGCCGACGCCGTCACCCTGAACGTCTTCACCCAGCCGGTCGGAGTCGCCGGAGCGTTCATGGACGAGTTCGACTGCGCTTCCGGTGGCGCCGTGGTGGTCGATCCCGGCACCTACGACGTCAGAGTCGAGGCCACCAACGCCGAGGCAGACGTCCTGTTCGGCGCCGCGGCTGAGCTCGACCAGGAGGTCGCCGACCTCGACGATGTCCCGCTCGTCTTCGAATTCCCCACCGGGCAAGGGGTCTTCTGGCTGAACTGGACCATCGACCAGGGCGGCAGTGACGTCGCCTGCGAGGACGTCGGCGCGGTCAGCGTCGAGGTGGTATCGACCCTGGTCGCCGAGGGCACCTCGACAACCGACATCCTCCCCTGCGTCTACGGCGGCTGGCAGACCCGCCCGCTCGACATCGGCGAGTACGAGGTGCGGCTCTCGCTGATCGACGATTCCGACGGGGTCATCGACCAGACGGATTCGGCTCTGAGCGACCTCACCATCGATTCCGAGCTGGTGGAGGTGCCGGCCGCGGTCTTCAACGCCCCGGCGGCGGTCGCGCCGTAGTCTTGCCCCACCCCTCGCCCTCGCAATCAGCCTGGCGGTTGCGGTCGGCCGGGCGGCGTCCTATGGTTTGAAGATGGCACGCCGCGGAGGTCGCTGGCAGAGGTTCATGGGCCAGGCGCAGATCACGCGCGGCGCCCTGTACCTGCTCTTCGTCGCGACCGGCCTGTCGCTGGTCTATCTGGTCTCGAACGAGGAGGTGCGGCGCGACCTGGCCTACTGGCTCGGCGCCTCCGGCACCACGGTCTGGGGGGAGTGGCGCCTGTGGCAGGTTCTGACCAGCCCGCTCCTCGAGACCAGCTTCGTCTCGCTCCTGTTCCAGGGCTTCGCCCTCTGGATGTTCCTCCCCGCCCTCGAGCGCTGGTGGGGGATGAAGCGGTTTCTCCTCTTCGCCCTCTACACCTCGGTCGCCGGCGTGGTGGCCGGCACGCTGTGCGGCTGGGCGCTGGGCGGGACCTACGGGCTTCACTTCGTGACCGGCCTCGACCCGTTCGTCTTCTCCGGCATCGTCGCCTACGGAATCCTCTTCTCGACCCAGCAGGTGCAGTTCTTCGGGGTCCTGCCGATGACCGGCAAGCAGCTGTGCTTCGGCATCATCGGCTTCGTGGCGCTCTTCATCCTGGTCGGCCAGGCATGGGTAGACGGCGCGGCGCTGGCCGCCTCGATGCTCCTGGCGTGGGCCATGGTGTCGGACCGGTTCGCCCCGCGCCTCTGGCTGCTCAAAGCCAAGCAGCGGAGATTGCGTCGGCGACGGGGCCATCTGCAGGTTGTCGAGGACAAGCGGCCCGGCGACAAGAAGCGCTGGATGAACTAGAAATGTCGCCGAGTTGACCGCGATCAGACCGCCGCGCTAGTCTGCGGGGTAGATGGCCGATCACGATCACGTGGGTGAAGGCAGCGGCGAGCACTCGGGGCTCACCACCGTCTTCGAGGGCGAGCGCGCCACAGTCCGCCGGTTGCGAAAGGCCAAGCTCGTGGTGACGAGCGGGCCGGACGGCGGCAAGGAGGTCGAGATCTCCAAGGCGCGCTGCTCGGGTGGGCGCAGCATCATCAACGACCTGGTCCTGCAGGACAAGGCGGTGTCGGGAACGCACTTCGAGATCGCGGTGCGCGACGACGGCTATCGGCTTCGCGACCTGAACTCCCGTAACGGAACCTACGTCGGCGATCTCCAGATCCGCGAGGTGTATCTGCGCCCCGGCGTCACCTTCCGGGCCGGCCAGACCAACATCCAGTTCCAGCCGACCCAGGACGTCGTCGAGATCGAGCTGTCGAAGAAGGACCGGTTCGATCGAGTGGTCGGCGCCTCGGCAGCGATGCGCGAGATCTTCGCCTCGCTCGAGAAGGTGTCGCCCTCGGACCTGACCGTCCTCATCACCGGTGAGACCGGCACCGGCAAGGAGCTCATCGCCCGCGGCATCCACAACGCCTCGCCGCGGCGCAGCCGGCCGTTCGTCGTGCTCGACTGCGGCTCGATCCCGCGAGACCTCATCGAGAGCACGCTGTTCGGCCACGAGAAGGGATCCTTCACCGGCGCGGTCGGGCAGCACCGCGGCTGCTTCGAGCAGGCCAACGGCGGCACCATCTTCCTCGACGAGATCGGCGAGCTCGACATCAATCTCCAGCCCAAGCTCCTGCGCGTGCTCGAGCAGCGCGAGATCAAGCGGGTCGGCGGCGACAAGACCATCAAGGTCGACGTCCGCGTGCTGGCGGCGACCAACCGCGACCTGAGGAGCGAGGTCAACGCCGGGCACTTCCGCGAGGACCTCTACTTCCGGCTCTCGGTGGTACACGTCGAGCTGCCGCCCCTGAGGGAGCGGCGCGAGGACGTGCCGTCGCTGGTGCAGCACTTCCTGCGCGAGGTGGCGTCGCGGCGGGGGATGACGCTGTCGTTCGGGCAGGACGCGATGGCCGCGCTGGTGTCCCACTCCTGGCCGGGCAACGTGCGCGAGCTGAGGAACGTGGTCGAGCGGGCCGCCGCGCTGGCCGACGGGCCGGTCATCACCAGAGCCGATCTGGTGTTCGGGCCCGACGGCGGGCCGTCGCTCATCGCGGCGCACGACCTGGCGCAGGCCGGAGCGACCGCGGCGCGCCGCGCAGCCGCCGAGCTCTCGGGCGTCGAGCTTCCGCCTGTGTCGTCCGGGCCGGCGATCTTCGACCCGGCGCTGCTCAAGCCGGGACTCGGGTTCAAGCAGGCCAAGCAGACCGTGGTGGACGCGTTCGAGAGCGCGTACCTCAAGGCCCTGCTCGACAGGAACGAGGGAAACATCACGAGGTCGGCGCAGGAAGCAGGCCTCACCCGCTATCACCTGCGCGAGCTCTTGAAGCGCCACGGCTTGACCGGCCAGGGAGAATAAGACCTCCCGCACTGACGGCTGGCGGCTCTAGCCAGACCTGACCATCCGGACGGCGCGTGATCGCTCGACGCGCCGCGTGGCATGTCGGCTGCACACGCCTCGGTCCGTGAAACATCGTGTCGGTCGTGTCGGTCGTGTCCGGGTCGCCTGCGTGGTGGTCTTTGTGTCCCTCTTTTGCGCGGGGGCGATGGCCGACACGTCTCGCGCCAAGGCCGGCGACGCGGTCGAGGTCGGCTCGAAGGACGGCATCGAGCTCCGGCGCTTCCTGCGCGACCTGGTCATGGCGAGCGGCAAGCCCGAGGCGGCCCAGCCGGCCGCGCTGAGGAAGGTGTTCAAGCGGCACCCGTCGGTCTACCGCTGGGTCATCGAGGGCCGCGACCTCGACCGGCTCATCGCCGAGGCCGGGCTCGACTCCTTCCAGCCGGCGGTGATGGGAGAGCACGGCACCGAGGCGTACATCGACCAGCGCGTCGCAAGCATGGCCACGAGCGGGCACGACGGCGGGCTCACCGCCATGGTGCAGTCCGCGCTCGGCGGGCAGAGCGCGCTCGCTGCGCTGCGCCAGCTTCCGCTCCACCGGCTGCCGCCCGACCAGCTGAAGCTCGCGGCCGACGCCATCATCGACGGGATCCCCGACCCGCAGTGGAAGACGCTGGGGCGAGACGTCGACGCCGCCATCGCCGACTTCAAGCTGACCCGCACGGGCGCGGTCGCCATGCTGAACGATCCGGACAGCCGCATCGAGCTGCCCGACATGCCGCCCAAGCAGGCGGCGCGCATGAACGGCCTCATCCAGCAGTACTTCGACTCCATCGCGGTCGAGGACAAGCGCGCCATGCTGGGCGCCATGCTCGCGCTCCACCCGAAGGCGTCGGTGGTCGAGCAGATGGCGGCGGTGCTGCACAGCGCCGGGCCGGTGGCGCAGAAGCTGTTCCAGCTGCTCGGGCGCAACGCGCGCTCGCCGATGGTGCGCCAGGTGATGAACGAGCTGAAGAGCTCGGTCAAGCCCTTCCCCGACCACGTCGCCAAGAGGGTGATCGGCAAGGACCTCAAGATCGACGTCGACCAGGAGTTCACCGAGTTCACCCGGGTGGGCTCGGCCAGCGTCGGGCAGGTCTACCGGGCGCGCCTGCGGTCGACCGGGAAGCTGGTCGCCATCAAGGTGCTGCGCCCCGGCATCCACGCCAAGGCGGCGCGCGAGATCGAGACCCTGCGCGGCCTGGCCACCGGCACCTTCGAGGCCGACCTGGTCGAGACCATGGCCCGGAAGATCGGCGAGGAGCTCGACCTCGTGGTCGAGGCGCACAACGTCGATCGCGGCAAGGTCTACAACCGCAAGCACAGCGGCATCGAGGTGCCCGAGCGGGTCCGCCAGTTCCGGCCCACCCGCGACGTCCTGGTGATGTCGTTCGCCGAGGGCAGCGGCCTCGACAAGCCGGTCGCCGGCTCGACGCCGCTGGCGCGCGGCAAGAACCTCGAGCGCCGCGGGCGCGCGCTGGTGCGCCTGCTCCAGACCGTGATGGAGGAGGGGCTCAGCTCGGGCATCGTCCACGCCGACCTGCACGGCGGCAACATCCACGAGTCCGACTGGGAGCGGGGCGAGCTCAAGCTGGCGCCCATCGACTGGGGCAGCGTGGTCGAGCTCTCGCTCCACGAGCGCCGCGGGTTTGCCGGGCTCGCCCTCGGGGTCGCGGCGCGTTCGCCCCGCCAGGTGGTGGCCGCCCTCGACCAGATCACCCCGATGTCGAGCAACAAGCAGCGCGAGGTGCATGCCGCGGTGACCCCGCTCCTGCGCAAGGACAACACCATCGACCGCCGCCTGGTCGAGGTGCTCGGCAAGGCGATCGAGCACGAGGTGCGCATCCCGGACGGAGTGACTGGCTTCGCCCGCACCCAGACCTTCCTGCTCGGCCAGATCGCCGACGTCAACCAGGAGCTCGACGAGGTGGACCCGCACGGCCGGCTGCAGCGCTTCCGCGCGGTCGAGGCGGCCGGCTGGGCCGGCTACCGGGTCGGCACGCGCGATCTCCTCCTCCACCTCGCCAACAAGATCTCCGCCCGCGGCCACGCGCCGGCGCGGCTGGTCCCCGGGGTGGACCGCCAGCCGCTGCTCGACGGCGGCACGTTGACCCAGGCGATGAAGCGCTCCGCCCTCGACGCGCCGGCGGCGCGCTCGCACCTGGCCGGCGACGCCACCCGGGCCGGCAAGGACGCGGTGCACTCGATCAAGCGGCGGCTGCGGCTGCCGTTCGGCAAGAAGAAGGTGGTGCCGAGGGTGCGGGCGGCGCGATGACCGCCTCGGCGGTCGCTCGCGTCCGCTGGCGCTGACCTCGGCGAGGCTGCGACGTCGGTCACGCCACGTGCTGTGGGCGGCGGCGACTCGAGTCACCAGGATCTCGCGCGCAGGTACGCGAATGTGCCACCCGGTGACGCTGGTCCGCCGATTGCGTGGGCCAGCCCGCATGCGCCGGGTCCTCATCGCCTTGCTCGTCTTCGCGGCGTGCGACTCGGGCGAGTCCGAGCCGATCAGCAAGGACGAGGCGCGCGCCCGGGGCGGCAAGAGCGACGACGGCATCGACCTGTGCGAGTGGCTCGGCTGGTACGGCGACGGAATCTGCGACGACTTCTGCCCCCTGCCGGATCCCGACTGTCCGCCGGCCGCCGAGTGCGATCCGTTCGGCGCGCGCGAGGACGCGCCCGAGCTCCTGATCGGGCCCGACGACTGGGCCACCGGCGTGGTGGCCGCGATCGCGGGCGCCGAGGACTCGATCGACATACTGATGTACCAGCTCTCTCGCGACGACGCGGTCGACGCGCTGGTGGACGCCGCCGGCCGCGGGGTGGTCGTGCGCGTCGTCCTCGATCGCAACCAGCCGGTCAACGCCGAGGCGCGCGAGACGCTCACCGCCGCCGGCATCGAGGTGCGCTCGAGCTCGCCCGACTTCCGCTTCGCCCACGCCAAGCTGCTCGTCGTCGATCAAGCGAGCGCCATCATCCTGTCGGGCAACCTCAACGGCTCGAGCCTGTTCGAGCGCAACTACGGGGTGGTCGATCGCGATGCGGACGACCTGGCCGACGCCCAGGCGGTGTTCGATGCCGACTGGGAGGCCAGCGGCGGCGCGGCCATCCAGCCCGACCTGTCCTGCAGCCGGCTGGTCGTCTCGCCGATCAACGCCCGCGAGCGGCTGGCCGCGCTCTACGCCGGCGCCGAGGAGCGGCTCGACGTGGCTCTGATGTCGATCACCGATCGCCCACTGCTCGACTCGCTCGAGGCGCGCGCCGCGGCCGGCGTCCCGGTGAGGGTCCTGCTGGCGGTGCCCTCGTTCGTCAGCGCCAACCAGAAGACCGCTGACGAGCTGGCCGGCCGCGGCATCCCGGTCAAGTTCATGGAGCACCTGCACGCCAAGCTGGTGCTGGCCGACGACGTCGCATTCGTCGGCTCGGAGAACATGAGCACCACCTCGCTCGACCGC
>Ga0111538_10005131_pt1 | contig 17963 bp, 12 predicted proteins | sample SoiMethybrSBSTD1_FD_79669 | JGI IMG/M metagenome (GOLD analysis project Ga0111538, IMG submission 79669) | Bulk soil microbial communities from a Populus tree surrounding site in Tennessee, USA - Soil MetaG P. TD hybrid SBSTD1 (version 2)... | ecosystem: Environmental > Terrestrial > Soil >...
GACGGCGTCTGCACCATGAATCCCGACCATAACGAGCGATCGCGATCGAAGAAGCCGCGACCCGAGAAGTGTCGCGCGGGGATCGCGGTGACTTGAACGCCAGGTGCGACGTCGGTCGATTGCCACCAGTCGAGTTCCTGCGCCACTGAGATGCGCCGGCGTTCCAGGAATTTCTTGTTGCCGAGCGGCGCGATGAGTTTTGGGTGGTGCGAGCGCGTAAGGCGCTTGAGTGTCGGCAGGTCGCAGTGATCGTAGTGGTTGTGGCTGAGGAGGACGACGTCGATCGGCGGCAGGTCTTCGAACCTGATCCCTGGCGGTCGCACACGGCGCGGTCCGAACCACGAGACTGGCCCGCAGCGTTCGGACCAGATCGGGTCGGTGAGGATGTTCACCCCGTGCGTTTGCAGCAGCACGGTGGTGTGGTTGACGAACGTGACTCGCAGTTGATCGCCGTCGACTCGGCGCGGTGGCGGCGGACCCGGTGTTTCCTCTCGGCGAGTGCCCCAGACTCCGCGCTCGCGATGGAGTGCCCACTTGGCCGCGTCCCGGAAGTCGTTGTGACTCGTCGCGCGCTGGTTCCGGAATCGCCTGCCGTCGAAGTGGTCGGTGACGTGTCCTTTGTACGGCGGCGTCGAGACTAGCCACCCGATCGTGACGATGAGAGCCGTCGTCACGATGACCGAGAGCAGAATCGCAAAGAGCAGATTCAGCACGAATGCCATGGTGGGCGCAAGTTAAGACCCGGTGCGCTCACACTGGCGGATTCTTACCGGAACGTTCCTTCCGTCGGTCGATACCTACGACCCGATCAGCGCCCGAATCGAAAGGAACGAAAAGAACCCGTAGAACAGCACCAATCCAACCAACCCTACCCTCGGCCACAACCCAGGCCTAACGGCTTCCGGAAGCAGCTGAGTGTTCACGTAGAGCAGGTGCACGCCGGCGATAGCGAGCGTTATACCAGCCACATTCGCCGAGATCTGGATCAACACGATCGGCTGGGCCAGCTTGAGCGCGATGAATCCCCAGATCACCACCACGCCTAACAATGCGTAGTAGACCCGCCGCACGTCGCCGTTCCGCCAGGCCCTGATTCGCTTGCTCCCGGTCCACAGGATGTCCGTCACCGCGCGGACCATCCCCTCCATGACGTCCAGCTGCGTCTTGAACAGGATCCAGGCGCCGAGGAAGGCGACCACGCCGCCCATGAGCGCCATGCGCGCCTCCATCGCGTTCGCCAGCGTCGCCGCGATGCCGTAGCCACGGATGTCGGTGCCCGGCGCGATGAAGGTCACGTACAGCACCGCCGGCAACCCCATCCCCGCCAACGCGCCCCAGAAGTAGATCACCCACTGATCCATCTTCACGACGCGCCACCACCCGCGCCAACGCTCCATCGACTTCTCGTCAGGCAGGAACGTGAATCCGCTGTGCGCGAGGTTCACCTTCTTGCCACCAACGGCGGCGGGGATGTAGCCGGCAACGCCGCCCATGCCGTAGCCCTTGTCGCGCGCCCAGTTCGACAGCGTGAGGTTGATGACGCCTCCGGCGCCGCAGAACCCCGCGAACGCGCCGATCAGCAGGTAGTCCGCCCCTTCGGGGAGGAACGAAAACTTCCCTGTAGTCGGACTGAACCCGAAGAATCCCGCCAAGGCCGCCATCCATGTCGATGGCGCGACGAAGATCAACGCCAGCACGAGGAAGCTGCTGATGATCACGACGACGAGGATCCAGTTCAGGATCTCGAGCGTCCGCTCGATGCGACGACCGAACAGCAGGATCACGACGCACAGCAGAAAGGTCGAGATGCCGATCATGTATATGATGTTCGCTTCGGCAGGACCGGCGACGCGCTTGGTGAAGAGGAAGAACACCGCCGCCGCCGCGTTTCCGGCCCACCCGGGCCAGCCAACCTGGAAGAAGTAGAGGAGCGAATAGATGACGGCCCAGAAGGTCGAGTTGGGCCGGGTCCGCATGAAACCGGTGTTCGCGGGCTCACCGGTCGCCATGGTGTACCGCATCAGCTCCGCGTTGAAGTTCGTCTGCAGCAGCACCGCGACCGACGCGACCCACAACATGGTGAGTCCGTACTTCACGAAGTTCGCGGGGCCGAGCAGGTATTCGCCGCTGCCTATCGAGGCGCCGAGCACGATGACGCCCGGACCCACGACGCCAATCCATTGAAGACCCTTGGGGCGCGGTGGCTCAGGAAGCTCCGCTTGCGACCATGGCTCGAGACCGGAGCGAGATTCAGGTGAAGTCACGCGGGTAAGCGGGTAGACGGGTAAACGGGCAGCCAGTCCTTCAGCGCCACGGAAATACCACCCGCCGAGCACGTCCGCAACCGTCAGCAACCGCCTGGTGACCGGAAGAAAACACTCTACCACGGAGTTCACGGAGTTCACGGAGGCTATCATCGCTCAATAAGCCGTTTTGAGCGCGGGTTGCCTCAGTACCCCCGTGACCTCCGTGTTAAATGTTCTCGCCACCGTGACTGCTGATGTAATCCGGTTGCAGCGACGGTGCCTAACGTGGCCGCTCGGCCTCCGCTACTTCACGCGCGCCGACCCGTCCACCGGCAGTCCGCTGGGAACGCGAGGCGGTGTGACGCGCTGGGGCAGGTTCTTCGCCTTGGGATCGTCGAGCGCGCTCATGAAATCCATCAGCTGATCGACGATGTCGGGGGGCAGGACAACGCCGCTCAGGATTGGATCACGTGCCAGCAGGATGTCCGTCGCATTCGCTACGAGCGTATTCCGCAACAGCGGCTCGAGCGTCCCCGGATTGAAGTTCATCAGCTTGAGGTGCGACTCGCTGTAGTGCTCGATGAACTCTCGCAATCCCATGATTGAACCATCATGACCGTACGGTCCCGTGAGCCCCACGTTGCGCAGCGGCGTGGTCCGGAACCGATACTGGTCCGTCGACAGGCCCGTCACGCGCATCCGGCCGAAGTCGTCGTTGCGTAACACGCCGTCACCCTGCCCGGGTCCGACCTGGGCAACCGCCACGTTGTGAAACTGGTTGTCCGTGAACGCGGAGCCGGTGTGGCACAGCGAGCAACGAATCGAAAGGAACGTCTGTGCTCCCTGCAGCTGCGCGTCGGTCATCGCCTTGTCAGTGCCGCGCAGAAACTCGTCCCACGGCGTCTGATTGAACGTCAACTCGGAAAGGAAGAAGCCCCCGATCGCGTTCGACGCGTGGGCGAACGTCATGTTGGCGAACGGCGTGCCCGGATACGCCTCCTCGAACAACGTGCGGTACTCGGGGATGGCGCCTAACCGTGCCATCAACGCCTGCCAGATCAAGGGCCGGTCCGTGTCGGCAATGGCCGCGAGCTCGTTGCTATTACCAAATGCTCGCATCTCCTCACGTGACAAGACCGGAAAGAGCGGCAACGCCGACGCGGGGCCAAACTCGAACACCGCCTTCATGGCGTTGGTGACCTGCGCTCCCGCCGGCGTATGGAAACCGCCTGACGCGTCAACCGACACGCGGCCGTCCCAGAACAGCGACGTCAACGCATGAAGGTTGAACAACGATGGAGCGTTTCGCGGTATGAACGCGCCTTGCGGATGAATACGATCCAGCCCGAGTCCCGTCGCGCCTTGTCCGATCGACAAGCTCCGCGCGTCGCCCGTGCCGAGTTCAGGCAGGTGGCACGTCATGCAGGAGATGTCGCGGTTGCCGCTGAGGATCTTGTCGAACGCCAGCATTCGACCGAGACGAACAAGGTTCGGACGAACAGGCTTGGGACCAGCGAGCGGCGAAAAACCCTTCGAGGCGGCAAGCGTTCGAACGGCCAACGCGAGCGCCGGCGAGATCGCGCTCGTAGCCTCTCCTGGTGCCCTTGCTTGTGTAGCATCGGTCGGGAGGTCGCCGGCGCAAGCAACCAGGATGAACAGCGACGACGTCAGTGCGCCAACGTGAGCGAGTTTGCGTGACACGGGTCCCTCCCATCTGAGGCGATCTGCAGAGCAGCGACCCTCTCTCAGACGGAATTCCCAGCCACACCCCGCCACTTTCCGCTAAGTGGCTGTGGCGCCCCCGCTTATGATGCGGCCCAGCAGCATCCGCGCCTGCTGCCAGTTCCGCTCGGTCGTTCGCAATGACCATCCCTGCAACGCCGCGACTTCTGTGAGCGTGAATCCGCCAAAAACGTGGAGATCCACGAGGCGACTCAGGTCAGAATCGATCTCCGCGAGCTGCTCCAGACCTCGTGCGAGCGGTTCGAGGTCCCCATCGTCTCCGTCGGTTGCGGTACCCGGATCGCGATCGCCGAGCAGCGTGATCTCGAAATCTCCGCCGCGCTTCTTCGCGCGTCGCGCACGGATGTAGTCGATCACGAGCCCGCGAAATACGCGCGAGGAATACGCCAGGAACCGGGTTCGATCCAGCGCAAGATCACGCTCTTGAGCTGCGACCTTGAGATACGCCTCGTGAAGCAGCGTCGTCGTGCCGAGCGTGATGTCTCCACCCGCGCGGCGAAGTTGCCGGGCGGCAAGTTCGTGGAGTTCGTCATACAGCGCCGCGAACAACGCCTGGGACGCGACAGGATCTCCACGATCCGTGGCATCGAATAGCTCGCCAATGCCTTTCATTGATCGGTCTGCTTCCATATTGGCAGCGCGTTGTCCCTCTAGGTAAGTCTTCCGGAATCCTCCGGCAATGGCGTTGTTAGCGGTGGCGGGACAGGCCCCTTGATTCCGTCAAAACTCCTTGAGCGCAACCGGGAGTAACCGCATGACCCCGATGTCGAAGGGACTTTGGGACGCAGTCAAGCCGTTGCTCGAGGAAGCGCTCGAGCTCGAACCCGACGCGCGCGCGTCCTGGCTGCACGATCTTCGCTCTCGTTCAACAGAACTTGCTGACGAAGTTTCGGCGTTGCTCAACCAACCGCTCGGCGAGCTCGATCAACTTTTCTCTCCGGCTCGAGGTGCGGACACACTCGGCCAGAGCCTGGCCGGACTCGTCGTTGCCGGATACACGCTCGATCGGCCGATCGGCCACGGCGGCATGGGCACGGTGTGGCTCGCCCACCGGAGCGATGGCCGATTCGAGGGACTCGCGGCCGTCAAGCTGCTCAACCTCGCGCTCCTCGGCGAAGCAGGTGAAGTCCGCTTCCGGAACGAAGGGAGCGTGCTGGCGCGCCTGAGTCATCCGAACATCGCGCGGCTGTACGACGCCGGTGTGACGCCAGGTGGACAACCGTTTCTGGTGCTCGAGTATGTCGAAGGCGTGCCGATCGATCAGTGGGCGGACGAGCGTCGGCTGACTCCCGATCAACGGATCAAACTGATGATCGATGTGCTCACTGCCGTTGGCAGCGCGCACGCCAACCTGATCGTGCATCGCGACATCAAGCCTTCCAACATCCTTGTCACGAACGATGGACAAGTGAAGCTGCTGGACTTCGGCATCGCTCGACTCCTGGCCGGGGGGAGCGCTGACATCACGTTGACCGATCCAGGATATCGCGCGCTGACGCCTGAATTCGGCGCGCCGGAGATGGTCACGGGAAAGCCGGTATCGACGGCCACCGATGTGTATTCAGCGGGCGTACTCCTCTTTGCGCTGTTGTCCGGTACGCATCCGACGATGCATGAGGGCGAAACGCGCGCGGCGGCGATCGCGTCGGTGATCGATCGGGAGCCGATGCTGCTCAGCGCGGCGGTGCAGGCCGGCCCACCGGACGAGGACGTTAGGCGCGCCGCCAATCGTGGATCAACGCCTGCCGCGCTGGCTCGCGTGTATCGGGGCGATCTCGATCGCATCCTCGCTCGCGCGATGCGCAAGGAGCCGACCGAGCGGTACTCGACCGCTCTCGGCTTCGCCGATGACCTGACGAGGTACCTCCGCCACGAGCCGGTGAGCGCCGCCGCGGAATCCGTGGCCTATCGTGCCCGCAAGTTCATCCGGCGACATCGCACCGGCGTACTCGCCACGCTGCTTGTCCTCATCGCGGTGATCGGCGGAACGATCTTCTCCGTTCGGCAGATGTTCATCGCGCAGGCTGAACGGGAACGAGCCGAGGGCGCGCGAAGGCGCCAGGAGGCGAGCGTCACGTTCGAGCAGTTGCTCTTCCGGTTGATCAATCCGGGTGATCCACCCCTCACGTATGAGCAGCTCCAGGAGAAGGGCCGCATCGCACTGGAGAAGGAGTACCGCGGCGATCCATTGTCTCGCATTCAGCTCGCGATCACGTTCGCGCAGAACTACCTGCGCGGGAGTGACCCCGCGCGCGCACGGGAGCTGGTCGCTCCTGCAATCGCCGTGGCCGATTCCATCGCCGATGCCGAATGGCAGGCGAGAACACGGTGTGAGCTGGCGCAAGTCGACGTCGAGGCTCGGCAACCCGATTCGGCCGTCGCGCTCATAGCTACGGCGCGACGTTTCCTGGCGGCGACGCGGCGCCCGGATGATGAGACGCTGAACGCCTGCGATTACGCGAACGGGAACATGCTGTATGCGCTCAACAAGCGTGACTCCGCCGTGATGATTTTCAAGACGATCGTCGACCGTCGCGAACGGAGCGGTGACACCACGCGATCCGCGTGGCTCAATTCACTCGGCGACCTGAGTCGCGCGTACAGTGGCAACGGCCAGCGGCGCGAAGCCCGCGAAATACTCTTCAAGATCATCCGCGCCGGGCGGGAGGGTGAATTCTCCGATCCGCGGGACATTCCCGTCTCACTCTACAACATCAGCATCATGTTCGATGCGTTAGGCGAATACCGTGACGCGCGCACCTTTCTGGGAAAAGAGCTGGCGCGATCGTACCGGGAGGACAGCGTTGGCGTCTTCACGATGAACATGTACGACTACGCCATGTTCCTGGACATCCTGGGTGAACGCGACTCGGCGGCGTTCTGGTTTGCGCGCGCGATCGAAACGCCGGCGAAGATCGACAGCGCGCGCGTGTTCACGTCGAGCATGATGCTTGCGCGTTATGCGGAGGCGCACGGCGAGGCCGCGCCAGCGCGGGAGCACCGGGCCCGGGTGCAGGCCTTCATGCCAATCGTCCCGCGCTCTACACCGGCCCGCACGGCCTGGATCGTGGACAGGATCAGCAAGGCGAGGGCACGCGGGAATGGCGACTCCGTTCTTGCCACCATCCGCGCCGAGTTCACCGAGATGAAGTATTCGCCGGAGGCCACCGCGTCACGCCTGGCCGGTGTCATCGGTGATGCGGCGGAAGCGCTGATTGTGACAGGGAAGTTCGCCGAGGCCCTGCCCTACGCCGAGCACCTTGAGCGGCTGGGAACACGGGATTCGCTGGCGGTGACGCGAAGCGGTGTCGTCGGACGAGCCTTCCTGCTCCAGGCACAGGCGAAGCTCGGCATGAAGGACACGACCCGGGCTCGTGAACTGGTTGCGCGAGCGATCGAGCCGCTCAGATTTGGGTATGGTGAGTCGCACGCGCTGACTCGTGATGCGATCGCGTTGCGTGAGGCGCTATCGCGTCCCTGAAAACGGGTAGACGGGTAGACGGGCAAACGGATCCATGACCTACAGGCCCCTTCAGCTTCTTGCGGTCGCGAGCCTTTTCGCTGGGCTGGACGCACGCGCGCAGGGTTCAACGTTCCTTGGTCGCGTGCTCACCGATTCGGGAGTCCCGCTCGCGGGTGCCGAAGTCGTCCTGAGGGCGAAGCGTACGAACACCAACGCGAAGGGCGAGTTCAAGCTCGCGTCGCTCACCGCGGGCGAACATCTCGTCCTGGTCAGGATGCCCGGGTTCGCGCCGAAGACGGACACGATCGAAGTTGCCGATGCCGGTGATGCTCGACGCGAGTATCGCCTGTCACGAGTCCAGGCCACGCTGCCGGAGGTTCGTTCCACGACGACACTGACCGACCGCCGGCTCGCGGACTTCTACGATCGTAGACGTTTCGGCATGGGGCGATTCCTCGATAGCACGGAGTTCGCCAACACGGTCGGGACGCGAACCTCGGATCGGCTCAGGCGTTTGCCGGGGGTCATGATCGGTCGAGGGAGGTTCAGCGAAGCATACGTCTGGAGCTCTCGCGGACGATGTGCGGCTTCTGTCTGGATGGACGGCCTCAACCTCGGCACCGGCTTTGACGTAAACACGCTCGATCCGAGCATCATTCTCGCGATCGAATGGTATCCATCCCCTGGGATGACACCGGTCCAGTACAGCATGGTGAAACGAGGCGCCAGTCACTGCGCAGCGATCGTGATCTGGACGAAATGACTTGAGACAGATTGCCCTGATCGCACTCGCGGTTGCGGCACCCACGCTCCACGCACAGTCGACCTTCACGGGCCGAGTGCTGAGCGATTCCGGCGTTCCACTCGTTGGCGCCGAGGTCGTGATTGCTCGCCTGCAGAAGGCTGAACGCACCGGTGAGAACGGCGAGTTCCGCATCACCGGTCTGCCGGGCGGCTATCACGTCGTCGGTATTCGGATTCCCGGCTTCGCGCCAAAGGGCGACACCATCGAAGTTGCCGATGCCGGCGAAGTGCGACGCGAGTATCGATTGAAACCAATCGAAACCACGCTGCCTGAAGTGCCGGTTAGAGCGAAATCATTGCTCGACCGCAAGCTGGTAGAGTTTCACGAGCGTCGAGCCCTGGGAGTCGGCCGGTTCCTCGACAGCGCGGAGTTCGCAGACCGGCGCGGCACACGGACGTCTGATCGATTGGCGACCCTTCCCGGCATACTGATTCAGCGTGGACGCGGCATGGCCGGGTATGTCGCCAACACGCGAATACGGAAGCCGGGTGATCCGGGTTCGCGGAGCTTCTGCAGAGCACTGGTCTGGCTCGACGGCGTGAACCTCGGCACTGACTACAACGTCAACGAGCTCGATCCATCGATCATCGCCGCTGTCGAGTGGTACGCCGGGGAGGCCACGATCCCCGCGAAACTCGCCGCGCCGCGCCGCTTCAGCGCCGAGACAGGGAGGATCGAGGAATACTGCGGCGTACTCGTGATCTGGCTGAGATGATCGACCTCACGACGGCGCGTACCAAGCTCGAATCACTGCCATTCGTACAGCTCGGTCATTACCCGTCGCCGGTCGACGAGCTCGCGCGGCTGCGAATCGAGATCGGGCTCGATGCTCGTCTCCTCGCCAAGCGCGATGACGCGATCCCGTTCGGTTTCGGCGGAAACAAGGTTCGCAAGCTGACGCTCGTCACTGCGAAGGCAGTGGCTGATGGCGCCGAAGTGCTCATCACCTGCGGAGGCGTGCAGTCGAATCATTGCCGCGCGACCGCGGCGACTGCGGCCAGGCTCGGCCTCGAGTGCCGCATCGTTGCCAACGGCACCAGGCCGGAACATCCGACCGGGAACGCGCTCCTCATCTCGATGTATGGCGCGAAGGTGACGTACGTGTCGTCTCGTGAAGAACGCGCTCCGATGATGCAGAAACTCGCGGCGGAACTTCGCTCAACCGGCCGGAAGCCCTTCATTATCCCGCTCGGCGCCTCAACGCCGCTTGGCGCGATGGCAATTGCTCGTGGCGTGAAGGAACTCGTTGACCAGGGCGCGAATCCTGACGTGATCGTGCACGCCAGCTCGTCAGGCGGAACGCAGGCAGGCTTGATCGCCGGCTGCGCGCTCTACTCGCCCGGGACGCGCGTCATCGGGGTCAGCGCCGATGATTCGGCGGCCGAAATCACCGGTGTCGTGTTGAGGCTCGTGAACGGCATTGAACGCGAGCTCGAGCTGCCGGCCGGCGCGTTAGGCGCGGCCGACCGGTGCGAAGTCGACGATACGTTCGTCGGTGACGGGTACGGCATCCCGAGCAATGCGTCCCGCGAAGCGCAGGAGCTCGCGGCGCGCACGGAAGCCATCGTCACCGATCACTGGTACACGGCGAAGGCGATGGCGGGGCTCATCGCGCGGGCGCGAAGGGGAGAATTCGGGAAGGACCAGACGATCCTGTTCTGGCACACTGGAGGCCAGGCCAGCACACTGGTTTGAGTCCCCACGGTCCGCGACAAGTCAGGTACGTTGTTCTTCCCGATTACGCGCTCCAGATTCTCGACCTGGCCGTCCCCCATTCGGAGCGTGCGCATGACTCCAAAGATCAGCCTCGGTGTCCGCTGCCTCGCGTTAGGCCTCAGCGCGACCATCCTGTCCACTGCGGCGGCGGCGCAGGCGGTCTCGCCGGATCTGTACCGGGCACTCGAGTTCCGGCATATCGGGCCACCGGGGAATCGCGTGAACGCCATCGCCGGCGTCGCCGGCGACCCGAATGTCATTTACGCCGGCACTCCGTCCGGCGGGATCTTCAAGAGCGAAGACGCCGGGCTGCATTGGCGCCCGATCTTCGATGGGCAGATCGTGGCGTCGATCGGCGCGCTCGCGGTCTCGCGAACGAATCCACAGGTGGTCTGGGCCGGCACCGGCGACCCGAACATCCGGCCGAACATCGAGATCGGGAACGGCGTCTACAAGTCCACCGACGCCGGCAAGACCTGGTCGCACATGGGGCTCGACAAGACGGGCCGCATCGGACGCGTCGCTATCGATCCGCGCAATGCGAACACCGTGTTCGTCGCCGCCATGGGCCACAGCTACGGACCGCAGGAAGAACGTGGCGTCTTCCGCACCACCGACGGCGGCGCCACCTGGCAGCGCGTTCTCTTCGTCGATGACAAGACGGGCGCGATCGACGTCATCGTGGACCCGAAGAACCCGCGCACCGTCTTCGCCGCGATGTGGCAGCTCCAGATCCACCCCTGGTTCAGCGAGGGCGGCGGACCGGGGAGCGGGATCTACGTGTCGCGCGACGGCGGCACCACCTGGCGGCGCCTCGAGGGTCATGGATTGCCGAGCGGCTCGATGGGGCGCATAACGATCGACATCGCGCCGAGCGACACGAAGCGCGTGTATGCGCTCATCGAGACCGCGAGTCCGGGGAACCTTTGGCGCTCCGATGACGGCGGCGAGAACTGGGTCATTGCCAGCCGTGACGCGAACATCAATCGCCGGGCGCGCTACTTCGGCCGGCTCGGCGTCTCCCCGGACAACGCGGACGACGTCTACTTCCTGGCGCAGGCGTTCTACCGGTCGCTCGACGGCGGGAAGACCACAAAGGTCATCCCCGAGAACTTCCCGGACCATCACGACATCTGGTTCGACCCGACCAACGCGAACCGGATCCTCGTGGCGAACGATCGCTACGTGAACATCTCCTCGAACCACGGGAAGTCATGGTTCCACGTCAGCCTGCCTAACGGTCAGATCAACCGCGTGGCGGTGGACCGACGCAATCCGTACAACGTGTACGGAAGCCGGCAGGACGGCCCGTCGTATCGGGGACCGAGCAACAGCCTGATCGAGAGTAGCGGCGTGCCGTCGCTGCCCGACGGGACCGGAATCATCCCGCCCGACATGTGGCTGTGGACTATCGGCGCCGAAAGCGGCTGGGTGTTCCCTGACCCGTTCGACGACAACATCGTGTGGGCGAGCAGCTCGAACAATGTCGAGCACATGGACATGCGTACCGGGCTCTCGCTGGGCACGGGACCCTGGCCCGCCGGTCGTGGAGGCGGCGGTGGCGGCGGCGGTGGTGCTGGTGGTGGTGGTGGACGCGGCGGCACGGTGGCTGACCGCCCTTTCAGGAGGAACTGGACCATCCCGCTGGCGATGTCACCGCACGATCCGCATCGCGCATACGCGGGGAGCCAGTTCGTCCACCAGACGATCGATGGCGGTGAGACCTGGCAGCAGATCTCGCCCGACCTGACGACCAACGACAAGAGCAAGCAGGGAACCCCGCCGGGGATCTACCCGGAGACGCAGGATGTCCCCGCCACTCTCATCGCGATCGCGGAGTCGCCACTCGAGCGCGGAGTGATCTGGACCGGCAGCAACGATGGCATCGTGAGCGTGACGCGCGATGGAGGAAAGACCTGGTCGAACGTGACCGCGAACATCATTGGGTTGAAGCCCTGGGGATACGTGTGGGCAGTGGAACCCTCGAGGCACTCCCCCGGGACGGCGTACATCGCGGTGGACCGTCATAGGGCGGTGGACAACGCGACGTACGTGTACGTCACGCGGGATTACGGTCGCACGTGGAAGTCCATCGGCGTCGCCGGCATTCCGCAGGATGTCTTTGCCTACGCGCGAGTGGTGCGTGAAGACCCGCGCCGAGCCGGCATGCTCTACCTCGGCACCGAAAACGGACTCTACGTGTCGCTGGATGACGGCGGCTCGTGGCTTTCGCTCCAGAACAACCTGCCACATACGCCGGTGGGGTGGATCGTGGTGCAGGAAGACTTCGACGACCTCGTGATCTCGCAGTGGGGACGGGGATTGTGGATCCTCGACGACATCGCGCCGTTGCGAAAGCTGACGCCGGACGTGCTGGCGGCGCGCGCGCACCTCTTCGATCCGCGCCCCGCGTACGAATACGAGCTTCGTCCGCCGACGACGTCGGAGAGTTTCGCCTCGGAGTTCGACACGCCGTCGAACGCCGGCCGCAATCCACCGTACGGCGCGTCGGTGACGTATTACCTGAACTCGGCCACGCCCGACAGCGCGCGCCTGCGTTTCGTGGACGGACAGGGTGGTGTCGTGGCCACCGTCGCCGGTCCGTCGGCGAAGGGGCTCAACCGGGTCTGGTGGAATCTCCGGGGCGCGGTGCGCGACTCGTCAGGCGTGGCGCGCGACTCGTCAGGCGGTGGTCGCGGACGCGGCGCGGGAGCCGGCGGCGGCGGCGGCGGCGGCGCGGGAGGAGGGGGAGGAGGCGGTGGACGCGGTGGCGCGCAACCACTGGTTCCTCCGGGGACCTACACGGTCAGGCTTTCGGTGGCGGGTGTGGAGCTGACCTCCACCCTGCTCGTCTACAAGGATCCTGCCCGTGGATCACGCTAGTCCTCAGCGAATCGGGCGTTGCTTGAAGGTCTGCGCCAGCCGCTCGACTTCGCCGCCCGGCGCCCAGATCAGCAGCACCTTCACCGGCTGCTGTCCGACGACGCGATGAATCACGGTGTCGCTCGGCTTCACGATGCCGATCATTCCAGGCGTCAGGCGGTGCGCTTCACCGTTCACGACGTGGTCGAGTTCCCCTGAGATGACGTAGATGATCTCCGTCGAGCCGTGGCGATGTGATGCCGGACCCGCGCCGAGTCCGACGGGAAGCGTGGCTTCGGCGATCTCGACGTCCTTTGCGCCGAGTACCGGTCCTTCGACGAGGATCTTGAGTTGTGCGCCGGAGGCCGATTCAAGGATCCGCGTGCCTTCGGATGATTTCTTGTACGACGCCGAGTCTTGCGCGCCGAGCAAGGCAACAGGCATCAGGCACCAGGCAACAGCGGCGGAGTAGAAAAACTGGCTTGTGGTGTGTTTGCGCATGGTTGTCTCCGCGACTCCGCGTCTCCGCGTGAGCCTCAGTGTGTCAGCCCGTAGAAGATGTAGTTCACGCCCAGCTTGTACGCCTCGTTGGTCAGGTCCACCGGCATGAACGTGACCTGGTCTGACCACTCCCAATACTCAGCCAGGTCAGAGTTCCAGTTCGCGAGTACCATTAGCCGCCCGTTCGGAGTGTTGTTCTCGAACATCGCGAAGTATTTCGGCGTGACACGCACCAGCGGATGCGGAACGTAGATGTCCTTGAGCCGGAAGAACGAGCTGAAAATGGGATGCTCGGGACCGATCTCGATGAACTCGTGATCGGGCAACGCTCGCCGAACCTGCTCTTCCATGTTGTACCACTGCTCCGCCTCGAAGTCGTCGAGGATGAGGAACCCGCCCTTGAGCAGGTACTTGCGCAGGTTCGACGCCTCCGAATCCGTGATGCTCCAGTAGCCCGGCTCGGAGAGGTAGATGATCGGATGCCGGAAGATCTCGGGATCGTCGAGCGTGAAGACGTTGCTCGCGTCGACATTGATCGGGATCGTCGACAGGTACTCGATGATCTTCGGCAGGTGGATATCGGCGTTAGGATAATCGTGCGACCACGAGCTCCCGCCGCGCCCGCGGAACCCGGGTCCGCCATAACGAATGCGCGTGAACGTGAAGCCGCCGTTGTAGGGAACCTCGGCTTCGTAGTTCTGGATGCCGCGCTGGGCGCTCGCGAGCAGAGCTACCAGGGCCAGAGGCCACAGGCCACTGGCCACACGTCGCGCAGCGGCCGAGTCACGAGTCACCAGTCACCAGTAACCAGTCATGGCTTCCCCGGACCGTACAGAACCTTCCCCGCCTTCGCGCCCGTGTGAGTCGCACGGTCGATCGTCACGGCCCCATTTACAAGCACATACTCAATTCCTGTAGGAAAGAGTGTCGGCTGTTCGTACGTCGCGCGATCGTTGAGCGTCTCGAGGTTGAAGATCGTCACGTCGGCCCACTGCCCTTCCTTGATCGAGCCACGATTGGCGAGGCGCATGCGCGTAGCAGGCCACGACGTCATCTTGCGCACCGCTTCCTCGAGCGAGAGCACCTTCCGCTCCTTCACATAACGACTGATGACGCGTACGTGATTTCCGTATGCGCGTGGATGTGGGAGGCCGAGGTCATCGCCCTGCGTCGCATTGAGCGCGGCGCCGGCGTCGGAGCCAATGCTGGTCCACGGAAAACGAAGGGCGGTCTCAACGTCAGGTTCGCTCATCATATGGTAGATCGCCATCACGCGTCCCTGCCCTTCGAGCACGAGGTCCCACGCCGCGTCGGGTTCGCTCTTGCCCATCGCCTTCGCGATGTCCGGAATTCGCATGCCGTTGTACTTTGCGTTGGCGGGGTTGCGCGCGTTGGCGAGCACGACGCCATTCCAGCCGCCGGCTGCCTCCACGATGTTCCACCAGCCGGGTGATCCCGTCTGGATCTCGCGCTTCAATCGCTCGCGCACCTGCGGATCACGAAGCCGCGCCCGCAGCGAGTCGTTTCCGCCCTCGAACGCCCAGCTCGCGATCGTCGCTTCGAGGCCCGTGCCGCCGGCCGTGTACGCGTAGAGATCCGCCGCGACGTCGACGCCACGCGCACGCGCTGCCTCCACCAGCGCGCGCACCGAGTCCATCAGCACACCCCAGCCGGGCTGGTATGCGACCTTCAAATGAAAGACCTCGCCAGCCATTCCCGCGCGCTCGGCAATCGTGATGAGCTCACGAACTGACTGCACGACCTCGCCGCCCTCACCACGAACGTGGCTTGCGTACGTGCCACCGTATTTCGCCGCCGCCCTCGCGACTTCCACCAGCTCGTCGGTCGTCGCGTAACTGCTCGGCGGATAAATGAGCGCCGTGGTCATGCCCATCGCGCCGGCGCGCATGGCGGTATCCATCGACGCGCGCATCCGTTCGATCTCGGGCGCTGTGGGCGCCCTCGCACTCTGACCCAATACCGCCACGCGCGCCTGTGTCTCGCTGTAGTAACTACCGAAGTTGATGCTGATGCCCTGTTTCTCGAGCGTGGCGAAATACTCCGGAATGCGACTCGCTGGAACGGGGAAGCCACCTTCACCACCGATCGCCGTCGTCACGCCCATTCGAAGCTTGTTCTCGGCCAGGCCGTTCCGCGGAAGCACGCCGCCGGATTGGTCCATCATGTCGATCCAGCCGGGCGAGACGTACAGTCCCCGCGCGTCGATTTCGCGTTGGCCCTTGGCGAGTACGTGGCCGATCTTCGCGAACTTCCCGTCGCGGATGCCGACGTCGGCGACGATCCACGGATTCCCCATGCCGTCGAGGACGCGGCCGTTGCGGATGACGACGTCGTATTCGGCGGGGCCGGTGAGTGCGCGGTCGGTGGGTTGTTGCGCGACCGCGCCGACGGTTGGTGGCGGGTTACTGGTGCACGCGGCCAGGCTGATGGCGACCGCGATCGTGACTCGTGACGCGCCGCTCGCGACTCGCATTTTTCAACCTCGCTGCCGGGGAAGGCTCATCGAAAAGCCTCAACCACCGAGGCGCACAGAGGCGCACAGAGGATATGAATGATTAGTCATTCCTCCGTGCGCCTCCCGCGCCTCTGTGGTCAAGCTTTTCCGGAGTTCGGAATCTTCTACCAAACGTCCGAAGACGCACTACCTATTTTGGCGCGCCCACTGTCCAGATCTCCGTCAGCACGCGAACAAAGTTGCCGCCGAGGATGCCGCGGATCTCCGGGTCGGAATAGCCGCGACGGATCAGGGCCTCGGTGAGGTCGAACATGCGCTTCGGATGGTCGAGTCCTTCGATGTCGATCTTCTCGCGGAACGCATACGAGTCCTTGTAAGCCGCGCGAAGCTGCCGGTTCATCGCCGGGTCCAGGTCGTCGTAGCCGTCGAGGTCCATGTCGCTGCCGACGCCGAGGTGCTCCGGGCCGATCAGCTTCTTGACGTAATCGAAGTGGTTGATCACGTCCTCGATCGTGGTCGGTTCCGAGTTCTTCACGAAATTGCGCACGCCGCTGATCCCCATCACGCTCCCGGCCTTGCCGACGGCGCGGATCGCGTCGTCGCTCTTGCACCGCGGATGCCCAGCCGCGAGCGCCCGGGCGTTCGAGTGCGTGATCAGCACCGGCTTCTTCGACAACTCGAACGCGTCCAGCGTCGTGCGATCGCCGCAATGCGACGTGTCGATCGCCATGCCGACCTTGTTCATCTGGTTGATCATGGCGATACCGAAGTCGCTGATTCCCTCGTCGCGGCGCTCGGTCGATCCGTTCCCGATCAGGTTGCGCGAATTGTACGTGAGCTGCGAGATACGCTGCCCGAGGTTGAAGAAGAGCTGGATCTCCTGCGGACGGCGGAAATGTTCGGAGTTCTGCAGGCCGGGCAGGATCGCGATCTTCCCCGATGCCTTCACGCGGGCGAAGTCGCCGGCGCTGTCGATGCGCATCAGGTACTGGTCCGCTCCGGCGATGAGCGCGTTCACCATGCCGAAGTACTGGTTGGCCTGGTCGTACGAGTTCGGCCCGCCGAGCCCGAAGGCGTGGTGAAAGACGTTGATGCCTGACGACTTGTACTTCTGGAAGATCTCCTCCGTGAACGTCTCCGGGTTTTGCGACCATGCCACCCACCGGTCGTCGATGGTGAGCGGCGCGAGACCGTCGATGACGACCGACTCCTGCATCAGCGTCAGGCACCTGGCCGAGTACTCGACGGTCGATCCGGCGAAGAGGCGGAAGTGCCCGATGTTGATCATCGGCGCGACCATCACCGCGCCTAACGCACCAGCGGTTGTGCGCAGCGCGTCACGCCGGGAAACGCCCTTCCGGTTATTGTGCTCAGTCATTCGGAGGCCTCGACCCGCGGCCGCCGGCCGGCGTCGCCTTGCGTGAGAGGTAAGCGCTGTCGGCGCCGACACCGAAGGCGAGCGTGTTCACCTTGCCGTCGGCGGTGACGTCGAACTTCACCATGAGCTCCGGGATGGCGCCGCTCGGCAGCCGGCCCCAGCGGAAGTTGCCACCATTCCAGTATTCGAGTGGCGCGGAGAACGCGCCGCGCTCCAGCACCAGAATACCGTCGTGCAGCGACACCTTTGCCTCGCCATAGAGGCTGTCGGCATACGTGCCCTCGTACGCAGCAAGACCGAGCGGCGGTTGCGCGCCCTTGGGGCGCAAGGCCTCCTGCGCGCGCTGGGCGGAATCCGCGCGGCGGCGCTGGTTCGCCACGCGCGCGAATGACTCTCCGCTGAGATCGCGCATCGGGGCGCCGAGCTCGCGGTCAAAGAGGTACTTCATCAGGAGATCCGGAAGCGGCGAGCCATGCTGGTTGCTCAGCACCACCACGCCGAACTTCTGGTCCGGCAGCATGCCCATCGCCGTGGTCATGCCGTCCGTGTTGCCACCGTGCTGCCACATGAGCTTCCCACGGTAATCCTGCACGAACCACCCAAAGCCGTACGTGTTGAAGCGCGTGACCGAGTCCGTGCCCGGCACGCCGCCTCCCGCACCGATCAGCATCTGGGGCGTGTGCGTCTCGCGTAATGCAGCACTGCTCACCAGGCGCTTGCCGCCGTACTGGCCGTCGTTAACCTGGAAGCGCAGGTACTGAGCCATGTCGTGC
>Ga0111538_10005132_pt1 | contig 17958 bp, 17 predicted proteins | sample SoiMethybrSBSTD1_FD_79669 | JGI IMG/M metagenome (GOLD analysis project Ga0111538, IMG submission 79669) | Bulk soil microbial communities from a Populus tree surrounding site in Tennessee, USA - Soil MetaG P. TD hybrid SBSTD1 (version 2)... | ecosystem: Environmental > Terrestrial > Soil >...
ACAAGATCAGGACCGCGGTCTCCACCACGGTGCGGCTGGTGGCGCGCCCGACGCCGAGCGCGCCGCCCCTGGTCTCACGTCCCCGGAACGTCGCGATCCAGGCGATCACGACGCCGAACACCAGCGCCTTGCACAGGCCAACCGATACGTCCTTCCACTCCACCGACGAGCGGACGTTCGACATGAAGGCCAGTCCGTCCAGCCCCAGCACGTTGACGCCGAGGAGGTAGGCGGCCGCGATGCCCGAAACCGAGAACAGCGCCGCGAGCAGCGGCAGCGCCGCCACCGTCGCCAGCAGGCGCGGCAGCACGAGGTAGCTCAGTGGATCGACGGCCAGCGAATCGAGGGCGTCGATCTGCTCGGTGACGGCCATGTTGCCTATGGTGGCCGTCATCGCCGAACCCGCCCGCGCCGTGACCATGAGGGCCGTCAGCACGGGCCCGAGCTCGCGGGTCAGGCTCAGAGCGACCAGAGATCCCACCAGGTTCTCGCTCCCGAAGCGGACGAGCGCGTAGTACCCCTGCAGCGCCAGCACCAGCCCAGTGAAGATCGCCGACAGCGTCACCACCCCGACCGAACCGGCGCCGACGAAGCTGAGCTGCGACACCAGCTCCCGTCCGCGGAGGCGGCCGTGAAACAGGCGCGCCACCGTCGCCCCCAGGAAGATCGTCAGCCGACCCGAGTGGCCAAGGACGTCGCCGAGGAGGCGGAAGAAGCCACGGCCAACGCTGCCGAAGACACGCGCGGCCGTGATCTCCGTCGGTGCGGCGGCGCCGGCCGTGTCTCTCATCGCGCGGGCCACGATTGCAAGAGCTCGTCCAACCGCTGCGACACACGAAATGCCCTCGTGGAGAGGCGCGCGTCGCGCGCAGTGTCTTTCGCAGTGGCCGACGAGGCACAGGTTCGTGAGCGTGGGCATGTGCCGGCGCGGCCACGATGCTGCGGTCGATCACATCGCGGGCGTACCCAGTCACCCGACCTGGGGTGGGGCTTGCTTGTCGGGGACGGCGTCGGACCCCACACTGCAAAAGCCAATGAGCAACGCCGTGACATGGATCCTGATCGTCGTGGCCATTCCGGTCGGGCTGTTCCTCGTCGACCAGATCCTGCTCAAGGTCGAGCGGCTGGGCTGGATCTTCTATCGGCGCAACAAGCCCAATTTTCAGAACGCCGGCAGCGCGCTCATCGAGCTGCAGGCGATGTTCGATCCCAGGGCGCGTCATGTCATCGAGCGCAAGGAGCAGGAGGAGCACGAGGAGGACGGGGACGAGGACGGCGATCCTGCGGTTCCCGGCGTCGACCCGCGCAGGCCCTGATCGGGCCCGGCGCTCGCCGAGATTTTCGGATTACGTCAATTGGTGCGTTGGCCGATTTCTGAGCCGTGGCGCGCGACGTGGGGCCACCCTCGAACCGCGTCACGGTCACCAGGATGGGTAAAGGGGGTGGCGACCTGGACGGTACCGCAATCAACAAACCGAACCGGAGGTCGCAGATGAAGACACGACGCATATGGGTGGTTGGCGCTTTGAGCTTGGTGGCCGCGCTCGCCGGAGCGAGGCGCGCGCAGGCGATCACCGAGCCCGATCTCGCCAACACCTGCACGACGGCAAACGGCAACGCCGGCTGCTTCAACGTGCAGAACAACTTCAACACATCGACCAGCACGACGACGAGCTCGGCGGTCGGCACCGCCATCACCGCCGTCGCCACAGGAACCGGGACGGCGTTCAAGGGCTTCACGTCCGGGACCGCCAACGGGTTGCTCGGGGTATCGACCTCGAGCGGAATCGGCGTCCGCGGCATCTCGACCAGCGGCGCGGGTGTCAACGGCAGCTCGACGAGCAGCACCGGCGTCACCGGCACCACGACGAGCTCGACCGCCGCCAGCGGCGTCCTGGGCAGCACGACCGGGAACGGCCAGGGCGTCAAAGGCGTCGTCACCGGCAGCGGCGGCACTCCGTTCCTCGGCACCAACGCCGTCGGTGTCTGGGGCACTTCACCACGCGCATGCGGGGTTTACGGCGAAATAACGGTGTCTGTCGCCGATCAAGCGGGGATCGTCGGCGTCAGCAAAGCCCCGGGGTCATTCTCTCACGGCGTGATGGGTGTCTATGGCGGAGGAGATAACGGCGTAGCGGGCGTCTTCGGCAGGACGTGGATCCCTGGTCAGCCCGCCAGCACCCTCGACCCGTTCTCGATCGGCGTCTATGGCCTCTCCGGTGGTGCGGGCGTCCGCGGGGAATCCCATGGCCTCATTGGCGTTCAGGGATTCGGCCAGCCCGGGATAGGCGTCAGTGGGTTGTCCTATGGTCATGGCGGCGGGGACCCGAACGCCGACCCCGCCACGACGACTTCGGTGGGCGTCGTGGGGCACTCCGGCGCCTTGACCGGGACCGCAGTCGGCGTTCGCGGCACCATTGAGCCGGGCGCTGACAGCGCTAGCGTGGCGATCTACGGAAGCGCAATCGGAAGCAGCGCCACCGGTATCTACGGCGTGTCGACGAACGGCGGCGGTGTGTGGGGCGTGAGCACGACCGGCAGCGGCATCGTCGCCGTAACGGGGGCGACGACGACCGAGGGCGCCGCGGCCGTTTCGGCGTACCCAGGAAGCACGTCGGCCCTGGCGTACTTCGGTGAGGGTGGAATCCTGCTGACCGGCAGCCTCGCCGAGAAGACCGGCGGCACTTCCTGGAGCAACCCGTCGGACCGGCGAATCAAGAAGGATGTGCAGGATCTCGATCGCGGCCTCGCGGACCTGATGCGTGTCCGCCCGGTCCGCTTCAAGTACAACGGGCTCGGCGGCACGCAGGACGACGGCAAGGAGCAGGTCGGCGTGATCGCGCAGGAGCTGCGTGAAGTCGTGCCGAGCATGGTCCACACGCGCAAGGCGAAGCTTCACAAGGGCGACAGCAAGGACACGGAGATCGAGATCGTCGATCCGAGCGAGTTCACGTACATGCTGATCAACGCCGTCAAGCAGCAGCAGCGCACCATCGCCAAACAGGAAGAGCGAATCGCAACCCTGGAACGGGGCAGCGCGCCCCTGGCGTCATCGATGTTCTCGGGCAGCCTCGGTGGACTGGCCGCGCTCGCGCTGCTTCCGCTCGGGATGATCCTGGCTCGCCGACGGCAGAAGCAAGGCTGACGCCCACCATCGCGGGGCGGAGCCGGGCCCGGTCCGCCTCGCGACCCTCCTGTGCCCGTCCTCTACGGCGCCGCGGCCAGGAGCAACTACGTCGTTGCGATCGGCGGCAAGAAGCTGCAATTCTCTGTCCCTGCCGCCGGATGGGCCACCGTCAAGCACAAGCCGTGAGCGCGACATCTGTGTCGCGATCGTCCCGCCGGTGACAGAGGGTCTCGCGTCGCGCTCCGGGAGTGGGCCGCGGATTTTACCCGCGGTGAGCCGAACTGCGCGCGGTGGACCATTCTGGGCCGGTTCTTGCTTGGGCGAGCGTCGATGACGATGGAAGTGCGTCCGCCGTCGGGCAGCCGGCTGATGGCGCTCTGGAGGGGACGCCGCCTGGAGCAAATCATCGTGGCCATTCTGGGCGCCGTGGCGGTCGGTTGGTGCGTGATGCGATTCATCGGTCTCGAGAAGGTCCCCGCCGGCGCGGATCCCGACGAGATGTTGAGCGGCCTGCAGGTCGAATGTCTCGCGCAGACGGGCGCGTCGGCCGAGGGCGAGCGCTGGCCACTGTTCCCGGAGGGACGGGGAGGGGGCCTCTACTCGCCGACGTACGTCTACACGCTGTTGGCCTGGACGCGGATCTTCGGGATCTCGATCGCCAGCCTGCGCGCGCTGTCGGCGGCGTTCTCCGTCCTCGCGATCATCGGGCTCGGGCTGCTGGCGCGGCGGGTCGCCGGCCACCGGGCGGCGCTGCTGGCCATGGTCGCGGCGGCGCTTTCTCCATGGTCGTTCCAGGTGGCGCGGCTCGCGGTGGACGCGCCGATGGCGCCAGCCCTCGTCGTCTGGGGCGTCTACTTCTTCTTGCGCTCGCCCCGCGTACCCTGGGCGATCGCGGGCGGTGTGTTGCTCGCGCTCGGCGCGTACACGTATCCGCCGGTTCGGGTGCTGGTGCCACTTCTGACCATCCTGCTCCTGCTGATCGAGCGGAACCGCCTGAGCGTCGCTCGCGTCGCAGCGTTTCTGGGTACGATGGCGGTCGTCGCCGCGCCGCTGCTGAAGCGGGTGCTCAACGGAGCGGTGATGGGCCGCGCCAAGGCGCTATCGATCTTCAGCGACGACTACGTGCGCGACCACAGCGGCCCGTTCCGCACGTGGGTATTCCTCCCGAAGCAGGCGCTGGAAAACCTGTTCGAGCATCTGCGGCCGTCGTATCTCTTCTTCAGCGGCGACGCGAACATCCGCCACTCGACCCAGGTGATGGGCGAGCTCGGGTGGCTCGACATCCTCGCCCTCGCTTGTGTCGCGATCACGCTCGCGGCCGCGATATTTCGGGCGTTCGCGTCGCGCGCGTCGATCGAACAGTCTCCGTCGCGATCCTGGCTGGTCGCAGGCTGCGCGATCGTCGCCGCCGGCTTTGCGACGCTTCCCGCGGCGCTCTGCTGGGAGGGGCTGCCGCACGCGTTTCGATCGATGGCGGCCTGGGCGGCGGTCGCGCTGTTCACGGGCGCGGTGCTGTCGGCGGTCTGGTCGCGTTGGCCGCTCGTGCGCGTCGCCGCGGCGGCGCTGGTGCTCGCCCAGACAGCCCACTTCGTCCCCTATTACTTCAAGGTCTATCCCAAGAAGTCCTACCAGGAATGGTCGGGCCCCGTGCGCGCGGCCGCCGTGAGCCGAGACCCGGCGCGGTTCGCCGCGGCCGCGCGGGGGACTGACGAGATCGGTTTCCGCTACCTCCTGATTCGCTACTTCGGCGACACCTGTGTTTCGAGCCGCGAGCACGCGCAGCGGATCAGCCGCGGCGGCCTCTGAAGCACGCGACCCCGCCGTGGGGCGGTCAGCCGGATTCGGAGGTTCCTCGGTAGTCGTGGAAGGGTATCCCCGCGGCGTATCGTTCGACCCGCACCTCCTGCACGCCATGCATCACCGCCTGACGCGCGTACAGACCCGCGATCGGGCAGAGCCGATCGCGGGTGCAGAAGATCACCGCGTCGCCGATGTCGGTCGCGATCGCGCGGACGCGCTTGCGCCTGCCCGGGCGATCGTCGATGAGCGCGAAGTCGCCGCCGTCCCCGATCCGCGCGGGCCCCAGGCTGACAGCCATCTGCAACGGGAAGAAGATGGAGCCGTAGACGTCCCGGTGAAAACCGTTGAAGCCACCGGGCGGGTAGCGAAGCAGGATCGGCGACGTGCGGCCGTGCCCCGCTGACTGGAATTCTCGCTCGAACGCGGCATGGGTGGATGGCCAGCGACGCGCATCGCCGACCAGCTCGTTCCATCGGTTCACGATCGGCGCGAGCCGGGCATAGACTTCGCGCCTCAGCTCGACGACGAGCGCGGGAAGTGGCCGCGTGAAGAACCGGTACGCGACGCGGCCGCGGTCGTCGTCGATCCGGACGTCGTGCTCGAACCGCTCGTTCTGGGCGTAGAGGTCGCGGAGCGCGGCGCACTCGTCACTCGAGATGAGCGAGTGGACGCGGGCGAGGCCACGCACGGCCAGTTCCTCCGCGATCGCGGCCCAGTCGAAGCGCTCCGTCCGCGCGGTGAACACGATCTCTTCCGCGGCTGGCGGCGTCTCGGCGGGCTCCGGCGGGGAGGGCGCGGCGGCTGGTGCGATCTCGTCGAGCAGCACCTGCGCCTCGGCGTATCCCGGCGACAGCTCGAGCGCGCGCCGGACCGCACGCTCGGCCCGGCTGGTCATTCCACCCAGCAGGGCGATGCGCGCTTGCTCGACCCAGAATCGCGCGTTCGCGGGGCCGGCGGCCAGCGCGCGCTGGATCAGCTTTTCTGCGAGGTGGTGCTGGCCCGAGGCGGCAGCCTCGATGGCTTCTTCGGCGAGTTTCTCCGCGTGACGCTTCGCGCGTCGACGCTTCTTGGTCGATGGCACGGCAATGCTCCTGCAAGGCGGCCCGAAGGCCGCGGGTTAGGCGTTCCGTCAGAACTGAATCGGACGGCGCTTAACTCAGGAGCGATTGCGTTACTCGCACGCAGAAACAGGCTAACGCCGCGCGCGCGTCAGGTCAAACGGCAGGCTCAGGCCTGGCGTTTGTTCTGCCGAATACCCAGACTCGAGCCCGAATGGGATCCATCAACACCGAAGAGGCAGCCCGACGCTTGGCCCGCGTGATCCTGTCGGACATCGAGCTCTACAACCGCGAGCGGCCCAAGCCGGGGGAGACCCTGGAGGGGCAAATCGAAGAAGGGCGCAAGCTGTTTGCAAGCCGCGTCACGCCCGACCTCCTCCCGCTGTTCGGCCAGGTTCTTTCGGATCGCGCACTGGCCAAGGTGAATTCGCCCACGGCTGCGGAGCCGCCGCCCGCGCCCGCGAGCACCACGGCCGCCGTTGGCCCCGCCGACGCATCGCCTGCGCCCGACCCGATGATTCAAGATCAGCTCACGCCGGCTCCCGCTCTTGCGGCGCCGCCCCTCGATGATCAGCCCACGCCCACGCCGGCTCCCGCTCTTGTGGCGCCGTCCCTCGATGATCAGCCCACGCCCGGTCCCGCTCTTGTGGCGCCGTCCCTCGATGATCGGCCCACGCCGGCTCCCGCTCTTGCGGCGCCGCCCCTCGAAGATCAGCGCACGCCCGCTCCCACGCTTGCGGCGCCGCCTCTCGTCCGTCAACCAGCGCTCACCGCGAGGGTGGCCCCGCCGCCTCTCGCATCAGGGACTCCGGCCGTGCTTGCGCAGGCTCGGCCTGCCGCACCGCCAGCTCCCGAGATCCCGATTCCCGTTCTGACCGCACGCTTCTCCATTCCGAAGCTGCTCGCGATCGTGTCCGTCGTGGCCGCGACGGTCGCTGTGCTCTATCAGCTCCTTGCTTGACCAGCTATCAGCGATGTCCGGGCGGCCCGGCGGCGATCTGGGCGCGGATCTCGCTCAGCTTCGCCATTAGCTTCGACCTGTTCTCCGTCCCCATTCGCAGCAAGATCTTCTGGCCGGCCGTGGCCGCTTCCAGGGCCGGGTCTTCGTAGAGATAGAGACCCGCGCTGCCACCGCCGTCTGCTCCGACGCGCTTGACGCGGATCGGGCCGGAGACGTTTGGCGTCGCAAGCAGGTTGTCGATCACCGCGACGACGCGATCATTCAGGTATGCGCCCGGGAACCCCAGGTTCTCGTACGCGTGCTGGAGCAGCGGATAGAGCCGGACGTACAGCGCCACCGCGCGCTCCGTGTCGATGCCGACGGCGAAGCGTACGAAGGGCGCGTAGCGCTCGGCGTTGTGCGCGCTGGGCACCGTGGCCCCGTCGCGCGTCTCGGTTTCGAAACGACCCGGTGTGCGGTTGACCGGCCAGAGATCGGCCGTTGCCCCGTCGGTGGCCAGGTTGTTCACGGTGGCAACGAAGCGGCCGATGGCGCCTTCGAGTCGAAAGAACGTGGAGACCGGCTTCCGCCCAACCAGATCGACCAACGCCTTCTTCACGTACGCGTCCGAGTGGTCGAGCGATGGCAGCCCGCCCGGCGCCGCGGCGGCGGGGACCGGATGCCGAATCGCCGGCGCGGGTGGCGGCGGCGGTGGCGGCGCGGGGGGCGGTGCGACGGGCGGAGGCGCCGTGGGCGCCGGCATGGGTGTCGGTCGATGCGTCTGGCGCCACCACAAGAAACCGCCCGCCGCGACCAGCAAGACCACCAATCCCATGAGGGCGCCGCGGCTCATGCCATGAACGTGCGCCGCGCATGAGCCGCCGTCAATCGCGCCCGTGATTCCCGGGCCGGTCGCCCGGACGATCGCGCGTCAGCAGCGCGGAGGGTTACCGGCCGGGTTGCAAACGCCCAGGTCGCAGCACTGGTCGTTTCGGCAGATGCCGCAAGGAACCAGCTGTCCGCAGATGTTCTGGACCGACCCGCAATTTCGGACGCCGCAGGCGTCGGCGTTGCTTTGCGAACAACCGCCCGCTCCGCCGGTGCCCCCCGGCCCCGTAGCGCCGCCAGCCCCGCCCCCAGCGCCCGCGCCGCCGCCTGCGCCGCCCCTGCCGCCGAACGTCCCGCCCATTGCCCCGCCCGCACCACCGCGCGCGCCGCCACCCGTTCCGGCGATGCCCCCGCCGGCGCCAGCCCCGCCGCCGGCGCCAGCCCCGCCGCCGGTGCCGGCCCGCCCGCCCGCGCCGGCGCCGCCACCGGCTCCTGCGCGCCCGCCCGCCGCGCCGACGCCCGCTGTGCCGCCCCCGGTACCAGCGATGCCGCCCGCTCCGGCGCGCCCGCCACTTCCGCCTCCTGTTCCCGAACCTCCGCCGGATCCTGCGGCACCGCCCGCGCCGCCGGTCGCTCCGGCTCCCGCCCTCCCGCCGGCCGCGTCGCCTCCGGCGCCGGTCGATCCGCCTGCGCCTCCCGCACCCGTCGCACCGCCCGTGCCGCCGCTCCCTCCTGCGCTCCCGTCGCCGACGGGAATGCAGCTCGCATGCGAAACCACCACGACCGGCACGACCGCGCTCCATTCGTCCGCCCGGATCTCGCGGGCGATCGCGCTCCCGGCGGCCACCTCGCACGCACCTTCGATCACCGTTGCGGCGACCGTGACCGTCCCGGACCAACCATCGGGCAGGTAGAGGCCCGCCTTGTAGGCGTTGGTCGTGTCGAACCGGGCGTTCGCGAAGTCCGTCTCTCGCGGGGCAGCAGACGCGTCCGCCCGCGAGGCGCTCAACCGCAAGACGACGTCGTCGAAGCGCCGGTCGCCGGTGATGTCGACCTGGAGGAGCGTCCGCTCGCTGCATCCGGCAGCGACCATCGAAGCGACGGCGATCGCCAGCAGGCTCGCGCGGTTGACGGCGGTCGTTCTCACGGCGGGGCCGATTCTACTTGAGACTGGTATGGTTCCGGGGTCGCCGTGCCGGGGCCCGTTTCAAAGCCAGCGCCTCCCCTCCTGAAGACCAACCCGGGCACCGGTGTGGCCGCGCGGGCGAAGTCGAAGGACGGCCGATCCTGGAGCGAGGAGGTCGATATCGTGGCGCTCGCCGCGACGACGCTGGCCCGCCATGAGCACGCCGTCGAGCGCCAAGGGGAATGGCTTCACCATCCCGAGAGCGGGTTTGCGATCGTTCCGCGGATCGTCACCTTCGAGCCGTTGACGGACGGGGGCGTGCATACCGTGACCACCGTTCAGGTCAACCATCCGGTCCTCGCGCCCGATGGCGTTTTCGAGTACCAGCACGCTACCGGGGACGGGCTCGGCGACGCGATCTCGTCGGGCTTCTCGCAGTGGGCCGAGCTGGACTTCGTCGCGCTGCTCGATGCCTTGCAACCGCAGGCGAAGTCGTGCGCGGTCATGGAGATGGCGTTTCCCGAAAAGGACGGCCGTCCCGCCAGGAAACGCCGGGCCGTGCTCGGCCCGGTGGTGCGGATGGGGCAACAGCCGCCCCCTGCTCCTAGCGGCGATGAAGAGGGCGGACATTGCTTTTGCCCCTGCTGTCTACTGACCAGATCGTTCGAGACTTTCCGTCCGCTGATCGAGGGCGACCAGCTGTATTGCTTGCGCATGTACGCGTTCCGCGACGCGGACGGCACCGCAGGGGCGGACTGTCGGATCAACGGCGAGGATTTTGAAGTCGGGGCCCAGGCTCTGCGCGAATATGCCAAGAGCTGGCCGCCGGCCGGGATCGAGTACCGCAAGCAGCTCGTCATCCTGCAGACCATCCAGTAGTGGTCCATGTCCACCGGCGCCGACGCGACGACAGCGCTGCTTCCGGCCCTGATCGTGGGCGCGGGACCGGCGGGCCTGGCGAGTGCCGCCTGTCTCAAGCAGCGCGGCATCGAGCCGCTGGTCCTCGAAGCCGGCGGGTCGCTGGCGAATTCGTGGCGGCATCACTATGACCGGCTGCGCCTGCACACGGTCAAACAGCAGTCGCATCTGCCCGGCGTACCGTTCGCGAAAGAGCTGGCGCGCTACCCGACGCGCGCCGAGGTGGTCGCGTATCTCGAGGCGTACGCGGCCCGCTTCGCCATCGTGCCGCGCACCGGTGAGGTGGTGCGCCGCGTGCGCGCCGCGGACGGCGGCTTCGTCGTGGAGAGCGCGCGCGCCGCCTACCGGGCGCGGGCGGTGGTGATCGCGTCCGGGCTCAACCGCGTCCCGAATCCCGAGCGCTTGCCGGGGCAGGAGCGTTTTCGCGGCACGCTCATGCACTCGCGCGATTACCACAACGCGGATCGGTTCGTGGACCAGCGCGTGCTGGTGGTCGGCGCCGGCAACACGGGCGCGGAGATCGCGCTCGATCTCGCCGAGCACGGCGCCCGGCCGACGATGGCGCTGCGCTCGCCGGTCAACATCGTGCCGCGCGATTTTCTCGGTATGCCGACGCAGCTGACCAGCATCCGCATACGCAGGCTGCCGCTCAAGCTGGCGGATGCGGTCGCACGGTTGGTGTCGCGGCTGGCGTTCGGCAACCTGGCGCGTTACGGGCTGGCTCGCCCCGCGCTCGGGCCCCTGACGGCGTTCAAGCTGCGCCGGCGCGTCCCGCTCATCGACGTCGGCACGATCGCCGCGGTCAAGCGCGGCGACATCGCGGTCAAGCCGGCCGTCGCGCGCTTCACCGAGACGGGCGCGCTGTTCGCGGACGGCAGCGGCGACGAGTTCGACGCCGTGGTGCTGGCCACCGGCTACCGCCCCGCGCTGGAAGATATCGTCGCCGTGCCCGGCGTGCTGGACGACGAGGGCTATCCGCGCGACTGGAAAGGCGGCGCGCATCCCGGCCTGTTCTTCGTCGGCTACCACCAGCCGTCTACGGGACTGCTGCGCGAGATCGCGATCCAGGCCGAGGTGGTGGCCGCCGCGATCGCGCGCGCGACCACCGAGCAGGGCTAGCGGCGCCGGGCGTCCGGGATCGCCGGGCGTGAACGACGATGACGCTCGTAGATGCGCACGAACGAGACCGTGTAGTCGATGCCGCTCACGACCGAGAGGACCAGCCCCAACAAGACGCCGATCTGACCGAAGCGGATCAGCGCCGGTGACCACGACTGGGCCAGGCCGACTGCGCCCACCAGCAGGGGCAGCATCGACCAGCCGATGACCGAAGCCTTGATCTTGCCCGGGAGGCGGCTCGGAATGTTCTCGCCGAGCTCGATGGCGTAACGACGGATGGAGACCACCCACAGCTCGCGCAACACGTGCGGCACGAGCACCACCACGGGCAGCGCGTGCAGCGTGATCGCGAAGACGAAAAAGGAGAGCTCCAGCGCCACGTCACAAAACTGGTCGAGGATCTCGCCGAGCCGCGTGACCTGACCCGTGCGGCGCGCCAGCCAACCGTCCAGATAGTCGGTGGCGCCCGCGATCACGCCGAGCACGGCGCCAACGACGTACAGATTGGACAGGTAGGAAATGAACACCGCCAACACCAGCGCCAGCCGCGACAGCGTCACGAGATTGGGCGTGGTCCGCAGATCGGTCAGGAGCGCGCCCATCGCCGAACCCTGGTGCAACCTCGCTGCCACCAGCGGCGCGACGCGGATCACTCAGCTACGGTGGTGATCACCGCACGACGTCGAAGGTCGCCTGCGCGAGCGGCGCGTCTCGGTCGGAGACGGCGCGGACCGACCACGAGCCGACGCGGTTCGCGCTGAGCTTCATGTGAGCGCGGGTCCGAACGGTCGACTTCGAAGCCGGGAGCGCCACGCGCGTCTTGCCCGCAAAGGCGCCGTTTCGTTCCCAGACGAGCGTGAGGCGGTCGGTCTTTCCTGGCCTGTGCGCCACTTCCAGGCAGACGTTCACGGTCCTGCTGGACTTGGCGGAGAACCGGGTGGTCGGGTTGGGACAGGTGTGGTTCTTGTAGGACGTGCCGGTGAGCATCTTCTCGACGCGAAGCGCGCCTGAGCGCGCGCCGGCCGGGGGCGGCTCGGCGGGAGGCGCTTCGGTCGGCGGCTCGGCTACCGGGGACGGCGACACCTCCGGCGGCGGCAGCGTGGCAGCTTCGGGCGCGGGTGCGGCAGCGGCGCGCGCAGCGATCTCGACGGTCGCCGGCTTCGCAGGTTCGGCCGGCGAGCCCGTGCGAACGCGCGCCCGCCCGATCGACATCCAGACGACGGCGACGCCGGCGAACACGGCCGAACAAACGATCGCGACGCGGACCACAGGTGGCCTCGTGCGCGGTTCGATCGACAGCGGTGAACTGTCCGTCGCGAGCGACGGCGCTGGCGCCGGCCCGGCTTGCGCGGCAGCGGGGCCTTCCGGCGCGGCAGCCGCGGCCGCGCGCCGACTCAGAAGCCGCGCCAGTATCGGCTCGGTCGCGGGATCAAGCGTCGTGAACTTGACGCCCATCCCCTTGGGCTTTGCCCAGGTCACGACGCCTTCGCCGGCGAACACGACGGTGTCGTCGAGCAGCGCGATCTCGAATCGAATCGTCGCGCCCACCTCGCGCGCGTCGCGCGTGGGCAGAAAGATCCCGCCCCCCGTGACGTTCGGTGCGAACCGCTCGACGAAGTCCTCGGCGTCCGGGCACTTGAGGTGCAGGCGGACCGAGGCGTCAGGCGGTGACGGGGCCATTCACATCTCGTCGCTCGAACGGAACGCGTCAGACGACGCGCCCGGAAATCTCCTCCAGAAACGCAAAGTCGTCGTCCGGTTGGGGCGGGGCGGCGGCGTCGACAGGGATCGGCGCGGGACGGCCGCCCTTCGCGGGCGGCGCCGGCGGGATCGGCTTCGGCGGCGGTGTCGCGTTCCGATCGTTCGCCGCGCGCGCTTTGCCCGGCAGAGGCGACGGCGCGAGCGTGACGGGGGGCGTCGGCTTGGGGCCGATCCGCTGACCGATCGGCGTCGGAACGGCCGTGGCGTCCTTCGCCGAGTTACCGAACGTGACCGCGGTGGGCTCGTCGTTGTCCTCCAGCGCGGACACGCCCAGGATGCGGACGGCCTGGGCGACCACCTCGCGCAGCTGCCCCATCGGGACGCTGTCGACCATCTCGTCGATCAGGTCGCGCCCGGCTGCGCCGGGGCCCGCGAACAGATCCGCGTCGGTGAAGGGCTTTCCCGCCGCGGCGGCCCGGCGCGCGGCCTTCCGCAGGCCCGTCCTGACGGCCAGCGACAGGTGCTGCTCCAGTGCCTCCTCGCCGAGCAGGTCCAGAATCTCCGCGTCCGTCAGGATCCCGTGACGCCGGATGCTCCGCAGCTCGGTTGCCATCAACGCGCGCGTGCCCGCGGTGGGCTCCCATTTCCACCAGCTGTCATGGGACTCGTACGTCCAGATCGACTGCGGGGGCAGGTAGGTCGCCAGGTCGACCGCGTCCAGGTACTTCATGTAGAGGTCGTGCACGGTCAGCGCGCGATCGGCCTCGGCGCGCACCGATCGTTCCGCTTCGGGGAGATCTTCGACGACCAGCAGTTCGATCTGGAACGCGAGCGCCTCCGGCGATAGCCGCCGCAGGAGGGTCGGCGCGCCGCCGGTGATGGCCTTCACCGTCTTGACGCGAAGGTCCGGCCGTTGCGCGAGGGCCTCCATCACTTCGCGCGGGGTGAAAGCGCTGTAGAACCCCTTCGCGTTTCGCATCAGCGCGCCTGGCGCGTGCAGCACGCGCAGCACGTCCGCCAGGAATCCGACGCCGGGGTGGCGGTCGGCGTGCTCCCGTGCCTTCTCTTGTAGGGCGACGTCAGTTTGCTCGTCGCTTGTGTGCTTCAGTGTGCCCGGCATGCGCAGCGTCCGCTGATTCATGCCTCCCTTATCGCCTTGCGCGCGCGACGCTTGAGGGGCGTTCCGATCCCAACGTTTTCCCGTCGCTTTCTCCGCGTCACATTTTCGACCATGGGCGTAGTCTTGCCATCATGCACGCCAACAATCTGCTCACGGCCAACAATCTGCTCACGGTGGTGGCGCTGGCCGCCTCCATCCTGCTTCTGCTCAAGGTGCCGGCCCGCCTGTTCCCTCTGATCGCGTTGGTGGCGAGCGTCTTCGAAGTGTTGCGCGCGCTCGGCATCCTCAGTCTCAAGGTGCCCGTCATCGGTGCGGCGCTCCTGTTCGGGGGCGCGATGGTGGTGGGCGGTGTCGGCAGCTGGATCAAGTCGTCCAACAAGGTCCCGGTGACGGCCGCCGCTGTGGTGGCCCTCGTGGGTCTGCTGCGCGTCCTCGCCCACGTCATGTAGACGTCACGCCGCCCTGCCGCGACGCGGTGACGACGGTGACCGGCGTCAATTGACCCCGCGCGGGTCCTCACTTACGGTCGCGCCACCAAGGAGGGGCCATGAAACGAACGCTGACCTGGACGGTGGCATGTTTGCTGGTGTTGTTCGCGGGCCGCGCATCTGCGCAGGAGCCATCGTTCGGCGAGGCAGGGCATGTGGCGATTTCGGCAGAGCGCCTGTTCGGCTACGTGCACGCGAGCCGGACGCAGACGGTGGGGGGGACGGAGACGACGGCCTCGCAAGACTACTTCACGCTGCTGACCAACCCGGTCGGCGCGGTCAGCGGATATGGATGGCCCCGCATCGGCATCGACGCCTTCGTCGCCGGCGGGTTCAGCGTCGGCGGCGCGCTCGGTTTCTTCTACCTCTCGGACCAGGATGAGGATTCCAGTACCGGATTCCTGCTCGCGCCGCGCATCGGTTTCGCCGTGCCGGTCGGTCCGCGCGTGTCGATCTGGCCGAGGGTCGGGGTGACCTACTGGCACATCTCGAGCAATCCCAGCGGCAGCGATACCGACACGAGCTCGTCGGCTGTCGCAGTCACGATCGAGGTGCCCGTCACGATTCTGGTCGCCCCGCGCGTCGGTTTCACGATCGGCCCGACGGTCGACATCGGCGTCGGCGGGAGCGCATCCGCGTCGGTCGGCGGCGCTTCGATCAGCGCCGACCAGAGATACACGGACATCGGCGGGCACGCCGGCTTGCTTTTGTTCCTGTAGGCGCCCTCTCAGCGCCGCTCGCGCCGCAGCGCCTCGATCGACAGGCGCACCCAGGCCTTGTAGTCGTCGAACTTGCAGAACGGAGCACCGTTCCGCTCGGCCTCGACGAGCACCTCCTCCGGGTCGGCTTCCGCCCGCAGGCCCGCGTACATGTACGCGACGGCGGAGGCGCGCGGGCCGGAGCGGCAGGTGACCAGCGTCGGGCGGGGAAGCTCGTCGAGGGCGGCGACGTGCTCCCGCGCGAGGTCGAGGCTGAGCGTCCTCGGCGGATCGGAGATGACTCTCAATGAACGGCAGGCAGGTGGCGTTCGGGCGAATAGGCCTCGAAGGAGATGCCGCCGAACATCAGCACCCCGCGCTGCGGCACCAGCAGTTCCCCCAGCGCGGCCTGCTCCGCGAGCGGACCGACGGGCCCGAGGTCGCGCCCGGCGATCGCGGCGCGCGCCTCGGGAATCATCCAGAGCGTCCGCGGCGCCGCCTGGAACCACTGCCGGTTCGGGACGTGGCCGCCCAGGCGGAATCGCCCGGCGGCGAGCAGCGCGGTCGACATGGCCGACATCATCCACAGCATGAGGTTGCTGCGGAACAGGGCGGCCGGCATCGCCGCCATCATCAGGTTCATGATCCAGGTGATCGGCGTCCGTGCGAGCCGCATCTCCCAGCGGAGATCGACGGCGGGGATCCGCACGCTCAGCGCGCGCGGGCCGGTCCAGTCGATCTCGATGGGCGTCTCGACCGCGCGGGAGATCGCCGAGCCGATGAACCGGGGGCACGACACCTCGGGCGCGACCGTCGTGTAGACGGTCCACTCGCCGGTGGGGGCCCGGTGCCAGATCGAGGTGTAGCCCGGCCCGAAGGTGCTGGCCGGGAACCGGCGCAGGCAGAGGATGTCGCGCGAGGCGAACGGGAGGCCGATGACCGCGAGGCCCCGAACGTCGTCCCGGCCCGGCCGCGCGCGCAGCGGAGCGCCCACGGTCTCTGCCATCTCAGCGGGCTCGGCCATCGCGAACCTCCTTCGTCATGAGCCCAAGGTAGGCGACGGGGGCGACGGCCGATAGTGGCAGAATGGCCATTCTTCGGAGGTGATTTGGACATGATCGACGTGACCGTGATCCTGCTCGAGGGGGGCCTTCCTTCGACGTCGATGGCGCCGCTCGAGATCTTCGCCTGCGCGGGATCGCTCTGGGGCCTGCTGATGGGAAAGCCGACCGCGCCGCGCTTTCGCGTGCGCACGGCGACCATCGACGGCCGCAAGAGCCGGAACGCCGTGCCCGTCACGCTGGAGCCGACGGTCTCCCTCGCGGACGTGCGCCGCACCGACCTCGTGGTCGTGCCGACCGCCGGGATGGATCTGGAGGCGGCCCGGACGCGCAACGCCGGCGTGATCGAATGGCTGGCCCGTCGCCGCGGCCAGAAGACCGCCGTCGCCGGGGTCTGCACCGGCGTCAGCCTGCTCGCGGCCGCCGGCCTGCTCGATGGCCGCCCCGCGACCACGCACTGGGGCGTCGTCGATCGTTGCCGGGCGATGTACCCGAACGTCCGCTGGAGCCCCGAGCGCTTCGTGACCGAAGCGGACAACGTCTTCTGCGGCGGTGGCCTCTACGCGTCCATCGATCTGAGCCTCTACCTCGTCGAGCGCTACTGCGGCCACGAGCTCGCGGTGCAGACCGCCAAGTCGCTCCTGCTCGAGACGCCGCGCATCTGGCAGTCCGCCTATGCCGCCCAGCCGCCGCGCTCGGCCCACGACGACGAGCAGATTCAGCGGGCCCAGAAGTGGCTCGTCTCCCATTTTCGAGAGGCGGTGGAGCTCGACGAGCTGGCGGCGAAGGTGGGGATGAGCCCGCGCAACTTCGCCCGTCGGTTCAAGGCCGCGACCGGCGAGGGGCCGCTCGGGTATCTACACCGCCTGCGAATCGACACCGCCCGCCACTACCTCGAGAGCGCGCGCCGGTCCGTCCAGGAGATCAGCCAGGCGATCGGCTACGAGGACGTCGCGTTCTTCCGCCAGCTGTTCCGCCGTCACACCGGGTCGTCTCCACGCGAGTACCGGGCGCGCTTCGGCCCCCTGCGCGCCGCCTGATCTCGCCCGGCCATCGCGTGTGTAAGATGCCCGGGTGGCTCCGCTGCGCGCGACCCTGCTCCTGTGCGGCTTTTGCACCTTCGGCGCCGCGACGGCCAGCCGCCCGGGCCGCGCCGCGACCGCCGAACCGTCGGCGCTGGCGTTCACCGACGGCCGTGCCGGTATCAGCCTCGACGGCGCGTGGCACGTCATCGTTGATCCGTACGACAACGGCAGCCTCGACTACCGCAGCCAGCCGCGGCGGCACGGGTACTTCGACGACGCCCGCCCGCGCGACAAATCCGAGCTGGTCGAGTACGACTTCGCGCGCTCACCCACGCTGCAGGTGCCGGGCGACTGGAACACGCAGCGCGCCGAGCTCCTCTATTACGAGGGAACCATCTGGTACCAGCGCCGCTTCGACGCCGCGCCACACCGCGGCGGCCGTCAGTTCGTGCAGTTCGGCGCGGCCGCGCAGCGCGCGACTGTCTGGTTGAACGGCAAACGCCTGGGCGAGCATGAGGGGGGCTTCACGCCGTTCGCGTTCGAGGTGACCGGTCTCCTGCGCCCGCGCGACAACTCGATCGTCGTGAAGGTGGACAACACGCGGCGCGCCGACGCGCTGCCTGCGCTGAACACCGACTGGTGGAACTACGGCGGCCTCACCCGCGGCGTGCGCCTGGTCGAGACGCCGCGCCTCTTCGTCCGCGACGCCGTCGTCCAGCTGGCGAAGGAGAACACGTCCGTCGTGCGCGTGTCGGTGCGGCTCGACGGCGCCCGATCGCCAACCAAGGTCACGGTCGAGATCCCGGAGGCACACGCCGGGGCCACGATCCTGACCGACGATCACGGGAACGCGCGCTTCGAGTTCGCCGCTACGCTCGCCCCGTGGTCGCCCGAGACGCCGCGCCTATACGACGTCGTGGTCCGCACCGGCGACGACCGGGTGCAGGAT
>Ga0111538_10005135_pt1 | contig 17950 bp, 14 predicted proteins | sample SoiMethybrSBSTD1_FD_79669 | JGI IMG/M metagenome (GOLD analysis project Ga0111538, IMG submission 79669) | Bulk soil microbial communities from a Populus tree surrounding site in Tennessee, USA - Soil MetaG P. TD hybrid SBSTD1 (version 2)... | ecosystem: Environmental > Terrestrial > Soil >...
CAGGGCGCCACGCTCGAGTGCCTCGAGGTCCTCGACGTCTTGCGCAACGCGCTGCCGGGGCTCGAAGCGCGCGGCGTGCTCGCACCGTCCGAGCTGCCGCTCCTGCGCCAGCTGATCGCCGTCGTGCACGACGAAGCGCCGATCGCCATGCCGTTCGCGGCCTTCGTGCGGGGCAGCCGGTGAGCGGCGATCTCGTGCTCGGGGTCGATTGCAGCACCACGGCTTGCAAGGCGATCGCTTGGGACGGCCGAGGCCGCGCTCACGCCGAGGGCCGTGCGGCGATCGCGCTCGCGAACCCGGGCCCAGACGCTTACGAGCAGGACGCCGAGCAGTGGTGGAGCGCGTGCGGCGAAGCAATCCGCAGCGCCGTTTCGGCGCTCGGCGAACCGCGCCGCGTCGGCGCGCTGTGCATCACGCATCAGCGCGAAACCTTCGTCGTCACGGACGAGGCGAGCCGGCCACTCTACCCGGCTCTGGTCTGGATGGACGCGCGCTGCCGCGACGCGGTGAAGCGCGCCGTGGCTCGGGCCGGCGCCGATCGCCTGCACGCGATCAGCGGCAAGCCGCCGTGCACCACGCCGTCCTTGTACAAGCTGTTGTTCCTGCTCGAGGAGGTGCTGCCCGAAGCGGCGCGGCGCGGGCTGCGCCTGCTCGACGTGCACGGTTTTCTGGTCTGGCGCGCGACGGGCTGCTTTGCGACGTCGCTCGCGTCGGCCGATCCGCTCGGTCTCGTCGACATGCGAGCGCGCGCGTGGTCGGCCGAACTGCTCGCGCTGGCCGGTCTCGACACCTCGGCGGTGCCGGAGCTCTGCGAACCGGGCGCCGTGATCGGCGGCCTGACCGAGGACGCGGCACGCCACTGCGGGCTTCCGAGCGGGCTGCCGGTGGTGGCCGGAGCCGGCGACGGCCAGGCGGCGGGCCTCGGCGCGGGCATCGTCGGCCCAGGCCGTGCTTACCTGAACCTCGGCACCGCGATCGTGTCGGGGGTGCTCTCGAACGAGTACGCGATCGACCGCGCGTTTCGCACGCTGTACGCGGCGACACCCGGGAGTTTTTTTCTCGAGACCGACCTCAAGGGCGGCACCTTCACGCTGAGCTGGCTCGCCGAAAAGTGGCTCCACGCGGGCGACGTCGACGCGGCGCTCGGCGAGCTCGAGTCGCGCGCCCGATCATTGCCGCCCGGTTCCGACGGCCTGGTCCTGGTCCCTTACTTCAACGCGGTGATGAATCCGTACTGGGACGACGACGCCACGGGCATCGTGGTCGGCTGGCACGGCGCCCACGAGCCGGTGCACCTTTACCGGGCGATCCTCGAGGGCATCGCGTTCGAGCAGCGGCTGCACTCGAGCGGCGTCGAACGCGCGTCTGGGCAGACGATCGAAGAGTTCGTGGTGATGGGAGGCGGCTCCAAGAGCGCACTCTGGCGTCAGATCTTGGCCGATACTTTGGGCAAACCGATCGTCCGCGCGGCAAACCCGGAAGCGACGGCGCTCGGCGCCGGCATGCTGGCCGCGGCCGCCACCGGCTTGCATCCCGACCTGGCGAGCGCGGTCGCGGCGATGACGGCCACCGGCGAAGTGACCGAGCCCGGCCCGCTGCGCGACGCGTACGAGCGGCTCTACTCCGAGGTTTACGTCGGACTTTATCCGGCGCTAGAGAGCGCGCTGAGCCGCCTCACCGCGCTGCGTCTGGGTTAGCGCGTTCGCCGCGCTGCGCGCGCTGGCTCGCGCGGTAGCTGAGCGGGGTCGCGCCGGTCCAGCGCTTGAACGCGCGGTGAAAGCCGGTGGTCTGCGAGAAGCCGAGCAGAAACGCGATTTCGGCGAGCTCCAGGTTTTCGCTGCCGACGTAGCGGAGCGCGAGCCGCTTGCGCAGGTCCTCGAGCAGCGCGCTGAACGTCGTACCTTCGCGCTCGAGCTTGCGCTCGAGCGTGCGCGGGCTCATCCGAAGCCGCGGCGCGATGTTGGTCACGCTCGGATCGCCGCCCGCGAGCTCGTCGACGATGGCGCTCCGCACTCGTTCGGTGAGCTGTCGCGCGCGCGGCAACTCACTCAGCATTTTCTCGGCGTGCTTGAGAATCACTTCGTGCAGCCGCGAGTCGGCGCTGCCGAGCAGCGCGGTGAGCCACGTCGCGTCGAAGACGAAGCCGCAAAACGCCGCGCCGAACTCGACCGGCGTGGTGCCGAAGGTGCGATTGTACTCGGCGGCATTCTCCGGCGCGGCGTGCGGGAACAAGACGCGCAGACTGGGCCGCGGGCCGGATGCCCATACCGGCGAGAACGCCTGAAAGATCCCGGCCACCTGGAAATCGAGGGCTGCTCGCGGCAGGGGCGCGCGGTTCTCGAGAATCATGTGCGCCTCGTCCGCCACCGTTTCCAGCCGGAGCTCGAGCCCGTCGTTGACCAACCGCACGTAACGGATCGCCGCGTCGATCGCGGCCTGCACCGTGGCAGCGGAGCTGATCGCATAGTCGAGCACCCCGGCGTCTCCGGGGCTGCACTCGCGCGCCGCTTTCAAGCCGAGATCCTGATCGCCGCTCTGCGCTACGGTGACCTCGAGCATCTGATTCAACACCGCCATCGGCAGGCGATGGTCCACACTCATGGCGTCGAGCTCGGCGAGAACTTCGGGAGCCGTCCGTATCGAAGCCGGCAGCACCTTGAGAAATGGTCGAACCAGGCGGACGGAACACGTGAGCTCGTACTCGATCTCCGCCCCTTCCTCGCTGTCGTCCATCAGATCGGTGGACAAGATCGCACCAGCTTGGAGTCGAGGGTCACCGACACCAAGCACGCTCCCGCGGCTGCCGTTTTTGGGAGCAGGTGGCAAACTCGAGATCCGGCGCATGCTTTCGGGTCAATAGTAGCCGAACGGAAGGCCTCGGTCCCTGTTGCCGATCGAGAACTACACCTTCGACAGAAAATTACGCGGAGCGCAAAGCGCGCCACAGCAATCGCGTCGGACAGTAGGCGCACTCGATCCGGCCGAGCACGATCGGCTCGCCGGGGTGCAGCTCTTGCGGCGCCCGCGCCTCGAGCCTGACGCCGCCGATGCGCGTGCCGTTCTTGCTGCCGGCATCGGTGAAGTAGAGCGTGCTGGCGTCATCCACCAGAAACCAGCCGTGGAACTTGGAGATGCTCGGGTGGCGCAACACGATGTCCTTGTTGCGAGCCCTGCCGACCGAAATCCGATCCAGGAAGGCCGCGTCGCCCCGCTTGCGCAACGGAACGATGATGCGCGACGCCGACGTGAGCTGTTGCTTGACCGATGACTCGTCGTAGGTTTCGGAACGGGTCGTCCGGTCGTCGGTGTCGCGGCGCATCCTGCCCGGGTCGTGGATCGCTGTCGCAAAATTCATCACACTCAGCGCAGGCTGGACCGGTGCCGCGCCTTCGTTCGACGCGAGCGCAGCGGTCAGACCCGTGACGAGGTCATTCCCGTCGGCCGGCACTTTCACCAATAGAAAACCGATGTCGGCGTAGCGGGCCATGAACGACGCCAACGAATCGCCGAGAGCTGCCCGAACCAGCTCGGGGGGTTGTACGTTTTGGTGCCACAAGGACACGGGCATTTAGTGGGCGTCTTCCTTATCGTCTATGAAACACAGGTTACCGGATCAACGTCATGGTGCTGAACGAGAAGTGTCGCTAGTGCGGAAACAACGGCCGGTTCCAGAACACGATTACCCTCACCACTCCCCAACGCCGCGACTGCCGCCACGACCTTCTTTCCATCCAGCACGGTCGTCAGGGCCACGGGGCGCAATAGGTTGGCTCCAGCTGCATAGCCGGCAACGCAGGTCAGTGCGTTGTCCGCGTTTGCCACACCGCTCTCGGGCTGAACCGCAGGCTCTACGACATGGAGCGTCATGGTTCCGCTCTCCTCGGTCCGCTCGAGCACGTAGCGCTCGATCCGCCTCGCCAGCTCGGAGGGCGGGGACGCGCCGTCGGGAAGGCATGCAACCAGTTCCAGCTTGCCGCCGCGCATTGCGTACAAGTAGCCCGCAGAGGAGCCTCCGGGTTCCAGAAGCGAGCTCAGCACGGTCCGGGCCCGCTCGCTCGCATCGACGCACGCGCTCACCCTGTCGACGGCCGTCCCGGAGCGCGTGGTGCGCGACGAGCCGCGCCCCGACATCGTGGTGAAGTCAGCGGCTCGGTCGAGCCCGGCGGCGACCGAGATCGCACTGGCGTCCGCCGCCCGCATCAGCCGCTGGTAGCTGGCGATCAGGGTCGAGTTCTTGCTGCGGCGGTACTCCGTGGCGCAGCGCGACGCGTAAAGATTGAAAGCCGCTTGGTCTTCGACCGCGATCGCCGCGTAGGCCCGGCCTTCGTACGCCAGCCCGAGCCGCAGACCCTTGGTTCCGATCGCCTCGAGAGCGGCGATATGGGCGTCGAGCACACGCACCGCTGCTTCGGCGCGGCCCGCCTGCACCAGCGCCGCGGCCATCGGCACGACCACCCAGCCGTTCGCACTACCGAGCCCGGCTCGTTCGCCGGCCTCGTGATAAGCGAGCCCGAGCTCGGCGGCTTCCTGGTGACGGCCCGCCGCACTGAGCGCCGCGACGTGCGCCGCCACGACCCATGACCAGTCCGGATCGGCGCCCGGCGCCGTGTTCGCGAGCGCGGGCAGAATCTCGCTTATGCTGGCCTCCGCATCGCCCTGCAAGCGCTTGTAGTGGGAGCGCGCGACGCGCAGCGTGTTTTGCCAGCCGGTAGCGACCTGGGCGAGATCCTGAATCCGTTCAGCGACTTGCTTCAGACCGACCAGGTCGCCGACCATCCAGCGCGCGCAAGCTTCGATCCTGAGCGCGGTGTTGGGAAAAGCTTGTTCCTCGCCATCCTCGAGATCGAACAGCTCGGCAGTGCGCTGGCAAGCTCGCGCGCGATCGAAATCTCCCTGCATCAGGTGCGCCACGCGCCGCACCTTCCACGCCGTGGCGCGGTAGCCCGGAACGCTTTCGAGCTCCGCGACGTGCTGAGCCGCGTCGGGATTGCCTTCGATCGCGTCGATCGCGCCCAGCATGTAGAGCAGGCCGAAGCGCAGCCCGCGCGAGCGCGTCTCGTCGAGCCCGGCGTGATTCGAAGCGACGAGCTTTGCCAGCACGGCCAGAGCGTGTTCGCGCGCCCGCTGTGGATGCAAGGTCATGAACTCGCGCGATGCGGCGATGCTCTGCTCGAGCAGGCTCAGCGCCGGTGCGAGCGCGGCGAAAGGCTGGAACGAGGGCAGCCCGACCAACCAGCCCGCGTCCATGGTGATCGTGGCCATGCTCGAGAACGACAGCGAGAGCCGCGCCAGCTGGGCGATCGCTTTTCTGATGTCGAGGCCGCGCTCGAGCTCCGGCGTTTCGGAGTGGCGCTGTTCCGCGCGGGCGAGTGCGAGCCCGAGCCGCTCGGGCTCCTCTGCGCCTTCTGCCCCGAGGGCTTCCCAGTCGTCGAGCCCGCTGTCCCGCTTCAGCTCGGCGAGCAGCGGCCGCGCGTAGCGCGAGAAGCACTCGATGTCGCCCAGTAGCGAGCTCGCGAACACGAGTTGCAGCTTGAGCTCGACCCGATGCGCCCGCGGCAGCGTGAGCCCCTCGGCCTCGGCGTTCAGCCGGGCGAACAACTCGATCGTAGCGCGCGACGGCGCGAACGATCGATGGCGCCGATTGGTGCGAACCACGTCTACCGCTTTTTGGATCTCGCCGGCTTCGAGCAGATGCCGCGCCCAGCCGATCGGGTGATCGGCCCGCTCGGCGAAGCTCGCCAGCCGGGCATGCAGCGCACGCCGTTTCTCCGGCGCGATCTGGGCAGCGATGCTTTCCGCAAAACCCGGCCGGCTGAAGACGTAGTGGTCGGCGGCGGGGACAACGAGCCCTTTCGCGGTGAGCTCGTCGAGCGCGCCGTAGATCTGCGCCGGCTCGAGCTGAAATAGCCTCGGATAGTCCTCGAGCAGCAGCGCCTGCGGATCGCCCAGCGCCAGGCACTCGACGATCTCTTTTCCGTGCTCACTCAGCCCGGCGAGCCGAGAACCGCAGACGCCGTCCGAAAGATCCGACGCGTCGAGCTGGTGCGGCAAAATGAAGCTGCCGGCCTCGTAGCGGGCGAGTTTCCGGTCGATCAGATCCTGCGCGAGCTCCATCGCGACGCGCGGATTGCCGCTCGAGCGTTGCTGGATATGGCGCGCGACGATCACGGCGTTGTCGGCGTCGCCGAACAACGAGCGCACCAGGGTCTCGGTCTCCGACTCGTCGAGCGGCAAGAGCTCGACCCGCCGAGCGATACCCTGGACGACACGCGCCGGGCCGCTCGCCGGCCGCGGCGGCAGCGCCACCAGCAGGTTCAGCGAGCGCCGCTCGCAGTGATGCGCGAGCGCGGCCAGGATCGATGCCGAAGTCTCGTCGATCCCGTCGAAGTCGTCGATCGCCAGCACCAGGTGCCGGGAGCGCGATACATCGATGAAAAAATCGCGGATCGTCGCGTGGTATTCGCGCCGCGACGGCTCGGCGATACCCGCCGTCCGCAACCAGCCCGCGTCCTCTGCGAGCCGGGGCATCGCCTCGAGCAGCTGCTCGCCGAGCGCCTTCACGACCTGGTACGCGCCGCTCTGTTGCTCGACGGGCTGCGCCCTCAAGACCGTGGCTCCGAGCAGCTTGGCCTGGAGCGCGCCGACGTCGAGCATCCTGCTGCGGCCGAGCCCGGACTCACCTTCGACCACCAGGGCTCCGCCTTGTTTCTCCTTGCCCTGGCGCAGAGCGTCGCCGATCTCGCGCGCCGCGTGCTCCCGGCCGACCAGGGCCGGCAGCGTCAGATAGGCGCGCGTGACCTCGCCGCCCTCGGCGAGCGAGAGTCCCGCGATCGCACACAGCCGCTCCATGACTTCGGCCGCTTGTGACGGGCGCACCGTGCGATCGACGCTGATCAGCTGCATCACCAGGTCGCTGAGCGCGGCCGGGACCCCGGGATCGATTTCCGCAGGGGCTCGCACGACGTTGCTCCAGATTTCGGGCAGGTCGCTGATCTCGCGAGCCGGATAAGCGTGACGGCCCGTGATCAGTCGATAGGCGAGCGCACCGAGCGCGAACAGGTCTGCGCGGGCGTCGAGCGCCTGCAGGTCGAGCGTTTCGGGCGCGAGAAACGGCGGCGTCCCCATGATTCGCCGCCGAAAGCCCATCGGCGCCATGGCACCGAAGTCGATCAGCTTGCTGCGCCCTTCGGCGTCACACCGCACGTTCCGGGCCGATAGATCGCAGTGCAAGAGCCGGCGCGAGTGCAATATCGCCAGCGCGCTCGCGACGTCGCGCAGGATTTCACAGGCTTTGTCCCACGGGGCGCGGTTGAGCTCGTGCAGGTCAGCGCCGGCGAGCAACTCCATCGTGTAGTACGGGCCGGCCTCGTCCAGGCCGTAGTCGAAAACCGAAACGATGCAGGGATGTTTGACTCCGGCCAGCGTGTGAAACTCGCGCTCGAACTGCGCAATCGCCGCCGCGGCCTCGGACGGGGCCGGCATCTGCATGCGTTTGACCGCGATCGCGCGGCCGTTGCGCTCGTCGCGCGCACGAAACACCGTGCCCATCGCGCCACGGCCGAGCACGCCCTCGATCCTGAAGTGTGCGCCGACTACAGAACCGACCTGATCCGCTTTGGGATCGATCTCGGACTCAGCGCATACGCCCACACGATAAGATTACATGCGAGATGCAAGAGCTGCCACGTGGTCCGGTGTGGGTAGCTGTGGGCACGCACGCACTTAGCGGCCGCCGACGCTGAAGCGGAGCGAGTAGCTCACGACCGTTGGTCCAGCGCGCGGGCGCTCGAAATCGATGCTGTTGAAAACGGCGACAACGCAGCTCCGGAACTTCTCACCGCTCATGCCGGTGCGCGGCTGACGCACCTCGGGCTTTCCGCCCTCGCGACCGATGAACAAGTCGACGCCGAACGTGCCGCCTTTTCCCGGCTGTTCGACCTCGACGTAGCAGCGACGAAATTCCGCGAAGCGCGATTCGATCGCGCGCTTGAACGGCGCCTTCTCGGTCTCGTCGTTCTTGCCGCCGCCCACGTGCATCCCGACGCTTTCGACCACCACTTCCGGAAGTGCGGCCGCCGGGCCTGGCGTGGCCCCTGGAGCGGCGGCTTCGCTGAGCGGGCTCGGCGTGCCCGGGTTGCTCTGCTCCACGGGAGTGCTCGCCGGCGCCGTACCGGTGCCGTCGCTCGCGACTGCCGCCGGGGCATCCGGGGATGCGGAATTCGCAGCAGCGGCTGGAGAACCGCACGGGCAGCTCGCGCACCCGGTTCCAAACAGCGCGAGCAGAACGCTCGTTCGATGGCGCATCGCGACTTCGATAACCCAGGGTGTGGCAAAGCTCCAGAGTGACGGCTCGCGCACCGGCGTGGCAAGGTATGCGCCGCATGAGCTCGGCCCGGCGGCTGGCATGGCTCGCGGCCAGCGCGCTCACGGCGTTTTCGTGCGATCGGAGCTCCCCGACCGCCCCGGCACCGAGCGCGATCCAGTCCGCGCCACCTGCGGTGCCCGCGACTTCGTCGCGACCCGCTCCGCCCCCGAGCGCAACGGCGTCCGCACCGCCGCCGGCATCCGCACGGGTGGACAAAGTGCCCGTACCGGCGGGGTCTAGTGTGCCCGGCGCCGCGTCGCTCGTCGCCGACGAGATCGCGGACGTAGGTCCCGCAGCGCCGGCTGCCGCTACCGGCGAAGGCGTCGCGTTCGTGACCCGTGGCGACGAAGTGGTCGTCGCGCGCCTGGATCCGAGCGCTACCAAGGGTAGCGCCAAGCCGGGCAAGACGCCGATCCACCCGATTGACCGAGACCCCGCCGAGTTCGCGACGTTCGGGCGCGCCCCGGCCGTGCTCGATGGTCAGGTCTACTGGGTCGCGGGAACTCGTCTCCTGCGGCGACCCCTGGCCCGCGGTCCGCTCCAGGAGCTCGCGCGAGCGGCGCGCGAAGGGACGCGCGTCAGCGCCGTCAACACCGGCGGTAAGGTCGTGGTAGCTTACATCGCACAGGGCAACGCCGGGCTCGTGGCGCGGGTCTGGATCGAAGGCCACGGCGAACGCGACCTGTCGCCCGAGGGGTCGGCCGCCAACAGCGTAGCGCTCGCGAGCCCGGCGCCCGGGGAGCTGATCGCCGTGGCGCTCGAAGGCCGGACCGCGATGACTCCCGTGCACGGCCGTCACTTCACGCTCGGGAAGGACGGCGCGCCGCGTTTCTCGGAAGACGTCGTGGTCTGGGTCGGCAGCTCGGCTCAGCCGCTCACCGAGCTGACCGCGCTCGCGAGCCCGTCGGGCGACGTCGCCGCCTTCGTCGCCATCGAACGCGACGTCACTCATTTCGGATTGGCGAAAATCCCGATCGGTGCGCGGCCGAGCTCGAACGTGGAGGCGAGTTGGCTCGACTATCCGAACGGTATCGAGCCGGCGCCGGTCGTGACCGGAGTCATCTGCGGCGAGCCGATGGTGCTTTACGTCAGGCCCTCGGAAGCGCGACCGCACGCGCCGCAGGAGCTGCATCTCGCGCCATTGGACGCGCTCGGCGCATCGCAGATCCTGGCGCGCGGGCGAACCTTCAGCGACGTTTCGCTGGCCGCTCGCGATCACGGAGCTCTCGTCAGCTACGTCGCCGATCGGCGCACCTGGGCGCTCGGCGTGCGTTGCCCGAGCAAGGCCACGCGCCATCACTGAGTTTGCCCATGCTCGATCGACCCATTGTCGTCCAAAATCGCGCCGTTCCCGTCAGCACGATCTCGCGCAACTTGCCCGAGATGTTTTTGAAGCGCGCTGCGCGCACGCCGCATCGACCGGCGTGGAAGCGCAAGCTCGAGGGCGAATGGGTCACCACGAGCTTTTCCGACTTCCACAGGGCGGCGGCCGCGGTGGCGTCGTTTCTGCTCGGGCGCGGCCTCGCGCTCGGTGAAAAAGTCACGATCTGCGGCAGCACGCGGCCGGAGTGGTGCATCGCGGACATGGGCGGGCTGCTCGCGGGCGCGGTCACGGTGGGCGCCTACGCAACCCTGACCTCGGCCCAGCTCGCCTACATCCTCGACCACTCCGATACGCGCATCGCCTTCGTCGAGGACCGCGAGCAGCTCGCGAAGATCGTGGAGCGGCGCGCAGAGCTGCCGAAGCTCGAGCTGGTCGTGGTCTGGGATCCTGCCGGAATCGACGATCTGGCGAGCGGCAACCTCGAGCTCTTGCGCTTCTATGACCTCTTGGCGACGCCGGTGGCCGAGCAGCGCATCGACGCCCGGGTAGCCGAGGTCGCCCCCGATCAGACCGCGATCATCGTCTACACCAGCGGCACGACCGGCCCGCCCAAGGGCGCGATGATCTCGCACCAGAACGTGATCACCTGCCTCGGCACGCTCAACAGCATCGCCGAGTTCGACGAGGACGACATCAACCTGGTGTTCTTGCCGATGGCGCACGTCGCCGAGCGCGTCGCAAGCTTCTACGGTCGCATCTGCTACGGCGTCTGCGCCGCATTCGCCAGCAGCGTCCCGAGCGTGCTCGACGAGCTCAAAGAGGTTCGCCCCACCCTCTTCGGCAGCGTGCCGCGAATCTTCGAGAAGGCCTATGCGCGCATCCAGAGCGAGGTCGAAAAGGCTCCACCGGCGCGGCGTCGCCTGTTCCGCTGGGCGGAGTCGGTCGGCCTCGAAGTGGTGGCTCGCTGGCAGGCCAATCAATCGATCCCGCTCGTGCTGCGCGCCAAATACGCGCTCGCCGATCGACTGGTGTTCTCGCGCCTGCGCTCGCTGTTCGGCGGCAGGGTCAAGTACTTCGTGACCGGCGCGGCGCCCATTCCGAGAGCGGTCCTCGATTTTTTCTGGGCCGCCGGCTTTCCGATCTTCGAGGTCTACGGCATGACCGAAGCCACGGTGATCACCCACGGCAACCGGCCCGGCCAGGTGCGCCTGGGATCGGTCGGCAAGGCGCTCGACTTCATCGAGGACACGATCGCGGAGGACGGCGAAATTCTGCTGCGCGGCAAGACGGTTTTTCAGGGCTACTACAAGGACCCCGAAGCCACGGCGGAGGCGATCGACGCCGCGGGCTGGCTCCACACCGGCGACATCGGCAAGCAGGACGCCGACGGCTATCTCTACATCGTCGATCGCAAGAAACACATCATCATCACGGCCGGCGGCAAGAACCTCACACCTTCCAACATCGAAAACGAGATCAAGACCCGCGATCCGATCATCAGCCAGGTGCACGCTCACGGCGATCGGCGGCCTTACGTCACGGCCCTGATCACGATCGGGCCGCTCGACGCGATCGAGCTCGCCAAGCAAAAAGGCCTGTTGACCGATCCCGCCCTTTCGGAGCGGCTCCGGATCGCATTGCTCGAAAACCCGCTCAGCACGCCGCCGGGGCTCGCGGAGCTGATGGCCGAGGTGACGCGATTGCCCGAGCTCCGCCAGCGGATCGTGGCCGCCGTGCAGCGCGGCAATCAGAACCTCTCTCGCGTCGAACGCGTGAAGCGCGTGCTCCTGCTCGATCGCGAGCTCAGCCTCGATGCGGACGAGGTCACGCCCACCTTGAAAATCAAGCGCAAGAACCTCGAGCGCAAGTTCGCCGCCGATTTCGATCGCCTGTATTCCGACGAGAGCTTCGGGATCGTCGTTGAAAAAGCCGGGGAGTAGCGCTCGCCGCTCAGCGCGCTGTTTCGACGGTTGCTCGGGGCGCTCGCTCCGGCGCGCCGCGCCACCAGGCCGAGAGCCGGGCCAGCGAGCACGGGCGCGAATACGAGTAGAGGATCGCGATACCGAACATGAAAAACAGCCAGGCCTGCGCAGCGTAGAGGTCGTCGATCCAGTAAAAGCCCTGAAAGTTGGGCGGCTTTGCCATCGAGCCGATCAACTGGCTGGCTCCGCCGACCGCGAGCATCAAGGGGCCAAGCGGCGGGCGTTGGCTCACCAGCACCGCCGCGACGATGAACGCGGAGTAGTAGTAGCACGCGGGATCGGTCAGGGTGACGATCAGCGGTAGACCGAGCGGCACCGCGGCCCACAACAGCTTCGTGCGCCGGAGCGCCCACAGTGTCCAGGCGAACACCCCGATGCAGACGAGCACGAACACGGGCTTCATGCGGCTCAAGCGCGCGTTGCGCTCGCGTTTCCAGACCTCGAACGGGTCGTGCAGATTGTCGTCGCGCAAAAAGCGCATGCGCCGGTCCCAATCGTGGACGATCATGGTCTCGAGCCCCATGCGATTGGTGGCCCCGGCTTCCTGACGGCTGGTGATGTTGCGAAGGAACTCCGGATAGGAATCGACACCCGCGGCGATCATGCTGCCGGGGATCAGGATCGCGGCGCCGATCGCGCAACCCGCGATCAGACGCTTGTGATCGGGATGCAGCGAGCGCTTTCGCAAGATGTAGAGGCCGATCGCCAGCGCCCAACCGATGAACAGAAGCACCGGAAAGATGCGTAGCAGCGCGGACCAGGTCAGGGCCGCCCCCGCGAGGCCGAATTTCCTCTTCTTCGCGAGACAAACCGCCGCGACGAGCAGGAACAACCAGTCCTGGCGCAGAAAAGCACCGCCGGTCCAGTAGAACTCGTTCGGCACCGCCGTCGCCCAGAACGCGGTGCCGATCGCCATGATCCGCCAGCCGAAGGCCCAGCCCAGCAGCACCACCATCCCCAGGTTGAGCACGACGTCGATCGCCGAGAGCAGCTTGAAGAAGCCGTCGCCCGCGCTGCCCAGATTGCCGATCACCATCCCCGTCATCGTCCAGACCGGCGGCGGGTTGTAGCCGTGGTCCTTCTGCATCTCGGTCCAGTACGATCCGCGTGACGACTCCTCGAACCAGACCACGTCGCGCTTGAACGCCTCCCACTTTTCAGGCGTGAAGTGGCGCTTGCACTGATCGGGGTCGGTGAGCACGTAGCTCTGCGTCACCGGCTTGATCAGGCTGTCGTGGAGATCGCGGAGCTCGCGACCGGCGACGTCGGAGCGCCGCCCGAGCTCCACCTCCGCCACCGCGGTGCACTCGTAGATGCGCGTGTAACCGAGGCCGCGGAAGTACTTCGACCCCATGTAGTAGTGGAAGAACTCGTGGCGGTGGTAGTACTCCTTGTAGCGGACGTTCGGATTGAAGAAGTCGAAGTAACAGAGGAACGCGAGGGCGGTGAGCGCGATGCCGATCCGGCGCATCGTGCGCTCGCGCGGCGCGACCCCCAGGCGCCGCGCGCGAACCTCGGCCATCAAGAGCAGCGCGCCGCCGAGCCCGAGCGCGACCCGCAACCCGAACATCAGCTCTTTCCAGTTGTCGCGGGCGAACAGCGGCGAATCCCAGAAGAAGTCGCCTTCGACCTGAAAGGCCGCGAGTAGCGCGGATTCGAGCACGGCGAGGAGCGGCTGGGACATTGCGGAGGGGCGAGACGCTAGTACGGAACCCCCACGCCGAGCACTCGCTTGCTTTTTGTGCGAGAATTTACCGAATTAGGATGAGCCCGGCCGAGGCTGAAGTCGAGCAGCGCTTCTTCAAGGACCAGCGGAGCCGCGAGGAGTTTCGGGGCCAGATGGTCGCGAGCATTCCGCGCTGGTACTCGCCGACCGGACACCTGCTGCTGACGAGCGGCATCGGCGCCTGCGTGGTCGCGCTGGCGGTGCTGAAGATCGAGAATCTCAGGCCGCTCGAGCTTCTGGTAGTGCCGATCGTGTTCGTGATCTCGAACTTCACCGAGTGGCACGCACACAGAAACCTGCTCCACCGCCGCTTCCGTCCGCTCGGCGAGCTCTACGACCGGCACACCCCGCAGCATCACCGCGTGTACCGCCACGGCGACATGGCGATCCGCTCCTGGCGCGAGCTCAGATTGGTGCTGATTCCGGCGGTGGGCGTGGCCGGGATCATCGTCGCATCGCTTCCCGGCGCGGCGCTCGCCGGCTGGCTCTTCGGCAGCAACGCGGGCTGGTTGTTTCTTCTGACCTCGGGCGCGTACGTCACGAGCTACGAGCTGACGCACCTGGCCTACCACCTGCCGAAAGTCAGTTTCATTGGCCGGCGCGCGTTCGTACGCGTGATGCGCGAGCATCACGCCCGGCACCACGATCCGCGGCTGATGCAGAAGTGGAACTTCAACGTGACGGTGCCGCTGGCAGACTGGATTTTCGGCACCTTGGCGTCGAAGGATCAGCTCGAGGGAGCTCGCGCCGAGACCGGCGCAACCGATTCGCCCCCCCGCAAAGTGGCCGAGGTGGCCGAGGTGGCCGAGGTGACCGAGGTGGCCGAGGTGGCCGACGTGCCCGGGGGAACGCACCAAAGCGCCGATTGACGCGAGCTCGAGCGACTGTGATAACGGGGGATCATGGATCCTCGTGCAAGCTCGGGCGGGCGAACGGTTCTGATCTCGATGCTGATCGCGGGCGCGCTCGGCAGCGCCTGCGGGTCGGACGACGCAGCGCCGGCCGCCACTGGTGGCAGCGGCGGCAGCGGCGCGCGCGAAGGCGGCGCCAGCGGTGGAAGCTCGGGCAGCGGCGGCACCGGCGCGAGCTTGGGGAGCGGCGGAAGTCGCGACGCCAGCCCGGATACGCCGGTCGAAGACGGCATCTACGAAATCCAGGAAATCCGCGACGGCAGCGTGTTCGTCGGCGTCGAGGTGCGCGTGCAGAAGGTGTTCGTCACGGCCGCCAAGCGCACTCCGAGCGGCGCGGTCAACCTGGTCGTGCAGGAGCCGCAGGGCGAAACCAAGAACGGGCATCCCTACCCGGAGTACGCCGGTGTCAGCGTGTTCATGGCCCCCGAGGACGGCGGCCCGGAGCCGATGCTCGCCGCGATCGGCGACTGCGTCGACGTCACCGGCAGCCTCTCCGAGTTCCAGAACAAGACCCAGATCGAACGCGCGGAGGTCACCCCCGCAACCGGCTGCGGCACCGCGCCGATGCCGTTCGCGATCACCGCCACCAAGTTCGCGGCGATCGCCAGCGACACCAACCCGAACCAGGAAGGCGATCAAGCGGGCCCCGACGCGGAACCCTTCGAGTCGGTGTTGCTCCGTCTCGACGCGGTGCGCGCGCTGACCGCGCCGCTGGCTCAAGGCGGCCTGTTCCAGGTCGCGCTCCAGTCGAAGCCCACGGGAGAGGCGATCTGGGTGGACGATTTCTACTTCCGCGTGCCTGCGACCCCGAATCAGAACTACGCGTCGTTCACCGGCGTTTTCAGCCAGGGCGCGAACTACGTGCTCTTGCCGCGCAGCGCCGCCGACGCGGTGACCCAGTAGCGCTCGCCTACTGAAACTGCTTGGTCGACGTCACGAGCTCGCCGGTCTCGAACGACGGGAAAGTGTCCTCGATCACCTGGTTGTCGATACCGGTGATCCGCAAGGTGAAAGAGCCTTCGCCGAAGCCGCCGTTGTCGGTCAGCGTGCCGTCGCCGCCGCGGGCGAGCTCGGCGAAGCTCGAGTGGTTCCCGCTCTTGACCTCGACCTTGGTCACCGGCACGCGCGCGTTGCGCACCCAGAGGCTCGTCCACCAGATGCTGGCCTCGGTCTGGAATTCGTAGCGCAGGGTTCCCGTGTCGGGACACTTGGCGAGCTGCCAGGTCATCTCGCGCGGGAACTCGTCGCTGTGCAAGATCTCGAAGGCTTCGGGACTGACGTCGATGTCGCCGGGCTCGGCTTCCACGCCGTAAGTGACGATGCGCAGCACGGCGCTCTTGCCCTTCGCGGTTTTCACGAGCATGCACGCGTCGCAGAGCGAGCCGTCCTGGCCGAAGATGCCGCTCACGCCACCGAGCAGCGGGCCCATCAAGCTGCGCAGCGGCGGCCGGTACTTCTCGGCCGGAGCGCATGCGTTGTGCCACTCGGTCTCATCGTAGTCGACCGGCCCGAGATGGTAGACGCCGGTGTGAACTTCTCCGTAGAGGGTGTCGGAGGTCGTCGCGCCGCCGGCGCCGCTCGCGCCCGCGCTGCCTCCGGCCCCGCCGCGGCCCGAGCTCCCGCTGCTGCCACCGCTCGACGACCCGCCGCTGCTCGAACCACCGTCGCCGCTGGAACCGCCGGCACCGCTGCTCGAGCCACCAGCGCCGCTGCCCCCGCCCTTTCCGGATGTTCCGCCGCTGATGCCGGTACCGGTCGTGTTCGAGTTGCCGTCCGATCCGCAGCCGACGAGCGGCATCGAGCCAAGAGTGATCCCAAGACACAAGAATGCCGACCGTCGCATGATCGCCCGAGCGTATCCGAGTGATATCCTCGGATGCAACGTGACGCCCCGAGCCAGGACGATCCGGGGATTTACCGCAGCGCTCGCCGCTGTCGCTTATAGCGCTTGTAGCGCGGGGACGGGCTGCGGGAGCGAGCCGGCCAATGAGCAGGCGACGCCCGCGCGCGACGCCGCGCCGGGGCTCGACGCGCGTCCGACGCTCGACGGAGCGCCATTGCCGGACGCCGGCTCACCACGCGACGCAGCGAGCCCGGAGGACGGCGCGCCACCGAGCGACGGCGCACTCCCACCCGCGCCGGACCTCTCGCACACGCTCGATCCGATAACGATCGACGGCGGAACGGAGATCAACGGCGCTTGCCAGAGCTGGACCCTGAACAACGACACCGAGCTCTTCGTCAACAAGGTGGTCGCCACCAACGACGGCGGCCTGCACCACTCGAACTGGATCTGGGTGCCGGACACTTCTTACACCGGGCCGGACGGCACCTGGCCCTGCGCGGAGCGCGGCTTCGAGCAGATCCTGGCGGCCGCTGGCGGCGGCGTCTTTTTCGCGCAGTCGACGCAGGCCAAATCCGACACCCAGGCCTTTCCTCCGGGCGTCGCATTCAAGCTGCCGCCGCACGTGCGGATCATCGGGGACGTGCACCTCTTGAATCCAAGCAACAGCCAGATCTCGACGCGCGTTCACTTCGACGTGTACACGATCCCCAAAGACACCGTGAAGGTCGAGCTCCAGCCGATGGCGTTCACCAACACGTCGCTCGAGATCGCGCCGGCCAGCGAGACCCACGCGCGCATGCAGTGTGCGATGCCGCAGCCGGACTTCGACGTTTATTACGTGCTCCCTCACTTTCACGATCTCGGCGCCGCGATGCAGATCGACGTGGTCGGCGGAGCGATGGACAAGACGCCGATTTTCCGCTCGAGCGGCAGCCGCGGTGAAGGCCGCGGCCAGACCTTCGATCCGCCGGTCAACGTCCGGGGCGCAGGCTCACTGGCGATCACTTGCGAATACCAGAATCCCCGCACCAGCGTCGTGCGCTACGGCGTCGGCGATCAGGAAATGTGCGTCGCGTTGCTGTATTCCAACGGCAAAAAAGCCGGCGGAACCACGCTCGGAAACTTCAGCGCGACCGAAGTCGGCGGCGTGCACTACACGGACGCGCTGTGCCTGGCCGTCGGCTCGCCGTGAGCGCTAGCCGAGCGCTTTCTCGACCGCCGCGCGGAGCTCCGGATCGCTGGGCTTGGTCGGCGGCGAGAAGCGCGCCAGCACGTTGCCCGAGCGGTCGACCACGAACTTCGCGAAGTTCCATACGATGTCGCCGGCGCCGTCGGGCGCGGTCTTCTGCGCGGTGAGCCAATCGTAGAGCGGATGACGCGCGGGGCCGTTGACGTCGATCTTGGCGAACAGCGGAAACGCGACGTCGTACTTGGTCGAACAGAATTCCTTGATCTCCGTTTCCGTTCCCGGCTCTTGCGCGCCGAACTGGTTGCACGGAAATCCGAGCACTTCGAAGCCGCGCGGAGCAAGCTCCTGATAGAGCTCTTGCAGCTCGCTGTAGTGCGGCGTCAGACCGCAACGCGACGCCACGTTGACGACGAGCAGCGCCTTGCCTTTGAAATCGGACAGCGCTCGCTCGCGTCCGTCGATGTCTTTTGCCGTGAAGTCGTGGAGGCTCATGCAGCGGGTCTAGCGCGCCTCGGTCCGAGCGTCACTCGGCGCTGCCGTCGCCGGGCACGCTGCCACCGCTGGCATCGTTGACGCTGGCGTCTTCCGCGCCGCTGCCGCCGGCTCC
>Ga0111538_10005136_pt1 | contig 17949 bp, 17 predicted proteins | sample SoiMethybrSBSTD1_FD_79669 | JGI IMG/M metagenome (GOLD analysis project Ga0111538, IMG submission 79669) | Bulk soil microbial communities from a Populus tree surrounding site in Tennessee, USA - Soil MetaG P. TD hybrid SBSTD1 (version 2)... | ecosystem: Environmental > Terrestrial > Soil >...
ACCGCAAGACCGCGACTTTTTCAAAAGGGATGACCCAGCGGCTCGGTCTTGCTCAGGCGCTGCTCCATGATCCTGAACTGCTAATCCTCGATGAACCGACCAGCGGCCTTGACCCGGAAGGCCGGCGTCTTGTTCTCGAGATCATTCGCAGTGAAAAGGCCCGAGGCCGCACGGTTTTTCTCAGCAGTCATATTCTCTCGGACATCGAACGCACTTGTGACGAAGTCCTCATGATCCGTCAGGGACAGATCGTTTTTGCGGAGTCCTTGTCGGTCTTTTCCGAGATTAGTGCCGAATGGGAAATTGAAGTTCTTGGGTGGACAACGAGTGTGAAAGAGAATCTGGGTTCTCTAAACTTCAGACTTCTTCAAGAGGCTCAAGACCGCGCTGTTCTGGTTTGTCCAGTAGAGTCCAAACGCGAGCTGTTACGCAGACTGACGGATCTTCCCGTCGAAATCGGTACCGTACAACCGCATCGGGGTTCGTCATTGGAAGATGTGTATATGAAACATGTCGGCAGGGCGTAGATGGAAAGAATTCTTGTCGTTGTAGGAAACACTATTCGAGGCATTCTTCATCGCCGCATTCTCTACCTGTGGATCGCCGGGATGGGTTTGGTCGCCCTCATGGCGCTCCCTGGAATCCTTCTGAGTTTTGGAAACGAAGCCGTGCGAAACGTGATGCGGCAGCAAACGGTAGTCAGCGGGCTCGACACGTGGAGTTCATTGTGTATCGGACTGGCCATCTTCATGGGTGCCACTGCAATCGGGTATGAGAAGGGAGCCAAAACACTGACTGCTGTTTTTGCCCGCCCCATCCGACGCTGGGAATTCCTGACGGGAAAGTGGATTGGCGTCCAGATTTTCGCATTGCTCGGGCTGGCTACAGGCCTTGTTGCCGCTGTCGTGATCGGCACTTATTTTGGAGCGGAATTCGACCTGAAGATTCTTGGCCTGGCAGTGGCTCTATCTGCTGCGGCTATTGCTGTGTACAGCGCTCTTGCACTTGCTTTGAGTACAGTGACGCACTCCATTCTCGCCGGCGCCCTCACGATTCTCTTCGCCATTCTTCCAGGCTTCATCGTCCTGTTATCGGAAAGCCCCAACCCGGTGACCCACGGCGCTGGCGTGGCTCTGGATTTGGTGGTGCCTCCAGGGTATTCAAGCCATTATGAGGATGTAATCCACGCTTCAATTCCATTCGAAGCGTTCATGGCTGGACGAGGCCGAATAGATCGCCGGCGCGAATTACCGGAGTTTCCATCCCAACGAAGGGAACCAGACATCGAGTACTACAGGGAATTTGGGATTTTCTTTCAGAATATTGTGTATTCCATTGCTTTCTGGGCGCTTGGCTGTCTCGTTTTTTCTTCACGCGAACTGCGATAACGAAGGTTCGAACGTCTATACCAAAAATGAAGCAACCACTATTACCGATGCCCGCGAAGCCGACGTTGGTCGACTTCTTTAATCTGCGATTCGGCGAAGCACAACACACGATGCAGAGTGCCGCTCGCGCGCTCAGAAATGGCCTGCCTGAGGACATCGTTTTTGCGTGCCTCGTGCACGATACCGGCATGGCTCTGCAACGCGCGGATCACGGCTACGTCGGTGCGGCCCTCTATGCTCCCTATGTGGACGAAAAGGTCGCCTGGGCGATCCGTTATCATCAGGCCCTCCGCTTCTTTCCGGACCCCGCGGTGGGCTATGAGTATCCCGACCTTTACGTCGAAATCTTCGGAAAGGACTTCGTTCCGGAGCCGTATATCCAGCGGGATTACGAATATGCCAAAAACCACAAATGGTACATGGCTGCCCGGTTAGTTACCCTCAATGATGAGTACAGTTTCGACAAGAGCATCACACTGTCGATTGACCCGTTTGTCGATATTATCGGCCGTCACTTCAAACAACCTGCGGAAGGCCTCGGCTGGGACAATACCCCAGCGTCGTGGATGTGGCGGACGATCATCAATCCTTCCAGACCTTTGTAAGATGCTGCTATGATTTAGCACTCGTCTGGCAAGAGTGCCAATAGCAGTGTCGATGGAGGAAACAACGTAATGGCTGGTAAAGATCTCATTTATCGAGAAAATGCGCGCGCCGCGATGATGCGTGGTGTGAATGCGCTTGCGAACACCGTAAAGGTCACGCTCGGACCGAAAGGTCGAAATGTCGTGCTCAGTCGCAAATTCGGGTCGCCGTTGGTTACAAAGGACGGCGTCACGGTCGCGAAGGAAATTGAACTCGCTGATCCCTGGGAGAATATGGGCGCCCAAATGGTGCGCGAAGTGGCAAGCAAGACCAGTGACCTCGCAGGTGACGGAACTACGACGGCCACAGTCCTGGCTCAGGCGATTTATCGTGAAGGAATCAAAAACGTCACGTCCGGCGCGAATCCGATGGATTTGAAGCGCGGTATCGACAGAGCCGTTGAGATTGTCGTCGAAGAGCTGAAAAAGATTTCCAAGCCCGTAAAAAGTAAGAAGGAGCAGGAGCAGGTTGCCACCGTCTCGGCAAATAGCGACCGGAATATCGGAAGCCTGATCGCCGAAGCGATGGAGAAAGTCGGAAAAGACGGCGTGGTTACTGTTGAAGAAGCGAAATCCATGAAGACCGATTTGGAATTCGTGGAAGGAATGCAGTTCGATCGCGGTTATCTGTCTCCTTACTTCGTCACCAACCCCGAGCGAATGGAAGCCGTCCTTGAAGATCCTCTCATCCTGATCCACGAAAAGAAAATCTCGACGATGCGCGATCTCATTCCCGTCCTCGAAGGCGTTGCCCGTGAAGGGCGGTCGCTGCTCATCATCGCGGAGGAGATCGAAGGAGAAGCGTTGGCTACGCTGGTCGTCAATAAGATTCGCGGAACGTTAAAGGTTGCTGCAGTCAAATCACCCGCATTCGGCGACCGACGCAAGGCCATCATGGAAGACATCGGAGCGCTGACGGGGGGTCGCGCGATTACCGAAGACCTTGGCATCAAGCTGGAAAACGTTCAGGCCGCGGACCTTGGCCGCGCCAAACGAGTGATCATCGACAAGGACAATACGACCATCATTGAGGGTGCCGGCAAGAAGGCCAGCATCGAAGGACGTATTAAGCAGCTGCGCACACAGATTGCGGAGACGACATCCGATTACGATCGCGAAAAGCTTCAGGAGCGGCTCGCAAAGCTGGCGGGCGGCGTCGCCGTGATCCGTGTCGGCGCTGCGACCGAGAGCGAGATGAAAGAGCTGAAGGCTCGGGTCGAAGATGCGTTGCACGCAACCAAGGCTGCGGTCGAAGAAGGCATTGTTCCTGGAGGCGGGACGGCCCTTCTCCGCTGCCAGAAGGCCATCGACAAGTTGATGAAGACACTGGAAGGAGACCTGCTAACAGGCGCGGGGATCATCCGGCGAGTCGCAGAAGAACCCCTGCGGATGATTGTCGCCAATGCCGGCCTGGAAGGCGCGGTTATCATCGAGAAGGTGCGGAGTAACTCGGATCCGAACGTCGGATTTAATGCAGAAGACGAAAAGGTCGAAGACATGGTTGCCGCTGGAGTGATCGACCCCACAAAGGTCGTGCGCGTTGCTCTACAGAATGCCGCTTCGATTGCCGGCCTCCTGCTCACAACGGATGTTTGTATTACTGATGCTCCGGAAAAGAAGAAAGCGGCGCCGGCCATGCCTGATCATGGCGGTGGCTACGGAGACTTCGACTAGCGGAATGCGTCAAGGGTTACGCGGCGATGAGCCGCGTAACCGCCTAACCCTCAATCGACTTTCTTTCGATTCACAATTGCCACTGTCAGGATCCCTCCCGCCATTGCGAACAAGCCAAGTAAGACCATATTCATCAGCAGTCCAATGATGGTGCGAGAGAGGCTGAAGCCCGGACTGACGAACTGCAGGATCGCTTCACGCAGATTCGGATTCATCGTCGGAAAGCGCGACAGGAACTCCTGAGCTTGCGCGTAAGACTCGGCGGTGAACAAAACGAGCTGAACTGGAATGCTGATCAGTGTGGCGATAAAGGCGCCAATCAATCCACTGATGACGCCTGCGAACGCGCCATCACCATATTTCAATCCGCCCGGCCGTTGTTTGTTCAGGAACCACGTTGCAAGTCCGCCGCCAACCTGGGCCCAGAGGCAGCAGATGATATTCAGGGATGAGACGAAGGGTAAGGCAGACAGCACTCCCAGAAGGAGGCCGCCGGTCACGGCGGGTTTTAGGAACTCCAACTCCGTCTCCGGCGGTGCCGGACTCTGCCGGTCTCGAATTTCAGTACCGCATTGGAGACAATATTGCGAATTCTCCGGTAGCGTCGCGCCGCATTGTCTACATTGGCTCATGTGCCGTCCTTATCCTTTCAGTAAACATTTCTTCTACGCCCTCACGGACGATAGGGGCTGCAGTACCACCTAGCGCAATTGCGGTAATGACCCGCAACACTTCGGAATCGATAATGGCGAGGGCGAGCAGCCATTGACATACAGTCATTGCGAGGGCCCATCTGAACCACCGCGCTTTGGGTTGGGCCAGAACCATAAGGCCGACCAGGAATCCTAGTGAGATCGAGGTACAGCGGATGCAGAGCCCCAGAGGCTCTCCATCCATATGCCAGGAGCGTCCTGGAATCTGGTGACACACGAACGAGAAAAATTGGTATAGCAGTGGCCACCGAAAGACAGGAGCCGCAAGGATCGCGGAACACCAAAGTCCTGTGCCGAATAGAAGTGTTGGCTTGACGGATCGCGTCATCGGGAGGCGAAGCAGCCGATGCCCGACGGCCGGTTGGAGACACCGAAAAATCGGTGCTTACGAATTCGCTCGTGTGGAGTCTTTATCAGCAACCAGCAGCTGGCACGACTGGGACGGTCCAGCAACGTTCCAACGCGGTTTTCTCGAAGGGCGGCATCAGGCATGGCCGGCATTTTAGGGCAAACATTCCCGATGTTGACACTAAATCCTCTAATGCTATGATGGGCAGGCGATAATACTGCGAACTACCCCCGAATCGAGGTGTGTATGAGTCGACGAGGGATGGCATTTGCCCTCACCACTTTTTTCCTTTCGTCCCTGTTAACCCTGGCAGCCCAGAACAACAAGGACAGAGAACAGGCGCGTCAAAAAGAAGAGGCCGGGAACTATCTTAAAAAGTGGCCACAGAACGAGGTCCCCTACATCATCGACCCTGAAGAGCAGGCGGCATTTAACCGTTTGAAAACCGACGAGGAACGGGAGCAGTTCATTGAAGCGTTTTGGCTGCGCAGAGATCCGAGCCCTGAGAGCGTGGACAATGAATTCCGGGATGAGTACTACCGCCGAATCGTTCTCGCCAACGAGCGCTACACGTCAGGCATCCCCGGCTGGAAAACCGATCGGGGTAGAATTCTTATCATGCACGGCGAACCGGACGAAGTAGAACGTCATGCCATGGGCGGTACATACATCCGCGACATAGAAGAAGGTGGAGGCCGAACCAACACCTTCCCCTTCGAACGCTGGCGCTATCGTCATGTAGACAACATCGGGAACAATGTCATTCTCGAGTTTGTCGATTCTTCAATGAGCGGTGAGTATCGTCTGGAGTTCGATCCCGCAGCCAAAGATGCTCTCTTGCACGTTCCGGGAGTCGGACTGACCGAGTATGAAGAGCGGATGGGCCTCGACAAGGCTGATCGATTGAATCGCAGTACTGCGAAGGCCGGTAATCCTCTGGGGCAGGACACGCGAGTCAGTGACTTCGACCGCCTTGACCAGTATTACAAGATACTCACGCCGCCCTCCGTGAAGTTCAAGGATCTCGAAGCAATCGTTACCAAGCGGCTTTCCCAGAACCTGCTTCCTTTCGACTATCGCGCGGACGTCTATAAGATGACGGAAACAGCGTCCCTGGTGCCGATCACCATTCAGGTCTCATATAAAAACCTTACCTTTAAGGAAGAGACCTCCTCCGATGGAACGAAATTCATGCGCGCGACCGGTCGCTTTGAAGGACAAGTTTCCAAGCTGAGCGGCAAAGTTATTGAACGCATTGATGACGCGTTTGAACTGACGGAGTTGGCGGCACGGTTTCGTCCCGATGGCATTGCAGTCCATCAAAAGGTTTTGAACCTTCCGCCGGGCGGGCCGTATCGGCTTTTCCTGGCCGTGAACGATGCAAAGAGCAACAACACGGGAACCGTGGATAAGAGACTGGAAGTCAAGCGATTCCCTGAAGACAATCTTTCGTCGAGCGCACTGGTCCTGGCAGACCTCGTCGACAGATTGCCAGATCGCACTGTTGGTGCGCAGTTCCAGATCGGAAGCCTAAAAGTTCGGCCCAGTGTCCGAAGAGAGTTCAAACAAGATCAGAGCATGTTTGTTTTTCTTCAGGTGTATGGCTTGAAGATCGATGACAAGACACATAAACCGTCGGTAACTTCGGAAGTGCTGATTACGCGAGATGGTCAGGAAGTGAAGAAGGTAGTCAACAAGAACTCGGAACTCGCGGGCGCCGCCCAGCAGATGAATTTCATCCAGCAGATTGCGATGAACGAATTTCAGCCTGGCGAATATGGGATACAGGTGAAAATCATTGATGACCTAGCCCAGGCTCCTTTGGTAACAACGGATAAGTTTACGGTACGTTAAATGAAAAGAATTGCGACTGCGATCGTAGGGCTGTTTCTCTTGCCGGCATGGATTGCCGCCAAAGACGTTTCGACGATCTCCGGAACGGTTCAGGATGCATCGGGAAGGCTTATTGGCGGAGCCCTGGTTAGCGTCGCCAATGCCGGCCCGACCGGACTGGATCGTATGGCCTTCTCCGACAGTCGCGGCGCCTTTTCATTCGAGAATCTGGCCGCAGGCGAGTACTACGTTCAGGTGTCCGTACCGCACTTTGTTAGTCAAAAAGAGAAGATTCCGCTTCCTGACCGCGGTAACGCTAAGGTGAATTTCACCCTGCAGAGCTTGACGGACTTTATGCGTCGAGCCACATCCCGGGATGCAAAGCCCTCGCCGCAGGACATCGTGCTGACACTGCGTAGCGCACGCGGAACGCAGTCTGTCCTCCGGTTCTCGGATTCACCTTCCACACCTGTTTTTCGGACTCTTTCTCCTGATTACTCCGGCTACATTCAGTTCTATTCGAAGGCCGACCCGGGCGCCAGTGCCGTAACGACGACAAAGGGCTCTCGCTTTTCCGTGACGCTCGGCCTTCCCGCGAATGCTAAGGTCACCGTTTCCGGTCAGTACAACGAATCTCCGCTGGAGCCGCGAGGGGCCAGCGCGATGTACGAATTTCAACCTGCAGAAGGTCACGAAACAAGAATTGGCCTCGATGTCCGACAGGGCATTGTTCTTGATGATGCCTTTACAGCGGAAGAATTGAAGCAGTTCCAGGGCAACTACGCTGACAAGTTCCATATTGGTGACAAGTTTGTAATCGAGCAGGGGGCACAGTTCGGCCACGCCGAAGGTCGGGCGAGCAACAACTACTTCCGGCCAAAGGGCTCGATTGGGTGGGTTGCCAATGACAAAACGGTTCTCACCTTTGGTTTCACGACACAAGCCCCAGGTCAGCAGGATGATCCTGTGCGGTCTCGTGAATATTTCGAACAGGTGAACCTGCCACCCTCCTATGAGCATTACCTTCACACCGAAGTATCGGCGACGCGGTTCATTGATGAATCCACCAAGGTGTCTGCGGCTCTATTTCAGGATCAGTCGAATTACAGAGCCTTGTTTGTAACGGCTCCAGACGGACGTCACGGTCTGGTGATTCTCGACGGGAAGCAAACACCGTCGCAAGGTGGACGCCTCTTTATCAATCGCGAGTTCAAGGGTTTTGAAACAGGATTCGGCTATACCGTGGCGACCGGACCGGGAATTTCTGGCACCGCCGTATCGCTGGATGACGTTAGAAACCGGGTCGAGTCCCAGCGATTCCAGGTTTTCACGGCTCGGATCAAGACGGATATCGAACTGACGAACACTGAGTTGACGGCAGTGTATCGATGGGTTTCCAACTACGCGGCGGCGGCGATCGATCCTTATCAGCAGAACGTGGAATACAACGATCCAACGCTTAGCATCAGCATTGCTCAGAACCTTCCAACCTTCGGAGCAATTCCGGCAAAGGTCCAGGCTGTCTTTGATGCCAGGAATCTTCTGGAACGTCCGGTGGGCTCGTCCACCAGTCAACTGGCGCTTTCCCCGCGATGGGTGAGGGGCGGGATCAATATCCGATTCTGAAAGATTACGGGTTTCAGTAATTCCGTCCTATAATTCATATTCAAAATTCTGGAAATAAGTCATGGCTAAGGACTTTGTTTCCCTTAGGTTTGCTTGGACTGGACTTCTGTCGATTTCCCTCCTGCTGGTGGGAGCGCTGAACATTCAGGAGAAGCGCGACTACATCACCTGGGAAGATGGGTGCACCTGGATTCAGACGGCTTCGACAGTTCAAGCGCGCATCGTTACGCCCGACGGTCCTTGTGAGCGCGCTGGAGTGCGTGAAGGCGATGTCCTCAGGGCGATTAACGACCATCCTGTCCTCACCGAAGGGGATGTACCGAAAACCCTGAATAATCTGGGACCGTATCCTACGGTGAAGTACTCCCTGGAACGCAATGGTGTGGTGTTCCCCTCCACCCCGGTGTTTATCGGTCCACCCGAGCAGCGCCTGGTGCGCCAGCGCCTCTATCTGGAAATCATCGGCCTCTACTACTTTCTCGCCGGTGCCTTCGTTTTGATCAAAAGCTTTCGATCTACCCATGCCTTCCATTTTTACTTTGTGTGTCTGTTTTCCTTTGTGTTGTTCTCTTACAGCTACACAGGAAAGCTCGATGCCTTTGACTGGGCCGTCTTCTGGCTCGACACCGCGGCCAGCGTTTTCCTGCCCCCGCTTTTCCTGCATTTTTGCCTGGAATTTCCATTTCGCAGGAACTTGTTTCGGAATCATGCGTACTTGCTTTGGCTGCTTTACATTCCCGGCACGATCCTGATGGCAACCTGGGCCGCCTTCGTTTACGGAGGCTTCGGTCCGGTTCCTTCGCCGTTGCGCTTTCGCGAGATTCTTGAGACGCTCAGCGACTTTCATTTCGGGGTTTACTTCGTCGCGAGCGCCGGCGTCCTGTTCTGGACGTACAAGCAGGTACAAGCGCCTGTTCTTCGTCAGCAGATGAAATGGGTGACGCGCGGTGTTGCCATCGGGGTGTTGCCGTACTTCCTCCTTCAGTCGTTGCCGCGTGCCGCAGGTTTTGTCTCGAACATGTGGGTTGATGCTGCGATATTCCCACTTATCTTGATTCCGACATCGTTCGGATATGCCATCAATCGCTACAAGCTGATGGATGTCGATGTCATCTTCAAGCGTAGCGTTACATACACGCTTGCTACGGCATCCGTCGTGACGCTGATTGTTATGGGTGGAGAAGTCCTGGGCTCCGGCCTGGCGCCCTTCAGCGTGTTCGCGCGTATCGGGTTAACGATTATCGCAGCGCTTCTGTTCTCGCCAATCAAGGATCAGTTCCAGGTATGGCTGGACAAGATTTTCTACCGTGAGAGATACAGTGTGCGCCACACGCTTGTCGACTTCGGACGTACGCTTGGAGCTGAGCTCCAGTCGGAGAACATGCTGGAGCGAATCGTCGACCGTCTGACGCGGGCTTTTTCCGTGGATCGTGCCGCGATACTCGTCGAGAATCCGGAGGCGTCTGATCGCTTCATTCCGGCCTTTGTTCATGGGGTTGAACTGCCCCCGCATCCCGATCTGCCTTTTCTCGCGGAGCAGACGGATCAGCCTTACTTGTTCTTTCAAGAAGCGGTGTTGTCTCTTAACTATTTCATCCCTTGCCGAGTGAAGAACCGGGTGATTGCCTATATCGCTCTGGGGCAGACCCGCAAGGGAGACTACCTCAATAGCGAAGATCTCGACTTGCTTGAAGCAATGTCGGACTACGTCGGTGTCGCGCTTGAGAATTCCCGCCTCTATAAATCGCTGGAGCAGCGCGCGTCGGAATACGAAGATCTCAAGGACTTCAGCGAAAACATCATTGAGTCCATCAACGTCGGTGTTGTAGTGGAAGACGTCAGTGGCCACATCGCCGGCTGGAACAAGGCTCTCGAAATCATGACGGGAGAGAGCCGGGCGGCGAATCTCGGAAAGCCTACGGCGGAGGTGATTCCGTTAGACTTTCTAAAACGGCTTACCGACCACCCTTATCTCTACAAACAGCAATGGAACAGCCTGACTGTGAATTTCTCCGCGACTTCTCTGCTCGATAAATCCGGCACCACCAGAGGACGATTGATCATTATCGACAACATCACCGATCGCGTTCGCCTGGAGGACCAGTTGGTGCAAAACGAAAAACTGACTTCCATTGGTCTTCTGGCCGCCGGCGTCGCCCACGAAGTGAATACGCCGCTTGCGGTGATCTCCAGCTATTCACAGATGCTGCGAAAGCAGATCGGTCCGGAAGACAATGGATTCAAGCTTCTGGAGAAAATCACGGCGCAGACGTTTCGCGCCTCGGAGATCGTAAACAGCCTGCTGAGTTTCTCGCGCGTCAATGCGACGGAATTCGCATCGGTCGATATGCACAAAGTCATAACGGAAACCCTCTCCCTGCTGGAGCATCCGCTAAAGACGGCGCGTATCAAAGTGCACACCGAACTGTCTGCCAAAACGCCTGCTGTCACTGGAAATGCTGGAAAACTTCAGCAGGTATTCCTGAATCTTTTCCTCAACGCGCGTGACGCCATGCCGGATGGCGGTGTCTTGACGATCCGAACTTCGGAGGCAGCGGGCCACATCGAAGTTCTGGTCGCCGATTCGGGAGTGGGTATTAGCCGCGATCACATCAAGAAAATCTACGACCCGTTTTTTACAACCAAGACACCGGGAAAAGGCACAGGGTTGGGGCTTTCTGTCAGCTACGGCATCGTCAAGGAACACGGCGGGAGTATTTCCGTCGAGAGCAGTGTCGGCGCCGGAACGTCATTTCGACTCGATTTTCCGCTATCAAGAAGGACCGTGAATGTCTAAAAACAAGGGACACGTTTTAATCATTGATGATGATGCCGAGATTCGCGAGAGTCTGCAGCTCCTCCTGGCTTCGGAGGGTCTGACCGTCGACACTGCCGGTGATGGTGACGAGGGACTCGCGCGCATCGAGGAGAGCCTATACGACCTCGTCCTGCTGGATTTGATGTTGCCCGGAAAGTCCGGCATGGATGTCTATAAGGACATTCGGCGTGTTGACGCAACCCTCCCCGTTGTCATTATTACAGCCATGGGTGGAGTTGAAACTGCGGTAACCGCCATTAAGGAAGGTTGTTACGACTTCCTGACGAAACCGTGGGACAACGACAAGCTGTTCGTTATCGTTGCCAATGCGATTCGTCAGAGACACCTTCTTAGCGAAAACGCGCACCTTCGTCAGGCCCTGCGGGAACGCTATGGATACAGCAATATTGTCGGAAAGAGCGAGCGCATTCTGCAGGTTCTGGACCTCGTGTCGCAAGTTGCTCCAAGCCGGAGCACAATCCTGATTCAGGGTGAAAGCGGCACGGGAAAAGAATTGATCGCGAAGGCCATTCATCTCAAGAGCACACGGTCGGAAAAACCGTTCATCGCGGTGAATAGTGGAAGCATGCCTGTAGACCTTCTCGAGAGCACTTTATTCGGACATGTGCGCGGTGCGTTCACCAGTGCGGTCGCCGCGAAGAAGGGCTTATTTGAAGTCGCGGATCAGGGAACCATCTTCTTTGATGAAATTGGGACCATCGGCGTGGACACGCAGGCCAAGTTGTTACGTGTGATCCAGGAACGCGAATTCATGCGATTGGGCGGTATCGACACCATCAAGGTGGACGTTCGGATCATCGCGGCAACCAACGTCGACCTGGCGCAACTCGTGCAGGAAGGACGCTTTCGGGAAGATTTGTATTACCGGTTGAACGTCATCAACATTCAACTTCCTCCTCTCCGGGATAGGAGAGAGGACATTCCAGCGCTGGCAGAATTCTTTATTAAAAAATACTGCGAAGAGAATGCGAAGCCCCAGTATCGAGTCTTGCCGGATGCACTGCGAACTCTGATGGACCACCATTGGCCGGGGAATGTTCGGGAGTTGGAAAACGTCATCGAGCGAGCTGTCGTGCTGTGCCAGAAAGATGCTATTGATCGATCGTTGCTCCCCGACAGCGTGAGTTCGCCTTCGGCCCGCTTTGCCGGGCTTTCCTCGTTTTCATTTCCAAAAGAGAGCTCGCTTTTCGAGATCATGGATGCCATTGAGAAGAGGGTTATCCTCGAGATGCTCGACCGCTGTGGCTGGAGCCAGACGGAGGCGGCCGACAACTTCCATATTCCTTTGTCTACGCTGAATCAGAAGATCAAGCGATACGGCATCGAGATTAAAAAGAAGCGCGACCGGTCCCTTGGTATTCATTCGCTGAAATAACTCTATGGAGAATTTGCTAAGTCGGCTGCGAGAGCGCGCGGCCAAAAAGTCCAAGCGCGTTGTCTATCCGGAAGGTGAGGATGTTCGTGTCCTGCGAGCCGCGCGTGAAATCGTCGATGCCGGAATGGCCAGACCAATCCTTGTTGGAGATCCGCAAAAGATCAGCAACTCGGCGAAAGGTGCTGGACTCAGTCTGTCCGGGATCGAGATCGCAGATCCGTCCAAAGAGCGACAGGAGCATTACGCCAACCTGTTGCTGCCGGAATGGAAATCCAGGGGCGTCACCCAGGTAGAAGCCGTGACGCGACTTCAGGACCCGATGTATTTCGCTGCCGCCATGGTTCGTGCCGGCGATGCGGATGGATTTGTCGGTGGCGCCGCCACCACCACTGCCGCCACGGTTCGCGCGGCGATCCACTGCATAGGGATTCGCCACGGGTCTTCCGTCGTTTCAAGTTTCTTCCTGATGGTTCTACAGGAGAGAACGCTCGTGTTCGCCGACTGTGCCGTCATACCCGCACCTACGGTCACACAACTGGCAGACATCGCACTGGATGCGGCGACGAACGCCGGCACATTCCTCGAAACGCAACCCAGAGTCGCCTTCCTTTCCTTCTCTACGAAGGGCAGCGCTCAACATCCATCTCTCGATAAGATTCGTGAGGCCGTCGCGACCGTGAAAGCCAGGTCGCCCGAACTTCTCGTCGATGGGGAACTTCAGGCCGACACGGCGCTGGTTCCTGAAATTGCGCAGTCCAAAGCTCCTGGCAGTGCGATTCGAGGCCAGGCGAATACCTTGATTTTTCCGGATTTACACTCTGGGAATATCGCCTACAAGCTGACGGAACGCCTTGCGGGGGCCCGTGCCATCGGACCTATCCTTCAGGGCTTGCGCCAACCAGCGAACGATCTGTCTCGCGGATGTTCGGTGGCAGACATTGTTGACGTGACAGCGATAACTGTTTTGCAGTAGCGGTTGGGTCAGACTACGTTTTCGCCTGACCCAGGATATCTATTCTTCCACCACGCGGCGGACTTTCTTGCGGCTTCTCTTGCGGGCCAGGGCCTGCTTGATGCGCTTTTTCTCTCCAGGCTTCAGGTAGAAGGAATGTTTCTTCACTTCTTTGATGATGTCTTCCTGCTGGACCTTCCGCTTGAAACGCCTTAGCGCATTCTCGATGGGCTCTCCGTCCTGAAGGCGAACTTCAGCCACTCTGTACACCTCCCTCCCCGTTAAAGTTTTACGATTATCCGGAGCACCCGGCGCAAAGTCAAACCAACCTTTCCGGGTGATATACTCACCGGCTATGGCGCGCTGTCCACTGTGCTCGGAGCGTTCCGCCAAGCGATTCTGTCCTGCCAAAGACACGGAAATCTGTGCGGTTTGCTGCGGCACCCACCGGGAGATCGATATCGATTGCCCGAGCACATGCATACACCTGAAGGCAGGACAACTCTACGAGTCCGAGAGGAAGCCCGTCGATGCGGCTCTTGCCAATCGCGTCCAGAATTTTGGTCAGCAATTCGTACAACATTACGGTCCCATTCTTGCCTTGCTGGGACAAGCCGTCGCAGAAGAGCGACGCGTGAATTCCTGGCTGGTGGATGCCGACGTTGCCGAGGTTTACAAAGCGTTGGCCGCCACTATGAAGACGCTTTCCAGTGGCATCTACTATGAGACCCTTCCGGAAGGCCCGATCCGGATCGCGCTATTTCGCAGACTGAAGTTGATTTTCGACGGCCTGATGGAAGGAAAGGGTCAGACAAGATCTCTGCGCGTCGGTGAAGTTTTGAACATTCTCGATTTTCTGATGCTGGCTCTTCAGCTCAACTCCAGCGGACGTCCAAAGAGCCGGCGGTACCTCGATTGGTTGGCCGAAGCCTCCGAGGTGAGCCAGGCTCCCAAAGAATCGAGCGGTCTGATTATCCCGTGAGGATCGTCGCGATCCGTCTCGCGCGCTTCGGGGATCTCGCCCTATTGCTGCCGGCGCTGTCGCTTCTTAAGGCCCGATTGCCGGACAGTCATCTCACTCTCCTCACGGATCACCGCTGGGCTCCCCTCGCGGCAATGTGCCCCGCGATAGATGAAGTTTTCCCAATCGATCGCATCGCAATGCGAGACGGATCCTACGTCCGCGCGCTGGTGGGAATTTTTCATTTTCTAAGAGATCTCCGCCGGAAAAAGTTCGACGTGGCGATTGACTTTCACGGCTTTCGCGAAACGAATCTCATCGCATGGCGGAGCGGCGCTGCGAGACGATTAGCTCTCAAGCGTGTAGACCAATCGTCGTTGAGCTTTTGTTTCAACCTGCCTCCAGTGGTTGAAGACAAGCAGCTGCACGTCTCGGAAATGTTTCGTCGCGTGGTAGACGCGTTTGTTCCTCAGCCGTCCTCTCCCGACGTCGGACCTTCCCTGATCATCCCTGCGGATTCCTCACGCTGGGCGACCGCGAACGCGCCTGCTTCTCCTTATGCAGTTCTGTACGTCGACGCCCCGGTGAAGGAGCGACTCTGGCCGATCGATCGATTTATCGCCCTCCGCGGCCACCTAAAAGAGTCTCTCGGAATGTCCGCCGTTTTCGTTACTGGCGGCAGGAATCTGCAGTTGCCGGGCGAAGCTCCCGTGTTCTCAAATCTCACGATCCCCCAACTGGCTGCCCTCATTGCAGGAGCCCGGATATTGGTCAGCAATGACACGGGTCCGATGCACCTTGGGCCGGCCCTGGGAGTTCCCACTGTCGGCATCTTCAGTGTGGGATTCCCGATTCACTTTCGGCCAACAGGCGTTGCCGACACCTATGTGCAGGGAAATCCGGTGGAAACTGTCACCGTGCGGGACGTGATCGACGCCGTGGAGCGGACCGTGGCCGCTAGCGCTCGTTTACATCCTCAATACTGATTTTAAGAGACTGGAGAAATCGCAGGTCTTGAGAGGTGATCTTCAGCTTGCCTTCTTCGTCGGTGGGCTCCGATTCTGACGATTCCGATGCGGCTTTCCGATTCACTCCAATAGTCGCTTCGAGAGCCAGCACGACGTCATACCCTGCATTCTTGACATTCTGGATAGCGTCGTTGATTTCAGGGGATTGTGAGAGTGCTCCGTTAATGGCATCGCCGAGCTCTTTAATCAAAATCTTGAGTCTGTCGTCGATTTGCACTCTTGTCTCCTGTCTCCCATCCTACTGATATCCGTTTCCTCCGGTCAATTCTCAATTTCCAGCCTTTCGAGTAAGATGATGGACCTGACCATGGCAGGAAAATTCAAATTGGCTTTGGGCGGTTTTGTCAGGTCACTCCATCAGCTCTGGCTCGAGGTAACGGGTGCTTTTCTTTTATTAATTGCCTTTGCCTTTGGCTTCTATGCGTTCAAGGAGTATCGAAAGCTTCCCGAACCTACAGCCAGTTTGTGGGAGATCGGAGGGGCGATTGCCCTGTCGTTTCTGACCTTTAGTTTTGGAGTCCATTCTTTCTGGAAGGCCAGGAAACTGCGCTAAGTGAGCGACAGTAAGTACAAGTCTTTCGGAGATCCCGAGCTTGTGGCGTTATGCCTGGGCGGCGACGCGAGAGCTTGGGAAACCTTAATCCAGCGTTACCGCCGCCTCATCTTTTCGATTCCTGTGAAGTTCAGCTTCGGTTCCGCAGATGCGTCCGACGTTTTTCAGGCGGTTTGTCTGAAGCTGATCGAACATCTTCACGAGCTTAAGGATGAAACGAAGGTAAGTGCCTGGCTGATAACGACCACGACCCGGCAGTGCATCCACGTCCGATCCCTGCGCATGCGGGAAAGCAGCGGCGACGAGGATTTTCAGGAACCCGCTGCTTCAGGGGTGAATGTAGAAGACGTTCAGATTCAAACCCAGGAACAGCAGGCAATTCGCGAAGCCGTCGAGGAATTACCTGATCGTTGCCGAAAACTTCTGGAATTGCTGTATTTCGATATGACGAACCCGAGCTATGAAGTCATCAGCGAGACGATGAATATGCCCGTCGCCAGTATCGGCCCGACACGGGCCCGATGCCTGGAAAAGCTACGGACAGTATTGAGGCGTAAAGGCATTAGACAGAGTCTTTAACAACTTCTTTGTATTTTCGCGGTGCCAGCTACCTCAATATGCATGACACCGACAAGGAGTCGACTCGAAGAGACGAGGGGAGCTTAAGGATGCGACACGTAAGTGCTGAAAAGTTAATGGAATACATGGATGGACTGTTAACTGGTGAAGGCAAAACGACTATCGACGCCCACCTCTCCGAGTGTTCGGACTGCCTGCTGACAAAGCGGGAATTACAAGAATTCGTTATTCGACTCCAGTTGGATTCCACGTACGAACCGCCCGCCGATGTACTCCAGTGGGGAATCAGCCTGTTCCAGCCGATGCTGCAGCCACAGGAAACGGTTGGTGGAAAGCTTCGCAAGATTATTGCTTCCCTTGTCTTCGATTCCTTTGATGAGCCCATGGTTGCCGGCGTACGCCGCGTGGGGGCTCCTCCACGTCAGCTGCTGTTTCGTGCGGGCGATGTGGACGTCGACGTGAAGATCGAGTCCTCCGATGCAAATGATCGTATCTCTTTGGTTGGCCAGGTATTGTCAAACGACGAGAAGTTTTTCGATAATACTCCGGTCAAGCTTGAGTCGCACGGCATGGTTCGGTACAAAACGATGACGAACCAGGTCGGAGAATTTGTCTTCGACGAAGTGCCAAGGGATACGTACCACTTGTCTGTGGATCTGCCCGAAGGACAAATCACGCTGTTCTGTGTCCACCGGGGGAATTCCTAGTAGATAAGCCTTCCCGCGAATGTCTCGTCTTCCTTGAGTTGGGAGCCGCACGCTCAGGCCTGACGCAGGAAGCAACGAAGTGACCTTACTGAATCCTGAGGAGTATCTGTCCGGCCTGGCGCAGATTCGCGGTGCGGCCGAACAACGAGCCTACATCTCGCAGTCGAAGATCGTCCCAACCCGGGCTCTGGTCGAAGCCTTATCGAACAGAATTCGAGACACCGGGTGGAAGGATCCGACTCTCGCCGAAGCCTTGGCCGAATCCAACCTCTATCTTGCTTCCCAAATTGACGACCCTGCTGTCTGGGCCTATGCGACACGATCCAGGGCGCAGGTTCTGCATATGATGCGCCGGTGCGCGGAGGCTCAACCGCACTTCGAGCAGGCTGTCCAAAAATTCTCCGAGGCCGGGCTGGAGCCCGAAGCGGGCCGAACAATGGTAACGGAGATGGAAAACCTGACCTACCTGGGCCGTTACGAAGAAGCGCTCAGACTGGAAGGTCCTGCTCGAGCAGCCCTGGAGAAGGTTCACGACGAAAGGTACCTGGCGTTGATCGACGTTTCGTTGGGTAACCTCTACTACCGGCTGCGGCGATTCTCCGAATCGCTGGAGCATTACGAGCGTGCTCGAATCGGCAGCGCCGATCCTGCGCTATCCCACCGGCGGTGGCGCCGAGGCGTCGCCTGCCACGACGCGCCTCGTTCTCGCCAACCAGATCCGCGCCGAG
>Ga0111538_10005138_pt1 | contig 17944 bp, 19 predicted proteins | sample SoiMethybrSBSTD1_FD_79669 | JGI IMG/M metagenome (GOLD analysis project Ga0111538, IMG submission 79669) | Bulk soil microbial communities from a Populus tree surrounding site in Tennessee, USA - Soil MetaG P. TD hybrid SBSTD1 (version 2)... | ecosystem: Environmental > Terrestrial > Soil >...
ATCCGGGCTACCGGCCAAACACCCAACCCGCCCACGGCCCGGGCGTGGACGACGACCGGCCGCCTGCCCGCCGCGCCGTGGGACCATGCACAAACCGCCCACGCTCGGTGGGGTTCACCCGCTCGGCGGCTTCGCCGTCCGCACGACGCTGAACTCGCAGGTGTGGAGGCCCAGGGCGAGGGGTAGTCCCCGCCCAACGGGCCTACGAGCTGGCAGAGGCCGAAGTGTGTGAGGGAGCAGGAGCGCAGTGGGCGAGAGCGCCAGCGAGGACAAGGACTACGTTCGCTGGCTGAAGCAGGAGTCGATGCTTGCCAACGCGAGCGCGATCGCCGGGCAGTTCTCGGGTGTCGGAGAGGTGTGGCAGAGCCCGTTCGCCATCCCCAATCCCGCAGCGGCGATGGGGAAGTCCTCGGTCTGGTTCACCGCCTACCCCATCGCGATGATCACCAAGCCCGGCTATTCGTTCCTGAGTACCTTGGGGGACGAGGAGCTGTGGCTGGCGTTCGAGGCGATCGGCATCAACGCCGTGCACACCGGCCCCCTGAAGCGTGCCGGGGGGGTCTTCGGCCGAGAGGCGACCCCCAGCGTTGACGGGCACTTCGACCGGATCAGCACCCAGATCGATGGGGTGTTCGGCACCGACGTGGAGTTCCGCCGCCTGTGCGAGGTGGCCGCGGCGCACGGCGGGATTGTCATCGACGACATCGTGCCCGGGCATACCGGGAAGGGGGCAGACTTCCGGCTGGCGGAGATGGGAGTCGGGGATTATCCCGGGATCTACCACATGGTGGAGATTCCCCCCGAGGACTGGCATCTGCTGCCCGAGGTGCCTGCCGGCAAGGATTCGGTCAACCTCGACGGCGAGGCCGAGGGCCGGCTGCAGCGGGCCGGATACATCGTCGGCCGGATGCAACGCGTGATCTTCCACGACCCGGGAGTCAAGGACACCAACTGGAGCGCGACCGCGCCGGTCACCGGCCCCGACGGGGTCGGGCGGCGTTGGGTGTATCTGCACTACTTCAAGGACGGCCAGCCCTCGATCAACTGGTTGGATCCGACCTTCGCCGGGATGCGGCTGGTCATCGGTGACGCGTTGCACGCGCTGGGTGATCTCGGCGCTGCAGCGCTCAGGCTGGACGCCAACGGCTTCCTGGGGGTGGAGAAGAGCGCCCAGGGTGGCGCCCCGGCCTGGTCGGAGGGGCATCCACTGTCGGATGCCGTGAACCAGCTGATCGCCAGCATGGTCCGTAAGATGGGTGGGTTCACGTTTCAGGAGCTGAACCTGTCCTTTGAGGACATCAAGGCGACGGCGGAGCGGGGTGCCGATCTTTCCTATGACTTCGTCAACCGCCCGGCCTACGCCCATGCCATCGCCACCGGGGATACCGAATTCCTGCGGCTGACGCTGAAGGCCGCGCTCCAGCATGGTCTGCAGCCAATCCGCCTGGTTCATGCGCTGCAGAACCACGATGAAATGACCTACGAGCTGGTGCACTTCGCCACCGTGCACAAAGACGACATCTTCAGATTCCGCGGTGCTGAACTGACTGGTGGCGAGCTCGCCGTCAGGATCCGTCGCGAGCTGAGCGAACGGCTCACCGGCGAGGCCGCCCCGTACAACGCAACCTTCACCACCAACGGCATCGCGTCGACGACCGCAACGATCATCGCCGCGGCGCTCGGCTACACCGACATCTCGAACCTGGCTCCGGGGCAGATCGAGAAGATCAAGCAGGCGCACCTGCTTCTGGCCATGTTCAACGCATTCCAGCCTGGAGTGTTCGCGTTGTCCGGCTGGGACCTCTGCGGAATGCTGACCCTGGAGCGGTCCACGGTGTCGCAGCTGCTGGCATTAGGGGACACCCGCTGGATCCACCGGGCAGCCTACGACCTGATGGACTACCAGCCCGAGGCCACCGCGTCGCCGTCCAAGATGCCCCGTGGCGCCAGCTTGTACGGATCCCTGCCGCAACAGTTGCAGGACCCGAACTCGTTCGCGGCACGGCTGCGCGAGATGCTCGCGGTCCGCACCCGCCACGGGATCGCCACCAGCGAGCAGGTGGAGGTGCCGGAGGTGTCCGACAAGGCCATGCTCGTCATGGTCCACCGGCTCGACACCAGACAGCTACAGGTCACCGTGCTGAACTTCTCCAGCCAGTCCATCGCCGGCAGCGTCAAATCGCAACATCTGGCACCTGGCAGCGCGGTGATCGACATGTTCACCGAACAGGTGGTCGCCGAGGTCGACCACGACCACACCTTCGCCGTCTCGCTGGAACCTCATCAGGGGGTGTCGCTGCTGACCAGCCCGGCCGCCCAGACCGGCCCAGCAACCGTTCGCAGCCCCGGCTGATCGTAGTCCGCGACCACCGGAAACCCCGTAGGGTCACGGATACTCCCGGCCGTGGCGCCTCCTAGGCTGCCCCGGTACGGCAGGCAGCGCGAATGGGAGGCAGCCATGTCCGGGAAGGCCGTCATCAGCCTGACCACCGGGCTCGAGGACCCCGAGCGGGTCACCGTGGCCTTCCTGGTCGCCGTCGGCGCGGCCGAGCAGGGCCGCCCGACGCTCATGTTCCTGACCAAGGAGGCGACGCGGCTGGCCCTTGAGGGCGTCGCCACCGGGGTCGCCTGCGACGGCTGCCCGCCCCTGACCGACCTGGTCGACCGGTACGCCAAGGCGGACGGCCGCCATCTGGTCTGCCCCATCTGCTTCGACGCCAGGAAGCTCGACAAGGGCCAGCTGATCGACAACGCCGAGCTGGGCGGCACCGTTCCCATGTGGCAGTGGATCGGCGACGACGGCGCCACCACCTTCAGCTACTGACTCCTGACCGGGACGCCTGCCTGCCGTCACCGGTCGGCGGCCACCTGGGACGTGCTGTGGTGGGCCGCAAGGCGCAGAACGCGAGGGCTGTGGGCGTCAGGCCTTGGTCCGCTCGCTGCCGGTCAGGTCACCCTCGGCGATGAACTCGGCGGCGAAGGACGTGTCACTGGTCAGGCGGAGGACCTTGAACTGGCCGTCGGCCCGCTGGCCGGACTCCACCATGCGGCGGCGATAACGGTCGAACTCCCCGGGTCGCACGATCCGGATTACCGGGGCGCCGTAGCGCAACGACCTGCGCTTGGTGAGGTACTCGTCGTTCTCCTCCCCCAGGGCCACATCGATGCGGTCCACCAGCGCCGGGCCGTTCTGGTCGGTGATGGGATCGTCGAACTCGGTCAGGAACACCAACCGGGGAGTGGTGCCGTCCACCAGCTCGGCGACGGCGGCGATGAAGTGGTAGCGGCCCCGGAGCGTGGCCAGTGCCTTGTCGACGGCGCTGATCACCTGGACCTCGTAGAGCTTCTCGCCGGTGAAGGAGACCACGCCCTTGCCCTTCTGGATGAACCGGATGAGCGGCGTCCGGCCGTGGTGCCCCGCGATCTCGACGATGTCGTTCATCTCGTACCGGTAGAGCCCCGAGGCGTTGGTGACGTAGACGAAATAGCGCTGCCCGACCTCGAGCTGCTCGACCCGGAGCAGCTCGCGGCCTTCGGGGGTGCGGTCCTCTGCGGCGGGATGGAACTCGAGCACGTTGGTGCCGACCGCCATCGTTCCGGCGTCGCCGTCGTCGCTGAGCGGGACCGATCCGCGCAGTTCGGTGGCGTAGTAGCCAAGGTCCCTGACCGGCGGCCGCTGCGGGAAGTAGGTGTCGAACTTCGCCAGGTAGGCGCCGACGGTCCCGCCCTTCCAGCAGCCGATCGCGGTCAACTCGGGCCAGGCCAGCCCGGGCCGCAGCAGCCCGCCCCCGCGCGCCGCCGCCTGCTCCAGCTGCCGCGCGCGATCCGGATCGGGTCGCAGATGGAGTGAATCTCGAAGAGCTTGCGGCACGGGGAACTCGAAGGAGAGTGACCCGTCGCGGACGTCGCGGATGATCGACTCGCTGTGACCGGCCAGACGGTCGGCCAACAGGACGATCGTGCTGGGGTTGACAGTGGCGATGCAGCTGATGTTCTGGCCGGCGGCCAGCCGCAGCAGGGTGTAGTACTTGGCCTCGTAGTCCTCGATGGCGAACACCCCGTAGGGGGTGGTGTAGATCGAGCGTACGGGTCCGGGCATGGTGCGGTAGGCGTGCCCGGACTCGGCCCCGACCGGGACGCCGCTGGGTGCGTGGCCCTCGACCTCGGGGCTGACGACGCTGAGGATCCGGCCGCCCACGACCCCCGGGTGGTCACGGTACAGGCCGCACAGCCACAGCCAGGTCAGGTGCGACTTGTCACGCTTGCCCTGCCGGGTCAAGGGGATGTACTTGCGGTTGCCGGTGGTCCCGCTGGTGGTGGTGAACAGGACCGGTGGTTCCTTGGTCAGCTGGTTGGGGCGACCGTGCATCTCCGCGGTGATGTAGGGCTCCAGGTCCTCATAGGTCGAGATGGGGACCCGCTCCTGGAATGCCCCGAAGCTGCGAATGGCGCCGAAGCCGTGACGCCGGCCGAACTCGGTGTCGGCGTTGGTCTCCAGGATCTGCCGCAGCAGGTCGTCCTGGGCTTGGACGGGGGTGCGGCAGAGCGCGTTGAAGTGCCTGAGCGACCGTGGGGCCTTCCCCCACAGCACCAGCCGTCCTATTCGCGACATCGGTCGCCCCCTTCTCTCCGAGCCTAGGTGACAGTTGCCTGGTCGACGACGTATCGCTGAAGGGCTGCCAGGTCGACCTGGACACCGAGCCCGCCCCCCGCGGGATGCGGCGGAGGGCGGCCTCCGAAGCGGAACTGGACCAGGGGGGCCGCCGGGTCCTCCCGCAGCAGATGCTTGCCGAAGCAGCCCTCGGCGTACTGCACCCCCGGCCTGAGCGGGGCCAGGGCCGACAGCAGCCGCAGGTGCGCGGCCGACAGCAGCGACGACTCGCCGACCTGGCAGCCGACCTGCAGCAGCAGGCCGGCGGCGATTGCCTCGCGGCAGCGGGCGTGCGCGGCGACCAGCCCACCGCATTTGGAGATCCGCACATTCACCCCGGTGCAGGCGCGGTGGGCGATGAACCGCTGCAAGGAGTCGCGGTCGGTCAGGCCCTCATCCACCATGATCCCGGCCCCTGATTCGGCCACCAGTCGCGCCAGGCCGGCCAGGTCGCCGCTGGCGATCGGCTGCTCGAAGGACCCGATACCGACCGCCTGCAGCTGGCCGATGACCTCCAGGGCCTGCTCGACGTCCCAGGCCATGTTGGCGTCGACCCGGAGGTCGACGCGGCGGCCCAGCAGCCGCCGGGCCGTCCTGGCCGCCCGTACCGCGCCCTCCCGCTCGAGCTTCAGCTTGACCTGCCGGAACCCAAAGGCGCGGATCTTCAGCAGCGACTTCGCATAGGGCCAGCCGTGGCCGGCGGAGACGACGCCGCTGTAGCGATACCGCTCCAACCCCGCGGCCGCCGGCACCTGGCCATCTGCCAGCGCCGGCCCGGCCGGCTGGCCAGATGCCTTGCCGAACGCGTCCAGCAGCGCCAGGTCGACGCCGCACCAGGCCGACGTCTGTGGGACCTCGGGGCGGACCCATTCGGGCGGAGCCTTGCCGTCACACTTCTCCAGAAACGACACGACCTCGGGGAGCGACCGGAACGAGTGACCGACCAGGGCCGGCAGGATGGTCTCCCGCAGCAGGGAGAAGGTCTGCTCGCGACTCTCCCCGGAGACATAGGCGCGAGGAAGGCTCTCTCCCCATCCCTCGGCGCCGTTGTCCAGGCGGGCCCGGAGGAACAGGCTCTCGGAACTGGTCCGGGCGGCGGCGGCGTGCCGGAAGGTCACCTTGAACGGGAGGTCGACCGCGAACAGGCGGAGGTCGGTCACCTGTGGCATCGGATCTCCTAAGACCCAGGGCGGACCATGGCCGACAGCCAGGCCAGCATGTCGGCCAGGTACCGGCTGCGGTCCGGCTCAAAGTCCAGGGTATGGCCGGCACCCGGATAGGCCCGGTAGCTGGCGTGCTCACCACTGAGGCCATCGAACCAGCGCCGGGTCGCGGGCACGTCCATCATCTGGTCGTCCTCGCCCTGGAGCAGCAGCACGGGAAGGGCCAGGCGGGCCGAGTCGTCCCCGCGCCGGCGATCGAGCCGGGCCGTCTCCCAGTAGAACCGGGTCGTGGCCTCCAGCAGCCGGAGCGGGTCGGCCCGGATGAAGTCGCGGTAGGGCGGGTTGGCCGTGTAGAGCTCCGGCGTCAGCGGGATGGGCAGGCGGACCATCGGGCGTAGCCGGTGCCCGGCCACGACCAGAGCCCGTCGCCACGGCGAGAGGTTGACCCGCGGGAACAGGCCGGGCCCGAGCAGCAGCAGCCCGGACAGCGGCACCGCCCGCTCGGCCGCGTACACCACGCCGAGCTTGGCCGCCCAGCTGGAGACGGCCAGGAAGATCGGCACCTGCGGATGCTCGGCGGCGACCAGCCGCACCAGCTGCCCGACGTCGTCGAGCGCCCGCTCGTAGCGGTCGAGGTGGCCACGGGGCCCCTCGCTGCGGCCCGACCCACGGCGGTCGAGCCCATAGACCTCCACGCCCTGGTGGCTGAGATCGGTTGCCGTCTCGGCGAACCAGCCGGCGTGGCTGGCGATGCCGTGGAGGAAGATGACCACCGCCGAAGGCTGCGACGGCCCACTGCGCCACCGGAGGTAGTGGAGCCGCACGCCGTCTCCGGCCGTGAGGAATCGGCTCTCGGGGGCTCCGCCGGCAGGGTCAACCATGGGCCAAGTGTCGAGTGCCACCCGCGCGGGGTCAACGGCGCGGCCGGCGGGCCCGGCCGCTCAGCCCGCCGCATCGCGGACCATGGTGCGCTGGCTGCCGAGGTCGAGGGCGCCGTCCTCGCTGGCGATCGACGCGGTGATCATGTCGCCCGCCTTGAGGTAGGCGGGATTGCGTTCCTGGCGAGAGAAGAAGGCCCGCCACTTCAGCGGCGTGGGCAGGAGCAGATCGCCCACCTTGGCCACGACCGCGGGCGGCGCCTGGAGCGCGGTCCCGCCCGGCGTGCCCGTGAGGACCAGGTCGCCCGGATCGAGCCGCTGGAAGCTGGCCAGCATCGACAGGGCTGCCGCCGGCCCGGTGATCACATCGGCCGCCGTCCCGTCCTGGCGGAGCTCGCCGTTGACCCACAGCCGCAGCCGCAGCCCGGGCAGCCGGGCGAAGTCGTCCGCCTCCAGCAGGATCAGGCGGGGTCCGGTGGGGGTGAAGGTCGGATAGGACTTGCTCTCGTAGAACTGGCCCTTGGTCAGCTGCACGTCGCGGGCGCTGATGTCGTTGCACATGACCAGCCCGGCCACGTGGTCGGGCAGGTCGGCGTCGCCCACGGTGGTCCCGGCGACAGGGCCGCGCCTGATGACCAGGCCCAGCTCGATCTCGTAGTCGAGCAGCCGCACGTGGGCCGGCCGGAGGACATCGTCGGTGGGCCCGCTGATCGAGCCCGAGCTCTTGCGGAAGAACACCGCCGGTGGGTCCTCGCCGAAGCCGGACTCGCGGGCATGGCCCCGGTAGTTCACCGCCTGCGCCACCACCCGGCAGGGCGTTGTGATCGGCGACAGGAACGACAGGCTGTCGACCGGCACGCCCCCCACCTTTGCCGAGGCGGCCGCCCGGACGGCGCCCAGACCGTCGGTGACCAGCGCGGCCGTGCTGGGTAGCTCGGCCTCGACCGGGAACGCCTCGGCCCCGCGCTGGACGTGCCACCCCTCGGCGGTGCGGACGACGGCGATGCTCAGCGGCGGCCTCGCTCGCGGTCGGCGGGCCTCCGCGGCCATGGCGTCCCGGGGGCCCGCCGGCTTCGCAGTGGCACCCCGCCGGCGAGGTTGTCGTGGCTGGCCCGGTCCGCGGGGGCCGGCGGGGCGGCGTGGGCGCGTTCGGCCTGGATGCGCTCGTTGCGCTCCAACTCGAGCGAGCGCAGCACCCGCTCGATCCGTTCCAGCTGGGCGTCGGTGGCCTCGGGGAGCCCGTAGACGTCACGCACGAACGCCGCCATGTCGGCGCGGTAATCGTGACCGAAGGAGGCGAACTCGCCCGGGGTCAGCAGCATCGCGTTCATGGCGTCCATCCCCGTCTGGATGAAGGTGCCAACCGGCTGCCAGCGCATGGTGTGGGGCACGCCCCGGCCCCGCTGGCCGTCGGCGAGCCAGGGGGGGCGCTGCACCAGGAGGTCGGGACCGAGCACGGCGATCGGGTCGTTGTCATGGGAGACCACCACCGCCCGCAGCCGGGCCTGCTGGTCGTCGTCGAGCGCGGCGAGTTGCTCGTGGCGGTCGAAGACCCTGACGGTCCCGGGGGGGATCAGCGTGTGGCTGCCCCTGGCCATCCCGCTTCTCGACCATTTCGACAGCCAGGGCAGTCCCACCCACAGGGCCCGGTCGATGCCGTAATGGTCGAACCCCCTGATGCCCTGGAACATGATGACGTCCGAACTCGTCCAGGCGCCCATGCTCTCACCGAACACCAGCACCCTTGGGCGCCGCCCGGGCGGCAGGCCGGCCAGTCGCTGGGTGACCCCCCACAGCAGCAACCGGAACTGGCCCCGGCCCAGGGCCACCTTCTGCACCGACAGGAACGACGGATACCTGGCGTACTGGATGCAGCAGGTGGCGATGTCCCCGCGGGTGAGGAATTCGGCCGCCTCAACGACCGTGTGGTCGACCCAGCCGGTGCCGGTGGGCGAGATCAGCAGCAGCACCGACCGCTCGAAGGCGCCGGTCCGTTCCAGCTCGGCCAGGGCCAGCTCCGCGCGGCCGGTCTGATAGAGCGGTTCGCTGTTGAACCCGACGTAGGCCCGGATCGGATGGGCCCGCGCCGGCTCGCTCATGACCTCTTCAATCAGCTCCGGAGTGACGACGTCAGTGACATAGCGGCGTCCCTGCTGGCCAAGATCGGCGAACGGGATCAGGCTGTCGGGGTTACCCGACACGAGCGGGCTGGTCGGGGGGGCGGCATAACCAGGCTCGAGCCGCTGGTTGGCCCGCCCGACGTAGGCGACACCAGCACTGTAGGTCGCGGCCGCCCCACCAGCCCAGAGGCCGGCATTGACCAGCCGGGCCAGCGCCCGCTTGGACGGACCCGAGCCGAGGTAGGACTCCAGGGCCCGACGGGACCGGCCATAGCCCCTGGCCAGTCCCATCCCGAGGGTCGTGACCACATAGGAGGTGGCCAGCGTCTCGGCCACCTCCGCCGGCTCGGGTCGCGGTCGCCGCTCCCCGGCCGTTCCCCGCGATGGCAGCCGTCGGCCCGCCCGGTACAGCAGCCCGGCGGTGTGGACCGCGCCGCTCGTCAGCGGCCGGACGCCCCGCTGGTCGGGGTGGCGGCGCTGCAGCCAGCGTCCCAGGTCATGGACGGCTCCACCGGCGGCGGCGTCGCGCAGCAGCAGGCCGGTGGACTGCAGCGACGCCACCCAGAGCTTGCGGCTGTGCCGCTCTGGCACCGCCGCCAGCGCTGCCCCCGCCCCCCCGATCACTGCCCATGCCACCAGCTGCCTGGGAAGCGGCGCATCGGGCTGCGCCGCCATCCTGGTCAGCTTCTCGGCCACACCGCTGGTCGCCCGCGTCCCCAGGATCCCAAGGCCCATCGCGACCCCTCGGGCCCGAGCCGACCGCGGCATCAACGAGGGCTCCCAGGCATCCAGCACGGCCATCGTCTCCCGAGGGGCGGCCGGCGACACCGCCACCGGGCTCAGCGCCCCGGCCAACCGACGAGCCTGCGCCCCCCACCCACCCTTGCCACCGACCGCCGTCGCTCGCAGCATGGCATCAGTCTCCCTCGCCCTCGACCGAGGACGCCTCCCGGTCCGGCAGGACCAGTGCAATCACAAATCGAGCCGTCTCCCGACATTGTCTCATCGGGAAGATCCGGGCCAACATCCACCTTGGATCCGACATCACCGTTCCGACAGGAGGACTCGTGCCCAACGACGGAGCCGCTCGACACCCGATGCTGGAGCGACTGGATGCGTTCATCGGCGAATGGAGCATCGAGGCGTCGTTCGACCCCGACGTGACCGGACGCGCCGTCTTCGAATGGGTGCTGGGTGGGCTGTTCCTGATGGAGCGCTCGGAGGCCCCCGACGTTCCCGGAGCCCCCGACGGCATCGCGATCATCGGCCTGGATCGCGACGGCGAGGCGTACACCCAGCACTACTTCGACTCGCGAGGCGTCGCCCGCGTCTATGCGATGACCTTCCGCGACGGCGTGTGGGCGCTGTTGCGGGACGCGCCGGACTTCACGCCGCTGGACTTCTGGCAGCGTTTCACCGGGGAGTTCAGCGCCGACGGCGGCACCATCGACGGCCGCTGGGAGACATCGCAGGACGGTTCGACCTGGGAGCGCGACTTCGACCTGACCTACCGGAAGGTCACGTAGCCGGTCACCGGACCTTCGGGGTGGGAGCCGTCGCGGCGGATGCCGGCGGGGGGGCGGTTGACTGTCGTACGACGAGCTCGGTCGCGAGCTCGAGGTGGTGGGAGAACGCTCGCTCGCCCGCCGCAAGGCGGAGCGCTGTCCGGACGGCGACGGCGCCCATCCCGCGCAGCGGCTGGCGAACCGTGGTGAGCGGCGGCGCGGCCAGCCGCGCGACCGGGGTGTCGTCGAAGCCGACCACGCTCAGGTCCCCCGGGATCCGGAGGTTTCGGACCCGGGCGGCCTCGATCACTCCCAGTGCGGTCTCGTCGCTGCCCGCGAACACCGCCGTCGGCGGCCGGGGCAGGTCGAGGAGCGTGGAACCCCCAGCGATCCCGTGCTCGTAGCTGAACCGCCCGGTCCGCACGTACGCGTCGGGGGCGGGCACCCCCGCGGCCTCCATCGCGCCACGGTAGCCCTGCATCCGTGCCTGATTGCACCCGGCGGTCGCCGGACCGCCGAGGTAGGCGATCCGGCGGTGTCCCAGGTCGAGCAGGTGCTGTGTTGCCGTCAGCCCACCGGCGAAGTTGGTCGACCCGACGCTCGTCACCCGCGCACTGGGCATGTTGAGCGGGTCGATGACGACGACCGGGATCCGGGACAGGGCGGTCAGGTCCGCCGCCGCCAGCTCGCTGGTCACCACGATCGTCGCCCGGCGACCCGCGGTGGCCAGCTCACGGGCCCACGCGGCCGGACGGTTCGTCGGGGAGCGCCCCCTGCCGCTCGCGTTGTGGTCGTTCCAGGGCGAGTACAGCATCAACGTGCCCGCCGTCCTCGCGTCGGTCGTCCTCACGGCCCTGCCCATCCTCGCCCTCTACGTGGTGGGCCGCCGGCAGCTGCTCAGCGGGTTGACCGCAGGATTCAGCAGGTAGGCGGCCTCCCGGCCGTCGACGAGGACATCCAGGCGCACCGCCGGAACGAATACCACAGGAGAAGGCCGCCTGCGAGGCCGAGCCGAGGGCTCGCACGGTGGCCGACACTGACGTCGTTCGCCTCACCTCGCAGGTGGGGTCGGGTGGAGATGCTGCATGAGGACACCGTGTCCAGAAGCCGAGCGGGCAGGGCATGACGCCCGCCCCCTCCTCGCACCAGGCGGCCTGACCCACGACCCTCCTGCCAGCCTGGGAGCCGTGGGCCGCGCCGTGTGGAGGACCATCGTCGAGGCCGGGTCCTGCCAGGACACTGACGCCCTGGTGTTGGAGCGGTACTGCCAGCTCCACGACCGCCGTGCGGTGCTCCTGGCCCTGGTGGGCACCGAGGGCTACGTCGTGCCCGGCGCCAAGCAGCCGTCGACGGCCCATCCGGCCATCCGGCTGGCCCACGACATCGAGGCGCAGATGACCCGGCTGGAGTCGGTGCTCGCCCTCAACCCTGCGGCTCGTGCCCGCCTGGGGCTCGCTGCCACCGGGGATGACCCTCCTGCGGACCTCCTCGCAGGAGCCTGAGCCCGGCCGGGTTGTCGTCCGATCGCCGCCAGCCAGCGTCACCGAGCCGTCCATGATGCGCCGGGAGCCCGACGCCCGCCGGCTCCTGAGGCAGGCCGCCAGCTGTCGGGACTTCCCGGGTAGGGGAACCATCGGCCGGGACTGCTGGTTGTCCTCTTGGGCCCGCGCTCCGCGCGGCCCAGTCCGACCGGCTACGCCCAGGAGACCCTGTCATGAGGAAGGCACTGGCCAGCGCGGCACTCCTCGCCGCGCTCACCGTGGCCGCGGCGGCCTGCGGTGGCAACGACAACGAGTCGTCCGGGACCGCGGCGCCGGCGGCGCCGGCGACCACGGCCGCCCAGGCGACCGGCGGGGCCACCGTCGCGGTGGCCAGCAGCAAGCTCGGCGACATCCTGGTGGACGGCGAAGGCCGCACCCTGTACGCCTTCACCAAGGACAAGGGTGACCAGTCGGTCTGCAGCGGTGACTGCGCCACCAGCTGGCCGGCGCTGACCGGCACCGCCGGCGCCGGGACCGGCGTCCAGGCCACGCTGCTGTCCACCAGCATGCAGGCCGGCGGCAAGTCGCAGGTGACCTACGGCGGCAAGCCGCTGTACCACTTCGCCGGCGACGCCAAGCCGGGCGACACCAACGGCCAGGGCGTCGGGAACGTGTGGTTCGCCCTCACCGCCAACGGCGAGCTGGTCAAGCAGAAGGCGACCGGCGGCGGCTATCCCTGATCCTCCGGCATCGCCATCATCGCGGCAGAGGCGATCATTCACCTCGGCCGGTAGCGGGTATGGCTGAACTCGCCCTTGCCGAAGGCCAGGACCTTGGTGGGCTTCACCACGAACACCAGCACAGGACCGTGGGCGTCGGCGTCGGCCTGGGCGAAGCCGCCCTCGGCCACCTCGAACCGCCATTGGCCGCTCCACTTGGTGGCCCAGGCAGCGGCGAGCCGTTCGAGCATGGCCCGCTCGGTCACGCGCTGGGCCTCGCCCTCGACCATCACGTCCAGTCCCTGGTCCCACCGGTTACAGCCGGTGGTCATGACGACGTGGGGGTTCGCGGCCAGGTTCACGGCCTTCTGCTCCCCTGGGCCGGTGGTGAAGTGCACGGCGGCGTCCAGCCACACCGACACCAGTGGCGTGACATGGGGTCGCCCGTCGGCGCGGACCGTTGTCAGCCACGACAGCTGGGCCGTCTCCAACACCGCTCGAGCCTTGGCCCACGGCGTCGCCTTGGCGCCGCGGTCGCTGAACCGCTCGTCGAGCTCGGTCACGGGTTCCTGCATCGCCGTTCCTCTCGTCGAAGGCCACGTTGCGCCGTACGGGATGCCGACGTCGGCAATGACATGATCCTCCGATGCTGCGACGGCTAGATGATCAGGCCGGGCCGTCGGTCGCGGTGCGTGGCCGGCGTGCCGCTTGCCTGCTGGGTGGGGGTGGGAGCTAGCCTTGCTCAGGGCCGGGATGCCGCCGGTGGCGGCGAACTTCGGGGTCGGCTCCTGGATCGAGCGTCGAGCCAGGATCGCCCCGCATCGGGTGGCGCTGGTGGGTGACGAGCGCTCATACACCTATGCGGAGCTGGCCCGGCGGGTCCGGTGCCTGGCCAATGGCCTGCGTGGGCTCGGGGTGGGGCGCGGCGACCGGGTGGCGTGGCTGGGACCGAACCATCCGGCGTTCCTGGAGGCGCTGTTCGCCTCGGGGCTGGTGGGCGCGATGCTGGCCCCGGTGAACCACCGGCTGGAGGCCGGCGGGATCCGCGCGGTCCTCGACGACATCCAGCCCAGGGTGCTGATCCAGCACCACACGGCCGACCCCGCCGCCGTGGCGGGCCCGGTCCGCCACCGGATCGCCGTCGCGGGCCCGGTCGAGGGGGCGTCGGACCTCGAGGCGCTGGTGGCGGCGTCGCCCGACGATCCGGTCGAGGTGGTGGTGGGCATGGACGACGTCTGCCTGCTGCCCCACACCTCGGGCACCACCGGGCCGCCCAAGGGGATCATGCTCACCAACGCCAACCTGACCTGGAACGTGGTCAACTTCCTGACCTGCGCCGACTTCCGTGGCGACGACGTCACGGTGGCCATCGCCCCGTTCTTCCGGGTGGGAGGGACCGGGGTCAACGTCCTGCCGGTCCTGTTCCTGGGCGGACAGGTGGTGGTGCCCGGCGACCTGAGCCCGGCGGGGATCCTGGGGGTGATGGAGCGCCATCGCGTGACGGTGGGCTTCGGCAACCCCGACCTGCTGGACGCCCTGGCCCGCTCCGAGCGCTGGCCGGGGGCCGACCTGTCGAGCGTCCGCTTCGTGGTCACCGGTGGCGCTCCGGTGCCGGAGCGGCTGATCCGCGCCTGGCTGGACCGCGGCGTCCTGCTGCTCCAGGGGTACGGGCTGTCGGAGGCCTCGCCGCTGGCGCTGCTGCTGGACCCGGCCAGCGCGACCACCAAGCTGGGATCCGCCGGCCGGCCGCCGTTGCTGGTCGACGTCCGCATCATGGGCACGGACCAGCGCCCGGTGGGGCCGGGGGAGACCGGCGAGCTGGCGGTGCGCGGCCCCAACGTCATGGCCGGGTACTGGAGGCGGCCCGAGGCCACGCGGAAGGTCCTGTCGTCGGACGGCTGGCTGCGGACCGGCGATGCCGCCCGCAGCGACCAGGAGGGGTATGTCTGGATCGTCGACCGGATGGCGGACTGCTTCGTCTCGGACGGCCAGCAGGTCTACCCGGGCGACGTGGAACGGGTCCTGTCCGGCCATCCGTCGGTCGCCGACGCCGGCGTCGTCCAGGTCGCCGCGAAGGGCGGCGGCTCGGTGGCCGCCTTCGTGGTGCTGTCGGCCGGGGCGCAGGCCACCGAAGCCGACATCCTGGCCTACGGTCGCCGGCACCTGGCCGCCCACCAGGCGCCCGCCTCGGTGACCTTCCTGGACCGCCTGCCGAGGAACTCGGTGGGGAAGCTGCTGCGGGCCCGGCTGCCCTCCCGCTGAGCGGGCGCCAGCACGCCTGGCCTGCCGGTTCAGGCCGGAGGGGCGAGGTCGTGCTCGCGGGCCCGTCGGCGGCGGGCCGGGGCGCTCCCGGCGGCGGCGCCGAGCACGCCGATGGGCAGCGCCCACAGCACCACCACGATCAGCGTCCACCAGATCGCGTCGCCCAGGTTGGCGCCCATCCCGACCCCTCCCTCTCCATCCAGGAGCAGCCCGCCCACCTGCCGCTACCAGCGCGGCGCCTCGGCCAGCCAGGCGACCACGATCAGCAGCCCGCCCAGCACGGTGGCCCAGGCGCACGCCCACGGCCCGCTGCGGAAGGACCGGCCCGAACGGGCCACCGCCAGGGTCGCCAGCCCACCCACCAGCCCGACGAAGCTCAGCGCGAACACCCGTCCCGCGGGCAGGGCGGCGTCGGTGGCCAGCCCGGTCGCCGCCAGGGCCGCGAACGTCAGGGCGCCGGCCACCGCCGCCCGGTTGCCGCCGGGTGGGTAGAGCGCCGCGCGGGCGCAGCCGGCCGCGAACCGCCACCGCGCCGCGGGGTCCTGGACCCGGGCCAGCTCGGCCGTCATGGCCGCCCCCCAGTCGCGCCGGTCGGCGGGCAGGGTCGTCGCCGCGGCCGCCAGCAGCAAGGCCGGACCGTCCAGGACCGACAGCTCGGCGCCGGCCCGCCGCCACCAGGCCCGCCACAGCAGCCAGGCCGCGACCATCCAGGGCGTGCCGAACACCGCCATCCAGATCGCCATGTCGAGCCGGGCCCGGACGGTCAGCGGGTCATCGGCACTGCGCATCATCCCGTCCCAGAGCGCCACGAAGGGCGCGGCCGCGGCCGCGGGGACAACCAGCCCGCCGACCCGTCCCAGGCGCCTGCCGCGGTTCATGCGCCCTCCAGTCGCGGCCACCGCCCGACCGTGCGGGAGGTGGCCTCGGCGGCCAAGGTGGCCGCCAGCGCCCGGCCGGGACCGGTGAGCCGGTACAGGTGGCGCGGCGGCCGGCCGGCCGGGGCCTCGTGCTCCCAGGCCGTCTCCAGCAGCCCGCGGTCGGCCAGCCGCATCAGGATGGGGTACACCGAGCCGGCCTTGAGGCCGAGCTGCTGGCACAGGTCATACCCATACCGCCATGTGGCAGGCTGTTCGGAGAAGGCAAGGACCACCGCGGTGGTCTGGGCCGACGGGCGACGGATGCGGGTCATGGCAATAACTCTACATAGCTAGAGTTACGGGGTCAAGGTGGCGGCTACTCGCCGGTGCGGCCGTCCACCGACTCCCGGATGAGGTCGGCGTGGCCGTTGTGGCGGGCGTACTCCTCGACCATGTGGACCAGGATCCAGCGCAGGCTCGGTGCCCGACCGTCGGGCCAGGTGCGCCGGGCCAGCCGGTCCAGGCCGCCGTCGGCCAGCGCCTCGGCGACCAGGGAGCGGGAGCGGCCCACGGCGTCCCGCCAGAGCGCGAAGAGCTGCTCGGGACTGTCCTCGGCGGCCGAGTGCCAGTCCCAGTCGGGGTCGGCCTCCCAGTCCACCGTGTCCCACGGGGGCTGCCGGTCCTGCCCGTGCAGCCACCGGGAGAACCAGGCGTCCTCGACGTAGGCCAGGTGCTTGAGCAGCCCGCCCAGGGTGATCGACGAGGCGGCGACCGTCACCCGCAGCCCAGCCGGGTCCAGTCCCGAGCACTTCCAGTCCAGGGTCGCGCGCTGGTAGTCCAGGAAGCCCAGGAGGGTGGCGGCCTCGTCGCCCGCCAAGGGAGGTTCCGGGCGACCGTGCTCGTCCAGGTCCGTCATCGTCCACCATCCCGCCATGCTCGTTCGATCGACCGCGGCAACGTACCGTATCGCCGGCGGCGACCGCGTCCTTCCGCTCATGCTGGGGGGCGCTGTAGGCCCGCGGTCCCGGCTGAGCGGCTCACAGGAAACCGCTCAGGTGGCGTTCATGGTCCTCCAGGGTGCCCGCGGCATCCTCGGGGCGGGCCTGCTCGAAGGAGGACACGAGCTGCCGGTGCTGGCGCCTGGCCGGCGCCAGGCGTCGCCTGGCCGTGGCGGCCGTGGCCGCGTTCACCGCCCTCGCCGGCACGGTGGCCTGGGCCGGGGAGCGGGGCTCGGACACCGCCGGCGCCACCACCGGAGGCGGCGACGCCGGGGTCATCCGACAGGTGACGCCGCAAGGGCCGGACCGGTTCTTCGACGGCAGCGGCGGTGGCTACGGCTTCGGCGGCAGCGCCGGCGGCAGCAAGGGCGGGCCGGCGGCGGGGTCCTCCGGTGCCTCCTGAGCGGCCGCCCTGGCCGGCATGGCCATGACGTCGTTCCCGGCCATGGGCGCCGAGGTCGCCTTCCTGGCCCCGGCCGGGCGCGCCGTCGAGGCCGAGGTGGCGGCCAAGGTGGCGTTCGTCCTGGGCCGCGAGCCGGGGCCGAGCTCCTCCGTGGCAAGGGCCTGGCCGGCCCTGGCCGTGTGGGCCGGCACCTGGCTGCAGGGGCTGATCGGCTACCGGGCATGGCGCCGCCTGCACCTCGCCACCTTCGTGGTGTACGCGGCCGCGGCCAGGCGGGCCGCGGCCTCCCGGCCCCTGGAGCGCAGCGCCGCCTCGGAGGTTTGACCCTGGTCATGGGGACCACCATGCTTGGTTCATGGCCGAGTGGATCTACTTCCTGCACCCGCCGCGGGACGACTTCGCGGCGACCATGACCGACGAGGAGCGGGCGGCCTTCGCCGCCCATGCCGCCTGGCTGGGGCGGCTGCTGGCCGACGGGGTGCTGATCCTGGCCGGGCCGACGCTCGGGTCGGTCAACACCGGGATCGGGATCTTCGAGGCGCCCGACGAGGAGACCGCCCGGCGGATCATCGCCGCCGACCCGGTGGCCCGTGGCGGGTTCGCGCGGGCCGAGCTGCGGCCCTACCAGCTGGGATTCCTGCGCGGGCGCGACTGAGCGCGGGGCCTGGCCGCCGACCCGACGCCAGGCGGTACAGTCTTGGCGGGGGAGTGCCATGGCCATCGATCCCAAGCTGCCCATACCGGTCTACTTCCAGCTCAAGACGCTGCTGCTCGAGGAGATCCTGGAGGGCCGCTACGGGCTGGACGGGCGGCTCCCCACCGAGCACCAGCTGTGCGAGCGGCACGGGATCAGCCGCACCCCGGTCACCCGGGCCCTGTCCGAGCTGGCCACCGAGGGGGTGGTCAT
>Ga0111538_10005140_pt1 | contig 17943 bp, 16 predicted proteins | sample SoiMethybrSBSTD1_FD_79669 | JGI IMG/M metagenome (GOLD analysis project Ga0111538, IMG submission 79669) | Bulk soil microbial communities from a Populus tree surrounding site in Tennessee, USA - Soil MetaG P. TD hybrid SBSTD1 (version 2)... | ecosystem: Environmental > Terrestrial > Soil >...
CCAGCCCTCGACCGGGCCGCCGCCCGTGAACCACAGCACGTCGTTGTCATCGAAGTTCAAATGGTGCGTGCCGAAGCACGTATCAATCGTCGTGACGGTCTTGGTCTTCGGGTCGTACATCTGCATCTGCCGCCCGCTCTGGGCAATCGGGAAGGCCTTGGCCGACGGATGCGCCGAGCCCTGCTTGCAGAAGTCCGATGTCTGATTCTGACGGATGCGCGCGGCAATCCAGACGCGCGCCTGCTTGTCCATCGCGAAGCTGTGCGCGTTGGCCTGGCTCGTCCAGATCGCCTCCTCGCCCCAATACGCCGAGGCCTGCGCTGGCGGCGTGTTCGCCTCGCTCGGCGTCTTGGGATCGCGCACGACCAGCTTGATCTGCGTCGCAGCGTGGGTCTTCGGATCGACTACCGGCATGTAATCGGCGCTGGCTTCGAGCGCGCCGTAGATCGGCCCGTTCGCATTCACCGTCGGATTGCGTTTGTCACTGGCGATCTCGTCGTGCAAGTACGCCTTCGGATCCGCCCAATCCCACATCGTGACGACGACGTTCCGCTCGCGGCCCTGCGGCCGTGACGGGGCGGCCGCGGGCAGCTCGCCGCCCGCGATGCGATCGGTCCAGTCCGCCCACATCGCCAGCGCACCGGGACGTCCGACTTGCGTGAAGCGATTGCTCATGCCGCCGCCTGCCTGTCCGGACTGAATGCGGCGATCCCACGCAGCTCGCGAATGCTCGAAGCGGCCGAGGTTCTCGGGAATCTCGCGGGTCGCTTTGTTTCCCATCTGATGGCAGCCGGTGCAGCCATCGGTGCTGACGATATTGCGAATCCACTCGCCCTGCGAGCGCATGCTCGGTGCGATGCCATTGCCGGTCGGACCAGTGCCCGGGAATGCACTCGCGGGAGGCACCTGCAGCAGCGACAACCAGTACTGTGCCGGGTAGTACTCGGCCGCGACGCGCGGGCTTGGGGCAGGAACTGCCTTCAAGGCGAGTTGCTGTCCAGGCATCGCTTTGGTCTTCGGTGAATCGGTCAGACCGTAGCCGCGCACCCACACGTTGTAGGTGGCCTTCGGAAGATCGGGGACAAGGTAGCGGCCCTGATCGTCGGTCACAACGCTCTTGATGAGACGAGTGGGCAGGTCGGTGGTTTCGGCCACGACCCACACGCCGGCTTCCGGTCCCTTCGGACCGGTCACAACACCGCCGATGTCGTCGCCGTCAATGGATACCTGGCGTGGAGTCTGTGCGCTACCAACGCCACCAAGAATCGCGGCCAGGATCAGTGCGACGCCAACCGCCGCCAGTTGCAGATGTAACACTCTTCGCGTCATCGGTGGCCTCCCATGCAAGCGTCCGCCTTCGCCGCAAGCTTCGGCGAGACTGACGGCACTATACTGCTCCTGCTGTCCCCCGGGAAAGGACGATCACCATGGCATTCGAACCGCGTGCGACGTCGTTTTCGACGGCCAATGCTCAGATTCTGGCCCAGGCGTCCGCGGTGGCGTACGACACGCCAGAACGCTGCGCCAAATGGGCGAAGGTCAGTGGCTTCACGGGTGCCTTCGACTTCTTCGACAACCAGGATACACAGGGGTTCGTTACCGAAAGCAGCGACGCGGTCATCGTCGCGTTTCGTGGCACGCAGCCGAACCGTCCGATGGACTGGTTCGCGGATTTCCGCGCGACGTGCGATCCGTGGGATCACAAGAACGCCGGCAAGGTCCATTCTGGTTTCTACAGGGCGCTTCGCAAAGTGTGGGGCGTGACGCTCGCCAACGGCGAAATTCTGCCGCGGCGCCTGGTGAATCGCGGCAGCAAACCGATCTGGATCACCGGCCACAGCCTTGGTGGCGCGCTCGCGGAGCTGTGCGCAGCGCAGGCATTGTTCGTGAGCAAGATTCCGGTGCAGGGTGTCTACACGTTCGGACAGCCGCGCGTCGGCACGAAGGACTTCGCCGATGCGGTCAATGCCAAGCTCGGGTCTGGTATCTTTCGATTCGTGAACGATCGCGACATCGTCCCCAGGGTCCCGCTGTTTTCGATGGGCTTCTGTCACTTCGGTGGCCAGCGGTTCTTCGACCACGCGGGAGAATCCAGCGGCGCCGATTCGGCGGTGGAGACCGTCAAGGATGCATTCACGCTCGCGAAAGGTGCGCTCAACCTCGCCGTCCTCGGACAGGTCGCCGGCCTGGTCACGGACGGGTTCAAGCACATCGTCAGCGGCGGCTTCACCGACGAGCAGGAACGGGCCTTTCGTGAAAGCGCCGTCGAGATCCTGAAAGGCGGCGTCGAGAAGATCGACGACCACTCGATGCACAAACACTATCTCGTCCGGCTCAAGACCTCGCTTCCAGTGTGACCTTCGAAGCCTCCGAGTACCGGCCGCTCTACGTGAACGGCCACGTCCAGACGATCTACGCGTGGGCCAAGCCGCGGACCTTTCCGCGACTGCCATCGCCCGTGCCGCGTTTCTTCGACGTCGCGCCCGACGCACGTGTGCTCGCGCACTGTCACTGGCATGCCGAGCCCGCGCGCCATCCGGCGCTGCTGCTATTGCACGGACTCGAAGGCTCGAGTACTGCGCACTACATGGGCGGCATGGCCGACAAGGCCTTTACCGCGGGCTGGAACGTCGTACGTCTCAACCAGCGCAACTGCGGCGAGACGGAGCATCTCTCGCGCGGCCTCTATCACTCCGGCCTGACCAACGATCCGCTGTTCGTGCTGCGCGAGCTGGTCGATCGAGATGGCATCAGCGCCTTAGCCGTCGCGGGGTACTCGCTCGGCGGCAACCTGACGCTGAAGCTCGCCGGCGAGCTCGGCCACTCGTTCCCGGCGCTCAAAGCCGTCTGCGCCGTGTCGCCGACGATGGACCTGGCGGTGTGTGTGAAGGCGCTGGAGCGGCGCTCGAACATCGCTTACGAGTTCAACTTCGTGCGGCGGCTGAAGGCGCGCATGCGGCGCAAGGCGGCGTTCTTTCCGCACGAGTACTCGCTGGAGGAGCTCGGACGCGTGTGGACCGTACGGCAGTTCGACGAAGCGTTCACCGCGCCGCACCACGGGTTCCGTGATGCGAGCGATTACTACTACCGGGCAAGCGCGATGCGCGTCATCAATCGCATTCGCGTGCCGGCGCTGATTCTGACCGCGGAGGACGATCCCTTCGTGCCGGTCGATCCGTTTCGCGATCCGTCAGTGGCCGACAATCCGTTTGTGAACGTCGTGATTACGCGGAACGGCGGACATTGTGCGTTCGTGGAGCGCCGCTGCGGGGACTATGACGGCTACTGGGCTGAACGGGAAGCCGTCCGATTCGTCACCGATCACGTGGTCACACGTCCTGATCGCCAGACGTGATGTGCCAGGCGCAGTGACCGAAGACCCCGCCGGCCGAGCGGACTTGAAACACCCCTTGGGCAGGCCTGGTGACGAAGCCCGCTTTCCAGAGGTCGCGCGAGTACGGGTGCCCATCCGCCACAACGAGGCGAATGGTGTTCAGGCTGCCCATGGTCTGAAAGTGCCGGGCGAACAGCATGAGCATCCGCCGAAGATCCCGCGGCTGCTTGACCAGCACGTCATAAATGCGGCACGTCGCGTCACGGCGGCCGACTTCGAAAATCATGTAGCCCTCGAGACCCTCGTGGCTCATCAGCTTCGCGACCCTGAAGCGAGAGTCGGGATGCCGCATGTATCGCCACCTGAGCGTCTCCTGACTCATGTCACGCAGGATCATGTTCCGCTTGGGGACCTGCCGCCAGAACGTGTCGAACGTCTCATCAACATCATCGACGAACTGGAGCCACGACCTGCCCGGGTTGGACAGGCGCAAACCGATCGCGACTAGACGTTTGAACACGGCCGCGGCGGTGCGCGCCAGCCAGGGGCGTCGCAAGAGAGGCTCGAGCTTCTCGGTGGGGTCTACGACGAAGACATGCGGGACGAGGGAACCAGCCGTCGTCCAGCCGGTCGCGCGCAGTGCTCCTTCCTCGATTGAGGTCGGTATCACAAACGCCGCATGCTGCGGCCAGTCGTTCAGGTGCCGGCCGATGAACTCCATCAGTTCGCGACCGAGCCCTCTTCCGCGAAGCTTCTTGTTGAGCGAGATGTCGCCGAGAACCGCCAAATCGCGCGGCTCTCCGTTCACCCAGTAACGACGGAAGGTCACTGACGCCATGCCTACTGCGGGCTGGTCAGCGTATCTGATCCAGAAGATTCTGGGAGCGGGAACGTCGGGTGTGTGGCCGTACCGCCAATCGAGCCATCGCCGCGTCATGGCGACGGGCCGATTGGCGTTGAGGACTTGGAGAATTTCGTCCTCGTAGCCGGAATATCCCGTGACGCTGAACTGAAGGGCCGTCTGATCCGAAGTTCGCGGCGCATCCGAAGCTCGGCGCGCTACTGGTGCCTGCAAAGGGGGTTGCACGGCTCGCGCCGGTCGCACACTCCGTGCCGAAATATCTCCAGCGCTGGTTTATGGAATATCTCGAGGATTGCGCGCGTAATGCACCGGGAACTCGCGCCTTGGTGAGACACATCGGGTTGAGACTAGGCGCGCGACTAGCCCAAGTACGGCAATTGGATCATCTCTCTACCCCTAACTGGTCAATTAACGACTTCGCGAATTGCGGCCCTTTCCCGCTTTCCTCGTGCTTGAAATAGACGAAGACCTCCTGACAGCCTGACGTCTTCTCGCGGATCACGTCGGCCCACTTCGCGAGGTCGGCCTCTTGATAGCCTTCGTCACGCAACCGGAAATACGCATAGTCGGCCGTGATCTCGACCGGTGTCGAGAGCTTCTCACTGTCGGCGATGCACACGGCGATGTTACGTGCGCGTAACCTCGCGTACACCTCTTCGTCGAGCCATGACGTGTGTCGGAACTCGAAGGCCGCGGATACTCGTGGTGGGAAGCTCTCCAGGAACGCATCGAAGAGCGGTAAGTCTTTCTTGAAGTTCGGCGCCAGCTGAAACAGCAATGCACCGAGTTTGGGTCCGAGCGTGGCGGCGGTTTCGAAGAACTGTCTCACCGGGTCGGCACAGTCGCGCAGCCGTCGATCGTGTGTGATGCGCTTCGGCGCCTTCAGCGTCAGCTTGTAGCGGTCGGGCGTGGCTTTATTCCAACCGTCGAGAATCTTTTCGTTGGGCGCGCGGTAGAAGGTGTAGTTGATCTCGACAGTCGGAAAGCGCTCGGCGTAGTACGGCAGCATCTTCGCCGCCGGCAGCGTCGCCGGATAAAAGGTGCCCTTCCACTCCGGGTAGTTGTAGCCGGAGGTCCCAACCCAAATGGCCATTACGCCATTCTCGCCCACTTGATGAGCGTGCCAAGCGTTGGTGGCTTGCCGTGCATGAGAAGACCCACCTTGAAGATCTTGGCGGCAAACCACATGCACGCGATGGCCGATGCGACGCCAATCACGAGGCTGAGACCGACCTGCCACAACGGGGGCGGTGTCGTGGACGCAAGCCGGACCATCATCGCGAACGTGTTCACCGGCGGCACCAGGCTCATCGCCACGCTGAACGCCGCGTCAGGGTCTCGCCCGATCGGCTGAGCGAAGAACCAGGGCGCCATCAGCAGCAGCATGATCGGCGTCATCAGCGACTGCGCCTCGCGCATTTCGTTGACGGCGGCACCAATTGCCGCAAAGACCGACGCGAATACGAGATAGCCCACCAGGAAGAACACGATCAAGTAGACGATGAGCAGCGGATCGACCAAGCCGAGCATGGCGAACGACGTCAGCATGAGCAGACCCATCCCAACGTAGAGCGCGAGGACCAGCATGCTGACGGCCATCTGCCCAAGGATCTTGCCCGCCATCAGCTCGAGCGGCGACAGAGCAGACAGCAAGACTTCGATCACCCGGCTTGACTTCTCCTCGATGACCTGCGTGAGCAGCGTCTGCCCGCCGATCAGGATTCCGAACACGAGCAGGCCCGCGAAGATGAATGGCAGGAACCGGTTGAACCCGACGTTGGTCTGTCGCTCTGTCCCTGCGGTGACAGTCACCGACCTCGCACGCCGCACATTCATGACGGCTTCAACCTGCGCGCGATCCATGTTGTAGGCACGCACACGAGCCGCGACGAGCGCCTCACGCATGGCGTCGTAGATCGTCGTCTCGACACGTTCGTCGGTATTATCAGGAATGTAGATGTCGTAGCCGCCGTACTCGGTCTTTGCATTCTGCGAGACGGCGTCCGGGTGTATCACCACAAGGGCGAGATGACGTGGCGCACTCTCCGCCACCGTGCCAGTCAGCCAGCCTTTCTCGCTCTGCACGTCGGCGGTCGCCGCTCGCTGGACAAGAGTGAGCGCCGGCGCCGCCCCCATCGCCTGCTCGATAGCGGCATTTGAGGATTCGCCCGCGACGTCACGGACGGGAGCCGGCGCGTTCTCGAGAGCACGCCGCGCGACGTCCGTTCGACGTTTGGTGATCGCTTCCGGCGTGAGTGCGGCTCGCAGTCCGTCGACGATCTGGCCCGTCGGATCGATCACCGCCACCTCGCCGCGGATCTGCGAGCCCTGCGCGCGCATCAGTCGCGGCATCACCATGATCAGGAGCCCGACGACGACCGGCATCACCAGCAGGCCGATGACGAACCCCTTGTTCATCACCGCCGCCAGAAACTCCCTCTGCGCCACGAGCCAGACGCGTTTCATGCGACTGCTCCTTCCGCTCCTGGCGCCCGCAAACCGGCGCGCAGGGCGCGAGCGGCCTCACTGCTCGTCGCGCCCTGCGAGACGATGCGGATGAAGACGTCTTCGAGACGAAGCCGGGCGAGTTCGACACGCGCCGGTGGAACTGCGGCAGCGAGCCGCGCGATGGCCCCAGCCGGGTCGGTGCCCTCGACGAGGACCACCGTATAACCTTCGCCAACCGTATCGACGCGTTCGACACCCGGCACCGCACGGAGTCGCGACAAATCGGCACCCGGATCGAGCGGCTCGAAATGAATCGTCCGCCGATCGAATTGCCGTCGCAGCCCGGCGACCGGTTCGTCGAGCACCTTGTGCCCCTGGTGAATCATCACGACGTGCTGGCACATCTCTTCCGCATTGGCCATGACGTGCGTGGACAACAGCACCGTCGCACCGCGCCGGTGCTCGGCGATGATGTGCTCGCGCAGCAGACGCACACTTACTGGATCCTGACCGCTGAACGGCTCGTCGAGAATGAGCAAATCGGGCTGATGAACCACAGCGGCGATGAACTGCACGCGTTGCAGCATCCCTTTGGACAAGTCCTCGCAAAGCTTCCCGTCGGTGCCGGGCAGATTCATGCTCTCCAGCATCCGCGGTACGCGCGCGGCCGCCTCGTCGCGGCTCACGCCTTTCAATTGCGCCATGTAGATGAGGAACGCTCCAACCTTCATTTTGCGGTAGACGCCGCGCTCTTCCGGCAGATAACCGATGCGGTCTTTGGCCTGGAGGGCTGAGCGTCGCCCCAACACTGAGAGCTCGCCTGAATCCGGAAAGAGGATCGACATGATCATCCTGATGCACGTCGTCTTTCCGGCACCGTTCGGCCCGATCACGCCGTACAGGGCACCGCGTGGCACCGTGAGGTTGATCCCGTCCACCGCCTTCGTGGCGCCGAACGACTTCCTGACATCGCGCAGGACGAGCGCTTGTTCCATGAACGTCCCTTCTCGGCGGGTTATATCACGCGTTGGCGGAATGGCCCGACTGGGTGAAAGTTGTTACAGTGGACGCAATGCGAGTGCTGTGGGTTCCTGCGGCGGCAGCTCTGGTGATTGCAGGGTGTGGTGGCTCCTCTGAAGCGCCGGCGCGCGAGTATCAACTGCAAGGTCAGATTCTGGCCGTGCGTCCCGAGCGCAGTGAGGTCGTCATCAAGCATCAAGACATCAAGGGCTTCATGCCCGGGATGACGATGCCGTTCAAGGTGAAGGAGGGAGCGCTGCTCCAGGGCAAGGAGCCCGGCGATCTGGTGACGGCCACGCTCGTCGTCGGCGAAGTGAATGCGCATCTGCGCACGCTCGAGAAGACGGGACACGCCCCGCTCGATACCCCGGCGCCACCGCCGCCGCCCGACATCCGTGAACCGGGCGACACGCTGACCGATGCGACGTTCGTGGATCAGAACGGCATGCCCTCGTCACTCTCGGCGTATCGCGGACATCGTGTCGCGCTGACGTTCATCTACACCCGCTGTCCGCTGCCGGAGTTCTGTCCGCTCATGGATCGGAACTTTGCCGCCGTACAGAAGACGCTCGCCACCACACCGGCGCTCGCCGACGTCAGACTGGTCACGATGACGCTCGATCCAGCGTTCGACACACCGGCGGTGTTGAAGCCGTACGCCCTGAGACGCGGCGCAGACCCGAAGATCTGGTCCTTTCTGACGGGTGAGCCCGCGGAGATCAACCGGTTCGGCACGCAGCTCGGTATCTACGTCGAACACAATCCGCAGAACGCCATCGACATCACACACAACCTGCGAACGGTCGTGATCGATCCGGACGGCCGTCTCGTGAAGGTCCACAACGGCAATTCCTGGACGCCGTCCGAACTCGTTGCCGATCTCAGCGCGATCCCTGCTCCCGCGCACTGACCCGATCGAGCCGCCGTCGCTCGCGCTGACTCGCGCCGAGCGTCAGGTGATCGATCGGCTGCGCTCACCGCTCGCGGTGCAGCAGTGGCTGAATGCGCTGCCCTATAACACCGAGAAGGGCGGCGAGACGCTGCGCAGCTTTCGCGGTGTGATCCGCACCGGCACGGCGCACTGCCTGGAGGCGGCGTTATCGGCGGCGGTGATCATGGAGCAGCACGGCTACCCGCCGCTGGTCCTCAGCTTCGAGTCGATCGACCTGCTCGATCACGTCATCTTTGTCTATCGCACCAGCACCGGTTGGGGATCGGTGGCGCGATCGCGCGATCCAGGACTGCACGGCCGGAAGCCGCTCTTCGCCACGCCGCGCGCGCTCGCGCTCAGCTACGTCGAGTCGTACGTCGATTTCACCGGCGGCATTAAGGCGTACGCCGTCGTCGATCTGCGGGTGATGGGCGAGTACGACTGGCGTCTGTCCGAGAAGAACGTGTGGAAAGTCGAGCAGGTGCTGCTCGACTGGAAGCATCGGCGGCTCATCCCCTCACGCGAGAAGATCGCGGCGATGCGGCGGAGGTATTCCCGCTTTCGCAAAGCACACGGCTACAAGCCGTGGAAGTACTACAAGGGCCGCGAGCGCTGGACTCCGTTGCCGCCGGAGTTCGCGCGGCGGGGTTGAAAACCTTCTCTTTAATCGAAATCAAAGTCCCGCGTCGGTCTCGAGACCGGCTCGGTCCTGGCCTGCTTCAGCGCTTCCTCGAAGCGGCGCGTCAGCGCATCGTCGCGCGACTTTTCCGCCTCCATCGATTGCTCGAAGAGCGATTCACGCCGCGCGGCCTCGGCAGCGACGATCCGCGCCGCGTCGTCCAGCTCGGGCTTGTCACCACGCTCCGGCTCGCGGTGCGAAACGATACGACCCAGGTTGACGTCCACGACGAGCGTTGACCCGCAGCACGGACAGGTGACTTCCAACTCGCTTTTCAACTTCGCCATGGCTGCATTCTATCTGGTTGGTAGTTCGTGGTTCGTGGTTAGTGGTAAAACCACGATCAGCAGCTATGAGTCCGGCCACCCTCCCCAAACTCGTCACCACCACCCTCACGACCAACCACCAGGAACCAACCACGAACCACCAACCACCAACCACTAACTGATGACGGACTCTCATTGGCGGCGGATCCGCGTCGCCACCTACAACATTCACCGCTGCCGGGGCCTCGATGGCCGCACCAATCCGGCCCGCATTGCCGAGGTCATCCGGACGATCGACGCCGACATCGTGGCACTCCAGGAGGTCATCGGCGCCGGGCCCACGTCAAAGGGACATGCCGAGGAACTCGGCGCACTGCTGGGCATGGGCTGGGTGATGGCGCCGTCACGGCACCTGCGCGGCAATTTGTTCGGCAACGTGGTGCTCAGCCGACATCCGATCGTTCACCACGCGCACTACGACCTGTCCTGGAAGACGTGCGAACCGCGATGTCTGCAGCGTGTGGACGTGGCGGTCGGCACAGACACGCTGCACCTCTATAACGTCCATCTCGGGACCGCGTTTCTGGAACGCCGTCACCAGGCGGGACGACTCGGCAGCATCGTGCACGATCGTCGCGTCGGGGTGCCGAAGCTGGTGCTGGGCGACTTCAACGAATGGAGCCGCGGTCTCGCCACGAAAGTGCTCAGCGAGCGGCTCGAGAGCATTGACCTACGCGCACACCTCCGCCGCCGCCGGACGTATCCCGGCGTCTTTCCCGTCTTACATCTCGATCACATCTACTACGAGGGAAGTGTTGAAGTGGTAGGACTGGAGCTGCCGAGGACGCGCCTCTCTCTTCTCGCCTCGGACCACCTTCCTCTTGTCGCTGAACTGAAGATCCGATTCAGCTAAGTCAAACGGCCGCCCAAGAGGCGGCCGCGTCGTACCTAAACCTTACTTTTGCCCTTTGCCCTTTGACCTTCGTCAGCCCTCTTCTTCGTACTCTTCCTCTTCGATCGGAAGAAAACGAGTGGGCGGGCGGAGCGCTTCTCGAAAGTCGTAGATCGGCAGGTTCCGCACGTGCAATGGCATGACGCACCCCGGAGCCTTGTCTTCCACGACAACGGTCACCGGGCTCCCCTCGACTCCCTCGCGGAACGCAATGCGACAGCCGCAAGCGAGACGGGCGTGCGTGAAGCCTTTCAGCATGATGTTCGAATCATACTACAGCAGGGCCTGGATCTCCCGCTCGAACTGTTCCTTGGTGGCAATGCCGGTGTGTTTCTTCGCGATGACGCCATCGCGCCCGATGATCACCGACACCGGAATGCCGAGCAACGGGCCGAAGGCATTCTGGACGTCTTCGCGTCCATTGCCGACGAGCAGCGGGTAGTTGACCTTGTACTCGTCGGCGTAAGGCTTTATCTTCTCTGCGGGATCATCCACGGAGAATCCCAGCACGACGAGATCGTCTGCGTACTTTTCCTGAAGCTCGACCAATGACGGGATTTCGGCTTTGCACGGGCCGCACCACGTCGCCCAGAAGTTCAAGAGAATCACTTTCCCTTTGAACGAATCGAGCTTCACGTCCACACCGTTCATGTCTTTCAGCTGGAAGTCGAGACGCGCAGGCTTGCCGACAGCGGCGGCGTCCTCGGGCTCGCCGGGAGAGCCGCTCGCGCCTCCCGTGGCCGCGGGCTCGTCGACATGCTCGATGCCCGGCGCGATCCAGATCAGCGCCAGGGCCAATGTGACGGCCCCCATCGCCAACCACGCAGCTTTGCGAGAGAGACGCGATTCGGGCTCCGCGGCATCGGCGGTCGTGGCGGGTCCTTGGGGGGTTTCTGGAGTGTCAGACATGCGGTCCCTCTAGCGATCGGCTTCCTTCATCATGTATCGGGTGGCATCGGCGAGGCGTCCACTTTCGTCCGAGGGCCCCACGAGCACGAACGTGGTGTTGTTCTTCGTCCAGATCTGCGAGCGATGCCCGAACGTCACCAGGTCGGATGGCTTGCGCGTGACGCCGTTCATCACGAACAGCGACAAATCCTGACCGTTGGCCGCGCGATACATCACGTGCGGAATCAAGCCGTCCGCGTAGAGACACCTTCGCGCGCCAACCAGCTGCAAACCATCTACTGATGGTGGCACGTGAATCTTCCACCCGTACTCGCGCGCGAGCATCTCCTCGACTTCGTGCGCGTCCATCACGGGAGGATTGCCGGCCACGAACAACTTGAAGCACTTGGAATGATCGGCGGTCAGCTGGGCGGCAAGCACGGCATCGGATCGCCGTGTCGCCAGGGAGAAGATGGCCGATGCGGTGAATACGAGGAGGATCACGCTGAGCACGGTCGGGACCAGCGTGCGGCGCCAGCCAGGAAGACTTGCTGCGCGGGCGTGCTCGTGAACCAGCGACTCGCACCGCGATCGCAACCCCGGCGGCAGCGGCTCCTCACGAAGGCGCTTCGCGTGCTGGCGAAGAACGGTCTGACCGCCGCGCTCGCCCGCGACCGCGCCGCGACATGCCACGCAGCCTTCCAGATGCCGCTCGATCTCGACCCGGCGAGTGGCATCGAGTTGCTCGTCCACATAGGACGTCAACTGCTCGGTGATGAGACGACACTCACTCATCGCGACACGGGCACCTGTGCATGGCCTTTGCCGTTTGCCCTTTGACCTCTGCCGTCGGCGAGCTTCTCGTAGAGAAGCCGCCGCCCTCGGGAGATGCGTGACATTACCGTACCGATGGGCACATCGAGCATCTTGGCGATTTCCGCATACGAGAATTCTTCGACGTCGCGCAGCCAGACCGCCTGGCGAAAGGCGTCGGGCAACTCGTCGAGCGCCTCTTTCAAGTCCACATCCATCGTGGACCGAATGAGCACCCGCTCGGGCGTCTCCAGTTCGGCCGGCCCATCCGGCCTCGAGGCGAGCTCTTCGATGCGCTCGCTGTCCACGTCCGTTGCTTCACGCACCGTATCGCGAATCCGATTTCTCCACGTGTTATGAAGAATCGTGTACAGCCACGCCCGCAGGTTCGTGCCCGGCTCGAACCGATCCCGGAACCGCAGGGCCCTGACCATGGTGTCCTGCACCAGGTCTTCCGCGTCGGCGCGGTTCCGCGTCAGCCGGATTGCCGTGGCAAAGAGCGGCTCGAGGTAGCCCAGCACCTCGCTATGGAACGTATCGGGGGCTGCCCGCTGGCGACGTCCGAACATCGGCGGCCCTCAGGCCCCTTCGTTAGAACCCGAATGGACGATGGGTTTATTCCGCCCGTCCACAGAACCGAGACTCAAGGCAGTATACCTGCCGGTGACACTCGACCGTCTCACTGTCAGGATTCGAAAGCGCAGAAGCCACACCAGCCAAGAAATTTGCGGCCGATCAAGACGGACTCATCGGTACATCCTTTGCTGCTGCCCGCAGAATCCTCGGTTTGCGACTGTCACTGCGTCAGCAGTAAGATCGCCGCTCGCCCATCGGTGTCATCGACTGAGAGCACGCCCCGAGCGCAGTCGAGGGGCCGAGACCAGGCAGGGCCGGACCCTGCAAGGAGAAGTTACATGAGGCGCCTTTGCAGGGTCGCGATCGCAATCGCGTTCGCGTCTGCGTTCGGCTTGGCCGTGGAGCCTGCCGCGGCCCAGACCCCGTACATCCCGTACTTCGGCAAGAACCAGATCCGCTACGACAAGTTCAACTGGTACACGTACGAGACCGATCACTTCATCATGTACTACTACCCGGAGATCGAGCCGCATCTGGAGCGGATGGCCGGGTATGCTGAAAGCGCGTATCAGCACGTCAGCTCTGAGCTGAAGTACGACCTCGCGCACAAGATTCCGCTGATCCTCTTCCAGACGAGCAGCGAGTTCCAGCAGCAGAACGTCGTGCCGGGCGCGGCGCAGGAAGGCGTTGGCGCCTTCGCCGAGCCGACGCGCACGCGCATCGTCATGCCGATGGACGAGCCGCCGGACCTGCTGTACCGGCTGATCGTGCACGAACTCACCCACCAGTTCGACTACGACATCATCCCCGCCTCACTGGTCCGGCGCGGATCGCCGCTGTGGATCCATGAGGGCCTCGCCGACTACATGACCGGCGAATGGCGTCCGATGGACCTGATGGCCGTGCGCGACGCGGCCGTGGCCGACATCATCCCGAAGATGAGCAGGCTCGAAGGCTACAGCGACGTCGGCGGCGCGCGGATGATCTACAACCTTGGCCACGCGATCTTCGAGTTCATCGAATCGAAGTGGGGCAAGGACGGACTTCGCGCCTACCTCTTCGCGCTGCGCAAGTCGGTGATCGGCGGCGGTGAGGACGCGTACGAAGAGGCCTTCAAGATCACGGCTGACGAATTCGATCAGCAGTTCGACAAGTACTTGAAGGATCGCTTCAAGCCGTTCCGCGACAAGGAGCGGCCGGCGGACTACGGCCGCAACCTCGGGCCGAATCCGGAGAAGACGCCCTATCGCGGCGTCTACACCGCCGAGCCGTCGCCCTCGGGCGACCTGCTCGCGATCTTCACCGGCAATGCCCGCGACCGCGAGGGCGACATCGTCCTCGTTTCGCGCAAGGACGGCTCGGTCGTCCGCAAGCTGACCCCCGGCTTCGATAAGGACAAAGGCTTCGAGTTCATCGTCACGCCCGGCGGGCGGTGGGTCACGGTGCCGTGGCTGTCGTGGTCGACGACCGGCGACCGTCTCGCCTACTTCGCCCGCACCGAGAAGTCGCGGACGCTGATCATGCAGGACATCCTGACCGGCGACGTCAAGGACCGCATCGAGATGCGGACGCTCGACGAGCCCGAGTCGCCCGACTATTCGCCGGACGGCAAGAAGGTCGTGTTCGCGGCGCTGCAAAACGGCACGGGCGACATCTTCGTCGTTGACCTGACGACGCGAGAAATCACGAACCTGACCAAGGACAACTTTGCGGACTCGGCGCCGACGTGGTCGCCTGACGGACAGTCAGTGATCTACCTCGCGCGCATCAGCGGCAACGAGAAACTGTTCCGCCTCGACATCCCTTCGGGCCGGAAGACCCAGCTGACGTTCGGCACTCACGACGATGGCGCGGCGCAGTGGCTGGATGAGAACACGCTGGTATTCGCCTCGACCGCGACCGACCCCTCGCAGCCGATCGATCCTGACGTCGCGCGCAACGGGAAGATCTACAACACGTGGACGCTGAACCTCAAGACCGGCGAACTGAAGCAGTTCAGCGACGCCGTCGCTGGCAACCTCTACAACGTCGTCCTGAGGGACGGCGGCGGTCCGCCGCGCGTCGGCGTCATCACCTACTACAAAGGCGAGTACGAGCTGCACACACTCGAGCGCCGCGACCCGATCAGCACCGCGGCGTCGTCCGACTTCGGCACCCCCGGCACGAACATCATCGACTTCGTGCCGCCGCTGTCGCATACGCTGGTCGCCGAGAAGAAAAAGAAGAAGGGCACCTTCGAGAAGATGTTCATGGACGGACGTCCGCCCGTGAACGTCGGCGTGACGAGCGGCGGCGACATCTTCGGCGGATCGGCGGTCCAGTTCAGCGACGTGCTCGGCGACCAGCAGTTCAGCCTGTATGCGGCGTCGATCTCGCAATACCGCACGCTGTCGCTGTCGTATCTGAACCTCGCGCACCGTTTCAATTACGCGATTCAGGGCTACTCGCAGACGCAGTTCTTCTACGGCACGCTCGAGAACGTCTTCTACGATCCGTCGTTCTCCGGCTACATCGACCGCGACTTCTCGGTCGCCACGCGCACCATCCGCGGCGGGACGGTGTTTGGCATCTGGCCATTCAACCGCTATCGGCGCGTCGAAGTGTTCGGCGGAATGCTGCAGTATCGTGAGTCGTTCAACGATCCCGCCCTGCAGGACTACTCGCAGCAATACCAGTTCGACCAGTTCGGACGGCCGCTGCTCCGCTCGGGTACCTACTTTCCGCTGGGTATCAATTTCGTCCAGGAGACCACCGTGTTCCGCGAGTTCGGACCGCTCGCCGGCAACACCATGCGCGTGTCGTATGAAAACGCGCCACCAGTTGGCGGCAGTCTCTCGCGTCAGACCGCGGACATCGACGCGCGCTACTACCAGCGGCTCGGCGCGACGGGCCTGCTCGCGTTGCGCGCCCGCGCTTTCAAAAGCTGGGGCCAGGCGCCGGATTTCATGTATTTCGGCGGGAACTCGGAAATGCGCGGCTACGACTATCTCCAGTTCGTCGGCGATCACACGGCGTTCTTCAACGCTGAACTGCGCTTCCCGCTCATCGAGGCGATGCTGACGCCGATCGGCATCCTCGGCGGCATTCGTGGCGTGTTCTTCGCCAACCTCGGGGGCGCGAAGTTCGAGGGCCAGTCGTTCAAGTGGTTCTCGAACAAAACTGAGCTCTACACACCCATCATCGGGTATCGCCAGGTCAACTTCACGCAGCAAGAGCCGATCTACGGGTTGCCGACACCCGTCAGCGGTCTACGCCTCATCGATGCGCGCGCGTCATACGGGCTCGGCCTCGAGACCTTCGCGCTCGGCTTCCCCATCCACTTCGACTACTCGTGGAAGACGCTCTTCAACAAGGACTGGGAAGACCTGAAGTTCGCGGCCTTCGGAGGAAGCTCGGCGTTCCGCGACCCGAAGTTCACGGTCTGGATCGGATACGACTTCTAGATCGTTCGGATCGTTCGTGACGTTCGGATCGTTCTGTTTGTGAACGGTTCGAACGTCCGAACGACTCGAACGGCCGAACGATCAGAATCAGAATTTCTCGAGGCGCAGCTCACTCTGCTCGAGATCCATCGAGACGCGATACGGCGCGAGGAACTTGTGTCCGACGATGCCTCCCAGCTGGAAGCCGAGGAGCAGGCTCGGGGCGCGCAGGTTCAGGACCACCAGCGAGAAGTTGCGGTACTCGATGCGGTCGAAGTCGAGATCCATACCGGGCATGAGGAACGCCTCGCGATCCCAGCCCGATGTGCCCCACACCCGCAGCGGGATCCGGCGGAACGGTGACGCCGGCAGCGTCTGAGCCATCTCAGAACTGATCGAGATCACCTCGCCGCCGGTATCGACGACGAAGTAGGTCGGGTGCTTCGAGTTCAGCAGCCCGCGCACCATCGCCAGCCGATTGACGCGCATCGGCAGCTTGATGTCGGTGGTGACCGACGGGAGTTTGCGACCAATCGTCAGCAGCCGCTTCTGGTAGTCGATCATCATCGACATACCGATGGACAGCGGCGAGAACGATTCCCCTTCGCGCTTGGGGATACCGCGCAGAACGGGGTTCTTGATCAGGATCGGCAGATTACGGACCTGCAGCGTGCCGACTTCGAACTCCTTCAGTTTCGCCAGCTGCAGACCGCGCAATCCCACTTCGCCGACGCCCGCGCTGAGCGTGTAGGTGATCGGACGAATGCGCTCGCGTGACGCCGTTTCACGGGAGATGACGGTCTCCTCCGACCCGGTGTCGAGGATGAAGTCCTGGAGCCGGCCGCCATTCACCTTGCCCTGGACGACGATCTTGTCCTGCCGCAGCGTGAACGGGATCGTGTGGAGCATGTTCTGGTCCTGCTCGTCGATGTCCACTGGCTGGCTGTCGCCGAAGGCATCAAGGAACTCGACCTGGGCGCGGGCCCACGCGGCCTTCTCGCTGCGATCCTTGTTCGGGAGCAGGTTGATGTAGTTGCGATACGCGTTGGCGGCCTGCGCGAACTGATGCAGGCGTTCGTAGATATCGCCGGCCAGCGCGTGAATGTCGCCGTCGCGCGGTGCGCTGGCCGAGGCGGCGAGCGCCATGTCGAGGGCTTCGTGGAGACGGCTGGTCGCGGCGAGCGAACGCGCCACCCCAAAGCGGGCGCGCGAGGAATCGGGAGCGAGCGCCACCGCATCGCGGTACGCGCGATCGGCTTCGTCGAAGAGTCCGGCCGACCACAGCGCGTCGCCATAGAGCGCGATGCTTTCCGGGTCGCTGGGCGCGAGCGACTTGAGTGTCTCGGCTTCACGCTTGGCGCGTCCGAACTCGGCAACTTTCAGCGAGGTGCGAACCGTGCCCTTACGTGCGCGAAGGGCCAGCTGAGGGTTGGTGGTCTGCGTCGCCTGATCGAAGGCCTGCAGCGCTTCCTGATAGCGCGTTTCGTCGTACAGCAGCGTGGCCAGCTGCAGTTGCAGATCCGCGTCGCTATCCGCGGCGCCGCGAACGACCAGCGTGCCTCCGACGAGCAGTGCGAGTGCGATTACGCGCGCGCGAACGCGCGACGATCGAGTCCGAGCCCGTACACCGCGCAACGTCCGCATGGTCCCACCCTTACTGGAACGTGGGCCCCGCAACCCACCTCGCCTATTTGTGAAAGAACTGCGCGTTCACCGGAATGAAATGCTTCCACTTCTCCGGCGTCTCGTCGA
>Ga0111538_10005141_pt1 | contig 17941 bp, 16 predicted proteins | sample SoiMethybrSBSTD1_FD_79669 | JGI IMG/M metagenome (GOLD analysis project Ga0111538, IMG submission 79669) | Bulk soil microbial communities from a Populus tree surrounding site in Tennessee, USA - Soil MetaG P. TD hybrid SBSTD1 (version 2)... | ecosystem: Environmental > Terrestrial > Soil >...
AACAGGCCCTACAGGAGCAGGATCAACTGGTGCAACTGGCCCAACGGGAGCAACTGGTGCGACTGGTCCATTAGGAGGTCCTACTGGACAAACAGGAGCAACGGGAGCAACTGGTGCAACAGGCGCTACAGGCCCAACAGGTCCTTGTTGTACGGGGGCAACTGGTGCTACAGGTCCAACAGGAGCAACTGGGCCTACTGGTGCGACAGGACTTAATGGTATAAATGGTTCTACAGGAGCAACTGGTGCAACTAGTCCAACAGGAGTAACTGGGCCTACGGGTGCAACAGGGCTTAATGGTATAAATGGTTCTACAGGAGCAACTGGTGCTACTGGTCCAACAGGAGCAACAGGATCTACTGGTGCTACAGGTTCACTACCTTCAGTTGTGACAGATTTAACCGTAACTAATCTTACTGCAATAGATGCGGTCATATTTGATCTTACTGTCGTCAATTGTGTTGATAATTTATGCGTAACTAATTTATCAGTAGTAGACTTAGTAGTAACAAGTTGTATTGATACATTATGCGTTAATAATCTTTCTGTTGTTGATGAAACAATTAGTGGTCCATTGACTACATGCGATGTCTTTCTTGGATGTAATCTTTTTCTGAGTGATTCAGTGAGCTCTGCAATTGGTAATGTTATAAAAAATGGACAAAGATTTATTCATAACTATCCAGGAGCAGGATCTTCCAATACTTTTGTTGGTGTAGCTTCTGGTAATTTTACTATGACGGGGTCACAGAATTCAGCTTTTGGTGCGAATGCATTAGCTAACAATACAACAGGTAGCTCTAATGTGGCAGTTGGTGCTACGGCATTATCAAGTAATACAACAGGTACGCAAAATACAGCTGTTGGTCCATCTGCTATGGCAAGTAATACAGAAGGTACTCATAATGCAGCAGTTGGTACGAGTGCTTTACAAAGTAATACAATAGGTTCATTTAATACAGCAATTGGTGATTTTGCTCTGGCAGCTAATATAGATGGGACATCTAATACAGCAGTTGGCCAATTTGCTTTGGGTCTTAACACAACAGCATCAAATAATACGGCAGTTGGTCAGGGTGCATTGTCAAGCAATACAACAGGTAGTAATAATGTAGCCATTGGTGCTAATGCATTGTTTTCCAATATAACTGGTGATCAAAATACTGCTGTTGGTAGTAATGCGTTACTATTTGCAACAGGAGTAAATAACATTGGTTTAGGTAATCAAGCAGGGTTTTTTGCAACAACAGGAAGCAATGATATTTATATTGGCAGTCTTGGTGCTGCGGCTGAATCAGCGGCTATTCGCATTGGAAATTTAGGTACTCATACAACATGTTTTGTACAAGGTATTAATGGTGTGACTACAGCTGGTGCGGCTGTGGCAGTTTTAGTTGATGCTAGTGGACAGCTTGGTACAATTTCTTCATCAGCACAATTTAAACATGATATAGCTGATATGGGCAAGCAATCAGCAAATATTCTTAATCTTCGTCCAGTTACTTTTGTTTATAATAGCGATGAATCAGAAACAATACAATATGGTTTAATTGCCGAAGAAGTTGATAAAGTATTTCCTGCCATTGTTGTAAAAGATGCTGATGGTCAGCCGTCTACTGTTCAATATCATATTTTACCAGTATTATTATTGAATGAATTAATTAAACAAAATAGTGAATTACAAAAACAACATATCGCTATTAATGAGTTACAAAAACAATATGAAACTATTGTAGATTTCAATATAACTATTGAAGGAATGAACAGGGCAATTAATTCATTGCAAGATCAAATTCAACAATTTGTTCAGCGAAAATAATTTAATATAAAAGCAAAAAAACTCTTGCATTAACAAAAGTTTTTTTGCTTTTATAAATTTAATAATGATATCATAAAATTAAAGGAAGGGTTCTTATGTTATATTCACGTTTTTTTTCGCAGTTTATTTTTTTGTTTTTATTAATTGTGCCACTGTCATCATCTGCAGTAACATCAAACATCAGAACTCATGCCTTAATGCTTGAAGAGGATATTATTGCTCAAAATACTGATGCTTCATATATATATCTTGGCAAAAAGTGGAGTAATATTGCAGAAATAGTATTACGATTGAGTTCTTTAGATGAACAACAGGATTCACCTATACATCAATTAAATGCGCATATTAGAAATGGATTTTCTTTAGCAGAATATAATGCAGTAGTTGAAGCACTTGAATATGCCGCAAATATGATAGAAAAACAAAGCAAAAAAATAGCACGTGACCAATTAAATCAATTAAATGATTCACTTGATCAATTAGCATGGGAAATTGAACGTGGAAATTTAACTATTGATAAAAATAGAGACCATAGAACGCTACTTTGTTATGAAGCACAATTACATGATGTAACGTTTGAAGAGAATGTAACATTTGAAGAAGATGTTACTATCGAAGGGACTTTGACAGTAAGTGATCTTGTTGTAACTAATTGCATACAAAATTTGTGTGTTGATAATCTTGTGGTTAACAGTTGCATGGATGGTTTATGTGTCAATGATTTATCAGTAACTAATGCGTTTTTAGGGACAGCAGAAATTGGTTGCGATTTGACTGTTGGTTGTAATATTAATATGCATGATTCAGCGAATTCTGCTGTTGGCAACATTATTAAGGATGGCTCATCTTTTATTCATAATTATCCAGCAGGAGCTTTCAATACTTTCGTTGGTGAAAATAGTGGTAATTTTACTATGACCGGTACACAAAATTCAGTGCTTGGTGCTAGTTCATTAGCAAATAATACAACAGGTAATCTCAACGTGGCAGTTGGAGCTATGGTATTATCAAGCAATACAATAGGTTTTCAAAATATAGCTGTTGGTGTGTTTGCTATGGGAGCCAATGTATCAGGTACTAATAACGTAGCAGTTGGTACGAGTGCTTTACAAAGTAATACAATAGGTTCATATAATACAGCATTGGGTGATTTTGCCTTGGCAGCTAATATAGATGGAGCAGCTAATACAGCAGTTGGGCAATTTGCTATGGGTTCTAACACAACAGCATCAAATAATACGGCAGTTGGTCAAGCTGCACTGTCGAGCAGTACAATAGGTACCGATAATACAGCAGTTGGTAATAGTGCAATGTTTTCAAATGTAACAGGTGATCAAAATACTGCTGTTGGGAGTAATGCGTTAGTATTTGCAACAGGAACAAATAACATTGCTCTGGGTCACCAAGCAGGGTTTTTTGCAACAACGGGAAGCAATGATATTTATATTGGCAGTCTTGGTTCTGCCGCTGAATCAGCGGCTATTCGCATTGGAACTTTAGGTACTCATACAACCTGCTTTATTCAAGGAATAGATGCAGCAACTACAGGATTGCCTGCTATATCAGTTTTAATTGATGGAAATGGACAACTCGGTACAATTTCTTCATCGGAACGTTTCAAACATAATATAGTAGACATGGGCGATGCATCTTCAAATATTCTTAATCTTCGTCCAGTAACATTTGCGTACAATAGTGATGCAACAGAAACAACACAATATGGTTTAATTGCTGAAGAAGTTAATCAAGTATTTCCTGCTATTGTTGTAAAGGATGCTGGTGGTCAGCCGTATACTATTCAATACCACGTACTTCCGGTATTATTATTGAATGAATTGATTAAACAAAAAGCAGAATTTGCAAGTGCAATGGAAGCTATAAATAATCGTTTAGTGGCGTTAGAACAGCAGAATTAAGTAACTAAGATATTTCATAAAACAAAAAAAGAGCGCTGGATAAAACCAGCGCTCTTTCTTATTTTTGAGTTGTCGTGATGGATATTAATATCCAGCAGGTGTTTTTGTATGCCAATCTGTTTCTTGTTGATATGCATGACCAATTTGATACAAAAGTTCTTCTGATAAACGTGGCCCAATAATTTGTAAGCCTATTGGCAGATTTTCACTGCTTATACCACAGGGTAATGCAAGCGATGTAATCCCTGCTAAGTTTACTGCGCAGGTAAAGTAATCTTGTAGATCGAGTTGTAATTTGTTATCAGCAAATGCACCAAATTTAAATGCAGGGGCTGGATGTACGGGCATAATAAGTACATCAACATCAGCAAATGCATGTGCAAATTCATGACTAATTAAACGCTGTACTTTTTGTGCATTGTTATAAAATTGTCCTGCATGGCCAGCGGAAAGAACATAATTACCAACTAAAATTCGCGCTCGTACTTCTTCGCCAAAACCATTGTGGCGAGTACTATGATACATTTTTGATAATGTTGTCGCTTTTTTATCACGTAATCCGTAGCGAACACCATCAAAGCGTGCTAAGTTTGATGCAGCTTCGGCACGGCTTATAATAAAATATGTTGCTGCAGCATAATCAAGTGTTGGCATATGCATATGTTTAATTGATGCACCATTTTTTTCAAATACTTTGATTGCTGTTTCAATGGCGTTAACAATTTCTCTATCCATGCCTTCGGCATGAAGGGCGTTGCTAACAACGCCAATGCGGAGATTTTTTGGTAATATTCCCGTTAAATTTTGCGTATAATCTTTTTTTTCTACTTGCTGCATTGATGCATCTTTGTCATCTTTACCGGCAATTACTGATAACACGCGTGCATTGTCATAGACTGTGCGTGCCATAATACCTATTTGATCAATTGATGATCCATACGCAACAAGACCATAGCGAGATATCAGACCATACGTTGGTTTTAATCCAACAATGCCGCAGAGTGCAGATGGTTGGTTAACTGATCCTCCCGTTTCAGATCCCAGAGCCCAAGGTACGAGTCCTGCAGCAACTGCTGCAGCAGAACCACCGCTTGATCCCCCTGGTACGCGTGATACATCCCATGGATTATGTGTTTTTTGGAAAGCAGATGTTTCTGTTGAACTGCCCATAGCAAATTCATCCATATTGGCACGGCCGATGAGTAATGCACCAGCTTTTTTTAAACGGGTGATTGCGGTTGCGTCATACGTGGCAACAAAATTTTCAAGTATTTTTGATGCGCATGAGGTAGTACGACCTTCTTGGCAGATATTATCTTTAATAAGGCCGGGGATGCCATAAAGTTCGCCACCATTGGATGATGTTTTTTGTAAAATTGATTCCTTATCAAAAACTTCTAATGCGGCACCGATGTTACCATCAAATGCTTCAAATCGTCTGATATAAAATTCAAGAATTTCTTCGCGTGTTATTTCTTTTTTTGCAAGTTTTTGTTCTAGTTCACGAATAGTGATGAATGGAGTTATGCTCATCTTTTTTTCCTAAGCTGTTTTTATTGGCCGGGTTCAATAATTACGGGAACAACAAAAAAGTCACCTTCACGTTCTGGTGCTTGTGCAAGAATAGGTTGTGGGTCTGTTGAAAAAATAATATCATCACGTTCGATGTTATTATTTTTTAAGATAGAAACGTTGATGTCTTTTGCAATATCCTGAACGCGTGCAGCATAGCTGAGGACTGCTTCAAGATGTTTTGTTGCAGTGATTATTTCTTGTTCTGTAAGTTCTATGTGTGATAAGCGTGCAATTTTTTCGACTTCTTCTTTAGTTATGTGTGTCATAATTGTCCTTTATTTGATCGTAGGCTTTTTCCAGCGTTCGCTGCTAAATCTTCTGATATACCATATGCTCATGAGTGCATTGCCGATATAAAAAGAACCGTAGAGGAGAATAAGCTTCATTGCTTCATCTTGAAACTGCCACTTGGATAATAGATAAGAGACAGGTCCAAAATAACAACAGAAAGTAACGAGGCGTACGCCCATAACAATACGTGCATTACCCGCACCGCGAAGCGCTCCTGATAAAATCAATTGTAACAGATCAAATAAAAGAAATACACTCAGAATGGGAAATGCTTGAGCAGCTAATTGATTAAATTCACCTTTTTTATCAAAGAGATAGATTATGTGTGATAGTTTGTATAAAAAAAGAGATCCAATAATTATTATAGCGCTTGAAGCCAAAAAGAGAGTTTTTTTGATGTTAGTTTTAATGCCATCCCAATTTTTTATGCCGGCATCATTACTGACCAAAAAGGTGATGATTTGAGCAAAAGCTATTGCTGGTAAGAATACAAAGCGTTCCATGTCTTTTACTACGCAAAAAGCGGCAGTGCCGGTTGTTCCTATAGTTGCAATCATACTGCCAAGCCAGATATATGCTATTGCCATAATGCCTTTATCAAGTACTACAGGCCATGAGATAGTAAGCAGATGTTTAACATAGGAAATGTCTTTGAGTGCAGAAAAAATACTGATGCTGTATTTAAGATTTTTTTTATTCCATAGAACATAGGCAATCGAGAGAAGCATCATACTGCTGTATTGTATAACAGTTGCAACAGCTGATCCTTGTAGTCCCATTGCAGGGAATCCCCATTTACCAAAAATAAGTGCATAATCAAAGAAGATAAAAATAATTGATCCGAATATAAAAATTTTCATTGGAGTACGGGAATTTTTAATGCCGCGTAAAAAACCAACGAATGCAAAATAGATGAACATACAAAAAACACCGATTGCACGCAGCCGGAGAAATGGAACACCAAGTTCGATAATTTCTTTAGAAACACCGTACCATGTATAAAGTGTGCGGGCACCAAAAAAAAGCGCTCCTCCAAAAAATAGACCTAAAATAGTGCTCAGCCAAAAGGCATCGCGAATGGTGCGGCCTGCATCTTCAAGGGAATTTTGGCCATTAAATTGTCCGCTTAATACGGTGGTGCTGACAGAGAAAGCTTCTCCTATTTTTATGATAAAATTTAAAAAAAGATTAGTAACACCGAGTGCTGCATACGTATTAATTCCTAATGATCCTATAAACGCTGAATCAAGCCAAAATGGCATGGCATATAGTAAGAAATTGGTGATAAATTCTGGAAAAAAATACTGCAGGAGGGTACTATACTTTTCACCTTTTCCGCTTCCATGTATGAAGCGTGTAACAAAATCTTTTTTCATGCCATTCCTTGCTTGAGTTATTTTGTTTGTTTAAAAAAAATAAATTTTCTTTGTATTGAGTCAATGGTATAGTTTACTTCTTTTTCAAGGTAAAGAAATTCAGGTTTTTGGGGAATCCACTGGTGTGAAGCCCAATAGACTAATGTTGCGTTAGTATATGGTGAACCGGGCTTGAATATGCGAACAAGTTCTTCCGGTTGTAGTGAGGCACGAGCAAAAAAGTAGTCAATTGGATAATCTGTTGTTCGTAAGAAGGTTCGCCAGTCATGGGGGTAAATTGTTACATCATGCAGAGAAAGTTCCTTAATAATATGTTCTAAAAAAGTTCGTTTTTTAGCATTTACTTCGATAAGAATGGTTTTCAGATGTGGAAATAGGACTGTTAATGGAATACTAGGAAAACCTGCTCCGGTGCCAATATCACTGATACAATGTATATTTTGGAAGTCGATATGCTGTGTTATAGCGAGTGAATCATCAAAATGGTATTTAACAATAGCGGCTGGATTGGTTATTGCAGTGAGATTGAATTTTTTATTCCATTCAATCAAAAGTTCCATATAACGCTTAAATTTGGCAATAAGTTCATCTGTTAAAGTATATTTGGTGGCTAGATGTTGTAGTTGGATACCGAGAGAATTACTGTCTAGATGCGCTTTATTCATTTTTATTCCCCTAAAACATAGCTTTTTGCTCTCTGTCTATGGTACCATGATTATGAGTAAAATACAATTTGTATTACCAGTGAAGTGTATTATGAAAAAATATCATTATGTTCTTATATTGACGTCTTTTTTGAGCTTTATAAAAATGGATGCTGAGCCAACCATTACATTTTTCTTTCGTCCATCAATTGATATAGAAAGAATGATGCTTAAGCTGAAAAAACCAGGGTCATTAGCTAAGACAACGCTTCGTGGTATGGTAGATCAATCACCGATTGCGGGAATTCTTGTTCTTTATGCCGGATATATAGCAGCATCTGACTATAATGGAGAAGTTATTTTACCGCGAAAACATTTAATGACAGCGGTTACTATTATGGTGACACCAGAGCTTTTTCCGGTTACTTTGTTTGATAATACCATACATCATTGGGAGCTTATACCGGGTGTGCCTGCTGCAATGTATTCATATGAGCAGAAATATAATGATACAACAAAAGAGTATTCTTGGGAGGTTAAAGAGATAAGTGTACCACTAGATCGTAAAATTCCGCTTGAATCAATTGTTATTGTTGCAAAACCAAAAAATGTTATTGTACCTTCAGGCATAACCACAACACGAGAAACGGCCAATCTTGTGTTACCACCAGTATATATAACAAAAGGAATTAATATTGTAGAACATAGTACATATATGCTTACCGTTCGTCATCTATTCAGACCCGTTGATTTAAAAAATAAACGGGAGCCAATTCAAATCCTTACTCATGTTATTGATTAATAAGGAGCGCCATTTTTTTAAACAAAAAATACTGCTATACTTAATCGGCATTATTCATAATAATTATCAAAAGAGTGATCACCTTCTTGTGGGGAATGTGATATGAAATTACAAATATCATTCGATCTTATTGATTTAGATAAGGCAATTGCTGTTGGATCAGAAGTTGCACAGTATGCTGATATTATCGAGATTGGGACAATTCTTATTTATCATCATGGCATTACAGCAATTAAGCGTTTTAGGGAAGCATTTCCTGATAAAACTATTCTTGCTGATACCAAAATTGTTGATAGAGGAAAAGAAGTAGCCGAACTTTTTGCGCAAGCCTCAGCAGATTGGATTACGGTGATGGCAGGAACATCGCCCCAGGTTATTCATGCGACTACAACAGCAGCACACAATGAAAATGTTAAAGTAATGCTTGATCTTATTGATTCAGCTTCAATTGGTCAGTCGGCATTAGAAGCAAAAAATCTTGGTGCAGATGCACTGTTGTTCCATCAGCCCTATAGTGAAGCGGAATCGCTTGTGTTTCTTGATAAATGGGACATGATAAAAGGCAATAGCAGTTTGCCTATTTTTGTTTCAGCAAAAATTAATAGAGACAATGTTGATAAAATTGTTGCGCTGAGACCAGATGTTATTATTGTTGGTCTTAGTATTACTGATTCGCAAGATAGTGCAGCAGAGGCACAATATTTTGCAGAATTGGTAGATAAATTATAAACATTACCAATTAATTATTGTTGGAAAATATTCCGCGACCAATTCTTTATAGTATGGCATAAGCTCTATTACATCGACGGGGTTTGTACTTTTTGAATATAAGTCATAGGTGCTAAATAGTTTTAACCATGGCATCATTGATGTATCATAATCATTCATTAAATAGTGATAAGCATCTTCTTTGTGTGCAGCATAAAATGAGTGATACCTAATGATATACAGTGCTTCTTGTGGTAAATAATTTTTTACTACTGAGTAAAGATATTCATCATGTCCCCATGACATATGTATTGAGTTTAACCCACGGCATGGAGTATAGATGCCATACTGCGTTTGCAGTGTGGCATTATTAATATCAGGATTATGTGCAAAGTAAGAAGCGAAAATAATTTTATCTGAGTATGCACAGCCTACAGGAAACGTATCACCAACCACTGCCCATTGTGGTTCTCCAAAAAGTACTAAAACCTTTCCTAAATCATGTATTAAGCCCACCAAGATAAGCCAACGGGGATGACCATCAGCACGGAGTTTTTCTGCTGTTTGAAAGGCATGGATACTTTGAGGCAGTTCTAAATCAGGATCGCTTTGATCTATGATATTGTCTAATGCTTCCATTGCCTGCCAGATACTCATGTGCAATCTGTCTAAGGAGCTATATTCTTTCTTTTTTTGTAGTACAAAGTCGAGTGTTTGATGTGTGTGGTTGAGTAAATAAAATTCTTTTATTTTTGGAGATGCATTATGTTCGTAATCACGAAAATCAGATACCTGCTTCTCTCGTTGAAGATTGGTTGTGGTATTCATGGTATGTGTGTTGAGTAAATATATGATAAGTATGTAATTATGTGGGATTTTTTTATTCATGATATTTCTTTCTTTTTATCGGTTCGTTTCCTTCGACAGGCTCAGGACGAACGGATGGAAAAGTAAATTGTTAATTCCGTTCGTGGTGAGCTTGTCGAACCATATCGAACTCCATTTTTTTATTTTTTAAAATCTCATAGATAGTTGTAGAACAGGACCACCGTGTTCATTAGTTGCAAGCCCAAGTTCAAGATTTTTTTGTTTTGCAAGTCGTGAATTGATAATTTTCTCTGCAGAAAATGCGTACATTGCGCCAAAGCCGGCACCCGCAACCATTTGAGAAAGGTAATGACGGTTACTTGCTAAAAATATTGCGGCAACAAATACTGCAACAGCACCCAAAGGTAATGCGGCGTTGGGGCCGTACAATTTAGCATAAAGGACAGCCATATAGGTTGCTTCAGCAAGATGTCCTGAAGGAAAACCACCAAGCGCACGTTGATGCTTTGCGAATTTTTCATGAAAAGGTCTTTTACAGAAATCAAAATCTAATTTTTTAACAATGTCTTTTGCTAATAATACAAATGGCATTCCGGTTAAAAAAACTTGTCCTGCTGTTCTGAGTTTATCGTCGTTGCTAATAAATGCTTGGATGCTGAGAAGGGTAATAGGAATGCCGATACTTAAACGAGCCATTTCTTTAACCCATTGTGCGGGTTCATTTTTATTTTTTTTACGTTTGTGATCAAAAAAACAGTTATGAAGTTTTCCATCAACCATGCGTGCAGCTACATAAAAAGGTGTGGTGGTAGCTATTATTTTGAAAGAATCCCATGAGAAAAGGCCGAGATTAATATTAATAACATCTTCTGCAAATCCTACAAGAGTGGTAGTTAAACGATGTTTTTTTGGTCGCATGTTAGTGCGGATGTATTCATTTTTTTCACGAGTTTGTTTATTGCGGCGTTGCACGTAAGTGAGAGGTTTTTCATCAGAATAAATTGTAGAAATAGTGCTGGTTATCACAAGAAAACAGACTATTTTCTTTGCATAATGCATTGCAACCTCAATTCTTAATCACGTGATAACTTGAGTATTATTCGAATTTTAGCGTACAACTTTTTAGTAAAATAAAACAAGAGTGGCATATAATGGGGATGGGTGTATGGTTAATATTATTTTTATCTTAAAAAATATTTATTTTTTTATTATAATTATTTTTAGATAAAAAACTTTTGAGTTGTCTTGGTTTTAATAATAAAGAAAGACAATATGAATAAAAAAATTATACTGACGATTATTCTTTATAGTACATCGATTGTTTCTATGGAAACAAGTAATTCATTACCACATCCTATAACATCATTAACAAAAGATGTTATAAAGAATTACATAGCGCCGTATCTTTCTTTGCAAACAATGGGATATCTGAGAAAAACCTCAACAGCATGCACAGGTTTGTTTAATATTATTCGAGTGTGTCCAGATTTTAAAAAAAAAGGTAGGTGCTCATCGGTTCCATGTTCTATTTTAGCTAAAAATTTTTATGCATGCAGTAAGGCGTTGAGTTATTGCGCGCGTAAAGATGTACATGATGCAGATATGTTTGCTCATTGGTGGCCTTGTCATAAAGTAGCACGAAATTATGATTTTTTTTTACTTAAGGAACATTCTAATGAGTCGTTAGAAAGTAAGATGAAAGTATATGGTGAATATTATTCTAAGCCAAAAAAAATAAGAAAAAGAATTTTAAGAGATGTAGAGAATATACTTTGTTCTAAAGAAAATAGAAAAGATGCGTTTATTATAAAGACATTATTTATGGGAAGTAGTTTTAATATTTTTGATTTGATAAAAAAAAATACCGGAATTTGTGGAGATTATGAGATAAGGGTTGAATTAATGCTTCAGGAAGCATGTAAATTAAATGATTATTCTATTATATGTGCTTTATGTGGTAATAACATTGATGGTCAATGGCTTGATTATATCATGCAATATAGTAACTCCTTTATAATAGCAGGGTTAGTTAAAATGAATAATTTGAAGATTGATCTTGAGTCTTCATGTAGTAAAAAAACAGTATTCCATTATGCAGCTGAATATAATTGGGATAACGTTATAGAGATTCTTCTTGCAAAAGGCGCTTATGTTAATTGTAGAGATATGACAGGTAAGACTCCATTGCATTATGCAGCCAAATATTATCATATTAATGCGGTTAAAGCATTGCTTAAAAGTAATGACGCAGATCCACGCTTTACTAATAATCGGGGCAAAACAGCACTTGATTATGTATTACATCGAAATAGATTAGAGGTAGCTGAAGCGCAATATGATCGGTGTACAGTAAAAGGGTTGTTACAAGAGTATATTAAACAACATTCTCAGGTTGAAAAATCTCCTCAGTATAAGCCTGAAAAATAGTGCATAAGTTTTAAGGGTTGTTAGTAATTATTTTTTCACAAAACCCTCTAATAGCTGAACCAAATTTGGGATGTTTTAATCCTATCGCAATATTTGCTTGAATCCAACCGATTGGTGTTCCAACATCATAACGTTCAGTTTTAATAACGCATGCAATAACTCGTTCACCATTACGCATCATAGTAGTGATGCCATCAGTTAATTGAATTTCACCGCCAGCGCCAGGAGTAACTTTTTCAAGCGCATTAAACAGGTGTGGAGAAAGAACATAGCGCCCAATGATTGCAAAATTTGATGGTGTTTGAGCAACTGGTGGTTTTTCAATAAGATGTGCAACGTCAAATATCCCATCTTCTAAGTGTTGTTTAATATCAATTATGCCGTATGAAGAGACATGCTCTTGAGGCACTTCTTGGACGCCAATGACTGAAGCATTATATTTTTGTGCAACAGCAATTAATTGTGCAAGCGCGGGTGTTGCACCAATCATGATTTCATCGGGTAAAAAAATACCAAAATACTCGTTATCAATAGCGTTTTTTGCTTGTAGCACTGCATGCCCCAAGCCGAGTGGCTCTGGTTGTGGGATATAGTTAAATTGAGCAGCGTTAATAATAGCATTAACACCATCTAATAAAGATTCTTTGCCAACAGCTTTTAGTTTTTGTTCAAGTGCTGGTTGAGGAGAGAAATGGTGTTTAATTGCTTCCTTATCATTATTGGCGATGATATTAAATTCTGAAATGCCGCATGCAAGACCTTCCTCAACAATAAGTTGAATAGCTGGTTTTTCAAGTAATGGCAACATTTCTTTGGGGATTGCTTTGGTGTACGGCAAAAAACGTGTGCCAAGGCCAGCTGCAGGGATTACAACTTTATTTATTTTCATAGTTGTCTCGCATTATTTAGGCGAATTGATCGAGAAATTTTATTTTACTGGAGTGAAAGAGGCGGATGTCATTTATACCATATTTAATCATAGCAATTCGTTCAATACCCATGCCAAATGCAAAACCAGAGTATATCGTTGGATCAATTTTGCTTGAGCGTAATACATTGGGATGCACCATGCCAGTTCCAAGAATTTCAATCCAGCGTGTATGTTTGCATACAGAACATCCTGCTGTGCAAAATGGGCATGAAATATCAATTTCAAGTCCTGGTTCAACAAAGGGGAAAAATCCGGGACGTACGCGTATTTCTAATGCATCATTTTCAAATATTTTTTTTAAGAAAGTATGTGCGGTTGCAAGAAGATTACTGACTGATATATTTTTATCGATGAGTAATATTTCTGCTTGAGTGAATAAAAAATCGTGAGTTTGATCAGTTGCTTCTTTTCGGTAAACACGTCCTGGTGAAAATATAGCAATGGGAATAGGGTATGTTTCCATGGCACGAGCTTGAACATTGGAACATTGCGTGCGCAAAAGCATTGATTTTTGTTCTAAAAAAAATGAGTCTTCAGCTTCGCGTGCAGGGTGATCTGCCGGGATATTAAGTGATTCAAAATTATAATATTCATTTTCTACTTCAGGACCATCAGCAATATCATATCCCATTGATATAAAAACATCTTCAAGATCAGCGATAATTTTGGTATAAATATGAGATGTTCCTTTAAGTTCATTATATTTATAGGCAGTAACATCGAAATTTTTTTGTGATAAATTTTTTTGTTCAGCCTCTTTTGATTTAAGAGACGCTGCAAGGGAATCGAGCTGTTCTTGAATATCGGCTTTAAGTGTATTAAGTAATGGTCCAATAATTTTTTTTTCTTCAACAGGGAGATCTTTGAGTTGTTCCATAAGATCGGCAATTTTACCCTTACGGCCTAAAAATGCAACACGTACTGATTCAAGAGCGCCTTCATTAGTGGCAGAAGTAAGAGCTTGGGTGAATTCTTTTTTAATGGTATCAAGTTCTTGTGAGAGGCTTTTCATGGGCATTTCCACGTTAATTATTTGTATTATCAATAAAGATAACAAAGTATGTCATTTTTTAAAAATTTTTTTTTATATTTTAAAAATAAAGCTTTAATTATACATACGATAAAAAAAGGGATAAAAAATAAAAAAATGAAGCGGAAGAGTGATTTAAATCGGTAAAATGGGAGTATGCATGAAGAATAAGGTATTTAAGTTATTGATTGTTGGCATTATTGTTTTGTTTGGTGGAGATAATCTATTTGCAAAAAAGCACTTGGCTCATTGTGATAAGCATGAAGAGGTTCCCAATATAGATAATAGTCCTCTTTTTGCTGCGATTATAGCGGCTGATGATATATTTGAGCTTACTTACGTGCCTCAACCAAATCTATTTGCACCACGAAAAGCAGCCATTGTGACGTGTATGGATTATCGACTTAATGACTTTCTCAGTACCGTAACAAGTGGTACCTATATTTTACGTAATGCTGGGGGAAGGGTGACTGAAGATTGGATTAGATCATTGGTTATTCTGTATAAATTGTTAGAGGTGGAAGAAATATTTTTGATTCAACATACTGATTGTGGAATGCAAAAATTTACTGATAAAATGATGAAAGATTTACTCGAAGGTAGCTCAGTTAAAGCTACTATGGTGAAAAATTGTAATATTACGTTGGAACCAGTGCAGCCGAATGATAAGTGTAAATGGAAAAATACGAGTAAGTGCTGTGGAAAAGAGGCATGCATTGACTATGATTGTATTGATTGGTTGACTATTGATCATGGTTTGTTTAAGTCAGTGTTGGAAGATGTTAAGAAAATTCGTAACCATCCTCTTATTCCATCAAATATACCAATATATGGATTTATTTTTGATGTAATTACTGGTGATTTAATCCCAGTTCCTAAAGCAATGAAAGCGGGAAGAGCAAAGCCTTTATTTTGTAAAAAATGATTAAAGCGGTTTTGTGAGATAGAAAAGCGTATAGTACATAAGTGAAAATACGCTTTTCTATTGACAAAAACATACAAACCGTTACCATACAATGTATGTATTGATAATCCTTTGATAATATGCCGGGGTAGCTCAGTGGTAGAGCGGAAGCCTGAAGAGCTTCGCGTCGTTGGTTCAATTCCGACTCCCGGCACCATACTTCGCCGAGGCTTCCTTCTTCGCATAAAGCTTCGAAGGACGCAGTCGTCTGGCACGGTTTACCCTTCGTAGCTCGGTAGAGCGGAGTAGGGTTAGGTGCCCATAAAAATAAGAAGTTAAGATAAAATACCGGCTGGTTAAAGGCCGGTATTTTTTGGTCTAGTAAGTTAATTTTGGAAAAAATTAAATTTTTGTTTAAGATTTTTTCCTTTTGTGCCCATCAAAAATGTTCCAAATACCGCCATTTATTGCATTTTATTTTTTGTTCATGGTACTGTCCTACTGTTATTACTGTTTTATGATACAAATATGATACAAAAGTGTTTTAATAAAAAAGGAAAGCACAATGAAGAACCTCTCTTTAGTTGCAGCACTTCTTGCAATACCTTTTTCTTATGGAATGGAAAGACAGATGGAAAGAGCACGACGCCTTTCATCATCAGATAATAATCAAGTTCTTGTTTTAAAAATTACATCTAATAATAAGCAGAAGCCTTCTTATAAAGAGCCGCTTGATCAGATTAAATTGAAACAGTCAATATCAGCTGATATGATTCCGCAACGACGGACCACAGAAGTAGAAGAGCAATCCAATATTAATCAAACAGAAAGTGCTGATGCGCTTAAAAAATCACATCAATGTATTGTGAGAGCGAGAGCATTATCATCGGACAATCTGATGTTTATGCAGGAAGAGAATTATTACATGAACGGGAAAGCAATAAAAAAATAAGCTTAATAAAAGGTAAATTTAAAGCATTTTTATTTTTTAGATAATTATACTAGAGTGGTAAAAAAGTGTGTAAACCATTCATTGAGAATGCTGGAGGGGTTTATGAAGCAGGTGCTGGGTGATAAATATACCATTGCATGGTTCAAGATTGCTGAGTGTGTGTCTCGTGGAGAAAAGGAGCGTGCTTTAGGTGTTTATCGCCTTCTTTCATATTCTTTTAATGATAATGCCGTGGCTCGACAGCTTGAAGCGGATATTCATTTTTCTTTTGATGAATATGATTCTGCTGTTTCTTTATATCGTCAAGCAATGGAGCTGTATCAAAAATCGAATCGCTTTCTTGAAGCAGCAGCGGTGTGTGAACATTTAATTATTATGTGCCCCAACGATATATCATTACGGCGGGAAGCAATACGCTTATACGCGGCTCTCGATAATGTATCAAAAATCCATAAGCATATGTGCAAAGCGCTCGATGATTTATTGGCAGCTGATAATAAACATGGTTTGCAGGAATTTTTGTCTCTATTACGCGCGCAGAGCGATGAATTATATGAATATGCACATACATATTTACAAACTATGTCATCGTGAGAGTTCAAAGAGTGCATTGTATGGTAACATTGTATTTTTCTAATGATAAGGCATTATCAGCATCAAGAAGAATTTTTTCTTTTGTTGTGAGGCGTAATGTTTTTCCATTGTCTTGAAAAATAACGTGAAGTGGCGTTGTTCCTTTGACAAGCTGATTTTTGATGCTTACAATCATCTCTTCTTCTATGGTATTAGGAAGTATGAGCGATATTTGTTCAATGTGTGGCCATTCGCTCAGGGCTAATTCAATCGGAATGATATCATTTGCTTTTATTTTACACGTAGTGCTTTCGGTAACATCAACTATTCCTTTAACAATAAATACATGGTGAGAAGTGAGCCATTTTTCAGCGCGGGCAAATGTTTTAGGAAATGCGATAATTTCAGCATTACCAGACATATCTTCAAGTTGCAAGAATGACATACGATCACCTTTTTTTGTGACAATATCTTTACGTGATTTGAGCAGTCCGCATCCAATTGTTGTATATTCACCGGGTGCAGTTTTTGCTTTTTCTGCAGCGGTTTCAAATTGTTCAATTGCAAACCATGAAAGTTGTTTTTTATATGTTTCCAGTGGATGAGAACTAATATAAAAACCAATAACTTCCCGCTCTTTTTCTAACTTTTCTTTATCAGGCCATTCTGGCAAAATTGTAAAAACATATGTTTCATCACTGCTAGAATTTCTGGCAGTGATGGAAAATAAATCCATTTGTCCCGTGAGAGCATCTTTTTTATGCGCGGTTGCAAGGTCGATAATGTGCGCAATTTCATGGAATTGTTGCGCGCGATTGCCAGGGAATTGATCAAATGCTCCTGCACAAATAAGACTTTCTACAACTCGTTTGTTAGCCGTGCGTAAATCAACTCGTTTACAAAAATCGAGTAAATCCTTGAAAGGGCCTTTTTTGGTGCGTTCTTCAATAATATTTTCTAATGCAGCAAGACCCACATTTTTGATACCCTGGAGTCCAAATAAAATTTTGTTATCTATAACAGAAAAATCGATATGAGATGTGTTAATATCTGGTGGTAGAATAGTAACACTGAGATCTTTTGCTTCTTGCAGATAAAATGCCATTTTTTCAGGATGCGTTGCCTCAAGTGAAATAAGACATGCTAAAAATTCAGGTAAATAATT
>Ga0111538_10005142_pt1 | contig 17940 bp, 7 predicted proteins | sample SoiMethybrSBSTD1_FD_79669 | JGI IMG/M metagenome (GOLD analysis project Ga0111538, IMG submission 79669) | Bulk soil microbial communities from a Populus tree surrounding site in Tennessee, USA - Soil MetaG P. TD hybrid SBSTD1 (version 2)... | ecosystem: Environmental > Terrestrial > Soil > Tree...
ATGCTGGGGTGCGCTTTGCGAAATGCGATCATGCTCTTGAAGAACCGGAAGACCTCACGGTGCTTTTCAAGGCGGCTCCAATCGAGCCAAGTGATCTCATTGTCCTGGTTGTATGGATTGTTATTGCCGCCCTGAGTATTCAAGAATTCGTCCCCGGCAGTGATCATGGGGATTCCGTTCGAGAGCATGAGCAGCGCGCAGAAATTCTTCACCTGCTGCTTACGCAACGCGAGCACGGGCTCGGGCAGATCGCGGTCACCCTCCCAGCCGCAATTCCAGCTTAAGTTATCGTCGCTGCCGTCCGCATTGTTGTTGCCGTTGGCTTCATTGTGCTTGCTGTTGTAAGCGACGAGATCGTACAGGCAGAATCCGTCGTGAGCCGTGACGAAGTTGACACTCTGATGCGGGCGGCGCGTCTCGAAGAAGCTGTCCGGGAAGAGATCGTCGCTGCCGTAGATTCGCTGCATGAGCGCTCCTACCTTGCCCGGGTCGCCCCGCAAGAAAGCTCTAACCTCATCCCGGAACCGCCCGTTCCACTGCATCCAAGCCATACCCGGAAATGCGGTCCCCAGCTGATAGCTGGCGATATCCCATGCTTCAGCTATGACCCGTACATTGAGCAGGCGAGCTATGAGGCTGATTTCCGGGACCAAGGATGCCTCGTGAACGTTCATGGTGCCGTCCGCAGCCCGGGAGAATATCGATGCGAGGTCGAAGCGAAAGCCATCGACCCCGAACGTGGTGGCCCAGAATCGGAGGCTCTCGAGAACTAGCACGCGGCCCGCGGGATGCCCTGTCCGGACCGTATTGCCGCAGCCGGTGTCGTTGATGTAGTGCTGGAGGTCGGGCGTCAAAAGGTAATAGCTGCGATTATCGATTCCCCGAAAACTATAGGTGGGACCCGTGGGGCCGCCCTCGCTCGTATGGTTGTAGACTACGTCGAGCCAGACTTCGATTCCGGCAGCATGAAAAGCCTGTACCATCGCCCGAAACTCATCCAGAGCATCACCGTTTGCGTACGTATGCTGCGGTGAGAAGAAATTGAGCGTCATGTAACCCCAGTAATTGCCCTCCTGGGGGTCAAACTGGTGAATGGGAAGCAGCTCGACAATGGTGACCCCCAAGTCCTTGAGGTAAGGGATTTTCTCCTGCAGGCCCGCGAACGTGCCGCGTTTTGCGGCGGCAACTCCTGAATTGTTGCGCGCCGTGTAGCCTTTGACGTGCAGCTCATAGACGATGGCCTTGCCGATCTCATGCCGGGGGCCTGCTTCGAGCGGAGCCGGATTAGGCGCCTGCTTGGGCAAGCGTCCCAGAGGCGCTTTGCCGTCCGTGGGGCCGGGTTTTGAGCAGGTTTCGCGACTGTAGCCCGGCGGAAAGAAGACCGATTGAGCATACGGGTCGAGGAGCACGCGTTGAGGATCGAATCGGTGCCCTTGGCGGGGCTCGTCAGGCCCTTCGACTCGGTAAGCGTACAGAGTCGCACCGCGCAGCTCGCTCGCGGGGATTCTGCTGTGCCAGATGCTGCCCGTCTTGTGCACGGGGTGCTGAAAGCGAAATTCGAATACCGGCGTGGCGACATCCTCCTCGCGATAGCACAGCAGAGTCACGGCGGTGGCGTGTCGAGTGAACAGTGCAAAATTGAAAGCGGCTTCAGCTTCGATCCAACGAACTCCCAGCGGCCAAGGTTTGCCAGGCGTTGCGATGGTCGGCTCTGTTGCGCGCGTTTTCGAGCTCATAGCATTCGTTGCCTTGCGTTGCGTTTCGAAGAGTAGTCGATCCCTAGGGAGCTACCGCGTCAAATCCAGCTTGAGCTTGCGGAGGATCCTGCCCGTGTAGCAGCCGTTGGATCTATAGTCGACTTCATTCTCGTAGTGATTCCCCTCGATGGGCTTGGGCACGGCGCCCGGCCAGCCAAGCCCGCGCCGTCGGTGTCGAGGACGATCTCGGGATGCGGGTCGGTATCCCCAAGCAAAATGAAGTAGAGCGATAGGAATAGCTTCTCGAGGGGCATCCAGAAACGACCATCGTTGTTCCAAGGATCGTTGAAAAGGGCAGCGCAATGGAGAGTGCGCCTATCTCCGCCGACACGATGCCGCGTGCGACGACGGCCGAAGCCAGGATGGGATTCTGAAGCAGCCTTTCGCCCCCGATGGCCCACCGAATGGTACTTCGGCCTTCATCCGGCGGATAGGATTTTGTTGCGACCCGCACTTCCGCCCGCGGTTTGCTCCGAAGAGAGCGAAGATGCGGCTGCCGGGACACCCAAGCTACGGGTTCGGCCGTACAGCCTACGACCCGCGGGCAGCCTGGGCTTTCCCTCGGCCGGAAAATGGTTCGAGCCTAACCAACTGAGGTCCCAAGCCTTAAATTGGACGGGAAGAGGAAACCTCGAAGCCCTCAGCTGCTGGCGTGCGGATTGCACCGAGATGGCGGCGGTGGGCCCGCTGGCGCAATTGCGTTGAAGACACTCCACAGGCCAACCGCTGAACGGCGGGAAGCCGAAACAGGCGGAAGGAAAGTGATGCCGAAGCGGATCCCCAGTTGGGCAGGGCTCATGGCCGGCACCCTGCTCCTTTCCGCGTGCAGCTCCAAGCGGCTGGATGAAGAACAGGTAAAGACCCGAGCTGGCGACCTCGAGACGGGTCGCATGGTCGAGCGCCTCGCAGGTCTGGCTCGCGAAGCGGAGCAATCCAATCCGTTCGAGTTCACGGGCCAGATTCGCACGGCCGAGGCGATGCTTTCAGGTTCGCTCGCGCTCAGTGAACGGCTGAACGTCCTCTCCGACATCGCCTTCATGAAGAACACTGCCGGAGATCCGCGGGGCGCGCTCGAGGCTGTCCGGAGTGCAAATCAGCTCCTCAAGGAGCTTCCGGCCCCGGCAGCGCCGGAGTTCCTGGCGCAGTTGCGGTACGCTGAGCTGACGAGTTACCTGCGGATCGGCGAGCTGGAGAACTGTCTGGCGCGGCACAACCGCGACTGTTGCCTTTTCCCGATCAAGGACGGTGGCTTGCATACTCAAAGAGATGGGTTCCAAATGGCGGAGAAGGTGATTCTGGAAGACTTGAAGATTCATCCGGACTCGCCGGCCCTCCGCTGGTTGCTCACCGTCGTGAGCATGGGGCTGGGCAAGTACCCTCAGGGCTGCGACCCGAATCTCGTGATCGCCCCGAAAGTTTTCGAGTCCGAGCAGCCGTTTCCACGCTTCGAGGAGTGCGCCACTGAGCTCGGGATCGTGGTCGACGAGAACGCCGGCGGCGCGATTCTGGACGATTTCAACAACGACGGCCTCCTCGACATTTTCCTTTCGTCCTGGAGCAAGAGCGGCCAGCTCCGCTTTTTTATCAACCAAGGCGGAGGTCGATTCCAGGATCGGACCCGAGAGGCGGGGCTGATTGGAATTACGGGCGGTCTCAACATCGCGCAGACGGACTATGACAACGACGGTTTCCTCGACGTCTACGTCGCCCGAGGCGCCTGGCTGGACAAGCAGGGCCTCGACCCCGACTCGCTGCTCCACAACAACGGCGACGGAACTTTTTCGGATCGCACGGAGTCGAGCGGGCTGCTGTCGCGCAAGCCGAACCTGGCGTTCGTATGGGCCGACTTCAACAACGACGGTTGGTTGGACCTCTTCGTGGGCTGCGAATCGATGTCGGACACGGCGTATCCCGCCGAGCTGTTCCTCAATCAGCGCAACGGCGGCTTCGTCGAATGCGCTGCCGCGTCGCGAGTGAACGTCACGGGGTTCATCCGCGGAGTAGCGGCAGGCGACTACGACAACGACGGCTGGACCGACCTGTACGTCTCGATTCTGGGGCAGCCGAATTTGCTGTTTCGCAACCAGGGCCTCGCCACTCCCGACGGCAGGGGTTGGCTCTTTGCTGACGTTTCGCAGACGGCCGGCGTGGCGGGGCCGCTGTTCTCGTTTCCCTGCTGGTTCTGGGATTACGACAACGACGGCTGGCAGGACTTGTTCGTGACCGGGTACGCGCGCAATTACAACCCCGAAACGCTCGGCGAGCTCGTCAAGGACATGACGGGCCAGCCGTGCTCCGTGGAAAAGCCTCGACTCTACAAGAACAATCACGACGGGACGTTCAGTGACGTGACCCAGGCTGCAGGCATCCAACACGTCGTCTACGCGATGGGGGCGAATTTCGGAGACCTCGACAACGACGGCTTCCTCGACTTCTACGCAGGCACGGGCGACCCCAACCTCACGACGTTGATTCCGAACCGCATGTACCACAACGACCAGGGGAAGCGGTTTTACGACGTAACGACGAACGGCGGCTTTGGCCACCTCCAGAAGGGACATGGAGTGGCTTTCGGCGATTTCGACAACGACGGCGATCAGGACATACTGATTAACCTAGGTGGCGCGGCCAAAGGAGACAACTTCCTCGATGCCGTCTTTCGGAATCCCGGTTTCGAAAAGAAGTGGATCAGCGTCGCGCTGCGAGGGAAGCAGACCAACCGCGCAGCGATCGGAACGAAGGTGAAAGTTACGATCGACGAGAGCGGCAGGGATCGGTCGATCTATCGCGTGGTCGGCCCGGGTGGCTCGTTCGGCGCTTCGACGCTGCGGCTCGAGCTCGGGCTCGGCGACGCTAGCAGCATCCGAGAAGTCGAGATTCAGTGGCCTGTTTCGAAGAGAACGGAGCGCTTCACCCAAGTTGCGATGAACACGCGGTACACCTGTGTGGAAGGCGAGGGCGCGCTGCGGCCGGACCACCCTGAATAGGGGAACTGGCGCCCTGCAGCTTCCATGGGGGCAGCGATGCTGCTTGACGTCCCGGCCGGGCTTCTTCGAGAATCCGTAGTCGTATGCCCTATCGCTGCGCTCTTCTTTTGGCGATTGCGCTTCAGCAGGGGGAGTCCGCGCCGACTCAGGAGCCCGCGCCTCCGGCGGTTCTGTACAACGGAATCCAGCTGCCTTCCCCTTGGCCGCCCCGGCTGAAGGAATTTCCAACGTCGGTCGAGAAGGACCCGGTAACCCCCCCTTACCTGGTCTCCCCACCGTCGGTGGTGCCGATCGACGTCGGGCGCCAACTTTTCGTCGATGATTTTCTCGTCGCGGAGACCACGCTCCAGCGGACGTACCACCTGCCGAAGTATCACCCCTCGTGCCCGGTCCTGAAACCGGACACTCCGTGGGAGCTCGAGGACAAAGATCATGCCGCCGCGATGGTGTTCAGCGATGGAGTCTGGCACGACCCGAAAGATGGCGTCTTCAAGATGTGGTATCTGGCCGGGAGCGGCGACGCGACCTCCTACGCCACCTCGCTCGACGGCATTCACTGGGTGAAGCCGAGCCTCGACGTCAAGCCAGGCACCAACATCGTGCTGCGCGGCGGTCGCGACTCGAACACGGTCTGGTTGGACCTCGAGGAGCGCGCCCCGGAGCGGCGCTACAAGATGTTTCGGGTGATCGGCGCCGGCAGCGAGTGCCCTGTCACCGGGTGGAACAATTGGGTCTTCGCGCTCCACTTCTCGGCCGACGGCATCCACTGGGTGGACGCGGGAAAAAGCGGTCGCCTGATCGATCGCAGCACCGTTTTCTGGAATCCCTTCCGCAAGGTGTGGGTCTTCTCCATCCGCCACATGTACTCGTGGAGCCGGGGTACCTACGGCGCCGAGCGCCGCCGCTCTTACGTGGAAAACGCCGACGTCCTTTTGGGATCGCAGTGGAAGACCGAAGAGCCGCTGCCGTGGATCGACGCAGACCGCCTCGATCCCATGCGCGATGATCTCAAGATCAAGCCCCAGCTCTACAATCTCGACTGCGTCGCGTACGAAAGCATCCTTCTGGGGCTGTTCACCATTTGGCGAGGCCAGCCCAAGGATCGTCACAAGCCCAACAACCTCGTCGTGGGCTACAGTCGGGACGGCTGGCACTGGCTGCGGCCTGACCGCCGGCCATTTTGCGACGTCTCGAACAAGCAAGGCGATTGGAACGCCAACAACGTTCAGTCGGCGGGGGGCTGCTGCCTGATCGTCGGCGATCAGCTCTATTTTTACGTGAGCGGCCGGGCAGGTCAGCCGGGAAACAACAAGGCAGGTCTCTGCAGCACGGGCTTGGCGACCTTGCGTCGCGACGGCTTCGCATCCCTCGATGGAGGCGCGGAGGAAGGCTACGTCACCACGCGTCCCGTTCGCTTCCAGGGAAGTCGACTTTTCGTCAACGTGGAGGCGTCTCTTGGCGAGCTGCGCGCGGAAGCGCTGGACGAGGCGGGCGCGGTGGTCGAGCCTTTCTCGAAGGCCCTTTGCAAGCCGCTGCGGCTCGACAGCACCATCCAACAGGTGACCTGGGAGGGCGCGAAAGATCTCTCGTTACTCGCGAATCGGCCAATCCGATTTCGTTTCTACGCGCGTAACGCGAAACTGTATTCCTTCTGGGTGAGCCCCGATGCATCAGGGGCAAGCCACGGCTACGTCGCCGCCGGAGGTCCGGGCTACACGGGTCCCACGGACACGGTGGGGGTCGCGGCAGTCGAAACGAGGAAGTGATGCCGTTCGGGTGCGGCTTCACGCGCGCGGCGTGGTGGTAGAGGACGTGAGCCCGTCGACTTTGTCGAATCGGCCGTAGCGCAGCGTCAGCGCTGGGAGCACGAGGAGGTTCAGCGCGGTCGAGCTCAGGAGGCCGCCCAGGATGACGATCGCCATCGGCCCTTCAATCTCGCGGCCGGGCTCTCCACTCCCGATCGCGAGCGGGAGGAGGCCGAGGGCCGTGACGAGCGCCGTCATCAAGATCGGCAAAAGACGCTCGGTCGCCCCTCGAATCGCCGCCTCGCGACCCCATGCCACCCCTTCCACATCCACGAGGTGCTCGTAGTGAGAAACCATCATGATCGAGTTCCGCGTGCTGATCCCGAAGAGGGTCACGAATCCCACCAGAGCGCCGACCGAGAGCCATCCGCCGGTGAAAAAGACGGCCAGCACGCCGCCGACAAGGGCGAAAGGGAGGTTGGCGAGCACCAAGAGCAGGTTGCGGGGACGGCGGAACACGATGCTAAGCAGGAGGACGATGCCTACCGCGGCCACGAGCGAGTACGTGAGGATCTCCCGACGCGCTTGCGCCTGCGCCTCCGAAGCGCCCGTGAACGCCGCGTAGGTCCCAGTTGGAAAGGGGACCTCGGCCGCAACGCGCCGCTTCGCATCCGCGACGAAAGTGGCGACATCCCGCCCGCGGACATTGCACGTCACGGCCTGCCGGCGGCGGGTCCCGTCGTGGAGAATCCCGTAACGGCCGTTGACCTGCTCGACATCCGCCAGCTCCCGAAGGGGGACATTGATCCCCGCGGAGCTCCGGAGGAGGAGCGCTCCGACATTCTCGGGGTCTCGCCGCATCGCTTCGTCGAGCACGACGGTAATGTCGGACACCCGGTTGCCTTGGTAGGTCTGACCGACCACCGTGCCCTGGTAGGCAGTTTGGACGGCGTCCAGGACCTGCACGGGGTCCATGCCGTATCGTTGCAGCCGCTCTGGGCGGAGCCTCACCACTTCGCGCGGGGCCCCCGGCGGCGACTGGACCTGCACATCCGCCGCGCCGCGGATGGACGAAATTACCGCAGCCACCTCGCGCGCTTTCCGGTCGAGGATCTCTAAGTCATCTCCGAAGATTTTGACCACCACCTGAGCCGTCACCCCAGTCATGGTCTCTTCGATGCGCTCCGTGAGGAACGAGTTGATGGCGAAGTAGACTCCGGGGAACTTCACGAGCGCCTCTCGAATCTCGGCCTGGACGGACTCGGCCTCTTCGCCCGAGAGCGGCTTCAGGCCGAGGTTGAATTCGCTGTAGTTCGTGCCCCACACATCGTCTGCCAGTTCGGCTCGACCCACTTGCTGCGCGACGGACTCGATGTGCGGATTCCTCAGCAGTTCCCTCGTCACCTCGTGGCCGAGGCGCAAGGACTCGGCCAGGGAAGTCCCAGGGACAGCCGACATGTGCAAGATAAGGTGTCCCTCTTGCAGCTCGGGCAGGAACGCGCCTCCGAAGAATGGTAGCGTGGCCAGAGCCGCCAGGCAGAGCAGCGTGACGGCGAACAGGACCGATTTGGGCCGAGCAGTCGCTGCCTCGAGCGCGCGCCGATAGCGTGTCTTTAATGCAGCGACGAAACGGGTCTCCCGATGCCCCGTAGGGCTCCTGAGAAGCACGATGGACAGAGCGGGCGTCAAAGTCAGTGCGACCACGAGCGAAGAGAGGATCGCGAAGATGTATGCGAGGCCCAAGGGGGCGAAAAGCCTCCCCTGGATGCCGGACATCGTCAGCACGGGCAGGAAGACGAGGGCGACGACGAACGTCGCATATACCACGGCGCTTCGGACCTCGAGCGATGCATCCAGCACGACTTCGAAGACGGTCCGTGGGGTGGACAGCGCGCGATTCTCGCGCAGGCGGCGGAGGATGTTCTCGACATCAATGATCGCGTCATCGACGACCTCGCCGATGGCGATGGCCAAGCCCCCGAGCGTAAGCGTGTTCAGGGTCAGGCCGAGGCGGTCCAGTGCGATCACCGCGCCCAAGAGCGAAAGCGGAATGGCGGTGATCGAGATGAAAGCCGTCCGGAGGTCGAATAGGAAAAGGAACAGCACGACGGCGACGAGGAATCCGCCGGTCAGGAGGGAAAAGTTCACGTTCGAGATGGCGGTCTCGATGAAGTTCGCCGGGCGGAACAGGCGCGGATAGAGCGCGATTTCTTCGGCCTGGATCGTCGGCTGCATCTCGTCAAGAGCCGCCTCCACCGCCCTCGTGACTTCCATTGTGTTCGCTCCGTACTGGCTCGAGAGCTGGAGCAGGATGCCCGGCTTCCCCAGGATCGATGCGCCGCCGACTATCGGCTCGTGCCCTTCGACGACGCGAGCCACATCCTTCAGGCGCAGGCTGGCTCCATCTCGGTGGGCGACGACCACTTCGCCGAGCTCTTCGGGGGTGAGTGCCTGGCCCCGCGTCTGGAGAGTGATCCGTTGAGCCTCGGTGTCGATGAATCCCGCTCCGCGCACGCCGGAGGCATGGGCTGCGGCCGCCCGTACATCGTCGAGGCTGAGGTCATGGGCCAGGAGCCGGTCCGGAAGGACCTGTACTTCCAGCTGGCGGACTTCTCCTCCGAAGACGACCACTTTCGCCACACCCGGCACGCCGAGTAGACGAGGGCGGAGCGCCCAGTCGGCGAAAGTCCTGAGCTCCCTGGCGGTCCGTTTGTCGGACGTGAGTCCGAGAGTGAGCACGACGCTTGCGGATGATGTCAGAGGGGCCATGGTGGGGGGCCGCACTCCCTGAGGCACCTCGGCTTCCACCAGCCGCTCGCTGACCATCTGCCGCGCCCTGTAGATATCGGTCCCATCGAGGAATGTCGCCGAGACTACGGAAAGGCCCTGAATGGACTGGGAGCGCAGAGACTCCAGGCCGCCCACGCCGTTGACGGCGTTCTCGATGGGCCGCGTCACCAGCGACTCCACCTCCTCCGGCGAAAGCCCGGGCGCTTCAGTGACGATCGTCACGAGAGGAGGAGCGAACTCGGGGAACACGTCGAACTTGGCGCGGACCGCCGTGGTGAGGCCATAGCCAAAGACGACGCAGGCGAGGGCGATCACCACACCTCGGAAGCGGATCGAGAACTCGACGAGCGACTTCAGCATCGGAGCGCCGTGAGGGTACTGATCACTCTTTCGCTTCTTCCTCGCCGACTTGGATCTCCGATTTGAGCTCTTCGGAGAGGAGGAGCTGAGCGCCGGTCACGACCACGCGTTCGCCGTCCTTCCAGCCCGCGCTGGAGAACCAGCCCCGATCCGTAGGGTGGTCGGGTTTGACCTCGCGGCGTGTGAACTCTTCGTCGCCCAATTGGACATAGGCCCAGGCGGCGCCGTTCAAGCGGACCAACGCCGACCGCGGGACGACGACGCCCTGCTGGGCTTCCCCAGGCAAATGAAGGTGAGCAATGATGAAAACTCCCGGTCGAACGTTCGCCGGTGGCGTGGCCACTCGGAGGAGGAATCCCTGACCTTGGGCCAGCGGGCCGACTGAAGGGGCCATCCAGACTGCATCCGCGCTCACGATCTGATCTTCTTGGCCAACAACCGACACGTGGGCCGAGGTGGGCGGTGCGCTTAGGACTACCCCAATGGGCAAATTGACCTCGGCCACGATCGTTTCAAGCTTCACCAACTGGCGCACGAAATCTTCGAGCGCCTGGACGTCGAGATCGGAGAGCTTCGCGCCCCAAGTCAGCGCGATGCGCTCCCGAGCGCTCCGAACGCGGCTCTGATCCACCGCAAACTGCGCCCCAGCGGTTTCCAGCGCTCGGAGCGCGACGCTTTTCTCGTCCCGGTTGAGACCTTGCAGGCGCTCGGCCTCTGCGCGCGACGCTCGGAGCGACGCCTCCGCAGCCGAGAGCTCGGATGCGAGCGTTGCGAGGGAGGCTGGATCGCGCGCTTTGCCGTAAGCCACCGCCTCTCGCGGCTCGGCGGTGGACTGGAGAGTGTCCATCTTGAGGGCGATCCGTTCCTGCGTCGCGCGGTCCATCTTTACGACGATCGCACCCGTCGCGGTCGAGGAGACTCTCGGGGGGACTTTGACCGGGCGCTCCTGCTCGCTTTCCTTCTCGATCTCGGCTCGACCTGCCAGGAAGGCCCACACGAGGAGGACGCCGACAATTGCCAATGCTACGAGCCCCAAGAGCCACCGAAGGGCATTCTTCATGACTTCTTTTCTCGCCATGCTCTCGCGGCAGGCGTCAATCAGGCTTTAACGCTCCACGCTTGCGGGCTTTTCCGATTCCAGAATCGCCCCAGCGCATTCGATCTTGCCGGGCGCGAGGAGCGTCAGCGAGGTGGCGCCGTTTCCCTTGCGTCGAATCACCGCGGCAGTTCCCTTGGCTCGCACTGGGCCATCGCTCGCTTCGACGGTTTCCTTGGCGAGCAGCACCCAGTGCGTCTCTCCCGGGAAAGCGATCCGCGCCAGCTTCCCCTCTCCCACGAGATCGACGACGGGCCGAGGCTCATTCCCTTTCCGGGGATGGAGTACCACCCGGAACCCTCCTCCATCCCGCTTGCCGAAAACCCGCGCGACTTTTTGGTTTTCCTCCAGCCCATTCCCGCCGATCAGGAAGCCCTGCTTGTGGCCCCATTCACGAAGCTCGACTCTCCCGATCCGCGGCTCGAGGACGGTCATGTCGAGGTCGATTCCATGCTGGCCCGTGAAGAGATAGCGCCTTCCCTCCTCTTGGACCGACGCCGCCAAGCACCAGAAGTTGAAGGCCGGCTCGACTTCCCGATTCCCCGAGAGGTCGTCCGCCACGACCATGTACTCCGGGTCGCCAGCCTGCGACCCTTTCACGTAAGCGATCTGACGGACCCAGCGGAACGGATGCTGGAGCTTGATTGTCTCGAACTCGGTGAACGGCGCCGATGGCTGCGGGTCGCCTTCCTCGCGATAGAAATAAGGCCTCCTCGCGAACCATTTGCGCTCGGCTTCGCCGCGTATGTAGTCAGCCCCCGGCTCCGCGGCGAAGCTTTCGATCCTGCCGGAGGCGTCCGTAACCGACGCGCCCTCGCGGTCGGAAATGGCGGCCCAGCCCGTGTGCGGCTCGATCGTATGGTCGAACCAGCTGCGCCCAGTGTAGAAGCAGTCCCGGTGCCCCCTCCCGGGGCAGCGCACGGGCTCGACGTGTTCCGCATGGTTGTAGGAAAGCGTGTTGTGCCACCAAGGATCCGCCGTGTGGGGCGTGTACATGGACGCGAAATCGAGCGACAGGGGCGCTCCGCGCGCGTACCAGTGCCACGAGCCGGCATCGGAATGCATATGATCGGCGGCGAACGTGCCGAACCGCACCGCAACGTAGGATTCCTCCGGAGTCCCCACGGCATGATGAAGGAACGCTCCGAAGCCCGGGTAGACCGAGCTTTTCAACGGAGGCGCCTGCAGCTCGATGCGCGGCTCGAAGAAAAAAGCCGCATTCATGAAACCCGCGAGCGGCCTGCCGCTCTGAAGCCAGGTCCACATGAGAGAGCCCGCAAGGTGAGGGTCGCGCTCCTTGAAAAGCGCCGCGAACTGCCCGGAGAGCGGATTGCCTTCCCAGTAGCTGTCGCCGATGGTGGGCAGTACGCGCTGGCCAAAGCGGACATCCACGGGGGTCGTCATGTCGACGAGGAAACCCCCGAACTTGCGCAGCTTGGGATAGAGCTTGGCGGGGTCGCGGACGAGCCCGCTGTTTTGAAGCGCCAGGAGGACCGTGATCACCGGTCCGCCCGTGGTCGGCATGTAGTGAGGGCAGGAAAGCGGGGAGCCGTCCTCGCCGAAGTACTGCTCGATGACGTATCCGAAATATTTCGCCGACGCTTCCGCCCACACCTTGGACCGGGGATGGTCGGAGAGGAGCGCTGCGAGGATCCCGCGCGCGCCGCCCACGTTCACGGGCATGTTGGCCGATCCCCAGCCGTATCCGGTCTTGCGCGGCGGCATGTACTCGCCGTCCCAGAGGACGTAGCTCAGGAAGGCCAACCTGGAGAGGAGGTCTTTTTTGCGTGCTTCCGTCAGGCCCGGGTGCCCCAAAAGGACGTCCGCCTGCGCGCCGGCGCTCTGCAGGTGCCAAGGGAACGCGTTGATACCCGTGCGCTCGCCTCCGCACGGCCAGATCAGCGCCTGACGGATGTTGGCGTCGAGCGTCTGCAGGAGCTCCGTGAAAGCGCGTTCGAAATCCTCCTCGTGCGCATCGAGCAGCCAGCGATGGACGGGCACGTGAATCTCCGACCTCAGCGCATCCTCCAGAGCGGGCAGCGACTTGATCCGCACCCGGAGCCCTTGCAGGTCTCCCGCCTGAATGAAGAGGTGCGGATAGGCGGCCGTCACCGGCCAATCGAGGACCCAATCCTTCACTTTGTCCAACGGCCAGGCACCGTACTTCCGCGTCAAGCGGGAGATCACCGTCCCCGATTCCGACCCTTGCACATCCGTCACGACACCGGGGTTCCGGAGCGTCACGAGGCCCCACTCCCGGCGTCCGAGGTGGAGCGGGGCGCGCACGACCACGTCCCCCTTGGCCGTGTACACCCGCAGGTCTCCCGTGTCGGTGTGCTGGTGAAGGAAGGCCGGCTCGTGCGGCAGCATGTCGGGGTGAAGCCATCGGCTCGCGCTGAGCGGCACGATCGACACCACGTCGGAATCGGGAGCGTCCGGGCGATGGAGCGTATAGACCATCGACTGATCGGGCTCGCCGCGGGCCCAGGGGTTGAGAGCGAATTCAAATCGTTCGCCTTGGGCCGGTAGAGGGTATTCGTCCTCCGCGTAGTACCCTGTCCCTTTTCCTTTGTCCGGCGAGGTCACATTGTGAGCGATCGTGCGCGCATGCGTGGGTCGGAACGCGCCAGTCAGGCTCAGGCAAGAATTGTCGGGCGCGGCGTGGGGCCGCCAAGACCACCAGTCCCAGAGCATCTCCTGCGATTCACTCGCGAACCGCGGAGGCTGGTAGACCTTCGCATCTCCCAGGTTGTATTCCTCCGCGAACGTGGCGATCTCCTGACCGGCCACCACCCGGACGGCCATCGTGTAGAAGGGGTCTTCCTGCCGTCCCCAACTCTCGGGTCGCTGGAATTCGTATCGAAGGAGGACCTGTTTGTAGACGGGGCCGTCTTCCGTCAGCTTCGCGGAGAAGCGCGTGACGAGGTGTCGGGTCTCGAGCCAGCCTTTCCCATTCCAGGCGCCGCTTCGCAACCGGAACTGCTGGATCGGCGCCGGCACGCCGGTAGCCGCCCGGGGCGGATCGAACTTCTCTTCCCCCCAGGCGAGCTTCACGCCGATCGCGGAAGTGGAGAGCACCAACGAATTGCCTTCCACCACGGCCGCGAGATCCGTGTTCGACTCATCGGTTTTCTTCGGCCCTTTCCCGAGCGTGAATGTTCTCGTCGCGCCCGCCGGCAGCGTCACGATGAAAGCGACCTTCCCGCGCGCCACGCTGCCGTCGGGTTGCGCTTCCACGTCGGTGAGCTGCAGAGGGATGGGCTGCCCTTCCTCGTCTTCTAGCTGGAGCTCGTCCGGCCGGCATTCCCCTCGAGCAAAGCTTACAGGGTAGTGGACCAGTTCGTCCTTCCAGTCATGGCCCACGCGCTCCCGCAGCGTGAACTTATGTAGCTCGGTGGCGGGTGGCGAGCACGGGAGCGAGAAGAGAAGAGCGATAGCCAGGCCCATGGGACTATCCCCCGCGATCACTTTCCTTCGCGGAGCTTCTTGAAAAACGCCTTCGAGTCAAAGACGTCCGACTTGGCCTTCTTCAGCCAGCCACGCACCACGCTCGGGCGGATCTCGGCGGCATCGCTGAACACGGCTTGCGCCGCCCCGTATTTGCCTACGGGCTTGAGCTGACCCTCGCCGACTACTTGTCCATTCCAGAAGAGGAGATTGACGGTCCTCGCGGTCGCGTTGTAGCCGACGACGGGATTGTCATCGATGAACCACACGGGGCTGCCGTGCCACACTTTGGATGTCGCTTTGGGAAGGGCCGTGTCAATCAACGCGCGCAAGTGATCGCACATCATGCGAAAATCGGGCAATTGAGCTTTGGAATAAGCGGCAATGGAGTCGCCCCCGCTCGGGGCACGCTTCGCATTTTTCTTTTTTACGGTCTGTTTCATCATCCCCTCTTCAAGTCGACGGCTCGAGCTCCATCGACTGTGTTGCGACGTGTCCTTCGACTTTCATCTCACTCGGAGCCGAACGACGGGCCTCCTGCGTTTACGCCGTGCGACTTCCTCGAAGCCTGCGCGGTCGTACATCGACATGGCCCCGAACCACATGGCATCGTCTCTGGAGCGGCCGGGCTTGTCCACGGGATAGGCCTCAATGAGAGTGGCGCCGTGCTTGCGGGCGTAGGCGATGGCGCCTTGCAGCAGAGCATGGGCCACTCCCTGGCCGCGGTGTTCCAAAGGGACGACGAAGCAGACAATGGACCAGACCGGTTGGTCGTCGACGGGCTTCATCACCGGCGATTTTTTCAACCTGGCAAACTCGCCGCGTGGCGCGAGCGAAACCCAGCCGACGGGGACTTTGCCGCGGTAGGCGATGAGGCCCGGCGACTCGCCCGCGGCGACCAAGGCTTTGAGCTCGGCGCGGTTGGCTTGCGAGCGGTTCATGCCCGGGTTCGGCGGTTTCCAGGCTCCGCTCCGGCGGTACGCCATGCACCAGCAGCAACGGGCAACGGAGCAGCCTCGGGCAGCGAAGACCACTTCGAGGTCAGGCCATCGGGCTGGCGTGACTGGGACAACGGTGAGTTTCCCGGGGTGGGGGAGTGCTGCTTTCTTCACCGGGCGACTCCGGCCGCCGGCGCCGATGGCCTTCCGAGCTTGAGGTAAAGGGCCGGCACCACGAGCATGTTCAGGAGCATCGAAGTCAGAAGACCGAAGAGAATGACCATGGCCATGGGCGTTTGAATCTCGTTTCCTGGCTTGTCGCCGCCGAGCGCGAGGGGGATGAGGGCAAGTCCTGCAGCAAGGGCCGTCATGAGGATGGGCGCCAACCGCTCGAGGGCCCCTCGGAAGACGGCATCCTCGAGGCTGGTGACGGCTTCACGTTCCTGGAGGTGGCGGATGTGGGAGACGAGCATGATCCCGTTTCGCGTGGCAATCCCGAAGACGGTGATGAACCCGATGAGCGAGGCCACGGAGAGCACGCCGCCGGAGATAAAGACGCCTGCAACACCGCCGATCAGCGCGAGCGGCAGGTTGACCATCACGAGGAGGGCATCGCGAGCCGAGTGGAAGGCGAGTTGGAGCAAGAAGCCAATGGCGATCACGACGGCAATTCCCAGGACGGCAAGGAGGCGGCCGGCCTCCCCTGCCGCTTCGAATTGGCCGCCGTACTCGACCCGGTATCCTGACTCCTTGGCCACGATAGGCTCGATCAGCTTTCGAGAGTCCTCGACGACGGAGGCGACGTCTCGGCCTGCGACGTTGCACATGACCACGATCTTGCGCTCGACGTTCTCACGACTCACAGCGTTCGGACCCATGTCCTTCGTAATTCGGGCGAGCACTCCGAGCGGCACCTTGGGCCCGAGAGGTGTGTCCACGAGCAGCTCGGCAATCGTACGGGGGTTCCACGCTTCGCTCTCGGCGACCCGCAGGACAAGATCGAATGAGTTCCGACCCTCGAGGACCCGAGAAACCGTGACACCCTGAAGCGCAGCCTCGAGCGCTCGGGCGACACCCTGGATCTTCAATGCGTGGCGAGCCAGCGCGGCGCGGTCGAAGGCTACCTTCAAGATGGGGACGTCCACCTGCTGTTCGACGGATAGGTCTACGACACCCACGACGGTAGCCATGACACGACGCGCCCGCTCTGCCAAGAGTCGAAGCTGATAGAGATCTTCACCGAAAATCTTGACGGCGATGCTGGCGCGGGTGCCGGAGAGCATGTGATCGATGCGATGCGAGATGGGCTGACCGATCGTGATGTTCATCCCCGGAATGAGCGAGAAGTCACGGCGCAGCGCTTCGAGGAATTCGTTTCGAGAGCGGTCCTTGAGCGCAAATGAAACATCCAGCTCCGCCGCCTCCACGCCCTGCGCGTGCTCGTCGAGCTCGGCGCGGCCCGTGCGGCGCGCCACGGATGTCACTTCCGGGTGCGAGAGCAGCGTCTCTTCGACGAGCCGACCGAGCGCATTGGACTCGGCGAGTGAGGACCCTGGCAGAGTCACGGCGCTGATCGTGAGTGCACCTTCATTGAACTCCGGAAGAAACGCCCGTCCGAAGAACGCCGATCCGACGGCCGCAGCGGCGAAAAGGAGGAGGCCCAAGGCCGCAACGAACCAGGGATGCCGCAATGCACGTCGAAGAATCCACGCGTAGCCAATTTTCAGAGCGTGAACCACTCGCGGCTCTCTTCCGCTGCGGACGCTCTTCGAGCCCGGAAGTAGGTAGCAGCAGAGGACGGGAGTCACGGTCATGGCCACGACGAGAGACGCAAACAGCGCGATGATGTAGGCCATGCCGAGCGGCTGGAGGAGCCGCCCCTCGACTCCCGGCAGGACGAAGAGGGGCACGAAGACGATGATGATGATGAGCGTCGCGAAGACGATGGAGCTTCGGATCTCCACGCTGGCTTCGTAGACAACATCGAGTGCTGGCCGGCGTCCTTCTGCGGGGAGGGCTGCATTCTCGCGGAGGCGACGGATGACGTTTTCGACGTCGATGATGGCATCGTCGACGAGCGCGCCGATCGCGATGGCCATGCCGCCCAAGGTCATGGTGTTGATCGTGGCGCCGAGCGCGTTCAGAACGAGCACTGCGGCCACGAGAGAAAGCGGAATCGCGGTGAGCGTGATGGCAGTTGCGCGTAGATTCGCGAGGAAAAGGAGCACGACCGCGACGACCAGCAGCCCCCCGTCGCGGAGCGCGTGCTGGACGTTGCGGACAGCGACCTCGATGAAGTCCGCCTGGCGGAAGATCCGCTTGTCGATCTTCATGCCTTCGGGGAGCTTCGCCTGCAGGTCATCGAGGACTGTGTCCAGCGCCTTCGTCAGCAGGAGCGTGTTCGATCGGGGTTGCTTTTGGATGCCAAGAATGACGGCAGGGCTGGCATTCGCAGAGCCCTCGCCTCGTTTCGGTGCCTCACCCATCCGCACGGTGCCCAGATCGGCAATACGGACCGGCACCCCGCCGGGCGCCGCGACGACGGTATTACCGATGTCTTCTAGGCTCCGCACACGCCCGATCCCAGTCGTAACGTACTCCGAGCCGCCCTCGATCATGAATCCGGCCGACACGTTCTGGTTGGATGCCGCGAGAGCTTCCATGGCCTGGTCGACACTCAGCTGATATGCGAAAAGTTTAGCGGGCGAGAGCACGGCCTGATATTGCTTGGTCTCACCGCCGATCGGTGTCACCTGCGCGACTCCCGGCACGGAGAGGAGCCGGCGGCGGAGGACCGTATCGGCGGTCGTTCGCAGCTCG
>Ga0111538_10005143_pt1 | contig 17940 bp, 14 predicted proteins | sample SoiMethybrSBSTD1_FD_79669 | JGI IMG/M metagenome (GOLD analysis project Ga0111538, IMG submission 79669) | Bulk soil microbial communities from a Populus tree surrounding site in Tennessee, USA - Soil MetaG P. TD hybrid SBSTD1 (version 2)... | ecosystem: Environmental > Terrestrial > Soil >...
AGATTCAGCTCACGTACGACCAGATTTCGCAGATTAAGACCGACCTTCTCGTAGTCATTCTTGATGAAGAGCGGACATTTCACGACTTATCCGGCTCCCCCCTTGCGGAAACCGTCCGCCAGGTCCAGCGCGACTTCAAAGACAAGAAACTGAAGACAGAGTACTTCACCGCGCTCGATGGAAAGGCCGGGCCGAAATACCTGGTGATTTTCTCGACCAGCCTCAGCAAGAGCTACAACGTCTGGGAGACTCTGAAGATCTTCATGGCCAAGTCTGTAGGAATGGCCCAGCAGCGAAGTCTGGATCAGATAACCGTCGCGCTGAACGCGAAGGATGCCGTTCCCTTCGTTGGCAAGGCGGTGGAAGGGGCGCTCCTCGGGGGCTACACTTTCGACAAGTACAAGAAGGACAAAACAGATCTCTCGAAGATGCGAGTCCAGATCGCTGCAATGCGGGAGTCAGACGCCGCGAATAAGCGCCATCTCTCGCGCTACACGGTGGTCTCCGAAGCCGTCAACGAAGCGAGGGATCTGATCAACGAACCCGGGTCTGCGGTGATCCCGGAAACCATGGCAGAAACAGCCCGGAGCATTGCAAAGGAATCGGATCTCGACCTACGCGTCTGGGATGAAAAGAAACTCGCAAAGGACGGGTATAACGGACTGCTCCAGGTGGGCCGCGGCAGCAGTCATCCGCCACGAATGATCCAACTTGCCTACCGATCCAGGAAAGCCAAACACCATCTGGCTTTCGTGGGTAAAGGAATCACCTTCGATACGGGCGGCATTTCCATCAAACCCGCCGACAAGATGTGGGAGATGAAAGGCGACATGTCCGGCGGTGCGGCCGTGCTCTACGCAATGAAGGCCATCGGAAAGTTGAAACCTGAGGTGAACGTCACCGGAATCGTCACCACTGCAGAAAACTCTCCTGACGCGAATGCTCAGCTTCCCGGCGACATCTTCTACGCGAAGAACGGCAAGTCCATCATGGTCGACAACACCGACGCAGAAGGGAGGCTGGTCCTAACCGACGGGCTGTACCTGGCAGGCCTGGAGAAAGCGACTCACGTCATCGACATTGCTACCCTGACAGGCGCCTGCGTCCGCGCGCTCGGGTTGAGCATCGCGGGCATCATGGGGAACAACCAGGAGCTCATCCAGAGCGTGATCCAGTCCGGTCAGAATCAAGGCGAGGAGTACTGGCAGTTGCCCCTGCCCGTCGAATACAAGGAGCTCCTCAAGACCCCGTGCGCCGATCTGAACAACATCGGTGGACCGGTCGGTGGAGCGATCACAGCCGGTCTGTTCCTCCAGGAATTTGTGCCAGACAACACGGCCTGGGCGCATTTGGACATCGCCGGCCCATTCCTGGTCGAGAAGACCTGGAAGTACTATGAAGCCGGCGCCGTTGGATTCGGGCTAAAGACCCTCGTAGACCTGGCAGAACGTTTCAACGACTACTTTTAAGGCGGTATCATGCTGGACCATTACGCCGAAGCCCGGGAGCGGTACGAATTTCAAATGGGCCCAATACGGGGCCGGCTGGCCACAGCCCTCGATATCCTCACGGATTCATTGACTTTAGTGGGCCAGCATGGGGTCTATTGCCAGAGCGCCCGGCACCCGGGTCAGCCCGCCATGGATGTACGGCTGATTCTGCAGCAAATCGAGGATTCCAAAGGTCTGGTTATTGAAGCAATGGTGCAACTCGAAGCCTCCCGCCGAAATACATAAAAATTATTTGACACCTTCTTGACCTTCCCTAATCATTGTCGGGCCTGGGAGAATAACCCTAGGTAAAACAGGGAAGGAGTCTAACTAGACTCCGGTGCTAACGCGACAGAACGTTAGCCTTGGGGTCATTAGGATGAAACCATGAAGGAAATGAAAGAAGGATTCGACGTTCTCCAACTTGAACTCTCCATCGAAGAACTTGAAGCAAAAATAGCTCCCGACGACAATGGCGAGACGGTGTTGCCATTGCCTAAGCCTCACGGGAAACGTTAATAACCGGTTAAGCACGAAACTGCTGCGGACCGGGCGCAATAGGTGTTTACTCCCGGTCCGGCAGCTCTTCTTTCCAGCCGTTAGCGCTTTCGGTCGCTATGCTATGCTGCGGTCCGTAATGAAGATCGGCATCATAGACCATATCGATTGTGCGCATTCCCTGCCCGGCCATCCCAAGTGCGGTATACCCCACGGTCACACCTATAAGGTGGAATGCGTCGTTGAAGGCACCTTGAAAGACGGAATGGTCATGGACTTTGCAGACCTCAAGCAGGCCGTACAAGGCGTGCTAACCCAGTACGATCATCATTCCTGGAACGACTTTCTGGAGTATCCCTCTGTTGAGAATATCTGCGACTTGTTGCATCGCGAATTAGCCAAAACGCTCGCTTTCCCGTGCACGCTGAGGGTGTGGGAAGGCGACGGGAAATGGGCGGAATTGTGAATCGAATCGAAATCCTTAAGAGTTTCCTGGAGCACGAACCTGGCGATTCCTTCTCCAGATATGCGCTGGGCATGGAGTACGCAAAGAAGGGGCAAATGGAGGAGGCCAAAAAGGCCTTCGAGTATGTGCTCGAGCATGACGCAGGATATGTCGCGACCTACTTTCAACTCGCGCAGCTATACCGGACGCTCGGATTGAAGCACGAGGCCGAGAAGACTTATAGGACGGGGATCACAGTCGCAACGAAGGCGGGTGATGCTCACACGCGAGAAGAACTGGAAGCCGCGCTGGAGAACTTGCTGTCGGAAGAATAGTCGCCGCAAATCGTTTTAGCGCTTCTTCCGCAGCTCTTCCACGATGCGTTTCTCTTTTTCCTGAATCCGGTCCTCCGTCCCACGCCTTGCGATCGCGTAGTCCTCGGTATCGACAAGCATGTAGCTGGCGACGAGGGGAAACTTCTCTTTAACAAGCCGGTATTTTTCCTGTTCGATGAAACGGTAGTCGGGATGTCCCTGGGACACAGTTCTCAGTTCAGCTTCCCAGAAGAACTGGCGAAAATTCTGCCATTGATAGAAACGCATGCGGCAGGCCAGCGGCACGCAATACTGCGCGAGTTCACGATCGGACGCCTCGAGTTTTCCGAAGAGACGCGTCGCTCGATCGATCGCTTCCGCGAATTGTGTCGCCAGTCCGGCTTCCTTCAGTTCCGCGGGTATCGTGAATCCGTGGTGCGCCGAAAAGGTCTGGCGTTCCTGGGTCATCATCCGATGCCGGTGTAGATCGCGGTACGAGCCCGCGTCCATCACGATCTCGAATCGGAGATACGCGTTTTCGAACGCCCGGCCAACCTTGTACCAACGCCCTTTGCGGGCGGGGACGTAGGCATCAAAGACCTTTCGGCGTTCCGATTCTCCGAGATCGCGCGCGCGGACCAGAGCCTGATCCCAGGTTCCATGTGACTGTTGAAACAGAATGCCCGCGAGAATCTTGATTTCGGATTCTGGATCGAATTCGACAAGCCGAACTTCCGCCCGTGGAGTTGGTGAGACTTCCCCTTCGCTTACGTTTCGCACGTTTTCGTAACGCCGATTCAGGTAGACCTGGTAGTCGCCCGACTTTTCATCACCCACACGCAGGAGCAGCGAAGGGATTTCCTTGTCGAGCTCAGCGTGAAGATCTCGCGCGAACCACCGCAATTCGCCAAGAGGATGCTTCCGCGTTCGGTTGAGGAGATATTCGAAAGCCTGAGCGTTTCCGCGAAACGCCACCTGGCCAAGCGTGGACATTGGCAGAAGTCCTCGCAGGGTATCGAAAGCCTTCTTTTCCAGAATGCTCTCCTTCTCGTTGAAGTTCGCCCTCAGCCACGTCTGCAGAGGATCCAGCAGCGAGACGTAGGTGTCGAAAAGGTGGTCCATCGTGGCGGTGTACTCGGCCAGGAGACCGCAGCGTTCCAGATCCGGTCGTGGTGTGTAATAGAGATATCGTCCGTTAACACGGGTTCCAAAGTTCACGTAGCGGGTCGACTTCTCAATCGGCTCGAGTCCGACACGCTGATCTTCGATGAACTTCATCGCGACCTGGGATATTCCCCAGACGATGACGTGCGTACCGGTGATCTGAGCAATGGAGTCGTCGCCGTATTGAGACAGCCATTTCGAATAGAACGCCTGCGCGCGCTGGTTGTTCAGGATGTTTTTGAATCCGTGATCCTTGAGAAAGGTGACGGTCTGCTCCAGTTCCTGCGCGACTTCGGGGTCGTTGCCATCAACGATCGGATACAGATACTCCTTGAGGAGCACTTCAAATAAGGAGCCCGAGGCACGTGAGGCGCGCGAACACAGCGCTCCGGTGATTTCCGGGGGCAGGTTCCGCAATACCGAAATGATGCCCGTCGGGTTGGTTGCGAAAGCTTCGAGGAAGTGAAGGTCGCGCGCGGACCAGTTCCCCGGACTGAAGTCCGGACGATATGCAGAAACGTCTTCGAGCATGTTGCAGACTATAAGTCAAAATAGTGGCCAGATCGGGGCAAATCCATCCGCGTAATCCGAGTTGCAAGTCTTCACTTCCGCAATGCTTTAAGAAACGCGGAAATGTCCTGACGATCCGTCAGAACCGGTGCAAACAAGTCGCCGAATTTGTCGATTCGCTTGAAGACGGTCTTGATGTCGTAGTCCCTGGGGTTCAGAGGCTTTTTGAATTCTTCCCACTTCAGCGGCGTGGAAACGCACGCACCCGGAACGGCCCTCGGGCAATAGACCGACGCGACCGTCTTCCCTTTCACGTTCTGCAGATAGTCGACGTAGATCGTGCCGGTTTTTCGCTTGCGGACTACCCGCTCAACCGTCGCGATCTCGGGCAGGTGCTGCACCACAATACGGGCGATGGCTTCTGCAAACACGCGAACATCGTCGTAAGTAAACCGATCCTCAAGAATCGGCAGATACACGTGAATACCGGACGCTCCGGAAGTCTTCGGGTAAGCCCGAAGGTGCAGTTCCTCAAGAATAGAATTCAAGACGATCGCGACCTGCTGAACGGTCCCGTAGGGAGCATCCACCGGATCCAAATCGAATATCACAAAGTCCGGCCGTTCGATGAACTGAACCCGCGAGCTCCACGGATTTTGCGCGATGGCTCCCATGTTGGCGATGTAGAGCAGTTGGTCACGATCTGCACCGACGAAGTAACGGATGAATCGCTCCACGTCGGGCGACCAGATCTTCTCGGTTCGAATCCAGTCGGGCGTATAGTCGTGCGCGTCCTTCTGATAGAAGTGATCTCCGTAAATACCATCCGGGTATCGGTCGAAAACCAGCGGCCGGTCGAGTAGATGCGGCACAAGGACCGGCGCAATGCGATCGTAGAAACGGATGAGATCCCCTTTGGTGAAACCATCCTCGGGCCAGTAGACCTTGTTCTGATTCGTGAGTTCGACGCGAGTGACGATGTCCGTTTTTGGGGATTTCTTCGACTCCTTTTCGGGGATCGAATCTTCAAAACGGCAATCTTCAGCGTTGATATCGTCCCGCAGCCCTTGAAATATCGGCGCGCGCAATTGTTGGGCGGTTGTCCATTCATTGAAACGGACCTCGCAGACCAGTTCCGGTCGCACCCATGTGGATTTCCGAATCTCTGCCGGCACCTCTTTGAAAGCCGGTTTTGGTATAACGCGAGCCTTCAGTTCCTCCCAGATTTCCTTCAGCGCTTCATCGTCGAACCCGCCACCGGCTCGACCGACGTGGATCAACTGGCCGCTCTTGTCGTAGAGCCCGAGAAGCAACGCGCCAAAGTACTTTCGTGATCCTTCGGGCGGCGTGAAGCCCGCAATCACGAAATGATCCGTATGCTGAGTCTTGATCTTCAGCCAGTAGCGCGATCGTGTCTGCTGGTAAGGGCTGTTCCGCTGCTTGGCGACAATACCTTCCAGGCCCCGCCTGGAGACGGCCTCAAAGAATTCCACGCCTCTCGCTGTGACGTGATCGCTGTAACGCACCCACCCCGCATTGTCCGGGATGATTTTCTTCAGCACGGCTTTGCGTTCCTCGAGAGGGAATCGCGTCAGGTCATATCCGTTGAGATACAGCACATCGAACACATAGTAGTAGACGGGAATACGTTCGTCAGCCTCGGCGATGTCTCGCTTGCGCGAAAGATGAATACGCGGCTGGATCCGCTCGAAATGGGAGTGGCCGTTCTCATCGAGCGCGACGATCTCTCCGTCCAACACGACGGAATCGGGTGGCATTTCTTTGAGCGCGGCTGCGAGTGTGGGAAACCGTTCGGTCAGCGGGCGTTCATTGCGAGTCCGCATTTCCAGCTTCTCGCCGTCCTTGACGACAAGCGCACGAATGCCGTCCATTTTCAATTCAAACAACCAGTCGGGTTTGTCGAAGGGCTTGTCGGCTAGCGTCGCAAGCATCGGCTGGACATCTTTAGGCACGGGGACTCTGCCCGGGGCCTTCATGCCAAAGCGTTCCAGTTCCTTTTCAATAGGTGTGAACCAATGCCGTGTGCCATGCGCGGTCTTTTTTTCGGTCTTGCCGACTTCTTCGACAAGTGTTCCGGAAATCACCGATTCCGGGCGGTCGTCAACAACCTCGCCTTCCGTTGTCGCAAAGTCGTCCCGGACTTTGAAAAAGATCCACTGTTTGGGCTCACGAGAGCCGCGAACCAGCACCCACTCTCCGCGGAGCTTCTTTCCCTTGAGCACGAAGTGGAGCTTTCCTTTGGCCCAGCCCTTTTCGGGAGTCTCCGGGTCCACCATCTCGTAGGTGCCGTTGTCCCAGATGATCACGTTGCCGGCGCCGTAGTTCCCTTTGGGAATAACGCCCTCGAAACCGCCGTAATCGATCGGATGATCTTCGGTTTCTACAGCCAGTCGCTTCTCAGCAGGATTGAATGACGGTCCCTTGGGAATGGCCCAGGATCGGAGAACTCCTTCCATCTCCAGACGGAAGTCGTAGTGAAGACGCGTCGCACGGTGCTTCTGGATGACGAAAGTGCTTCCCGACGTTTTACCAAGTTTGCCCTCGGGTTCGGGTGTTTCGTCGAATCGCCTCTTACGCTTGTACTCTTCCAAACCCATATGTTTTGACATAATACCGGGCATGGGCCGCATGAGGATCAAGAAGAAGGACGCTGTCCTTCCATTTCGCGAAACGATGGCGTATCGATTGTTGCTTGCCACAGGATCGTTGGTACTCCTGTTCGGAACGCTGTACTTCCTGGTGGGATACATCCAAACCGGAAACAAGGTGGGGCTGATCATCTCAATCGCGGCCGGCGTCATGGCAGGGATTTCCCTCTTCTACAACCTGGGTGAGGTACGTAATGCCAAGGTACCTGCCAGTGCTCTCAAGCGCGCCAAACGACGCTGAGCCGGTTCGACCGTGCCCGAACTCCCGGACATCCTTGCTTACCTTGAAGCGCTCGAGGCCCGCATACAGGGTCAGACTCTCGAGAAGATTCGAATCACCAGTCCATTCGTCCTTCGCTCCGTCGATCCTTCCCCTGACGCGGTTGTCGGAAGAAGGGTGCTCGGCCTGCGCAGGCTTGGAAAGCAGATCGTAATCGCCCTGGAGGACGAGTACTTCCTGGTGGTTCATCTGATGATCGCGGGACGACTGCAATGGCGAGAACCCGGCGCCCGACTCTCCGGAAAAACTGCGCTGGCAGCTTTCGACTTTTCTTCCGGGACTTTGATTCTGACGGAGGCCGGTTCTAAGAAGCGGGCTTCTATTCACCTTGTGCGGGGCGAGAAAAGCCTCGACGCGTTTAACCGGCATGCGCTCGAAGTACTGGATTCAGATCTGGACGCTTTCAATTCCGTTCTGCGGCGCGAGAACCATACGCTCAAAAGATCCCTGACGGATCCGCGACTGTTCAGCGGAATCGGCAACGCGTTTTCGGATGAGATCCTGCACGACGCGCATCTCTCTCCCATGAAGCAGACGGCAAAACTATCCGACGAAGAAGTGCATCGGCTCTGGCTGTCGGTGCGGACTGTCCTTGCAGATTGGATCGCGCGCCTGCGTACTCAGGCCGCGGGAGAATTCCCGACCAAGGTCACAGCCTTCCGCCCTGAAATGGCCGTGCATGGCCGATACGGAAAACCGTGCCCCCGCTGCGGCGCACCCGTCCAGCGGATTGTCTACGCCGAGAACGAATGCAATTACTGCGCAAACTGTCAGACTGAGGGCCGCCTGCTTGCAGATCGGGCAATGTCGCGGCTTCTGAAGGAAGATTGGCCCCGATCCCTCGATGAGATGGAGAAGCATTTTGAATCGAGGCGGGGGTAAGACGCTCTCAAGGTCTGCGGGACGTCGTTCTTCCATCGCGACGGATTTGCTTTCCCCCGGATGAATTCGCCGCGTCCATTCGGCTGGCGCCGCCAAAAGCCGACCCCTCTGTTGCGTTGCGAATCGCGCGGTAAGTCATCAGTGCAGCGACAGGCTGCACGACAAACCAAAGAGGTGCGAACCACGACGCGGCATGCAGTCTTCGCGCATAGAGGAAGTAGCTGATCGTCATCAGCGCATAACTTACGGCGGACAGCGCGAGGATGCTCTCTTCGAGAAGAGCAACGCTGGGCAGCGAAAACCCGTACAGGAGTCCAGCGACGGGAATCAGCGTCGCCAGTGTTGCAGCAGTCAGAAGAGTTCCGGATCGTCTCGCAATCCGCCTGTCGAGATCGGAATAGTCGGGCCACGACCCCAGTACTGTCGCGCGCCATAACCAGCGTGAGCCGTCGCCGTCAAAGGTTCGGAGGCCCTCGACCTGATAGCTCCAGGACGTCCATCCGGCCTCGTTCAGTATTCCAGGCATCTGGTTGATGCGATGAACGACCTCAAAGGAATCCCGATTGAGCAGCAGATAGGGAGCGTCAAGGGTCATCTGACGCGCACGAGGAGAACGTCGGCGTTCCACAACACGCATGATATGGAAAAGGCTTTCCATCGCCGGCGCCAGCACACGATGGGAGAACGAGGATGCCTGCGTTCCCGCTCGCAATGCGAGGGCACTGACCTCGCCGGTACCGGCGAATTCCATCGACGCTTCTATCGCAAACTGGTCGAGGGCAAGTCCGGACTCCAGAACGACAAACCAGCGTCCCTTCGCGGAAGGACGAGCCAGCTCCAGCGCGCGAATCCGCTCGGCGGCGCTTTCGACGGGATGAGGAACCGGAACCAGGCGAACTGCAGTATGCGTCCGAGAACCGCGGAACTCCTGTGCAAGCGCGGCGATTAAGGGATCCTCGTCGGGAAAGATCAGGAAGAGTTCCAGGAATGGATAGGACTGCGAAAAGATGGACCGAATGGTCCGTTCGATTCCAACTGCGGGCCCGCGCATGATAACGAAAACCGAGCAGATTCCATAAGCGCCTGAGGCACGGCGCGCGACAAATCTTTCTCGTTCCGGCGAAGCGAACCAGCTCTCAAGAAACAGCAGCAGGATCCCAAGCGAAGCGATCCAGCAAAATGACAGCAGAAGCACCGAGGGTAAATATGCGGGCATTCTGTTCCCTACTAACGAGCCCCATCCTAAATTACAAGCAGGTTAACGATAGTAATTCCGAAGTTTGAGATACAACTGACCGGTCGCTTTACAGTCGCCTAGGCAGTATTTCGCAATCTCGTCCAGTTTTCCAGCCTTGAAATATTCCCCAACATTCTTGCCGGTAATGCCGTTCTTGGGAGACGGTACTCCGAAGATCTCGCAAAAGAATTCGAGTGTGCCCTTTTTATAGCGCTCGTAGTTCGTCATGACCTCACGCACATCAAAGTGCCGATCCGTACTGAACCGGCGCGTGTCGAGCACAACATCGCGGGGAATCGGAACGCCGTTAATGGCGCTGCGAATATTGATATAGGGGAAATCGAACGACTTGCCGTTGAAGGTAACGTATTTCTGAGGTCGAATCTGTCCGAGATCGTTCCAGAAATTGGCGAGCAATTCGCGCTCGTCTTCGTGACAATAAGCGCGGGATTTGTCCAACTCAATCCAGTAAACGCCTATGCAGATGATTCTGCCGGTGCAGGGGTCGAGACCGAGGCAATCCAGAACTCTTAACCGTTCTTCCTCAGTCTCGACGTCCAGCAGGATTTCGCGGGCTCGGGCAGGAATTATGTCCGGATCCTGCCCGACGGTTTCAATATCTACGACGAGCGTTGCAGGCTGTCCCATACCTCAGTTGACCTCGAAAGAGAATCGTAAGCGGATACCGGGACAGCTCCGGGTCCTACTTTTTCGTCAATTTGAAATCGCCCTTTCGGCCGTCATGATTCCAGGAACCGGTCATGGTCGTTCCTTCCAACTTGCCTTCGATCACGTACTTAATCGTTTGACCTCGGCTTTGGGCTTCCGCTTCCATCTTGACCGTGCGCGTCGTCGCGTCGAAGGAACTGTTGCTGAGCTTGACCTCCTGGCGGTTTTCCGTCTTCACGACTCCAGACACCGCTTTCCCGTCGAGTTTCAAGTCCACAGTCACCTGGTTGCGATCCTGCGCACTCGGGCCCCAATCCCCTGCCCACGTTCCACTTAGCGGATCTGCCTGCGAAAAAGCTACCGCTGCGACCATCAGACATGCCAGAACAGAAAGCGCACCTACGATTCTTTGTTTCATCGACCCTCCAGTAACGTTGGTTTTCGGCATCAGACTATACCAAACTTTTGCCGCGGTAACGGAAGCTTGACACTCCATGACCCGGTAGTAAGATGTCCAAGACTTAAGGTCTTCCGCCGGAGATATACATGTAAAACCGGGAGGAAAGACCCATGAAACACCCATGAAAAAGGCAGGAGGCCGTCGGCTCGATCCAATCCAGTTTGAACCCGCTTGGAATCATTGTCCCCAGGGTCTTCTAACTCGAGCAAATCCCCCGGTCGCAAGGAGGAAGTGCATGTCCAGAAAGTTAATCACGGTACTGGTCCTTGGCAGTCTAGTGACGCCAGTCCTATACGGCCAGCTTGTCAGCGGAGCCCTGGTCGGGTTCGCCCTTGATCCTCAAGGGGCCGCAGTTGGGGCTGTACAGGTGATGCTCAGAAACTCGGAAACCGGTGTTGTGAAAACGACCGCGACCGCTGAAGACGGATCCTACCGGATCTCTGCCCTCGAACCTGGAGTCTATTCCGCCGAATTCCGGCGCGAGGGATTCCAGATCCTGAAGGTGGATCCCATCAACATCACTACGGCCAAAGACACTACCGTTAATGCGCCACTGCAACTCGGGGCTCTTGCGCAAGAGGTCTCCGTCAGCGTTGCCGGTATAGAACTGGATAAAACGAGTCCGACAATACGCCTGAATCTGAGGGGACAGACTCTGGATGAAACTCCGCTGAGTACCTCAAGTCTTGTACCGGCCGGATCCAGGAATCAGGCTCGTTATGCCTTGCTTGCCCCAGCGGTCGCCCGAGTACCGGGCCAGAACGAAACATCTGCCAATGGACATCGCGGTCGGGACAACAACTTTCTTGCCGATGGCATCGAGAACAACGACAACACGACGACTCTGGCCGGAATCTTCATTCCACCGGAGGCCATCCGTGAGCTGCAAGTTCAGGTTGCGCCGTTTTCAGCGGAATTCGGCCACAGCATGGGAGCACAGATCAACGTCACGACAAGAAGCGGGTCGAATGCCGTACACGGGGAATTGTGGGATTTTTCACGCTCCAGTGCGCTGGAGCCTCTCTCGCTCTCAAGTCAGATTGCAGGCTTCACGAAGACCCCACATCTTTCGGCGCATCAATTTGGCGGAGCGGTCGGTGGACCGATCAAGCAGGACAAGACGTTCTTCTTCGGCATTGTTCAAGGAAACATTCAGAGAACCATCGGGACGCTGTCTGGAGTGACCATTCCAACTCCGACAGGTTACGCGGCGTTGCTCAACGCACCTCTCCGCCCCGCGGGTACGCTGCCGGCTCAGTCGTCGGCAAGCCGTCAAGTCATGCTCGACGCCATCAGTTTCCTTCCGGAGTTCTATGCGAAGGGACAGACCTTTACGAATCTGGCATCGGTGTCGGTTAATGGTTCGCCCATCGAGGTTGGAACGTTCCGCCCGGTCATTCCTCAGAACCAGAAGATCTGGTACTTCGGAGGAAGAGTCGATCATCACATTGGCAATGACACATTGGCATATCGCACCCACATTGAACACAGGAACAAGCCACTGGGCGCCGGTTCCAGCAACCGCACGTTCGGTGAACGATTCGCGGCAGATGACCTGACCGTCGGCCAGAACCATGCTCTGAGCTTCACGAAGATCGTGAGCACCAAATGGGTGAATGAAACGCGGCTTGCGTATGCCCGGCTGGACCCCTCTTTCATAGAACGCGATCCCGAAACTTCGACGACCAAGATCTCCAGTCCATCGTTCATGATCGGCGGAGCAGAAGGTTTCCCTCAGCAACGACTCGAACAGACGTATCAGATCCAGAACCTCAGCACCTACGCCCAGGGCAAACACGCACTCAAAGTCGGTTTTGATCTGGCCCGCACGCGGATGGACAACAACAACGCGCCGAATTCGAAGGGAACGTGGACTTTCAATAACCTTCAGGACTACATGAACAACCAGCCGGCCAACCTGGTCCAACTGGTTGTTGCAAATTCTCGATACTCATTTAACGACATGAGGCAGGCCTATTTCTTGCAGGATGACATCAAGTTCACTCCGACCTTCACTGCAAACCTCGGCCTCCGCTACGAATCGTATTCCGTCCCGTTTGGGTACTTTGGCGCGACTTCGCAAACGGAGATCGATGCTCTTGTGCCCGCTCCGACCAAGCGTGACCGGAACAATTGGGGTCCGCGCGTTGGCTTTGCGTACAGTCCAAAATTCACCTCAGGCTTACTGGCCTCGATTTTCGGATCCGGCCATTCTTCGATCCGCGGCGGCTTCGGCGTCGCGTATGACGTGTTGTTCTACAACATATTGGTGAATCCGGCGACGAACTTTCCTCGCAACAGTCCAAATTCAACAAGCACGACCGCGCTCGTGGATTCATTTCCGACACTGGCATCAACATCGATTACGGCGCCGTCGATGAACGCCACGACCGGCTTCGTCAATGTTCCGACCGATACTCAGCGCCCAACCACCAACTACTGGACATTGTCGATCCAGAGACAACTGACCGAGGACGTCACCGTGGAAGTCGGATACACCGGGAACCGGTCGTATCACCTGTTGCGTCAGGGACAAGGGAATCCTGCCGTGCTCGACCCGGCCAAAGCGGCCTTTGTGGTTTCGACGTGTACTTTCGCCACGATCGCTACCTGTCCGGATCCGGCAGGATTTCAGAGATCCCCAACTGCCGCAACGACAACGGATTCGGGTCGTCTGGATCCACGATTTGGCAGTCGTGTCCTGTTGGAAGCAACGGGACAGGCGGAGTACCACGCAGCCTACGTTCGAATTGAGAAGAAGTTCTCGAATGGACTTCAGTTCGGTGGGAATTACACCTGGAGCGCTAACCTGAGCGACAGTGAAGACCTCCTCATCGGAGATTCTCTTCTCCTGGGTTCAAGCCCGGCGAATCCTCAAGACTATCGGAATCGGCGCAATGAGTGGGCTCGCTCAGCGCTCGATCGTCCGCACAGGGTTGCCGCGCACTACTCCTATCGCATCCCTGGCTTCACCGACTCGACGCGAGTTCTTCGCGAGTTGCTTTCCGGATGGCAAGTCAGTGGGCTCACGGAACTGCAATCGGGTCAGCCCTTCACGATTCGTATTGGAGTCGATGCCATCGGCAACGGACTCAGCGCGGCCAATTCGGCAAGCCGTCCTAACTACAATCCGGGCGGTATCCTCGTTGAGGATCCGAACACAGGAAATCTTCGAACATTTACGATTCCTGTGGATGGAACAGGTATCGTGACGGCCCCGTTCGTCACAAGTTCTACGGGCGCCGTTTCTTTCATCAGAAACTCGATGCCTGGTGGAGGAACTCTCGGCAGGAATACATTCCGTGGTCCCGGCTATGCGAATACCAATCTGAGCTTGATGAAGCGATTCGTACTGCCAAACGAGATGCAGTTGCAGATTCGTGGTGACTTGATCAACGCCTTCAATCACGATAACTTTGCGAACCCCGACTCCAACATGAGCAACGCAGCTACGGGAACCTTCGGCAAGCAAACACTGACGCCGTTGACCGATGCCCGTCAGGTTCTTTTGGGTGCAAAACTCTCGTTCTGATTGCGTTAGAGGCGCGGGCGGGGGTCGCGCCTCCTCACATTCTCAGGCTCAATCCTCCGTCGACGGTGACGACCTGCCCGGTAATGTAGTTGTCTGGCTCGAGTAGAAAGAGAACTGTTCGCGCAACATCCTCGGGCCGGCCAAATCGAGGAATGACCTTTTTTTCCAGAAACGAATCGTACTTTCCACTCTGCACGCTTTGCTCCGCCATTCCCGCGTTATTGACTCCCGGCGCCACAACATTAATGCGAGCCCGCCACTGCTTCGCGAGAATCCGGGCCGTGTGGACGAGGGCCGCTTTTGGCGCGGCGTAGACGGCACTGCCGGCGAACACGCCCACGCCCTGCATTGTGGAGGTCAGGACGATGCTTCCGTCGCGATCCCCCAGGGCATGGACAAAGTCACGCACCATGAGCACGGGGGCGGCAAAATTGACGCGCGTCGAGGCCAGCAAATCGTCCATCGTAGCCTTCTCGATGGGGATTCGCGCGGGATCACCGCTCATTACGACCAACCCGTACAGGTCACCGGCAGCACGAGCCGCATCGATCAACCGCGTGCGGACGCTGGACTCCGCGATATCGCCTCCAACTGCAATAGTCTTCAGCTCCGCCGCGATGGCAGTCGCTCGTTCCTCTTGACGCAGGTATCCGATCACGGGCTTGTAACCGCGCTCACTGGCGAGCCGGACTGAAGCGACTCCGAGCCCTCCAGAGCCACCCACAAAGATGATCGTCTTCATAACTTCACCAGGATGACCTGCACAAAACGGGGATCGATCTTCTTGCCGGCCAGCGGCTCGAGTTCCGCTTTCAGTTCGGCCCACCATGCGTCGGCGAAAGGCTTTAACTCCGGGGGCAAATCGATCGACGGCAACTTGAAGCCATCGGCAAGCCAGAGTTCGAGATCTTTGATTTCCGTCGGGGAGAACGGGAGAACTTCAAAGCGTCCGTAAATGATCGCCCGCAAAGTCGCGGTGTTGAAGGCGCGCGAAAACGTTGTGGGAACAGCCGGGAATTGCGGAAGCAAAAGCCGAACCATGGATATCAATGCCTGCAGACGACTGCCGGCGTCTTCGACGTCTTTGAGCGAACGGAACGTGCGATAGCGTCCACCCTCGATCAGCAGCGGCTTGAAACGTCGAAGCGCCTCAATGAACTCCCGGTCCCCGGGATCGAGCATTTCCATTTGAAAGCCTTTCGTGATCACCATCATGTCGGCTTGAATCCTGAGCTTCGCGATCTGGGCGAAGCCCATCTGGAAAATGCTATGGACGTAATTCTTCTTGAAAGTGTCGGCGGCGAGATCCACGTGGGAGCCGGTGAGGTATTCGAGTCCAATCGTGAGAGTATCGCGCATCTCCTCCAGAGCGGGACGAACGCCCTCGAGTTCACCGAGATTGACCAGATTCGCTGAAAGAATCCTGTTCCCAAGTGCCGTTAGCTCCTGGGCAACACGCTGAGATTCCTGTGGATCCGCGACCGTGCCGAGAGCTTTCACCAGAAAACTCCCGCCTGAAAGAGAGTCTGCGAAAACCATCGGCAGGTTGCCCGGCTGTTCTTCACCCGGAAAGTCTTCGGCGGCGGGGCCGCCTTTGGCTGAAGATTTGGAGACATCGGGACTCGCGTATATGGACATCGCTTCGTAGTAGTCCACAAATCCGTGCACCTCGAGACGCCGCACCTTGTTGTCATAGGCCGTCTCCTCCAGCTCCAGCCGCGTCGTATAGCGTACCAGCGTCAGGACTTGCGTTCCGAGGTTCGGGTTGTATCTAAACAGTGCGTCGAGGATGAGCATGGCGATCGTTGTGGCCTCGTCTCCTTCTACATGCTCGACGCCGAACCTGCTGTCGGGCGTCAGAATCATTTGCGTGTCTTGTGGCGGATCATCTCGATCGACTTCGTAAACATGGATGAGGTCTTTCAGAAAGAGAGCGAGCACATACTCATCGACGCCGCCGAGCGCCTTTGCCGTGTCTTCCGGACCCGATTGGATGAAGGCTGCGATCCACTCCATAAAGGGCTTGCGAACGAACTGGTCCTTCCGCCAGCAATCCAGATCGATGAAGCCGCGTACCTGACGGCCTGTAACCATAGGAAGCAGTTCGAGGCTGTCGGCCAGCCCCACGGCCATGACCGCGAAGAAGACTTCTTCAAACGAAGCCGTCTTCACAAGGCGGGAGGCGTCATCGCGCAACAGGAACTCCTCGAGCTGCGACTTATTTTCGATACGCAACGGTGAACCCATTAACGGGCTCGGCATGGTGTTTGACATAATCAGAGTCTCTGTCGGAAGTGGCCGTGGACCGACACAAATCTTCTCATGTTCCTTGAAGGCCAGATCATCGAATTCCTTGATGCCGACCAGCTGAGGCCCGGTTATGTGCGCAAACAGGAGCGCGACCGCCTGCAGGTAATCGATCCAAGGGGCAGACATATCAGCGTTAACGGCGACCGCGTCGCGATCGTGCATGGTCCTTCACGCGAAAACGAATTCCCGAGCGCGACAAAGAAGATTCTGGATCGCGTCCACGAACGCCAGGCCGAAGTGGACGTGGCCCTGCTCTGGGAGTCTCTTGCGAACGGTTCCGCCGAATTTCAGCCGGCGGAGCTTGCTGAGGTTTTCTTCTCGGATTCGACACCGGAGGCCGCGTCTGCGGTCTTTCACGCCCTAACCGAAGACAACCTGTTCTTTCGACGAAATGGCACCCGTTTTATACCCAAGACACCGGAGCAGGTCGCCAATGAGCAGACGCGGCGAGTCCGGCAGCGGGAGCGGGAGGATTTGCGGGAAAAACTTGCTTCCGCCGTCAAGCGGCTCGTTCGCGATACCACTCCGACTGGCGCGGACCTTGATCCTGTTCTCGACAGGATCCAATCGTGGCTCCGCTACAAGACGGGCGATGAAATCGAAGCAATCCTGGAGGAAATCGTCGGGGCTGGCCGCGCCCGGGATGCGGCCTACGACATCCTGCTTCGGGCAGGTCGACTCAGGGACGACGCAGACCGCTTTCTCGTTATTGCAGGCATTGATCAGACTTATGGTCCAGCCGTCGTTGCTGCCGCCGGCTCGCTTCTTCCGATCTCTTACCACAGCAGCCGAGTGGACTTCCGCGACCTGCATGCCTTCACTATCGACGATGACGAAACCCTGGAGGTCGATGACGCGCTCACAGTGCGCCGGGATGGCGATCACTTTTTCGTCGGCATCCATATCGCAGACGCATCTGCATTTGTTACGCCAGGGGACGCTCTGGATTCGGAAGCCTTCAGGCGCGCGTCAACCATCTATCTGCCGACAACCATTGTTCGCATGCTACCGGAAAGGCTATCCACAGATCTCGCGAGCCTGCGGGAGAGTGTCGACCGGCCCACGCTCAGCGCGGAGATCCGCTTCGACTCCGCGTTCAATATTCTGGAACATCGAATCGTTTCCGGAATGATCCACGTGAGGGAGCGGCTCACGTACGAGCAGGTGGACGAGCGGCTCAGCAAGGGAGATGCGGATCTCGGCGTGTTGCATCAGATCGCGGCAAAACTTAAAGACATTCGATCCGCGGGGGGCGCGATCACGTTTCGTCGCCAGGAATTGAAAATTCGCGTCTATCAGAACGGTGAGCGAATTGAGGTATCCCGGATCGATTCGAACGCACCGTCGCGACTTCTCGTTAGTGAACTCATGATTCTGCTGAACGGCATTGCCGCGAGCTTCGCTGCAACCCGGGCGCTTCCCGTCATTTTTCGCACGCAGGAACCGAGAGATCCCCTGCCACCCGAAACCCTACTACTCC
>Ga0111538_10005144_pt1 | contig 17935 bp, 13 predicted proteins | sample SoiMethybrSBSTD1_FD_79669 | JGI IMG/M metagenome (GOLD analysis project Ga0111538, IMG submission 79669) | Bulk soil microbial communities from a Populus tree surrounding site in Tennessee, USA - Soil MetaG P. TD hybrid SBSTD1 (version 2)... | ecosystem: Environmental > Terrestrial > Soil >...
AAGCCGGTCTGGCGCGCGATGCCGTCGGTGCCGTAGGTGACGATGCGCATGTCCGGCGTCAGCACCGAGTGCACCGGGATCAGCGGCCAGCTGTAGAGCTGGGGATCCCAGGCACCGACCACGTTGTTCGCCCGGACAAGGGGACTGACGAGCAATGCGAGCGCGGCGCAGATGACTGCACCCGTCGCGCGGCAGGTACGAACTGGCACGTGAACCCCGACTCTCTAGTTATATCCGGGCCCCGGTGCCCGGAGGCTGCGGTGCAGCCACCCGGAGGGCAGCAACGCGCGTGCCAGCCGGCAAATAGGTCAGGCGTTCAGCAACTTCAGTACGGCCGGGAACGCGGCCGCGGCAGAAGTGGAAAGATTTTCGACACTCTTTCTGTAGGCTTTAGCCGCGCGAGGGCCAGCAACAGCAACAGCGCGCCGAGGAACCAGCCGCCGAGGGCGCCGCCGCCGTGCTCGTGGGAGTGCGAGCTGCCGCCGCCGCCGTTCGTCGGCGGACTGACCCGCGTGTCGCGCGCCTGGTCTTCGAGCGGGATGCGCGACAGCTCCGGCCGCTCGCTGCCCGCCGCTGCGACCAGCGCGCCGGTGTCCGCGTCACACAGGTCGATCTGCACGTCGTAGAAGGCAGTCGGGTAACCGCTGATCCAGTCGACCGTGAGGCTGTAGGTGTCGGCGTCGCCGCTCGCGTCGACGAGGAAGTCGTCGGAGACGTGCTCCTGGATCCATTCGCCGCCCTGCGGCCGCACCCACACTTCCGCGTACACGAACGTGCCGTCGAAGTCCGCGTCCGGATCGAAGTCGATGCGGAACTTCGAGTAGTGGCCGTCGTCGTCGTCATCGATCAGCAGCGTCGTCGCCACGTCGCCGATGTCGTACCCGGGCAGCGTGATCGGCAGATCGAGACCGGTCTCTTCCAGCGGCAGCAGCGCTAGGCCGTCGCTGTCGAAGGGACCGATGGTCGCGACGATGCCGCTGAAGCCCGACTCGTACAGATCGATCAGCACGTCGTAGTCGCCGGTCGGCCAGCCGTCGTCGAGCGTCGTGGTCACGAAGTAATCGTCGTCGCCGTTCTGACCGGAGATCCGGAAGTCGTCCGTCTCGCTATAGAGCAGCCAGTCGCTATCGCCAGCACGGCGCAGGTACAGCCTCGCGTACACGAGCGCGTCGCCGGCCACGACGTCGGCATCGAAACGGATGCGAAACTCGTGATGGAAGCCGTCGTTGTCGCGGTCGCCGAGCAGCGTGCTGCCCGCGTCGAAGAACCAGAAGTCCGATGAGCGCGCCGACAGCGTCGCCGACGGCCGCACCGATTTCAGCGCTGCAGTCTTTGTTGCAGCACGCATGCCGTGCTGCTTGGTGCTCTTCCCTGCGGACGACGACTTCGACGCGCCCCGCTCTTCCGCATAGTTCGCGACGCGCGCTGCATCGAGCGGTGGCGACTGCAGCTCGGAGACACGCCCTTCCGCTGCGTCGACCGCGGGCAGCGCGACGAGTGATGACAGTGCAACGAGACCGAAAGCCAGGATGTGGTTCATGGGCGCATGACAACGCACCGGCCCTTAATGCCCTCTGAATGCGGACATTCAGCCGCGAGTCAGCTTTCCCGATGTCGGAAGATTCGCACAGCGCTTCACAAGGTTCCCCGATGGAACAACGCACGCCCCCGCACCGTCCATCAACAGTGAGAGCGCCCCTCCTGGCCGTTTTTTTCTGTCTTCTCTGTGCTTCGCCCGTGCGCGCCGAGCGCGTAAGCGTTGCTGTCGAGGGGGTCGAAGGCGACGTGCTGGAGTCGGTGCGCGCCAGCATCGAGCTGCATCAATACGAGGACCGCGACGTTTCGGCGGTCGAGGTGCGCCGGCTGTTCGAGCGCGCCGCAGGTCAGATCCGCACTGCCCTCGAGCCTTTCGGCTACTACAGCGCCGACGTCACCGGCAAACTGGAGCGGCCCGAGCCGGGCAAGTATCGCGCGACCTTTCAGGTCAAGCCCGGCGAGCCGGTGATCGTGCGCAACGAAAGCGTCGTGGTGAGCGGCGACGCTGCGCAGCTCGAGAGCGTCAAGATCGCGCTCGAGCACTTCCAGCCGAAGCAGGGTGCGCGCCTCGATCACGGCGCCTATGAGCGCAGCAAGCAGGAGATCCAGACCGCGCTCTCCAACGAGGGCTACATCGCCTCGCAGCTGGTCAAGCATCGCGTCGAAGTCGTGCGCGGCGCGAACAGTGCGGAGATCGATCTGCAGTGGGACCCGGGCACGCGCCATCGTCTCGGGCCGGTGCGCTACTCGAATGCGCAGTTTCCGGACAAGTTTCTGCAGCGCTACACGCCCTGGCGCGAGGGTGAGTTTTATTCGACCGAGAAGCTGCTGAACTTGCAGCAGTCGCTGGTGGACGCCGACTACTTCTCGGCGGTCGCGGTCTCGCCCGATCTCGAGCACGTCCAGGATGCCGTAGTGCCCGTCGACGTTGCCCTCGTGCCGGCGAAGCGCAACGTGTACACCGCGAACCTCTATGTCAGCACGGACTCCGGCCCGGGCACGAGACTCGGCTTCGAGCGGCGCTGGCTCAACGACCGTGGCCACAAGCTGAGCTCCGACATCCAGTACTCGACGCGGCTGCAGGAGATCAGCGCGCAGTACCGGATCCCGAAACCGGGAATTCCCAATCGCGCGCTGACTTTCGGCGCCGGCTATCGCGACGAGACGACCGATACCAGCACTTCCCGCATGGCGCGCGCAGCAGCCAGCCAGGTAACGGATCGCTGGAAAGGTTTCCAGCGCACAATCGGCCTGCAGTATCTGAACGGCAATTTCGAGATTGCCGATGAGCAGCACTCCACGAGCCTGCTGTACGCCGAGGGACTGCTGACACGCAAGAAGTCCAACGACCTGTACTTCCCGCTCAGCGGCTACAACCTGCTCTACGGTCTGCGGGTCGCCGCCGAGTCGGTGCTCTCCGAAACCAGCTTCGTGCAGGCGCGCGCCGAAGGAAAATGGCTGCGGCAAGCGGGTGACGACGGCCGGTTCATCGTGCGCGCCATGCTCGGCGGCATGGTCGTGGACAACTTCGATGCGCTGCCGCCGGAGCTGCGCTTCTTCGCCGGCGGCGATCGCTCGATCCGCGGCTTCGACTACCAGCAGATCGGCGATCTCGATGAGAAGGGCGAGGTCATCGGCGGCAAATATCAGGCGATCGCCAGCGCAGAATACGAGCACTACTTCCTGCCGAAGTGGGGCGCCGCGGTGTTCGTCGATGCCGGCGATGCGTTCACGAAGGACTTCAACGCCAACGTCGGCGCGGGCGTCGGTGTGCGCTGGAAATCGCCGGTCGGCCTGGTGCGCGTGGACATCGCGCGGCCCCTCGTCTCGGATTTCGAGCACGAGTGGCGTATCCACCTCGTGATCGGTCCCGACCTGTGAAGCGCGTAGCGAAGTGGCTGGGACTCGCGCTCGGTGTCCTGCTGATCCTGATCGTTGCGCTCGGCGCTTGGGGCGTGCACTCGCAATCCGCCGCGCGCTGGATCGCGCGCACCGCGGTCGACGCTCTCGGCGGCAAGCTCGCGCTGGGCAGCGTCGACGGCACCCTCGCCAATCGCCTGACGGTCACGGACATTCATTACCGCGATCCGGAAGCCGGCATCGACGCGCGCTTGCAGCGGGTTCTGGTGGACCTGTCGCTCGGCGACCTCAAGAAAGCGCTGGTGCATTTCCGCAAGATCGAAGCGCGCGGCATCGATATCGCATTGAGCGAGCCGACGAAGCCGCCCGAGCCGGAGCCGAAGCAGCCCTTCTCGCTGAAACCGCCGATCGATCTCGCAATCGATTCGCTGGTGGTGGACTCGGCGCGCGTCCGTCGCGATGACGCGCTGCTGGTGGAGCTGACGCGCGCTGTATTCGACGGCCACTGGACGCGACGCGAGCTGGCGGTCAAGCGTCTCGAGGTGCGCTCGCCGCAGGGCGAGATCGAGTTCTCCGGTCGCGTCGGCCAGCGCCAGACTTACAACGGCGAAGGGCGCGGGCGCTTCCGCTGGAAGGCCGGCGAGCGCATGTACACCGGCGTGCTGGAAACGTACACGCAGGGCGACGACGCGAAAGCCGTTTTGAAGATGAGCGCGCCGCTGATCATGGAGCTGGAAGCGCAGGTCACGCAGCGGCCGACCTGGCCGTGGCGCTTCACGCTCGAAGCACCGCGTTTCGATCCGCGCAACGAGCTGCTGCCCGATTCTTCGCTCACGAGCCTCGCCGCCAGCGTGAGCGGCCACGGCTCACAGGACCAGGGCGCGATCTCCGGCAAGCTTACGATCAATGACGAGCCTCTGTTGATCGAGCCGCTACGCTTCACGCGCAACGGCGACAGCCTGGCGATCGACACGATTCTACGGATCGGCCGCGCCGCCGGCGCCCTGCACGTCGGCGGCGATATCGATTTCGCGCGGCAGCCCGCATTCGCGAAAGTCACCGCGGAATGGGACGGGATCGTCGTGCCGGCGCAATGGGTCGGCCAGGAACTGCGCACGCATGGCGCGCTCAATCTCCGCGGCAGCTCCGAGTCCTATACCGCACAGGGCAAGCTGGCGCTGGGCCCGCAGGATCGCGTCGCGGACATCGCGCTGAACGTCGACGGCACGCCGGAGCGCGTCGAGCTGCAGCAGTTCGATATCTCGCAGGGAGCAGGGCGCCTCGCGGCGCGCGGACGGATCGATCTGCAGCCGCAGCTCGCGTGGGATATGACGGCGACGGCGCAGGACTTCGACCCAGGCGCCTTCGCCGCTCAGTGGCGCGGCAAACTCGGGTTCGACCTCGCGAGCAAGGGCCGGATGCTGGAGAAGGGTCCGGAGGCCACGGCGCAGCTCACGAAACTGCGTGGTGAGTTGCGCGGGCGACCCCTCTCTGGAAACGCGGACGTGTCGGTCACGCCGCCGCTGATCGCGAGCGGCACTGTCGCGCTCAACTCGGGGCGCAGCGAGCTGCGCTTCCGCGGCCGCCGCGGCGATGAGCTCGATGCAGACCTGTCGCTGAACGTCGCATCGCTCGACGACTGGATACCGAACTCCGGCGGCCAGCTCCGCGCGAAGTTCACAGCGCGAGGCAAATGGCCGGAGCTCGCGATCGAAGGCGACGCGCGTGGCAGCGATCTGCATGCCGCCGACCTGCGCATCGAGTCTTTGAGCGCGAAAGCGGATGTCGACGATCCACGTAATCCACACGGCTCGCTGCGGATCGATCTCACCAAGCTGACCGCGGCGGGTTTCGAATTCGACAGCGTTCGAGCGCAGGCGAGCGGCGCGCCGAAATCGCATCGCTTCGAGCTGCGCGTGGACGGCCAGCCGCTGGCGCTCGAGCTGAATCTGCAGGGCGCGCGCACCGACGAGGGTTGGTCAGGCTCGCTGCAGCATCTCGTCATCGACGTCAAGGATGCCGCGCACCTCGCCTTGCGCGAGCCGGCGAACATCATCGTCGACAAGGACTCGGCGGAGTTGTCGCAGATGTGCCTGGTCGACAACCGTATCGAGTTGTGCGCGGCCGGCGCGCGGCAAGCGGACGGTGCGATTCGCGCCAGCTATTCGCTCGCGAACGTGCCGCTGGCTCTCGGCAATGCGCTCGCAACTTCCGAGACGCCGATCGCGCTCGAAGGCACGCTGCAGGGTCACGGCGAGGTGCGCCGCACGGCGCAGGGCGAGCTGTTCGGCGACGTGTTGATCGAGTCCGAGTCCGGCAGCATCTCGCGCCATCTGGTGGCGGCGCCCGGCGACGAGACTCAGGAAGCGCCGCAGAAGCTGCTCTCGTATCACGGGCTGCGGCTCGCGGCGACGCTGTCGGGTCCCGACGCGCGCGCTACGTTCGACAGCGGCTTCGATCCGAACGGGACGCTGCACGCCGAAGGCAACGCGCACGATCTCGGGCAGGCTTCGACTCCGATCACCGGCCGGGTGCGCGGGCAGATCCCGGATCTCGCGCCGCTCGCGGTGTTCGTGCCGCAGCTCGCGAACGTGCACGGCCGCGTGGACGCCGACATTGGACTGGGCGGCACGGCGCAAGCGCCCGAGCTGTCCGGTCTCGTGAGTGCGACTGAGCTCGCGGCCGACATTCCGGCGATCGGCCTGAAGCTCAAGAACGGTCAGCTGCAGGTGCGCCCTGCTCCGTCGGGCGAGGTCGGCATCGACGGCGGCGTCGTCTCCGGTGCCGGGCGGTTGGCGTTCGCGGGTAAAGCCGACGCAAAAGGCAATGTCGACATGCACGTCGGCGGCGAGCGCGTGCTCGCAGCGGATATCCCCGGCGCGCGCGTGATCGTCACACCCGATCTCAAAGTGGTGCGAACGTCGGAGCGCGCGACGGTCTCGGGCCAGGTCACGATTCCCGAAGCGAAGGTCGATCTGCAGAAGCTGCCGCGCGGCGGCGAGAAGGCGCAGGCCGCGTCCTCGGACGTGATCGTCGTCGACGAACAGACGCGCGAAAAGGAAGCCGAGAAGGCGCCGCTGTTCGCCGAGATCACGGTCAACATTGGCGAGAAGGTCGAGCTGATCGGCTTCGGTCTGCAAGCGACCGTACAGGGACGCCTCGACGTGCGCGAAAGCCCCGGCCAGCCGACCCTCGGCTCCGGCGAAGTGCGCGTCGCGGGCAGGTACAAGGCCTATGGGCAGGACCTCACGATCCAGCGCGGCCAGCTCCTGTACGCGTGGACGCCGCTGCAGAATCCGCGACTGAACATCGAGGCGACGCGCACCATCGAAGCGGAAGGCAGCGAGACGGTGACTGCCGGCCTGCGCATCCGTGGCAACGCACAGACTCCGGAGCTGACCGTGTTCTCCGATCCGGCGATGAGCCAGTCCAATGCGCTCTCGTACCTGGTCGCCGGCAAACCGCTCGACCAGATCGGCGCGGGCGACAGCGAAGCCGGCGCGATGCAGACCGCGGCCCGCTCGATCGGCGTGGCCGGCGGCGGCCTGCTCGCGAAGAGCCTCGGCAAGCGACTCGGCGTCGACGAGCTCGGAGTCAAAGACGAAGAGATGCTCGGCGGCGCCGCATTGACCGTCGGTCAGTATCTTTCGCCGCGCCTGTACCTCAGCTACGGCGTCGGCCTCTTCGAGCCCGGCGACGTCGTCACGCTCCGCTACAAGCTTTCAGAAGCGCTGGCGCTGAAGACCCAGCGCGGACCAGAGGATACGAGGGCCGGCATTGAATACAGAATAGAGAAGTAAAGAAAAGAAATTACTCTCGCCAAGAACGCAAAGACGCCAAGGTAAGAATCAGAAAGTTCCGGATTCTTCCTTGGCGTCTTGGCGATCTTGGCGAGAGATATTTCTTCTCTCTTCTCTCACTCCGCAACCAACCTTATGCGAGTGATCTCCGAAGGTGCACCGAAGCGCTTGGGAGGACCCCAATAGCCGGTGCCGCGGCTGACGTAGACCCAGAGGTCCTGGAGGCGATTCAGGCCCGACGTGAAAGGCTGCTGGAAGCGCACGAAGTGATTCCACGGCCAGAACTGGCCGCCGTGAGTGTGACCCGACAATTGCAGATCGAAGCCGGCGGCGGCGGCAGCGGCGGCCGAGCGCGGCTGATGTGCCAGCAGGATTTTGACGGCTGCGCTGGCGGGAGCACCCTGCAGCGCGACCGACGGATCGCTGCGATTCTTGGGATCGAAGTGGTGTGCGCTGTAGTCGGTGACGCCCGCGACCACGATCTGCTGTTCGCGATGAGTCAGCACGACGTGCTCGTTCACGAGTACGCGCATGCCGAGGCGCTGGAACTCACTCGTCCACGCTTGTGCGCCCGAGTAGTACTCGTGATTGCCGGTGACGAAGTAAGTGCCGTGGCGCGAGCGCAGGCGCGAGAGCGGAGCGACGTGCGCGGCGAGCTGACGCACGCTGCCGTCGACGACGTCGCCGGTCACGGCGATCACGTCCGCATCGAGACCGTTCACCGCCTCGACGATCGCGTCCACATACTTCTGCTTGATCGTCGGTCCGACGTGCACGTCGCTGATCTGCGCGATCGAGAAGCCGTGCAGCTCCGGCGGCAGGTTCGCGACCGGCACATCGACGTCGACGACCGCGGCAAGCCGCCGTGCGTTGAACAACCCGATGAGCGTGGCGAGGATCGCCATCGCGATCGTGGCGATCGCAGTGATGCGCACGACGACCGGCATCTCGGCGGCACTCACGAATACGCGCGCAACCAGGAGCACGACGTCGCGCAGCACCGTGAACACCAGGAGCGAGGAGAACAATCCCATGGTCGTCAGGCCGATCCACGCGAGTCGATCGGACCACTCCTCGTCCCGCGCCGAGCGCGCGACGAGAGCCAGCGGCATCAGCAGACACGATGCAAGCAAAGCGAATGCGCCGATCGCGTACCCGACCGGGCCGACAGGCAACGGGTGCAACAGTCGCAGGCCGATGTAGACGTGGAAAAGTGCCAGCAACGCGAGGGCGTAGAGAAACCGACGGCTGACACGCATGCCGGGAGTATGGGGCCTTGCGCGCCCAGTTCAATCTCAGCAAGCTGCCCGAATGTCGCAGAAAACTGCGAGCCGGACTGCGCTCGCGACCGCCCAGATGCGCGCGGCGCACCAGTTGCTGGATCCCCCGCCGCGGTTTCTCGAAGATCCGGTCGCCGTCGCAGTGCTGGGGCCCGGCGCCGAGCAGCGTATCCGCGAACTGGCCGATCGCCGAGCGCGCCGCGCAGGAGCGCTACTTCCACGGATCGTCGCTGCCGACTCCCCGACGCACGACGATCGTCGCAGCTGTACGCTAGGATTGAAGAGTGGTCGCTCCCGTCATTCATCACAGCAAGCCTGCAGCCGACATCGAGATCGACGAGCCGCTGGTTCGCTCGCTGCTGCGCGAACAACAACCGGACCTCGCTGCTCTGCCGCTGCGCGAGATCGACTCCGGCTGGGACAACGCGATGTTCCGGCTCGGCGACGCGCTCGTCGTGCGCCTGCCGCGACGGGTCGCGGTCACGCACCTGATCGAGCGCGAGCAGGAATGGCTGCCGCAACTGGCGCCGTTGCTGCCGATCCCGGTGCCGGCGCCTGTGCGCTTCGGACAGCCGACAGCGATCTATCCCTCGCGCTGGAGCATCGTGCCGTGGCTGAGCGGCATCAATGCCGACCTGTGCGAGCCGCGAGCCGACCAGGCCGGGCGACTCGCTGCGTTTCTGTGCGCCCTGCACCGACCCGCGCCCGCAAATGCGCCTGCGAATCCGTATCGTGGCGTGCCGCTGCGGGAGCGCGCGGAGCAGATCGTCGAGCGGATCCATCGCCTCGAGCGCGAGACGACGCTGCTCAATGACGACATCGTGCGGATCTATCACGCGGCGCTCGCGGCGCCGATCGATGTCGCCCCAACGTGGCTGCACGGGGATCTGCACGCCGGCAACCTGCTCGTGGACGATGGAGTGATCACCGGCGTGATCGACTGGGGCGACATGACGCGCGGCGATCGCGCCACGGACCTCGCGACGCTGTGGATGAACCTCGGCGATCGCAAAGCGCGCGAGAACGCGATGCGCGCGTGCAACGGCGTCAGCGAGGCAACGTGGCTGCGCGCGAAGGGCTGGGCCGTCTTTTTCGGCGTCACGCTCGGCACGTCGGGCCTCGCGGGCGACATGCGTCACGCGCTGATGGCGCGCCGCACGCTCGAACGCGTCGTCGCCGGGCCCTGAGGACAATCACGTCCGAAAGTGGCGAGTACGCGCCGCGCTTCGGCAGTACACCTTGATCCATGATGAATTCCAGCGCGCTGCGCTCCATCGCGAGCGTCCCGACGTCCGACCGCGAATTACAGATCAAGGCCTGGGTGAGCACGTTCGAAGTCGGCCTCACCGAGATCGCCGAGATGCCGCATGCATTGGTCTGCATGCACCTCGGTCCCTCCGTGGAGGTTCGCTGCATGCGCGGTGGAACGGTACGCGAAGGTCGTGAGGTCGCCGGTGACCTCGACATCGTGCCTGCGCGCACGGCCGCGTCCTGGGAGATGAAGCAGGAAGGCATGGCGCTGATCATGTGCGTTCCGGACGCGCTGCTGCGCGCGGTGGCCGTGCGGCTCGACCGCGATCCCGGGGCGATCGATATCGCGGACCGCTTTCAGATGCGCGATCCGGTCATCGAGCACATCGGCTGGACGCTCAAGGCCGACATCGATTCGAACCTCGCGGGTGGCCGGCTGCTGCGCGACAGTCTCGGCGTGGCGCTCGCGGCCCGACTCCTGCAGCGGCACTATCGCGGCTCGCTGCCGATGCGCGAGATCCGCGGCGGCTTGACGCACACAAAGCTCGAGCGGGTGATCGCGCACATCGAGGACAATCTCGCGAGCAAGCTGTCGCTGCCGGGAATCGCCGAGATCGCCGGCATGAGCGTTTCGCACCTGAAGACGCTGTTCCGCAACTCGACCGGCGTGCCGGTGTACGAATACGTGCTGCGCCGGCGCGTGGAGCGCGCGCAGTTCCTCCTGCGCAGTCACAAGCTCTCCATCGCCGAGATCGCAGTCGCGACCGGCTTCGCGCACCAGAGCCACCTGGCCCGCCACATGCATCGCATTCTCGGCTACACGCCTTCGGCCGTACGCCGCAAGTCGTCGAAGCAACCCGTGCTGCGCGCGGTCAACTGAGTTCTTGCCGCGTGCGCGGCGGGCCGATAGGCTTGCCGCCCATGAAAAAAATCACCGCTCTCGCTCTCACCCTTGGCGCTGCTCTGCTCACAGGTCCGGCGCTGGCCAAAGACACCGCTGCGCCGCCCGAAGAAGTCCGCAAGGAGGCGCGCGAGATCTTTCAGAAGGTCATCGCGTTCCGCACTTCCGAAGGACTCGGCCAGGTGCCGGCAATGGCTCAGTACCTTGCCGGGCGCTTTCGCGCCGCCGGGTTCCCCGAGGAAGACATCCACATCCTGCCGGTCGAGGAGACCGCATCGCTGGTCGTGCGCTATCGCGGCAACGGCCGCGGCGGCAAACCGATCCTGCTGCTCGCCCACATGGACGTCGTGACCGCGAAGCCCGAGGAATGGCAGCGCGATCCGTTCACGCTGATCGAAGAGAACGGCTACTTCTTCGGCCGCGGCACGCTCGACAACAAGCAGGGCGTGACGGTGCTGACGAGCACGTTCCTGCGCCTGAAGCGCGAAGGCTTCGTGCCGACGCGCGACCTGATCATCGCGTTCAGCGGCGACGAAGAGACCGGCATGCTGACCACCACCGACCTCGCGAACAAGAATCGCGCGCTGGTCGACGCGGAATACGCCTTGAACAGCGACGACGGCGGCGGTCAGCTCGATGAGCAGACCGGCAAGCCGCAGTACCTGAGCTTCGTCGGCGCCGAGAAGATCTCCGCTACGTACGAGCTGACCGTGCGCAATCCGGGCGGCCACAGCTCCGCACCGCGCGCCGACAACGCAATCTACGACCTCGCCGACGCGCTCAAGGCGCTGCAGGCGTATCGCTTTCCGGTGAAGTCCAACGACTGGACGATCGGCAGCTTCAAGGCGACCGGTCCAGTGACCCCGGGTCCGCTCGGCGAAGCGATGACACGCTTCGCCGCGAATCCGCATGACGAAGCAGCTGCGAACGTAATCGCGGCGGTGCCGACCGAAATCGGCAAGACACGCACGACGTGCGTCGCGACGATGCTCCGCGGCGGTCATGCGTCCAACGCGTTGCCGCAGACGGCCACTGCGACGGTGAGCTGTCGCATCTTCCCCGATACCAGCGTCGACGAGGTGAAGGCGACGCTCGAACAAATCGTCGGCAAGAACGTGGAAGTGCGCTTCGATGGCAGCACGCCGCCCGCAGGCCAATCGCCGCTACGCAAAGATGTCCTGGCAGCACTGACGAAGGCTGCGCACGCGCGCTATCCCGGTATTCCCGTGGTGCCGGGCATGGTGCCGTGGGCCACCGATGGCGCGGTCTATCGGGCGGCGGGCATTCCCACTTACGGCGTATCAGGTTCGTTCATCAAGGCCAGCGATGCCTTCAGTCACGGTCTCAACGAGCGCCTGCCGGTCGAGTCGTTCTACGGCGAGCTGACGCACTGGTACGTGCTGGTGAAGGAGCTCGCAGGCAAACGCTGAGGTCCTGTCGGCGATCGTCCCTTCCCGGAACTCGACCGTTCACGATGGCGTTGCCGGAGTAACGCAACGTGTACGGAGATCGCCATGAAGACGATGATGTGGTGCCTGGTGAGCGGCGTCGCGCTCGCCACGACCGCCTATGCCGGAGATGACGAAACGAAGCACGGCTCGGGTCAGACCGAGCTGCAGATGATGGATACGGATCACGACGGCACTGTCTCCGCCACCGAGCATGCGGCCGGCGCGAAGAAGATGTTCCAGATGATGGACAAGGACGGCGACGGCATCGTGACCGCGGCTGAGATGAGCGCCGCGCACAAGGACATGCCGACTGCGCGTTCGGCGCAGGCGCCGGATACGCACATGGACAAGTCCTCCGCGGCGAAGATCAAGGCCATCGACACCGACCAGGACGGCACGATCAGCGCAGCCGAGCACGAAGCCGGCGCGCGTAAGATGTTCGACAAGATGGACAAGGACCACAACGGCAAGCTGAGCGCGGCCGAGCTGCAAGCCGGCCACGACCAGATGATGCGAACCGCCGAGGATCAGTAGACGAGGATGCGAGAACTCCATGTCGGCCGTCTGATCGACCACGTCCATCTTCGCGCGCGGAATCTCGCCGCCACGAAGCGCTTCTATCGCGCAGTGCTCGCGGCGCTCGGCAAGCCGATCGGCGGCGAGGACGAGCACCACCTTCAGTGCGACGAGCTGTGGATCGATGCTCTCGGCAACGATCAGCAGTCCGCCACTCACGTGCACCTGGCATTCCAGGCGCAGGATCGGGACGCCGTGCAGCGCTTCTACGAAGCGGGACTCGCTGCAGGCGGCCGCGACAATGGCGCGCCCGGCGAGCGGAAGTATCATCCCGGATACTTTGGCGCCTTCCTGCTCGACCCGGACGGCAACAACGTCGAGGCGGTGTATCACGGCCCGGCACAGCGTTCGGCCGAGTCCGTGGTGATCCGCGCCTGAATGATTTCAACCGGACGGCGGTGTACGGTATGTGCCCTGGATGGGCACAAAAGACAGCTCCTGGGCGATTGCCGGCTTCAGCGAGTCCGCGTACGCGGCGCTCGCAAGCGGCATGCCGGCGTCGGAGGTCTGGTCCCTGCTGTTGGGCGCGATGCGCGAGCGCGCCGAGCATCGCACTCCCGGTGCGCTCGCTCAGCAGTGGGCCAGCGACCGGTTCGTGCAGCTCTCCTACATCGATCAGCGCACCCTCCTCGATCTCGACTCGCATCTGCTAGCCGCCGCTCACGAGTTCGAGGCCGTTGAGCTTTCGCCGCTCGCTCCGCTAGGCACGTCTTCGAGCGTCGCGCTCACCACGCAGAATCGTGTCGTCTCGACCACGCGGGGCACCGAGGTGGTTTCCGATCCGACCAACGTGCTCGCACTGGAGAGCGCGCGCAGACTGCGTGAGGACCAGTCGCAGATCGTGCGCTTCTGTACGTCGCATCGCTGCGTGCGCGCGCAGGAAGTTCCGAAGGTACCTGGGTTCGCCGCGCACTTCCGCATGTTCTGCATGACGACCGCCGGCCATGAGCGCAAGGACCAGGCGTTCGTCACGGACGCGCTGACGCAGCACATTCGCACGCATATGCGCGGCCTCGACCGGCTGGAGCAGCACGGGTATCGTTTCCCGAACCGCCGCGTACGCCTGCTCAGTACCGAAGAACGGGCACCGCTGGCGAAGCGCCTCGAGAGCGCGATCGAAGGCGTGCCGGTCACGATGGAACGGCTGGAGCAGCACTACTACGACGGCCTGCGATTCATGATCAGCGCCCACACCGCCGCAGGCGACGACATCCCGCTGATCGACGGCGGCGCATTCGACTGGCTGCACAAGCTCGCCTCGAACCGCAAGCTGGTGTTCGTCGCAAGCGCCATCGGCTCGCAACTCGCCGCGTACCTGTATCGGGTGCCGGGAGAGAATTAAAGGGGAAACTCAGCACCGCAGCAATTTGCTGCACCGCTGAGTTTCCCCCGTTTTTCTCTCCCGGCACCAATTAGGGTTGAGCCAGCTGAGTGATGCCGCGCTTGCGCTTTTCTTCGGCTACCAGCGTGCGCACGTCGGCGAGCAGCTTCTTCGCGTCGTAGATGATTCCGTCCTTGATCGTGTACTTCACGCCGCCGACGCGGTGGGCTTTGCCGTCGTCGCCGAGGCGGATGTGGCCGGTGCCGTACAGCACCTTGAGATTCGCCAGCGGGTTCTCCTCGAGAATCGCCAGGTCGGCAAGCTTGCCGGGCTCGATCGAGCCGATGCGGTCCGCTGCGCCGAGCGCTTCGGCGCCGCTGAGCGTCGCCGAGCGGATCACTTCCAGCGGATGGAAGCCCGCTTCGCGCAGCAGCTCCAGCTCCTGGATCGTGCCGAAGCCGTACAGCTGGTAGATGAAGCCCGAGTCCGAGCCCACGGTAACGCGACCACCGCGATTCTTGTAGTCGTTGACGAAGGCCATCCACAGCCGATAGTTCTCGCGCCACGCGACCTCGTCCTCGGTGCCCCAGTCGAAGAAGAAGCTGCCGTGGTTGTCGCGGTTCGGCGTATAGAAATCCCACAGCTGCGGCAGCGTGTACTGGTCGTGCCAGTCGGCGCGCCGCGCCCGCATCAGATCGCGCGACGCCAGGTAGATCGTCAACGTCGGATCCAGCGTGAAGTCCAGACTGAGCAGCTCCTTGATCACCGACTCGTACTTGTCGCTGCCGGGACGCGCCGCCTGCTGCCACAGCCGTCCCGCCTGGCCGAAGCGATCCGCCTCGTTGTTGTAGTTGTAGGCAGCCGGATAGTGCTGGACGATGCGATCGTCGAACAGCGCTTCGGGCAAGCCATACCAGTGCTCCATCGACGTCAGGCCCCAGCGCGCGGTCGTGAGCACGTTGACGCGGGTGACGTCGAGCTGCGCGTGATGACACGCACTGCGCATGCCCTGCTTCTTCAGCTCATCGAACACGGCTTCCAGCACGTCCGGCCGGTAGCCGAAGCACTTCATGCCGACTGCGCCCTTCGCCTTCATGTCGCGCACCCAGCGCCGCCCGCCTTCGGGCGTAGTGATCGGCGAGTCGGGCGCGAAGGCTGCATACGGGAAGATGCGCGGCGCGATGATCTCGTTGCGCTCGCTGCGCTTCTCCTCGCTGACGCACCAGTCGACGCCGTTGAAACAGCCGGGCTCGCGAATCGTCGTGATGCCGTGGCCCATCCACAGCTTGTAGACGTACGTCGCCGGCACGGCCTGCTCTTCGCCGCCGATGTGGCCGTGCATGTCGATCAGACCCGGCAGCACATAGTGACCGCGCAGATCGATTTCGCGTCCGCCGGCCTTGAGCTTCGGCCGATTCGGGTCTTCCTTGACGCCGCCGGGTGCGCCGACCGACATGACCTGCACGATCCGATTGCCTTCGATGACGATGTCCGCCGGACCGAACGCAGGCGAGCCGGTGCCGGTGATCACGGTGACATTCCGCAGGATGAGCTGCGAGTACGGTCCATCGCCTTCCTGCCGCGGCGGCGCCGGCGCGACCTTCGGGGGCTTTTGCTCGTCCGCTGCCGCACTGGCCAGCCCAGCATGCAATGCGAGCGCGAGCACGCCACAGATCGCGAACAGGAATCGACGCATGAAAAATCTCCCTGCAACGGCAGGTGCGCATCATGCCCCAAAGGAACGAAGGCCGGCGAGCTTGCGTTTCTAGCCCATGAGTGAGCAATCGCGCTTCGTCACAGCCTTGTTCCGCAGTCCCGACGCAGCCGAGCGAGCCTATCGGGCCGCCGTGGAGCTGGGTTACGAGGATGCGGATATCAACCTCGTCGTCTCCGATACGACGCGCGACCGGCTGCTGAGCGATGCTCGCCATCCGAACCTGAGCGGCAACGCTGCGGAAAGCGCCGAGAAGCCTGCCAAGGGTGCGGACCTCGGTGGGCCGACCGGCGGCACGTTCGGCACGATCGCTCCGGTTATCGCTGCTGTCGGCACTGCAGTGCTGATCCCCGGGCTCGTGTTCGCCGGCCCGATTGCGATTGCCCTGACTGCAGCCGGTGCGGTCGGCGTCGCCAGCGGTCTGGTCGGCGCGTTCAAGGACTGGGGCATTCCGCAGGATCGCGTCCAGGAATACGAAACAGCCGTGCGCGACGGTGCCATCCTTCTCGGCGTCAAAGCACGATCGGCTGAAGAAGCGGAGCGACTCGAGCAACAGTGGCACCAGCAAGGCGGCCGCTGAGTCCCCGAGGTTGAGCTAATCTTCGCGGCATGAAAGCCGCCGCTCCGTTCGCCTGCGCGCTCGCGCTCGTCAGTCCGGCACAGCTCTGGCTGCCTGACGTCGTTTCGACAGCCAAGTCCGAGGTGCGCATCACCTTCAGTCCCGACGGCAAGCGCATGCTGTGGGGCGCGATCGGCTGGAGCAATGGAACAGGTGGCTGGGACATCTACGAGAGCGAGCGCACGGCGACCGGCTGGAGCGCGCCGCACGTCGTCTCGTTCGATTCCAGCGCCAACGATTTCGATCCTTCGTTCGCGCCCGACGGCTCCGGCGTCTATTTCTTCTCCAACCGCGACGGGGGCTTCGGCAAGGACGACATCTACTTCGCGCCGTTCGACGCGCACAACGGACGCTACGGCGCGGCCCGGAATCTCGGCAAAGAGATCAACTCGGCGGGCGATGAATGGGCGCCGGTCGTGTCGCCCGACGGCCAGCGGCTGATGTTCGCGAGCGACGGCCACGGCGGCCGCGGCAAGCACGACCTGTTCATTGCACATCGCAGCGGCAACGAGTGGCAGCGCATCGAGAACCTGGAAGCGCTGAACACGCCCGAAGAAGACTTCGACGCGACCTTCCTGCACGACGGAGCGTCCGTGATCTATACGTCAGGGAATTTTGACAACGATGCAGTGGCACTGTACGTCGCGCGGTTTCGCGACGGTCGCTTCCAGCCGCGCGTGCGGCTGCCGGCGGCGGTGAACTCGCAGAAACAGGGAGCGTGGACGCTCGGCCCGTCGATCTCGTTGCACGAGCCGGACGTGCTGTACTTCACCTCCGAGCACGCCGACGGCCGCGGGCGCGCCGACATCTATCGGATCGAATACCAGTGGCTATCGGATTGAAACCGGCCGTTCATTCCGCTGCGGCACTTCCCGGAGCTCGCGCCGCTATCTCAGGAGACTCGGCGAAACGGTGAAACCACCGCCTGGGTCGCACGCTCCGCTGAGAGAATCGTGTTGTGCAGGAGCATGGTCACGGTCATCTGACCGACGCCGCCGGGCACGGGCGTGATGTACGACGCCTTCTCCTTGACCCGCTCGAAATCCACGTCGCCGACGATGCGGCCGTCCGGCAGGCGGTTGAAGCCGACATCGATCACGACAGCGCCGGTGCGCACCATCTGCGGCACGATCAGATTCGGCACGCCCGCCGCGACCACCAGAATGTCGGCGAGCAGCGTGTACTGCCCGAGGTCGCGCGTCTTGATGTGGCAGATGGAAACCGTCGCTTCCTGCTGCATCAGCATGAGTGCCGTCGGCTTGCCGACGAGGTTGCTCGCACCGACCACGACGACATTGCGGCCTGCGACCGGGATCTGCTCGTACTCCAGGATCTTCTGCACGCCGTACGGCGTGCACGGCGAGAACACCGTGTTGCCAGTGACCAGACCGCCCATGTTGTACAAGTGAAAACCGTCGACGTCCTTTTCGACCGAGATCTGCTCGACGACACTCGCGACGCGAATCTGCGGCGGCAGCGGCAGCTGCACCAGGATGCCGTGGATCGCGGGATCGTCGTTGAGCGCCTGGATGCGTGCGAGCAGCTCGCTCTCGTCGACGGTCGCGGGCAGCTCGATCAGCTCCGAGCGGATGCCGACCTGCTTGCAGCCCGCGATCTTGCCGCGCA
>Ga0111538_10005147_pt1 | contig 17930 bp, 11 predicted proteins | sample SoiMethybrSBSTD1_FD_79669 | JGI IMG/M metagenome (GOLD analysis project Ga0111538, IMG submission 79669) | Bulk soil microbial communities from a Populus tree surrounding site in Tennessee, USA - Soil MetaG P. TD hybrid SBSTD1 (version 2)... | ecosystem: Environmental > Terrestrial > Soil >...
GGTATCGCGCGTGATCCCTTCCAACGCGGAGGTGAGGGGCGGCGTCTGAATGACCCCGTTGCGAACTGCGAAGATGTTCGCCCCGCTCGTCTCGGTGGCTAGGCCGTCTTGGTCGAGCAGGAGCGCATCGTCTGCGCCGCTGGCCTGAGCCTCCCGCAGCGCCAGCATTCCGTTGATGTAGTTTCCATTGGCCTTTGCTTTGAGCAAAAGGCTGTTGGGGTGCTGCCGCGTGAGCGTCGATGTTCGGAGCGAGATGCCCCGCGCGCCGGGCGAAGCGCTCGACCATTCGAGCGCCAAGACAGCGACGTGGACGGACGTTTGTCGCGTATCTGGGCTCAACCCCGAAATGCCGCCATGAAATACGAAAGGTCGGACATAGGCATCTCGCAGGCGATTCTTTTTAATCAGCTCGACCTGCACGCTGTTGAGATATTCGCGATCGTAAGGGTGAGGAATCGCGATCCTCATCATGTGCGCGGACCGGAACAGCCGCGCCGTGTGGTCCTCCAGTCGAAAAATCGAGGTCTTTCGGCCCGCTGCGTACGATCGAACGCCCTCGAAAACGCCGAAGCCGAAGTGGTTTGCCGATAGCGGCATCGTTGCGTCGCGCCACGGGAGAAAGGAACCGTCCATCCAAACGATGTGATCGGGACGGGGCTCGGAGATCATCAGGCGAAACCTTTCTTCCCATAGGGATGCGGACGACAGGCGCGCAGCGAAGCGGAAACGCGCTCGCAGCTCGAAATGTTTCCAATCGTGAGCGAGTGACGAAGTTGCTCGGACGAGATCAGTCCGTGAAGTGTCGCGTTAGGAACGCGGCATCTCTTGCTTGTTCGCGGAGCTGTTCCCCCTCCTCGTTTACTCTGGGATGCCTTTGAAATGCTCCGCGGCACGGACAGAGTAGTCCGTAACCTATACGAATGAGAGCGGGCGGACAAGACGATTCGTGGGTCGCTATTCAAATTTAGGCGCGTCTGTCCAATCAACAGAGCAGTCGGGACTTATTTTCAATCAGTTCACATCATCAAAATGCGCGCCCGACACCACTAATTCGCCTTGATTGCGCATTTCGACGCGACCTTGCAGCGCTGCACTGACAACGATCACGGTGCGCGCATTTTCGTGACGTGCAATTGTATTAACGCCTCGTCATAGCGGACGGTTCACGCGCTGATTCGTGCGACGCAAAGCTGTTCGGAACCGAAGCTGCCAACAGCATCGAGACGCCGTGGGCAGGGCATACTTGATGGGCGGTAGCGTTAACGACGCGGTTTCGGGGATGCGGCAGGCGAGGCGGCGCAAATACCCGATCGCGCCGCATTTTCTGCGTGACGCGGACTTCTGGTCGCGCCCGTCGACGCATCGCCACGCCGTTGTCGCCATCGCTCCGACGGACCGGGATGTACGGACCAAGCGATTGCGCAGGAGCCGCGCCGTACACGTCGTTCGTAGAGGGCGCGCCTCTGCGCAGATTGCGACTGCGCCACGTGCACCCATCTATGCGAACGGGCGCGCGTTATGCGCGTTGGCTAGCTAGAATGAACGCGTTTCGCCAACGAAACAGGCGTAGCCCGAATCTCGGACACCTTGACCATCGGCCCGAGTCGGCTTGCTTCTTGGGCCTGCCCGCGCTCCAATGTCGCTAGATGCGTGGCGAGCACTCGCGACACGAGCTCGGCTTGTTGGCAAAGCCTTCTCGCGGTATCGAGCAGCTCTTGCGCCTCTTTGGTCTGCAGGACCGAGACACTTGCCGTGTCCATTACGAGGAGGCGGCCCTCGACGATGCTCTTGAGGTGACGGAGCTGCTTGGTGAACGCCGGCGAGCGCGGCCGACCGGCGCGCTTGGTGACGGCAGGAAGCGTTTGGATGACCTCGGCGCGGAGGCGCTGCACTGACCACTTCTCTTGCTCGACGCGCTGGAGTAAGGAGTCCTGCACGGCCGGGTCGAGGTTTAAGACCTCTTGGAGATGGGTTTGGCTCACGTTCTGGAGAGCCAGAAGGTCGGCGCGGCGACGGGAGAGGACGTACATCGAGACGGCGCGCGAGAGCATCGACGCCTTGAAGGGAAGGTCGGGATGCTGTTGGAGCTTGCGGAAGGAGAAATCCTTACGACAGCGTGATTTCCACTTCGACACGTCGCCTTCGTAGAGACGTTCGAGAATGAGTTCGCCTACGCGCAACATCAACTCGACGCCCTTCACGTAGTAGAGCTTGCGCAGGTCGCGCACCAACGCGGCGACATCGGGCTGCGGTCCTACGGTGACGAGTTGCTGCGAGGCTTCGCGAGTCATACCCCTCCCGCTCATGCCTCCTACCCTCGCACGGATAGGGGCAGATTGGAACCTGTGTTTGCGACTCGCCGGTCATTTTCGGGCAGGCCGATGGCCGTATGCGACCAGCATGGAACCTGTCAGCGAAGCGCGTACTCGAAGGAACGAACCCGACGAGTCGTCTTGCCCACTGTTTCGTCGCTGAAACGCGCCCGCGAGGAGCGCGCGAATCAGGTGCGGCCGGTAAGCAAAGTGGGTGACACAGCTCGAAACCACAACGCTGCGACGCGACCGTTGCGTACCGCGCGTTCAGGAGCCGCGGATGGGCGCGCGCCCCGGCAAAATGCTGTCGTCTTGCGGGCCTACGCGCCGCCGACGCCGGGAATGGTCGTGGGAGGCGCCGTCCGATTGCGCATACGCCGTCGGTTCGAGAGCTGCGGGCAGGTAGAGAGCAAGGACGTTCCCCGCCGCGTCGCTCTTCAAGGTGACTTCGCCCCCCGCGCGGCGCGCTCGTTTACGAAGATGCCGAAGCCGCTCGGCGCGAGAATTCGAAAAGGACGGATCCTTGGCGCTTGCATGCAGCAAGGGTGCAGCGGGTGCGCCGTCGTCCGCGACCTCGACAACGATGGTCTTCGAGTCGGTTTTCGATGCGCGAAGCAGGATGCGTCCCGTCGAGTCGGCCTCGAGCATGTTGTAGAGCGCGCTGTCGATGGCGTTGGAGAGCATGCCGACGACCGTGGAGCGCGTGACGGCCACCATGCAGGGCGCGGAGGCGTCGACGTGCAGCGTGGCGCCCTCGGGGAGGCCGTCGCGGAGGAAGTCCGCAAACTGCACGAGCAGAGCAGCGGCATCGGTCTCGGTGTTCGCCGTATCGGCCGACAAGTCGTCGAGCGCTTTGACGAGGCCGTTGGTGCGCCCCACTTCCTCTTCGAGCTCGACGGCCAGTGCCTCGGCTTTGAGCGTGGCGCGCGCGTAGTCTTTGACGTCACCGCGCCATGCTTTGAGGCCGGTACGTTTGGCCCCCATCTGAACACGGCGCATCAAGTGGTCGGCGGCAGCGACTGCGCCCTTCAATTGGTCTGCCAACCCCCTGCATCGCGTGGTCGCAACGGCGAGTGGAGAGCCGAGACGACGCTCGAGCACGCGTAGCAAGAAAGCGTCACCCGACGAATCGCGAGCGGCGTTCTTGGCGACGGGGGCCCGGCGGCTTCGCATGCGCGCGCGAGCTCGGGCACGTGCACGGGCAATCGCGCCGCCGATCGTGGCCTTGCGGAGGATCATCGAACGAACGACGCGTACGACTTCATCCGCGCCGAGATCGAGCGCCGTCGCCGCGTCTTTGCTGGAGCCAACGAAGACGACGACGGGGCCCTGAACGCTTGACGACCCGAGCTCGCGGGCCAGAGACGACATCGAAACTCGGAGCACTTGGGCGTCGGCAGATCGCGCGGCGGTTGCAATGATACGCTTTTCAGAGGCCGACACCGCTCTTGGCGCCGCCCAGAAAATTGACAACCCCTCGGTCATTTTCGCGCCCCTCCCAACCTACCGAAGCACCCTTTCGCGCGCAAGCGCGTGGGGTGTATCGCGTCGACGAAGCCGCCAATCACACAGGATGTACGATACCAGGTTGCCCTGGTGAATGTTCGTTTTTTCACAGCTAGTGCGTTCGTTTTGCCTTATTGCCAATCGCACGCGCAATCGGCTGAAGGGCCAAGAAACCGAACGCGTCTTTGCGATGGCGCGCAGCGGCGCCGGGCGCACGCCTTTTCCACAGCCGACCTGACGCGGAAGATGGGCACACCGCCATGCCGCTCGGTGCGCGGCGGGCACGGCCGATGACGGAGAATCCTGCTCTCCGCGTTGTTTTTCTGTGGCCCTCGGCAACTGGGTTACTCAATCGAGGGGAAGGCCGCGCGATGGCGCACAGGCCTCTCCCTCGACAAGGGGCGTCATTGCCGCAACTGGCCAAGCGGCATGACGAGCATGACCGAAGCACAGCCGACGCACGCCCGTACATTGGCGTGCGTCCGCGCGGAATTTGAACAGCTCGAGCTTGGTAAGAGCGTCAGGACTTTTGCTTGCGTCGGCGTGCAAACGCGATGAGCAGCGCGAGCACGCTTCCCCATGTAGCGTTCGAACGCTCGAGGGGCGCACCGGGAACTCGGCAGCTGCACCCTGCCGATGCGTTCGACGTCAACGACGGATTGCTCGTTCCACCGCCGCCTCCGCCGCCCCCTCCCGCACCACCGCTCCCCGCGTCGTCCGGCGGCGGCGTGCTGTCGCTGCTCGGTGCATCGGGCGTAGCTGGCGCATCGGGCGTCGCATCGGGCGTCGTAGTGGTGTCCGCCGATCGCACATCGGAGTTCGTCGCATCGGCAGTAGGCCGCCCCGTGTCGCTCGCAGCGTCGCGTGACGGAGCGTCGACGGAAGCATCGGGGGCCCCAGCGTCGATCGTTCCACCGCTATCGGTGTTGCCGCCACCTCCACCGTCTGGACTTCCGACGTCGGTCGTCGTTCCGCCGTCGTCGACGACCGTACGACAAGCGGGCGGATTCGTGATCACGCCGACCGCGATCCACGCGCACTCGATAGTGGCCTTGTTCGCCTCGGAATAGCCGAGATCGTTGGCCGCGGTGAGCGTCCCTTGCGCTGCTGCCTGGAAGTCGGTGGTGGCGCCGAAGTACTCCGTGGAAGCGCGGTACCAGACCTGCTCGGCTCTTTCCCAGCCGATTCCATTGGCCACAGCGACCTTCGAAGTCTTGTTGGTGCCGCCTATCGTCATTAGATACGCGGCGTTATTTGGAATGCCCGAGTTGATGTGAACGCCGCCGTTGTCTTCGGTGGTCGTGTTGTATTTGCTCATGTGGTCCGGCTGCGGCGAGAGGGTCACGCTGCCGGGGTCGATCATGTCGCGCAGCTTGGTGCCGAGCAGAAGCCCGGCCACCTTCTCGCCGACATACCAGTTCTTGGTCGCATCCGGAAACACGACGTGCTCGGCAAATGCCGCCATCACGTCGGAGAGCGACTCGTTCATGGCGCCAGGTTGATCGTGGTATTCGAGCCCCGACTCGTGCTCGGTCACGCCGTGCGTGAGCTCGTGGGCGATGACGTCGTAACCCTTGGTCGTCAGCTTGAGCTGAATGGTGTCGCCGTCGCCATAGACCATGCCGATGCCGTCCCAGAATGCATTGGCGAAGTTGGTCGAGAAATGGACATTCGATTGAATCTCCATATCGTTACCGTCAATTCCTTTGCGACCGAACTTCATCTTGTAATAGTCGTAGACGTAGCCGGCATAGAGATGGGCATCGACGGCGGCGCCTTTGGAGTTGCCCGTGGTGTCCCACGCCGTCTTGTCGGTCGAGCTGTAGAGCGTGCCGTGCGGATTGGCGTTGATCCATTGCTCGAGGCAGCCGTCCGGCTCGAGGTCGTTCGAGCAAGTCGTGTTGGGCTGGTTGCCGTACGTGAACGTGCGAATGCCGTTGGGCGTACGCGTCATATCCTCGAGTGTGAAGTTCGCGCCGTCTTCGCTGATCTGCAGCGTGACCATCTGGTTGTCGGAGTTCATTCCCGAACCAGTCGTCGGCGTGCCGCTCTGCAGGTTGTCGTATTTACGCAGAATGGCGCGGCTCGAAGCGTCAATCATGTAGTCCATGTGCGAAGGGTCGACGCTGCGAACGTGCAATCGGACGTGATAGGCGAGCTTGGCCGAAGCTCCGGTGGGGAAAACGACGAGCTCGACGATCGGCTGGCGCCAGAATTGACCAGGCCGGAACTTGGGGCGCATCGAGGCAAAATCGGCCGTTGCGATGGCCAGCGCTTCTTGGCCGTCGATCGCGGGGGTCGTGTTCACCGTAGAAAGGTCGGGAACGTACGTGGAGTCGATCGTTGAGAGCGAGCCGTCGCTCCGGAAATGGACGAAGACCTCCGCGCCCGCCACGGGGATTCCTCCGACGTGCTGGCCCAGACGGACATGGTGCATGCCGAGCGCGTCGGGGCGCTCCCTCCGCACCGTGAGCTCTGCATCGGGCGCGGCCATGCGAAAGAGCCGCTTGTACGTCGCGAGAAACGACAGAGCGGCGTTGCTCGGCTTCTCTCCCGCTCCGAGGACGGCGTCGAGGCGCCCTTCCAGATGGCGCGCGGTTCCCGTTTTCGTATCGAACGACGCTTGCCAGGGGCTACGGCTCTTGGCTTGGAGCGCGTCGAGGACCGCGGTCTGTTCTGCCGTCGGCGCGAGATGCGTCGTTTCGCCGGAGTCGACTTCGCGGGCGCATGCGGGAAGGAGTGCGAGCGCAATCCACTTCAAGCCACTTCTTCTCATGAAACTTCTCCAGGTTCGCAATGAGGTGAACGCAAGCCGCGCCGCCTGCTCGAATGAATCGCCATTCTTTCGCAAGAAAGAGACGTGGGAGCAATGCTCAATTCACGCCTGTAACGACGGACACGGCCGTCGAAGGCGTAGCACGCCCTCGCCGCGCCCCAGCTGGTCACCTCGAAGTAACCACCTCCCGGAGCGAATCGCCGCTGCCCCCGCCGACGCCTCGATACCGCGGTCCTCGAGATAGCGGGCGAGGGCTCGCGGATGCCGCGACGTTCGCCGTGAGTGAAGCGTGTTCGAGGCGGCGCGGTGCCGCGCTGGCACCCTCAACCCGAGGGGGACGCGACGTTGCGCGGTAAACCGCCGAGTGACTGTTGGGCGATGTCCACGAGGTCGCCGCATGCGCGGACGCCGAGGTCGCGGCGTTCGAAAGGGTCGGCTGCGACGTCCCAGCAATGCCACTCAAAATCCCATTCGCGTGCTTCGAGCTTGAGCGAGCCGCGCATCAACCCCCAGTTGCGAAACGGGCACCCCCATAGCTCGCTGCAGTTGGTCAGCGGCACCCACCCGTCGGGCGGCGCCGGTTGCAACAAGCTCGAGCCGATCATGCGCGCCTGGAAGCGACCGAGCTCCGGCGCGGTTCGGATCCGTAGAAGATCGAGAAAGGTCGGCGCCAGATCGGTATGCCAAGTGGGCCCCGCGGCGCGCGCCTTCAGGCGGGCGCGCTCTTCGGCGGAGAGGGTCCCTGCGGGGGCATCGATCCAGGCCGGCACATGGATCTCCTCGTCGAGCACGGCGCCGGTGTGACCGAGCTGGCCGTGCTCGCGAAAGGCCTCGCCGTGATCGGAGGTGTACACGACCACCGCGCGGCGGCCGGCGTCCGTCGACCGCACAGCGCGTAAAAGATCGGCGATCGTGCGGTCCTGCGCGTAGACGGCGTTTTGATAATAATTGAAGAGCTCGGCGTTGTCGTCGGGTGACTTGCTGGAGCTCGCGGGCTGAAAAGGCTGGTCCGCTTCGTCGATGCGATAGGGAAAATGCGTGCTCGAGTAGTGGACGACTGCGAACCACGGCTCGCGCAAGAGCGAAAGCTCGCGGGTCGCGCGCTCGGTGAGCAGATGATCGCTCGCCCCCATGTCGATGTCGGCGTCGGGATCGAGATCGGCGCCGCCGCAGCGGTGGGACACCGGCAGATCGCGCACGAACTCTTCCGAATGCGCGAACATCATGTGTTGGCTCGTCCAGTACGCCGTGTCGTAGCCGGCCGCGTGCGCGTAATCGAACAGCAAAGGGGCGTCATGGATCGACGCGCGCGTCTCGGTTGGGCCGAGCCCCGACAAAAGGACGCCGAACGAGATGGCCGTCGTCGAGCTGTTGGACCGCATTTGGAGAAACGGAATGCGCTCCGGCGCGGCTCGATTGGTGAACGGCGAGCGTACGCACGCCGCTTCATGCGAAGTGCAGACCGCATCGAAGCGGACGCTTTCGGTCAAGATGAGAAGGACGTTGCGCGCGGGCCCTGCTGCGGGGGTCACCGCGGGTAAGTAAGGAGGGCGGCGCACACCGGGCTCGACGTGCTGGTTGTCGCCCAGCGCAAGCTTGTGCGCGACGCGTCCCATCGCGTGGAGGAAAATCACGTCGGGGGGCGCGGCCTGCACGGTGCGGAACGAGCAAGGCAGGATAACGACCGCGGCCATAGCGGCAACGACCGCCCCTTGTCCCAAGCGGAGCGAACGCCGCAGCGGGCGTACCCATTGCCGCCCGACGAGCGCCAGCACCGCGAAGTACACGAGCGGCATCGCGAGCGCCGTGAAAAGGCCGGCAGCATCCGCCCCAATCTGACCGCGCAAACTGGCCGGGAAAGCCGCTCCGAAGAGCGCTGCGTCGGCGTTGAGGTAGGTCTCGAACTGATCGTAGAAGTAGCGCTCGCTTCCGACAGCGATCCCTCCGAAGACGACGAAGGCGAAGGCGGCGACCCATCGCCACGCGCCGCGGCGGCGCGACGCGATGAGCAAGAGACCGCCCCAAAGCGCGGCGCTTTCGAGTACCGCAACGCCGTAGTGAAGCGCGTCGTTCGCCGCCCAACCGGCGAGACGATGCCTTCTTCGCAAGAGGTCGGACGAGAAAATCAACACCGCCGGCAAAAGCAGCAGCAGTGGGGCAAATCGGGTGCGTAAACGTGCGAAACGGCGCAACGAAGGGTGCCTCGTTGCCGAAAATTAGGCTGATCGAGCCCGAATTGCCACACAGATGTAGCAGCGGCCGTCAGTCGCGCGTGAGCATCGCCGCGAGAATGTAGTTGGCGATCAGGATGGACACCGCGCTTTGCACGACGGCGCGCGTGGTCGCCATCCCTACGCCGCGAGCGCCCCCCGACGCGAAGTAACCCTGCCTACAGGAGATGGCGGAGATGAGAAAGCCGAACACGCAGGCTTTGATCTCGCCCATGAAGAAATCTTTGGGAAAGGCGTATTGCTTGGCGCGCGCGATGAAAACACCGGGGTCGACGTGCAGCCACTGAACGGCCACGAGCCACGCGCCCAACATCCCGACGCACGTGTAGACGACGCAAAGCAGCGGCACCATCACCACCGAGGCGGCGAGTCGGGGCGCCAGCAGGTACTGCACGGGGCTCACCCCCATGGTCGTGAGGGCGTCGATCTGCTCGGTGACGCGCATGTTGCCGAGCTCGGCGGCCCAGGCGCTGCCGGCGCGCGCCGTCACCATGAGCCCCGTGAAGACGGGGCTGATCTCGCGTGTGAGGGAGAGCGCGACCACGCCGCCGATGAGCCCCTCGGCCTGGAACTGCTTGAAGCTGTGCACCATCTGCAGCGCCAACACCATGCCGCTGAAGGTGCCGGTAAGGGCCACGATGAAGATCGACTGCACGCCGATGAACTCCATGGCGATGACGAGCTGCGCCAGGCGGAACGGCGGGCGCGCGCACCAGGCCAACGTCTCGAACGTCAGAAGAACGGTCGTTCCGAGCTCGTCGAGGGTCGTAATGACGCCGGAGAGCCAATGGCGCCCCCGGCCTGCCGGTAATGTGCTTTGCGCTGCTTCCACCCGACGATTCGTACCACCATTCGTCGTCCTTTGGGTCGTCGCGCTCTGGGCCCTTGGCCGCGTTGGCTAACCCGACGTAAGGCTCGCGGAGTCAGCGCGCGAGGCGCGCCACGAGCTCGGCGCCGCGCGGGCCCCGTGCACTCAGTGTCACACGTCGCGCCGATTCGGAAGCGCCGTGCTCGAAAGCGATGATGAGCGCATCACCGCCGAGAACATCGACGTAAGGTGCGCCCCATTCGAGTAAAAGCAGCGCCCCCTCCGATCGGGCTTCGCGCAGGCCCAGCGCGAGGAGCTCCCCTTCGTCCTTCAGCCGATAAGCGTCGGCGTGAACGATCGGGATGCGACCCGCTAGCTCGTGGACGAGCGTGAAGGTGGGGCTCGTGACCTCGACGGCAGGGGGCACGCCGAGCGACCGGCAAAGGGCGCGCACGAAGAACGTCTTGCCGGTGCCGAGATCGCCGGACAAGACGACCAAATCGCCGGGACCGAGGTGCGCGCCGAGACGGTGCGCCAGCCGAATCGTGGAACGGCGAGTGGGGAGCTCGAGAATCACTTGACCTCGATGACGCGGATGTCGCGCGCGATGGAGAATCCCCCCGAAAAACCGTGCGCGCTCGTCGACCAGAGGTCGGCCTCGACGCCGCGGAGGGACGCCTGGGCACGTTGGTGTCGGCTCGCCACCTCCGCGGAGTCGTCCGTCGAATCGGCGGGAAGGGTCCGAAGCGCGGCGCGCGCCAACACCGCGGCGTCGTGACCGAGCGTCGAAAACCAACTCGGCGATTGGCCGTGACGTTCTTTGAACCCGAAGAGCGGAGACGCCGGATTGGCTGGAGTGAGCGGAAAGCGACCCGCGGTGGCGACCGAGAGCAAGAGCGGGGTCGGCTCGGCTGCAATCTCCGCAGCTTCGAGACCGATCGCCGCGCGCACCCGACCGAGCCTGCTTTGGGCCGTATCGCCGATCACCTCGGCGCTGCATGCCGCATCGCCGAGCAACAGCAACGCATCGAGCCGCCCTTTGCGCCAAGCTTCCACCGGAAAGCGCGACTCCCCTGCTTGCGACGAGGGTACGTCGCAGGCCGCCGCTTCGAGCAGCGAGAGTCCGCTCGCCGCCGCGTCCGTGATCTGGCCCCCGATGGGGGCGAGGAAACGCGAACCTTTGGTCTTCAAATGTTCGACGAGCCCCTGCGTGACGGCTTCGCTCGACGCTCCGAGGACAAACGCCGGTGGAGAGGGCGTTTTGCCGTCGGTCGTGGGCGAGAGCAAGAGCACCGGGATGTGCGTGTGGGCGGCGAATCGAGCCGCGACATCGGCCTGGGGGGGATCGAAGCCGGCGATGATGATGGCAGCGCCGTGCCGCGCGAGGGACAAGAGCGCGAGATCGGTGCGCTTGGTGTCGCGCTCGTCGCGCGTCGTGAGCCGCACGTGATCGGGGGGGCCGCCGGGGGCGCGGAGCGCATCGACGACGCCCGTCAGGACTTGCGCGGCGCGCACACCGAGCTGGCTTTTGCCGGTGGAGACGAGCAGACCGAGCGTCCGCCCGTCCACGGTGGGCGCGCCGCCGCTCGAGGCCAGCTCTTCGAGCCCTTCGGCGGCGTCGCCGAGCGCTTGATCGTCGGTGGAATCGACGAGGCGCCGGGCCAGATCGGTATCTTGATCGGCGAGTGCTACCGTGGCGAGGCGTGCCACGACCGCCCTGCGGATCTCGTTGCCGTAGCCGGTGCGGTTCTCGCCCTGCATGGCTTTGAGCATGGTTTCGAGCGCGTCGGCGGGTACGGCTTCGAGACTGCGTCGAACGGCGCCCCTAACGATCTGCGCCTCGTCCTCTTGTCCGTCGCGAAGCCACAGGTCCATGTAGGCCACCGCTTCGTACCAGCGGTGGGCACCGATGGCGGCCGCGACGATGCTCTCGTCGAGCAAGAGGCGTGCGTACGGATCGATGAGCTTGCCCACCATGGGAAGCAGTCGCTCGTACGCCTGCACGAAGTCCCCGCGCCGGAGGAAGATCTTGCCTTCGACGAGCTCGGCCAAATCGCGCGCCGTGCCGCTCGGTCCGGTACGCGCTTCATCGACGAACGCGCGCGCACGCGCGACGTCCCCCTGTTCGACCGCGATGAGCGCGAGATAGACCGTCGCGAGGGGCGCGCTACCGTCTTTCGGATAGGCGTCGATGAACCAAAGCAGGTTCTTTTGCAGCTGCGCTCGCTGCGCCGGGTTCGACGCGACGAAGCGCTGCTTCAGAGGGCGGAAGATCTCCTGCGCCGATCGGCTCTTCGCGAGCGACGCTTGCGGCGGAGGCTCGCCTTTCGCCCCCGAGTGACACCCCGCGCCGACCACCGCCAGCACGGCCAAACCCGCTGCGACCCACGGAGCACGCGCTCCCACGTTTCGCTGAGTATTCGGACGGAAGCGCGAGGGGGTCATCGGTGGAAACGTGCGCAGAGGAAAGCGATAACTCCTCTAGTTTACGTAGCATTTTATCGATCTGACGGGGAGAATCTGAGAGATTGGTGTCCGATGGAAGTCGACGCCGAGCGAACCCGCGCACGCGCGCGAAGGAGCTTTGTCCTTCGCCGGCTTCATTCGCTGAGCGGCGTTTTCCCCGTCGGCGTGTTCCTCGTCTCGCACCTTTGGACCAATGCCAAGGCGCTGAAGGGGCAGCCCGCGTTCGATCTTGCCGTCGCCGAGATCAACCACCTGCCCCTTTTGGCGCTGATCGAGGTGTTCGGGATTTTCGTACCGATCGCCTTTCACGCGATCTACGGCGTCGCGCTGGCGTTCGAGGGGCGCCCCAACGTGAGCCGCTATCCGTACTCCCGCAACGTCCTCTATACGCTGCAGCGGGCGACGGGCCTCGTCGCGTTCGCCTTCATCGGATGGCACTTGTGGGAATTTCGCATCGCGAAGCTGCTCGGACGCATGACGACGGACGCCTTCTATCCGACCTTGGAGGCGCACCTCTCGTCGACGTACCGTGGATTTCCCGTGCTCGCCGCGGTCTACCTCGTGGGGATCGCGGCTTCGGTCACGCATTTTGCCAACGGCCTCTTCACGTTCTCGTTCTCCTGGGGACTTTGCCTGACGCGCCGGTCCCAGCGGCTCTTCGCGACGGCGTTCGGACTGCTGGGTGTGCTCGTCTTCGTCATGGGCGCACAAACCGCCCTCTACTTCGCCACCGGGGCCCAGGTCCCCGCTGCACCGGATCCGAATACTTCCGCCACCCTCGAGCAGTGCTCCGTGGTAGACCCCACGCCGCGGGCGGTCTCACCCCCCGCCGTATCGAGCGCCACGCCGCGCACCCCTTGAATCCCAACCCGAAACACCCGCGCGGCACGGCCTCGCCCGAAAACGTCGAAAAAAAAGGATAGCCAAGTGGCCAGCAAGAACCTCGTGAGATCATCTTCCGGTGCGGTGCGCCGCGCCATCGTCGTGGGGGGTGGGCTCGGCGGCTTGATGACCGTCATCAAGTTGTGCGAGGCCAATGTGCCCGTCCTCCTGTTCTCCCTCGTGCCCGTGAAGCGCTCGCACTCGGTGTGCGCGCAGGGCGGCATCAACGCCTCGGTGAACACCAAGGGCGAAGGGGACAGCCCCCAGGTGCACCTCGAGGAGACGGCCTACGGCGGCGATTTTCTCGCCAACCAGCCCCCTATTAAGGGGATGTGCGACGCGGCGCCCGGCATCGTCTTCATGCTCGATCGCATGGGCGTTCCCTTCAACCGCACGCCCGAGGGGCTCCTCGATTTTCGTCGCTTCGGCGGCACGCTGTTTCACCGCACGGCGTTCGCCGGCGCCACCACCGGTCAACAGCTCCTCTACGCACTCGACGAACAGGTGCGTCGCTTCGAGACGGTCGACGTCGAAGACGAGCACGGCGTCGCCATCCCCGGCGAAAAGATGGTGCAGAAGTTCGAATCGTGGGACTTCCTCTCCGCCGTGCTCGCCGACGACGGCGCGTGCGTCGGCATCATCGCGCAGGACATGAAGAACATGTCGGTGCGCGCATTCCGCGCCGACACGGTGTGCCTCGCGACCGGCGGACCGGGCATCATCTTCGGACGGTCGACCAACAGCGTCATCTGCACCGGCACTGCGGCTGCGTCCGTCTATCGCCAAGGGGCCATCTACGGCAACGGGGAGTGCATTCAGGTGCACCCCACCGCCATCCCCGGCGCCGACAAGCTCCGTCTCATCTCCGAGAGCGCGCGCGGCGAAGGCGGCCGCGTTTGGGTCCCCAAGGACGCGAAAGACAAGCGCCAACCGCGCGACATCCCCGAGAAAGACCGCGACTACGTGCTCGAGCGGATGTACCCCGGGTACGGCAACCTCGTGCCGCGCGACATCGCCTCACGCGCGATTTTCAAGACCTGCTACCACGAGCACCGCGGCATCTTCAACGACAAGACCGGCAAGAACGAGAACGAGGTGTACCTCGACCTCACGCACAAGGACGAGGCGTTCCTGCGCAAGAAGCTGGCCGGCATCCTCGAGATCTACGAGAAGTTCGCGGGGGTCGATCCTTACACGAACCCGATGAAGGTGTTCCCCGCCGTCCACTATTCGATGGGCGGGCTCTGGTGCGACTTCGAGCGCGCGGCCAACGGATCGCTCGTCATGGGATCGCCGCGCAACCAATCGACGAGCATCCCCGGGCTCTACGCGGCGGGCGAGGTCGATTACCAATACCATGGGGCCAATCGCCTCGGCGCCAACTCGCTGCTCTCTTGCATCTATGCAGGGATGGTCGCGGGCCCCGCCATGGCCTCTTATCGTCAATCGATATCGACCTCCGCGTTCGACCTGCCGGCCTCGATCTTCGAGAAAGCCGAAAAGCGCGAGCGCGACAACTACGAGCGCATCCTCGGTCAAAACTCGAACGAGACCGACGCCGAGAACGCCTACGTGCTGCACCAAGAGCTCGGCGAGACGATGCTGCGCGACTGCACCATCGAGCGCGACAACGCCATCCTCGACAAGGTGCTCGGCAAGATCGGCGAGCTCGACGACCGCGTGAAGCGCGTGCGCGTCACCGACACCCAGAGCCGCATGAACCAAGGGGCCCAATTCGTGCGCCACCTGGAGAACATGCTGGTGCTCGCGCGCGTCATCGCCCAGGGCGCCAAGAACCGCGACGAGTCGCGCGGCGCGCACTACAAACCCGCGTTCCCCAAGCGCGACGACGCCAACTGGGCGCGCACCACCCTCGCGCGCCACAAAACGGTGGGCAGCGTGGAGTACATCCGCGCCTTCGATTACGTTTGCGCCGGCAAATCGGTGCACATCACCGACGAGATCGATCTCAGTCTCGTCAAACCGCGCGAACGCAAATACGAGCAGGCCGGCGCGGCCAGCGCCGTCGCTCAAGGCGCCGCAGCGAGCGTGCCGCCGGCCGGCGCCACGACCGCCAATGCGAAACTCGAGGTGCGATAATGTCCGATCGTTTGGTCAAGCTGCGCGTCCGTAGACAAGATGGTCCCGATCGTCCGGAGTCCAAGCGGTGGGAAGAGTTCGCGGTTCCCTACCAGCCGCACATGAACGTGATCAGCGCGCTCATGGAGGTGCAAAAGGCGCCGAAGACGACCAGCGGTCAAACGGTGGCCCCGGTGGTGTGGGAGTGCGTCTGCCTCGAAGAGGTGTGCGGCTCGTGCACCATGGTCATCAACGGCAAGGTGCGGCAGTCGTGCAGCGCGCTCATCGATCAGATCGCGCCGAACGGCGAGACCATCACCTTGGAGCCGATGTCGAAGTTCCCCGTCGTGCGCGACCTCATGGTCGATCGGCAGCGCATGTTCGAGGACATGAAGCGCGTCAAAGCGTGGATCCACCTCGACGGCACGCACGAGCTCGGCCCGGGCCCCCGCGAGAGCCAAGAAAAGCAGGAAGAGCGCTATTCCCTTTCGCGCTGCATGACGTGCGGATGCTGCCTCGAAGCGTGTCCTCAATACGGACCGGGGCGTGAGTTCGTCGGCCCCTTCGCGCTCAGCCTGGTGCGCTATTTCAACGAGCACCCTTCGGGCGCGATGCACGCCGGCGAGCGTCTCGAAACGGTGATGGGCAACGGCGGCGTCGAAGATTGCGGCAAGGCGCAGAATTGCGTCGAGGTCTGCCCCAAGGAGATCCCGCTCGTCGACTCCATCGCCGAAGTGGGTCGCGCGACGACCAAGCGGCTCTTGTTCGGCTGGCTGCTCAAGTAGCGCGCGTAGCGAGCTCGGTTGTGCCGCCGGCGCGGCGCCTCCGGGCTCGCGCGACGAGCCCGATCAAGAGCAGTGCGAACGCGGAGCGATCGCTCGCGCGGCTCGATGCGCCAATGCGGCATCCGCAGCTCTCGTCGATATCGGTCGTTGTCGTTCCCCCTGCGCCTCCCGTGCCGCCGGTGCCGCCCGTCGCACCGCCGGTCCCCGCTTCCCGTCCCGCATCCGGCGGCGCACCTCCGCCCCCGCCTGCGCCCCCCGCGTCGCATGTGCCGCCGCTCATGGGCGCTCCCGCGTCGCATGCGGCGAGCACTTGGCAGTCCATGCTCCACGTGCACGCCGTTCGCGCGCGGCCGTTACAGCAGAGCGGGGGGCCTTGCACCTCTTTGGAGTTCATCAGTGTGGTAAACGAGGTCGGCGAAAGACTCGGATCCGTGCTGAATCCAAGTCGATGCCCTTGCAGAGGGGGAGCTAGACATGCGTAAACCCCTTGGCTCGTCCAAGAAAGGCACGTGACGGGGACATCGAGAATCCGTTGCGGCATCGAAGGGGCCCCCGGACCGAACGAATAGCGGCCATCCGATGAGCTCTTGTAGAGTCCCATCCACTTGCCGTCTGGATCGACCACGCGCACGGGATCGACGATGTCGCCATAGCCGACAATCGCCGTCGACCCGTCGGGAGACAACGCAAAGCCAAGCATCTTGGCACCCGGCACCTCGGGATCGCTGCCGCCGGCGCGGATGAGCTCCGTCCAGGTCTTGCCTCCGTCGCCGGAATAGAGGAGCGCGTCACCAGCGAGCTGCCGCGAGCTTGCGTCATTCTTCCACGAGTCGGTACGCACGAAGATCTTGTCACCGTCGCGCGGATGAATAGCGGCGATCCAAGGGGACGAACCGGGGTTGGTTCCCGGAATCGTGCCTACATTCCAGGTAGTGCCCTGATCGCTCGACGTGAGAAAGAGCTCGGGAGCCTTGTCATCGGAGGACAGACTCGAACCCGTCACATAGAGATGATTTTTGTCCGTCGGATCGACGTCGATCGTGTAGGCGAGAGCGGCGGGAATTGGCGTTCCGATGGGCTGCCATGTTTGACCGCCGTCCTGCGACAAGCGCAGCGTGATGCTGTTCATGCCGTTTTGGAACACCGTCACCATCGCGTACACGTTCTTGTCGTCGAAGCTCGCAAAGTCGTCGACCGACGCCGACGACTCCGTCGGCTCGAACGTCTTGGCAAAGTCGCAACCGCGGTCGCGCGAAATCGTGATCGCGTTGCGGACACCGAACAAAAGCCAGCCGTTGACCGTCGTACCGGCAACGACGTCGCTCGCGAACATCGGTTGGAACGTGAAGGCCGGATCGCAGACGAACGACCAGTTCTTTCCGCGGTCTTCCGAGAGGAGCAATCCGTACGTCGCCGCGATGGTGAGTCGTTCCGGGTGCCCGGGTTCTTCCAATAGGCGCTGCGCGCGAGGAAACCGCCCATTGGCAAACGCGCCGGACGCTGTGAGCAAGGTGCTTGCGGCGACGGCAACGGAGAGGATCCGACCTTTCATCGGGCGGAGGCTAAACGCCAAAACCGCTCGCCACAAGCGGACAATATGAAGGAAAAGTCATGAACCACCGTTCGGAAACGGCGCTTGATTCCGCCTCGTCGACACAATCACAGCCCCACCGTTTCCCGCGCGCATTGCGCACGATCGCGCCGTTTCTTCTTCTTGACACCCCGTTGCTTCCGGCCAAAGCCTGACACTGGCGTCGCCAAAATCAGGCGAATTGGCCCGCCAAAAGGAGGCTCTCCATGCGTGCTCGTCTCGAGGTCGGGTGTTTGGCCGCGCTGGTCACCCTCGGCATTCTCGGCGCGTCGTGCTCCGACGCAGACAAAGAATTCGACGCGGATGAGGATCCGGGCAGCGTCAGGGGCGTCATACGCTCCGGCACTGCCGACTACTTCGACGAGGGCCGCGCGGAGAAGGTCTTCGCCATCCAGAAGAAGGACGGCAGCTACGTCAAGCTCGAGGGGTTCAACGGCGCCCCGGGCGTTCGACCGGGAAGCGAAGTTCGCATCTACGGTCCGCGGACGAAGGAC
>Ga0111538_10005149_pt1 | contig 17929 bp, 19 predicted proteins | sample SoiMethybrSBSTD1_FD_79669 | JGI IMG/M metagenome (GOLD analysis project Ga0111538, IMG submission 79669) | Bulk soil microbial communities from a Populus tree surrounding site in Tennessee, USA - Soil MetaG P. TD hybrid SBSTD1 (version 2)... | ecosystem: Environmental > Terrestrial > Soil >...
ACTGGCTAAGACCGATTCGGTCATCAACCAGGACGGCATCGTCAAAATGTTCGGCATGAACCTCAACGTCTGGACGCTGCCGCAGGGGCAGATCGGGTTCAAGACGCACCCGCTCATGAACGTACACGCGCAATACACCAACGCCGCCTTTATCCTTGATCCCACGGTCCTGAAGTACCGCTTCCTCCGCGATACCAAGCTGATGGAGGATCAACAGGACAAGGGCACCGACTCGATCATTGACGGCTGGCTCACCGAGTGCGGACTCGAGGTACTCGCCGAAGAGACCTGCGCCTATATAGGCAATATGGTGGTCATTTAGTACTAGTACACCCTCAACCGGGAGCGTAATCAGCGTGATCTCAGCCAAAGTGTTGGTCGGGTTTCCCACCACGGGCCACTGGTCGGATCAGTTCGGGATGGCCATGTGCAACATGCTCACCCAGACGATGCGCCACGAGCCTCAAATCGAGATGGCGGTCTTGAACCACAAGACATCCATGCTGTGGGCCGCGCGCCAGCACTTCGGCGAGATGGCGTTGAAGTACTCCTTCACCCACTTACTGTTCATCGACACTGATCAATCGTTCCCGGCTTCGGTTGTCGCGCGGCTGCTCACTCACCAGCGGGCAGTCGTCGCCTGTAACATCGCTACCAAGGTGGATCCGCCGATGGAGACCGCCTGCCAAGGGATCGACGAAGCGGGCAAGCTCATTCCCTGTGAGCGCACCACCGGACTCGAGAAGGTCTGGCGCGTCGGCACCGGCGTCATGATGATCAAGTCGACGGTGTTCCACGACATCAAGAAGCCGTGGTTTCCGGTGAAGTGGATCGAGTCCGAACAGAGGTGGCAGGGGGAAGACTGGGGCTTCTGCGAGAAGCTCGAGCAGGCCGGCATTCCCATCTGGGTTGACCACGACACGAGCGCCCTGGTCGGTCACTGGGGCAACAAGATGTATTCGCTTCCTCGCTACGAGGAACATAGAGTGGACAATACCACAGTCATTTACGAAGGGCGCGCTGCGGAGGAGGTGAATCATGGGGCTTGAAACAGGCACGGGCATCGGGGATCTGGTCCCCACCAATCCGCTCTCGACCGACGCGGTCTCCTCGGGCGACGACCATCTCCGTCTGATCAAGACGGTGATGCAGTCGATCACCTTCCTCAAGTCCATCCAGACCTTCATGGCGAGCGGAACTTGGACTCGTCCGGCAGGAGTGAGAAAGGTTCTCGTCTACTGCCTCGGTGGGGGTGGCGGAGGAAATGGCGGAACGGCGGGGCAGTGGTCCGGGAGCGGGGGATCGAGCGGGGCCATCGCCATGAAGTGGATCGATGTAACCTCCCTGGCTACGGCGAGCGTGGCGGTGGGCGCCGGTGGAACGGCTGGAGCAGCGGCCGGCGGCTTTGGTGGGAATGGCGGCTATACGGACTTCGGCAGCGGGCAATGTGCAGCCGTGTTCGGTTTGGCCGGAACGCCTGTCCATCTGGGGGGAGGAGTGGTTCCCCGGGCCAATTCCGCCGGAGACATAATTTTCACGGGAACGGCCGGACATCCAGGTATGTCCGCAGGTACTTTCAGCGTCTTCGGGGGTAGCGGCGGCGGCGCGGGCGGTCAGAGCGATTCACCCGCTATGGCCAACAGCGGCGGGGGCGGAGGCGGAGGAAATGCTGGGCCTGGCTCTGGGAATCCGGGGGCGGCCGGTGGTTCGGGCTACTGCATAGTCTTCGAATTTGGGTGGTGATGCATGACCCTCGATGAAATGAAATCTCTGCTCGCCGGGCGCTTGGGCCAGCGCACCGATATCGATAACATGATTTACGCCGAACTCCGGCAGGCGCAGTCGACGCTCGAAAAGACGCCGCCCTATCCTTGGTTCCTGATGGCCCGGTTCACTGGCGAATACGCTCTCTTCCAGAACATCGTGCCCGCCAACTTTATCGAACTCGCCGAGGACATCGTCTACATCACCAAGCGGACCATCGATACCGCCTACTTCGCCGAGCCGGCCAAGGTCTACGGAGGCTATCTCGAGCACATTGCCACGGCAGGGGCGGATAGGTCGGGACGACCCCGCAACTTCCGGCTCTTCCAGAATTTCATCGAGTTCTTCCCTGCTCCCGACCAAAGCTACACGATCAACCTCCACTACTACGGGAAGCAAGATCCGCTCAGCAGTCCAGGCAGCACCAACAAATGGAGTCTCCAGGCCGAGGACTTACTCGTCGCCGAAGCCGGCTGGCACGTCGCCCGCAACATCCGCGACAATGAGGCGGCCACTTTGTTCGGGCAGGACCGCGCCGAGGCCCGGCGCCGTATCGCCCAGGAGACCACGAGTAAGCTCGAGTCTTCACGCCGCGCCGTCATTGGTTCTGGGGAAGACGCCCTGCTCGGGCAACATAGCTGGGAGTCTGGGCACCAGTGATCGTTCCCGTCCAATTCGTCGGTAAGACCGGGCTGATCACCGACCAGCCCCCCTACGACCTGCCGCCTAACTTCTGGTCGGACTGCCGCAACGTGCAGTTCGAACTGGGGGGCGTGCAGAGAGCGCCCTCCTGGCGCACCCTGATCAACTTCCCCGGCTCGCCCATTCCCTATGGACTGTTTTTCGTCCACAGCCTCGTCGGCCGGTACTGGGTCTCGACGGGTCTGCAGCAGGTCATCGCTCTCACGGGCGATACCGTGACCGACATCACCCGCCTCGCCGGTTCCTATACCGGAACCACCCAGGACTTCTGGAATGGTGGGATGTTCAACGATCACCTGATCCTGAACAATGGCGTCGACGTTCCGCAGTATTGGGATCTGCCGAACGCCGCCACCGATCTCGCCGATCTTCCCAATTGGCCGGCCACCCATAGAGCTAAGATCGTCACTCCCTTCAAGGAGTTCCTCGTAGCTCTCGATGTGACGATCAGTGGCGAGCGCGACGACCGCCTGATCATGTGGTCGCATCCCGCCGACCCACTCAATATTCCGCCCTCGTGGGACGTGGCCGACGAGACGCTCGATGCCGGGCAGGTCTCGCTCTCCGAAGGCGAGGACCGCATCATCGATGCCCTCCAGGTCGGCAACCAGCTCATGATCATGACCGGCGTGCAGACGTGGGCAATGACCTTCATCGGCGGCCAGGACGTGATGGCCTTCCGGCGGGTCTTCAGCGAAGTAGGCGCTCTGGCGCAAGGCTGCGCCGTCACCTTCCTCAACAAAGTATTCCAGGTGACCGCCGACGACTTCGTCATTCACGATCTGCAGAGCGTCACCAGCATAGGCTACGACCGCACCAAGCGCTGGTTCTTCTCGCAACTGACGGCCACTTCTTACGACAAAGTGCGTGTCGTCCGGAAGATGAATGCCAAGGAAGTCTGGATCTGCTTTCCCGCCGGCGGCTCGGTGGCCACCAACCTCGCGCTGGTTTGGAATTGGCAGTTTGACACCTGGACGATCCGCGACCTCGAAGACAACAACCACGCCCTCGCCGCCGGTCCCAGCAAGTCCACGCCGAGTACCAACTCCTGGGCCTCGGTGATCGGCAACTGGCCCGCGCAAGATCCCACCACTTGGGAATACAACACCTACGAGCGGGCCTCCGAGGGCTTGGCGCTGGCGTCGACGGCCCTGCGCCTTCGAGTCAATGGGGAAACCGTGGACGTGGGGGATGCAAGCGTCAACTACGTCGAGCGCATCGGCGTGGCGGTGAAGGGAACGTCGCGCGGCGAGATCGTTATCGACCACGGGCGACTAGCGGTCATGCGCGAGATCTGGCCCAAGTTCATCTGCGAAGAAGGCACCGTCTTCACGATTACGGTGGGATTCTCGATGCACCGCCGCGATCCAATCGCCTGGCAGCCTTCGCAGGAATTCACCCAAGGCACCACGATGAAGCTCGGCTTCTTTGGCACCTTCCGGTATCTGTCTTTCCGCGTGCAGTGCTTCGCGTTGGGCAGACCGTGGAAGCTCATCGGGTTTGATCTCGACCTGGAACCGACGGCGAGGCTATGACATGCCACTAGACCGGCCGCTCCCCGACGAACCCCGCGAGGCGCTGAAGATGCTGTGGAGCGTCAACGAGGACCAGCAGTCCCACATCGACCGGCACCGGGATTCGATCAATAAGGTCTGGCATGTGGCGCCGCCCAAGCCGCGGGAAGGCATGCTCGTCTATGCCGACGGCACCGACTGGAATCCGGGGAGCGGCGCGGGCTACTACGTTTATTACGCCGGCGCGTGGCATCCAATGAGCGGCGGGGGCGGCGGCGGCGGCGGATACACCACCGTTCAGGACGAGGGCGTGGCCCTCACCGTCAGAACGACCCTCAACTTCGTGGGTGCGGGCGTCACAGCCACCGATGATGGCACGCGCACGGTGGTAACGATCCCCGGCGGCAGCGGCGGCGGAGCCGTCACTAGTGTCTTCACTCGCACTGGGGCCGTTGTCGCGGTCAGCGGAGACTATACGGCGGCTCAGGTCACCAATGCCGTGTCGGTCCTCGGCAGCTATCCCGATCCCACCTGGATTCCCAGTTACGCCTACTCGAAGCTGACTGGTGTTCCCACTTCGTTTACACCTGCAGCCCACGTTCACGCGGCGGCCGATACAACCTCGGGCGTGTTCGCGGTGGCGAGGCTCGGCACCGGAACGCCGTCGAGTTCGAACTTCCTACGAGGCGACGGCGCGTGGACCGCTCTGCCAGCCTCAGCCGTCACCAGCGTATTCACCAGGACCGGCGCGGTTGTCGCGGCGACCGGGGATTACACCGCTGCTCAGGTCACCAACGCCGTCTCGACGATCGGTAGCTACGCCAACCCCTCCTGGATCACCAGCTTGGCCTACGCGAAGATCACCGGAGCGCCAACCACCGCCTCCATCCAGACACCGTGGCTACAGAATATCGATGCGGCCGGATTCAACCTGAATAATGCGGGCAGCGTGGGCATCGGCTCTAGTCCTGACAATTACTACATCACCCGCGATACGGGCACCGGTTTCCTGTTTCTAACAGGGAATCAGGATACCTATTCCGGTTTCGCCTTTCGCACCAACTACGGGGGCGGCGTCGCGACGAGAGTAACCATAACGTCAGCGGGCAATGTCGGCATCGGCACAGCCTTCCCGCGCACCAAGCTATCGGTGGTGGGGTTGCCGACTTCCAATGCGGGATTGACCACGGGAGATATCTGGGTGGATGTTGCCGGTGGCCAAGTCTTGAAAATCGTATGAGAAAGTAATATGACATATCTAGAAAGTGCCGCTCTCACCGCAGATCCAGAATTTCGGAGCCGCGTGAAGATCGCTGTCCTCAAGTATTCCGACTCCATTCTCATTGAGGCTTCGAGCGTCCCCGCCCACAACACCAGAGTGAAATGGGCGCAGAACGCGATGCAGCAACCGGACATGGTGGCGAACCAGATCCAGCCGCCCACAGTGATGGATCCGGCTGTTCAAGCAGCGGGGTCGGCTGTCTCGGATGCCGCGCTCCAGGGGGCGGTCGAGGGGGTGGTCAACAAGCTCCTTTGACCTGTGAGGCTTTCTTTCTATGGAGATATTTGATCGTATTCTGGCGTCCACATTTTCGGCAGAAGTAATATCCCTTTTTGTCGATGTAGGTGTTGGCGGCATCGTAGGGGTGGCCATGAATGCAGTGGGTCTGTTTGTGGTGATAGATCTTGCCACGGCGCATATTCTCCGCATGTGTAACTGGTTCCAAGTGAGCCGGATTGACGCAGTGCCGCGTTCTGCACAGGTGGTCGATTTCCAAACCCTTAGGAATAGCACCAACGAAATGCTCGTAGATCAGCCGATGCGCCAGATAGCGTTTATACTGCCAGCCACAAAGGCCATAACCATTTGGCATGATCGTTCCGGTCCAGAGCCAACATTGGCCCGGTTGTCTATCTGGGATACGTTTATCCAGCAGTTCCTCAATCGTCTTAAACTTGGGGCGGAGTATAGACTTGGTTCGTGGCATTCGGGAAACTCACCTTTCCTGACTGTCGGAGCGGGTGGGTGTTTCGCGCATCCATCCGCTCACTCATTTAACCATAGGAAACGATGATGCAAAACCTCGATCTCAAGTTTTACCAAAGGGTCTATCTGTGGAGCACCATAGGGAATCACAGCGCCGCCAACCTGAAGGAAGCCGCGGTGTTCCTGCGGTTGATCGAGAAGCTGCGCCTCAGCGACGCCGAGCAGCGGGAGAGCGAGTTTACTGCGGTGGGCGATAAATATCTGTGGAAGCCAATCAGTCCGGAGTACGGTTCGAGGACAATCGAACTCGAGGACGAAGAAGCACGGGCTCTGGTTGCTGTGATCGAGGCGGCTCCTCTCCGGGTGAATGACGCCGTCTGGCTGGAGCCGCTGGTCACGCAGATAAAAGAGACTGCCTCGCTGGAAAAGATATGGCAGAAGCAGCCTTAAGCCGACAGCTTCAGCCTCGCCGCGCGTCTAATGCGCATCTTCTGGCGACTGCACGCCCGGCAGTGGCGATGTCCCTTTTTGGTGATGTGCGTGTTGGCGGCATCATACGGGTGGCCCTGTGGGCAGTGAGTTTTGTCTCCGTTCCAAGGCCCACCCTGCCAATTCCGGTGGCGTCTGATGTACATCCTCTCGCGGCCGCACGCTCGGCAGTAGCGAGATCCGTTTTTGTTGATGCCGGTGTTGGTGGTGTCGTAAGCGTGGCCCTGCGGACAGTGTGTTCTCTCACGAAAGTAGCTCCTGCCCCGGCGAACATTCTCCGCGCACGTGACTGGTTCCAAATGAGCGGGATTCACGCAATGGCGAACTCGGCAGAGATGATCGAGTTGAAGTCCTTCAGGGATAGCGCCAACGATATGTTCGTAAACAAACCGGTGCGCCGCGTAGCCTTTCTTTCGCCAGCTACAGTGGCCATAACCCTTACGGCTGATCGAACCCGTCCAAAGCCAGCACTGGCCAAGCTGTCGATCAGGGACGTATTTGGCGAGAAGATCGTCTTTCGTCTTGATGCGGATAGAATTGGAAGACATTTGGGAAACTCACACTTTCCTGACTGTCGGGCGGGTGAATGTTTGCCGCATTCATCCGCTCACTCATTTAATCATGAGGAAGCCGTATGAGCAACGTTCAAATTCTCGAAGCGCCTCCCGTTGTAGCCGCGAAACAGATGGCTCCACGCCGTCTCCAAGTAACGCGTCTTAACTCTGAAACTGCCGTCGAGCCAGCCGTCTGGATCAGGTTGGTTCCATACATCACTGAGGCTCTGCGCTGGTGTAACGGCGAACTATCGGAGTCGAGCATCAAGGCACTGATTGCAGCTGAAAAAATGCAGGTGTGGATCGCGCTCAGCGGCGAAGGCGCAGAGTTGCTTGGCGTAATAATTTCAGAGATCACGGAATTTCCGTGTCTCCGGACGCTCCGCATCGTTCTTTTGCAGGGGACCGCATTCCGGGATTGGTCGGGCCACGCACGATGCGCACTGGAATCTTATGCCAGAGAACATCAATGCCAGCGGCTGGAGGCCAGCGGGCGCAAAGGGCTTGCCCGCTTGCTCGCTCCGCTCGGATTTTCAGTGGCATACACGACGCTGATCTATGAACTGCCGCGCCCTAGAGGCACCGGTAAAGGAGATTAACCATGGGAAAATCCGCAGGCGGTAATGTCGCAACATCCAGCACATCCTACCCGCAATTCCAGCAACCGGCGGTAAAACAGTTTGTAGACGAGTCGACTCGATTGTATCAGCAGGGTGGGCCGAAGCTCTCGCCAGAGCCTCGCGTGGCCGATTTCAATCAGGACGAGCTCGCCGCGCAGAAGCAGCTCGGTGCCGCAGTCACCCCGGCGCAGTATCTTGCCGAGCTCGGAACGAAGTCGGCGGAGTTCAACCTCGGGGCGGGGCGCGACCCGGCGACGAACCCGTACCTGCAGAATGCGATCTCGGCGGCCGTGGCGCCCATCGGCGATCAGTTGCTGACGCGGGCGCTGCCGGCCATCCGGCACCAGGGGATTGCGTCGGGGGGCTATGGCGGCTCGCGGCAAAGCATCGGGGAGGCGCAGGCGGTGCGCGATGCCGAGCGCGTGGCGGGGGAAGTGTCGTCTGGCCTGGCGAACCAGGGCTATCTGTCTGCTCAGCAGCAGGCGATGCAGACGATGCAGAACATCCCGCAGTTGCAGGCGAACCTGACGGCGCCGGGTCAGATCACGGGGGCGGTGGGCGCGCAGATCCGGGCGCAGGAAGAGGCGCAGCGCGCGGAGAATGCTGATCGGTACGAGTACTACCAGCGGTTGCCGTACGAGAATCTGTTGAATTACGGGAACCTGATCCGGCAGCCGTTCGGGGCCGAGGCGGTGTCAGAGGTGAAGGTGCCGCAGCCGAGTACGGCGAGTGCCATCATCGGCGCCGGGCTGAGTATTCCGGCTCTGCTCCAGATCATCGAGCAGATACGCCGGGGGCAGACTCCGGGCGCGGGGCAGGGCACGATTCCGCCGGGCACCACCGTGGGCACGCCTCCGATCTCAGGCCAGCCGGGCGGCACCAGCGGATTCTTCGGGTAAGGAGACTGACATGGAATACATTGGCAACCGGCCCAATCCGAATCCGACCAATCCGAACCCTTATCAGTACGACGACGGCGGCTATTGGTGGAACTATAACAATCCTTACGGCGCCTACGATCCGTATGGCTACAACTATCCGGTCACCTCGTGGGAACAGCAGACCACGCAATCGGGGGGCACGGCTCCGCCGCAGACCAACGAGGGGCAGACCGTTGAGACGCCCGGAGGAACTGCCCCTGCCGGAACGCCGCAAGACCCGGTTTTCAGGACCGACGTTATCGGCAATGCTCCTACTCCCCTTGAGTACCTGCCGACTAATATCGGCAACCTCAACCCCTATCTCAACGAGTACCTCGCGTCCTTGCCGCAAGGAGGCGGTGGCACCGGCGGCGGCGGCGCGAATTTCAATGTGACCGGCACCGACTTCATGGATCCGAGTTATCCGTTCCCCGGTAAGTATGGGGACGATCTCAAGTTCGACCCCAATCTGCCGCCCTCCACGTTTACAGCGGAAGGCACCTACAAGCCGCCGCCGGATATCGTCGGCTGGCCTAAATTCGAGTTCAATCCCAATCCTCCGCCGAGCGACCCCGTCTTTAGGACGGAAGTAACCGGCTTTCCCGACCCGGAATACCCGTTTCCCGGCAAGTATCCATGGGGAGGTTTCACTCCCAATCTTCCTCCCGGCACCAAGCCGCCGCCCGAAATAAAGGGACCGAAGATCACCACGCCTGACCGGACTAAGCCGACCCAGCCGCCCCCGCCACAGACGCAGCAGCCGGGAGGAAAGCAACAGCAGCAGCCGGGAGTGGGCAAGCTCCTCGCCGCTCTTCCCATGCTCGCCGCGTTCCAGGGCGGCACCACCACCACGCCCGCGCCCTACGCGCACCTCGGTCCACACACACCGGTCAAATCGGTGTTCGGTCCGCAAGGCCCCGGCAAGCGCATTCCATCTATCGGTCAGCTTCTCGCAGGAGTTCGATAAATGCCAGCCGTACCACCCATTAATCCGCAATTGCTGATGGCTCTCGCGCAGAAGTTCGGAGGCATCGCTCCGGCGATCAACCCGTCGATCCGCACGCCGGGGATCAACCCAAACGCCCGCACTCCTCCTGGATACGGAGGCGGCGGTATGGCTCAACGTGGCGAGGTACTCGGCAGACCCACCATGCCTACTCCGGGTGCGGCACGTCCGATGCCACCGTCGCTCGGTGAGACTCTCGGGACTGTTACTCCAAAACCGGCAGCGCAGAGAGGCGCTAAAACGACTTACGATCCGGACGGAGGTTATGTAGAGGAAGACAACGATGGGACGAAGCGCGTCTTCGACAAAAACAACAAGTTGATTGATACGATTATTCCTCCTGGAAGTCCCGGTGCGGGCACATGGCAGCCTCCTGCTGAGGCTAAGAAGCCCGGTATCTGGGATAGGTTGACTGACCCCAGCTTAGCCGGTATTGCACTCGCTGCAGGACAGCAGATGACTCGCGCCAGATACCCCGGCGAGAGCGGCATTGGTAACGCGGTTACCGCAGTAACTGCTGGGTATAACCAACTCGCTCAACAAAGGGCTATGCAGGTTGCCCGAGAGCAGGCTCAACGTGAGTGGGAGGCCAAGCAGGCTAAGGCGAAACAGGAAGCCAAGGAAAGTGATGCCCGCATCACCGGGATACAGAGTGAATCGGAGCGCAGAGCCGCTCAGAACGCAAAGGATAGAGCAGATGCCAGACGGGATGCCGCTCAGGCCGAGATAGACCGGTACAACAAGGAACAAGACCGCATACTCAAAGGGAGAGAAGTTACGACCGGCGAGACGAATGCCGCCTCACTCAAGGCTCAACGGGAACATGAGGCTCAGGTCGCCGACCAAAACATTCTCATCAAAGAAAGCGAACTTATCAACGCTAGGGATAATCTCAAGCGACTTAAAGAACAGGGTGCGGAGACCGCCCGGATCAGGGACGGCGAGCTTAAGGTGCATCAAGGGATGTTAGGCGTGGCGCAGGCTAACTCCGCGAGGATGGCATCCAAGGAGACTAACGAAAAGTTCCTGCCCTTCCTCAAAGAGGCTGGTGACGATATAGCTGCCCGTGAGCGGAACGCAGTGCAAGCCGCCTACAACGCTAACACGACCTATCAGCCACCCAGTCAGGCGGACCACGACAAGGCGGTAAACGAGTTAGCGATGAAACGCTACCGGGAGGCGCAAAGGATGCAAGGGAAGAAGGGATTCGAAGAGCCGCCGAATCCGCTCGGTCCTGACATCATTCCTCCACCTCCAGGGCCTGCTGTGCGGGGGCCTGCCGCTCAACCTTGGCAAGGTGTCGGTCCTCCTGCTCCCGCCGCTGCGCCGCCACGGGGAACGCCGAATATCATGGTCAACCCGAAAACCGGTCAGCGAATCATGCTCGATGAGAGAACCAACCAATGGGTACCCGCGCCATAATTCCGCCGCCGCCGCCGGGGTTTGTCCCTGAGAGCAGCGTGACGGTGAGGGGACTACCGGCTGGTGCGCCACCGCCACCTCCTGGATTCGTTCCCGTGGGGGCTGCTCCCCCTCCGCCTCCTCCCGGCTTCGTGCCGGTAACTCAAGCTCCGTCGCCAACAACGGCGGTATCCCCGGCGGTTGCAACAGGGGGGCTTCCTCAACAGAGTCCCTCTGCGCCGACTAACTTTGGTGCGCCCGCGCCTCGCGTCAGCGGTGTGCCTCAGCTCACGGTTGCGCCGCCTCCTGCCGCGCCTGAACCTGCTCCTCAACCCAACTGGGTGGAGAGGGCGCTCGGTGTCGGCGGCATTCCCACGGCTGCACTGGGAAACATGGGCACCGTCTACGAAAACGCGGTGGGCACCGCTCAAGCCTTAGCCCAGTTGAAGGCGAACATCGACGAGCCCTTCATCCGCTTCGGCGAGCGGATGCGCGGCGCTAAACCTGCTGACCTCAACGTCATTCCAAAGGCTCTCGGCAGAGCCAAGGAATGGAGTCCCCTGCAATACGAGAAGGGGTATACGACCAACGATAAAGAGTGGGGTCAAGTTACACACAAACCCATCACCGAGGCTTTCGAGAAGTTCAAGACGGGGCCATCTCTCAAGGACGTAACGGGCGACATTACGAAGGCACCGCAGTGGCTCGCGCAGGGCGTGGGGAAAATGGGTCCACAGTTCGCCGCGGCGGGGGCGGCCACCGCTCTTACCGGTCCTTTCGGCGGCATCCTGATGAACGCCGTCAACAATATCGGGGAGCGCTATAACACGGCCCTCAAGGAGAAAGTCAATGCTCCGGCTGCGGGCATATTCACCGGCTTACTCATCAGCGCTTTCGACACCCTCGGCCCGTGGCTGCAACTAAGAGGCATCACTAAGGGATTACTCTCGACGGCTGGTGTCGGTGGCGGCACCGAGTTAGTGCAGGAAATTATGGCGATCCTGCACGAGAATTTCTTAGGCATCCCGGTGAAAGATCCGTTCTGGCGGCTGATGGAGAACTTCCTGCTCGGCATGTTCATCGAAGGCGGGACGCATGCGGCTGCCCGTCCATCGAAGGCTGCGCCTCAGGTCAGCACCGGTCCCACTCCACCGCCGCCTCCCGGTGGTCCGCCACCTCCTCCTCCCGGTGCGCCCCCCGCTGCACCGCCGACGACTCCCGCTCCTCCCTCCGGCACGCCGGAGTTTACGCAGTGGGCGGCTGAGAATGGCATCCGCACGGACGAGAAGGGCGGCTTCGACCCCTCGTTTGATCCGATGCAGGCACGGCCTCCTGCCGCTGCACCGGCTCCCGCTGCTCAGCCGAGCGTCGATATCCAGCCTCCCCCGCCAGCGGCTCCTGTTGCTGTTGAGGCTCCCATCCAGGAGCAGGCCGAACTAATCCCCGACGCGAATCAGCCCGACGTGTGGGTGCAGGACGAGAACGGTATACCGCAACGTGCCCACAGCGAGGACGTGCTCGTGGACCGCACTCTCCAGGCCGCCGGCATACCCGTCGAGAAACCCGCCGCTCCCACGGCTTGGGAGGCGCGTCTCGCACTAGCGAAGGAGCGGCAAGCGAAGCGCGGTGGCACAGTCTATTCCAACCCTTTCACCGATGTCGACTGGGTTAGCGACATGGTGGTGCTTATCGCGGACGATATTCGCCACGGAGTGGTCACTGCCAAGCAGGCCATCGAGAGGCTCGTTGCCAAGTACGGCGAGCAGTACCGGCCGCAGGCGCTGGACGTGGTCCGCCAGGCTCAGGTGCTCTCGAAGGAGCCGCCTGCCCAAGGAATGCCCTCTGCTGCGCCGCCAGTTAGCCCAGGAGCGTCCGCTGCCACTCCGGCGTCCGTCACAGCCACCCCGCCCACCGGCTCGCCACAGGGCCAGCAGGCGCCAGTTACGCCGCCGCCGGTAGAGCCGCCGCTAGGCGCGATGCCCGACGCCACCGACCCGGGGCGATCGGACGCGCAGCGCTTCGGCGATTCGGTCAAGAGCTTCGGGAAGTTGCAGCGCCTCCTCACCCAGTTCCGCTGGGCGGCCTGGAAATTCAAGGACTTCGCTCCCATTCAGGCAATGCTCAAGGCCAAGGACCGGCTGGAGATAGAAGTCTTCCGGTGGAAGGACCGGGGCGGGGAGATCGCCAAGGCATGGCGCAATCTCGGATCGGAGCAGGCGCAAGCCGTCAGCGATCTCGCCTTTGCCGCCACCAAGGCGAGCGACACGTTTCAACGCAAGCTGAGTCCCGAGGAACTGGCCCGCACCGGTGATCTCTACGGCGTCAGCGAAAAGGGCTACGAGGTCTACCACCAGATTCAGCAGTTCTTCCATGACTCCTGGGAAGCCCTGCGCCAGGCGACGATCTCCGAACTGCAACGTGAGATCTCCGACCCGGATGCACTCGCCAAAGCTACCGCCGAGATCAACGCGCAGTTCGACGAGAAGATGCGCGGAAACTATTTTCCTCTGGATCGCTTCGGCCAGTGGATGGTCGTAGCCAAGAGGCGCGATGCCAACGGCAAACTGCAAGTCGATCAGGTCGAGCACCTCCCGACCGAGCACGCCGCCAAGGATGCGGCCAGGGCGATGGAGGAGCGCTACCGGCGCGAAAAGATTACCCTCGAACCCGGCGGCATCCGGATCATGGAGAATACCACCGCCGAGGCGCGGGATGCCGGATACCTGCCGCCTGCCGTTACCAGGAAACAGGCCGCCAAACTTGCGGCGGATCTCAAGCTCACCCCCGAGCAGACCGCCACGTTTAACGCGGCGTTCGACCAGATCCTCGCGGCCTCGATGAACCAGCGCTCCTTCTTCTCCCGCCTGCAACGCCGCAAGGGAACCAAGGGCTTCAGCCGGGACGCGCAGCGGGCCTTCTCCGCCTACGTCTCCTCGATCGCCAACCACATCGGGCGGACCGGGGAGCGCGGCAACCTCGAGCAGTCCATCCTCGACGCCGAGAAGTGGCGCAACGAGATGGTGAGCGGCAGCAACGTCATCGTCGACACCTCGCACGTCAACCGCCTGACCGACCTGATGAAGGACACCAAGACCGCCCTTCTCAATCCGAAGGTGCAGAACAACTCGATTGTCGGGGCGGCCGCTACCTGGTTCCTCGGGTTCGGTCCCGTGCAGATCTACCAGAACTTCGTCCAGGTGATCAACGTCGCTCAGGTGTTGTCGGCCGAGGTCGGCATGCCCAGAGCCGCCTGGGAAATCACGCGGGCGATGAAGGATGTATCGCAGGTCTATACCAAGCGGGCCTATGACCGGACCAGCCACAAGGTGCGGATGAAGCTGCGCGGCGGCGGCGAGTACGAAGCCTACCAGGAGAATTACACCGGTCCCCTCTCCGAAGAGGACTGGGCCGTGCTGCAACGGGGCCGGGGCGAAGGGCTGACCGGCGACAGCAACGCCCACCAGATCGCCGGCCTCGCCAACATCTCGACCTTCGAGCAGGGACTCACCGGCATGTTCGGCCTCCATCCCCTCGGCTTCGGCAAGGAGGGAGGAACCGACGTGCAGGGCGTGGGCCGGGGGATAGACAAGCTCTTCAAGACGTTCGGCGAATGGAGTCTGGCGGGCCACCAGTGGAGCGAGGAGTGGACCCGGCGCGTCGGTCTCCTGGCCTCCTCCCGGGCCTTCGCCAAGCAAGGCCATCCCGATCCCTACATGGCAGCGAGGGACGTGGTGCTCAAGGCGCAGGGGAGCCATGAGCCTTCGAACCGTTCGATGCTCCAGCGCGGACTGGCGATACCGCTCATCTTCAAAAGTTTCCTGATGAACAACATCTGGTTGCAGACCCAGAGCCAGGCCAAGATGAAGTTATTCATCACGCAGTTATTTCTCGGCGGCCTGCGGGGTTTCTTGGGAGCCGCGCCCCTCATGGCTCTGATCAATGCGCTCGGCACCTGGCTCCGCAAGAAGATGGGCACGAAGGATCCCTACCTCGACATCCAGCAGACGGTCCGCGAACTGATCGCCCGGTCTACGAGCGAGGAGGTAGCCGACTATGCCATCAACGGCGCGAACAGCAAGATCGGCCCATACGATCTGAAAGACGCCTTCAGCCAGGCCGATCCCATTCCGGGCGTAGACGAGGCCATCAAGATGGCGAGCGGAAGGATGAACGCCAAGACAGGGTTCTGGAATATAGGCGAGGAAGTGGGCGGTCCATGGGGCGGGCAGCTCATGACTGCCACCAAGGCTGCCGTCGAAGGCGGCCCGGCGTCCGAGCAATTCCTCAAGACCGTCATGCCGGCCTGGATGGCAAGAGCGGAGCGGATGAGGGAAACCTTCCGCGACGAGCAGATCAGCAGCGCCAGCGGCGAGAAGGTCGTCGGCATCGACACATCCAATCCCTCGCATGTCGCCGAAGCGGTGGGCGTGGCGCTCGGTGCCCGCTCCGGCCGTGCGGCTAAGGCGCAGGAGCAGCAGTATGCCAACGCCGAACTCTCGATCTACTACAACGGACTGCTCGACGGGATGCAGCGCAAATACAATGCTGCCTACAGCCGGACGGGCAACCCGGAGGAACGGGCGCTCGTCCACGAGGAGATCGCCAAGATCAACAAGATTCTGCCGCAGAGTTTCGAGCGCACTCTAGGGACGTATCACCGAAGCTTCATGATGCGCGACAGGAAGCAGAATCTCGAGGAGAGCGGCACGCCCGCCGGTCCGCACCGGCAGCGCCAGTTCATGCGGGATCGCCTGAAGGGTCTCTACCCTGACACGTATCCGATGCAGCGCTAACTCGGCAGCGAATCTTTTGGCTGTGTGCCAAGCCAGCGGAGTGCGCGACCGGATGGGGTAATGATCTCGGCCACCATGCCGGCGTCCGTCAGCGCCACCACGATCTTTTCGAAGTCGCGCCAATCCAATCTGTTTTTGAATCGGGCGAACAAGTCTATTTTGGCGACGGTCCCGTATTTCCGCAGCACTTCCTCCAAACGAATTTGCGGACGCATCTCATCGCGCATTCCAGAAAGGGCTTCCGGCATCGCTCTTTCCGTAGACTCCAGGACCATGATTGCTTCATCGAGATGAGAAGCTTCCACTACCAGCGAATCGCCCGTTGCTGCGGAGAGGGCGAGGGCCAGTTTGTGCATGTGCGCCTGCCGGCGCTGAAGGTACCCGGAAAAGTTCTCAGGTGCCAGACCGACTGGAGGATGGTGGCTGCAAGCTTCATACCATGCCGTGCCTCGGGCGTAGGCTTCCTCTGACAGCGTGACCTCGCCTTGCAACTTCGCTATCTCGCGCAGGTCTTCCGTCAGTAGCCGCGCCATCTTCGCCATATCGCCTAGTCCCTGTTGCTGAGCAGCGCGCTTGGGATACGCAATCAGGTTCTGCTTAGCGGCGGCGTATACCAAGATGCACCTCGACGTGAAGCCCGTTCCGATTAGAGACGGAGGGAAATTATCCGAGATCCAGGATGGCGTGGCGCCGGCCAGCAAATTAAGTTGCGGGCGCATCACCTCCAGCAATCCTTCTCCCCTCGTCGACTTCGAGAAGTTCTGCCCGCCGTCCCCGCCCCAAATCTTCGTGAGACTCGACATCAACTTGTTGTCGCGTGGGTTCAAGAACGTACCCAGCTCATCGACGGCATACGTTATCGAAGAGTGGCGGCGCTGCGTGCCTTTGCCGCGGGTGACGGTGGTAGCCAGCAGTTCATCGATCATTGCCTGCCACGTCAGGGTGTCGGACCCGAAGTGAATTCCCTTCACCTGGCGAAGCAGGTTCATCCCGGAGTGAATGGCGCTCGACTTGCCGCAGCCGCTGGGTCCGACGAGGATGATGTAACTTGTCGGGGTCCACTCGAACAACCCCATTCCCAGATATACCTTCCCTTGCAGGGCCGCCGCGATGGTACTCACACCTACCCAGTAATTGAAAATGGCCGGCGGTTCTGTCGCTGCGGTGTAGGCCATGTACGCCTTGAGCCAGTTCTCAAAGTGCCGTGCCACTCTTAGCCTTCCCTTTCACGACGGGCGCGAGCACGGTTGCCGGTTCGAAGTGGGAGCAGGTGTCGATAGCGAACTGAGCGGGGTATTCCCAGGAGCCGGTCCAGACCCGCGGGTTGAGGGTGCAGAGGCCGACGTCTACGTTGCGAGCTGACCAGTTGCTGCAGTTCTTGCAGATCTTGTCCACGCTATTCGTCCTCCTTGCAAGCGGGGCACGAGGCAACGCCGCGCCACGATGGCATGCCGCAGGTGAGGCAGACGAAGCTCACGATGCCCTGCCGACCCCAGTGTTTGAGGAAAGCTACCTGTTCTGGAAGAGAAGCCTCCTTCCACTGGGCGTGGGTGAGGCTGTCGAGCGTGGTGCCCGCCGGGATAGTGCCGGTGCGTGCCTTCCATGGTTCGCTCACTTCGCCTCCTCGCGTGGTTGCCATCTTCCGCACCAGTCCTCGTCGTAGGTGAGAGGCCAGCCCCAGTCGTCGTGGTCAGTGTCGTTGCGCACGGGCGGGTGGATGCGGCACAGTCCGCTGTTGCGCTTGTCGTACCAGTGGGTGGTGGCGTCCCAGAAGTCGCAGGTCTGGCAGGCGCGCTCCATGCTACGCCTCCTCCCGCGGGATCTCGACGACCGCCTGCTTGTCACCGGCCACCACGTCGAAGCGGTCGCCGCGGAACACGAGCGTGACGGGCTTACGGGAGCCGTTGACGATGAGCTTGCGCCGCCCTTCGATGTCGAGTTGGTGGAAGGGGGGCACCTTCACCCGGTCGCCGGAGTTGAATTCTTTTGTCATTCGGCCATCCCTCGCGCTGCGATTCTCGACATGATGGCCTGCTCAGAGTCACCCGCTTTGCGCCAGAGCGTAACGTCGTCGGAGGTGACGGGCAGGTAGGGAAAGCCATGATCGTCGGGGCCGCCGAGGTGCAGGGCGGCCGGATACCCGCAGGTCAAGCACTTCGACACGTACTTCACCGGGCCG
>Ga0111538_10005150_pt1 | contig 17927 bp, 14 predicted proteins | sample SoiMethybrSBSTD1_FD_79669 | JGI IMG/M metagenome (GOLD analysis project Ga0111538, IMG submission 79669) | Bulk soil microbial communities from a Populus tree surrounding site in Tennessee, USA - Soil MetaG P. TD hybrid SBSTD1 (version 2)... | ecosystem: Environmental > Terrestrial > Soil >...
TCCGCGATGACCGCGTCGCCCTTCTTCTTGAACTGCCGCGTCAGCACTTGCTCCAGCGGTTCGAACTCAATCCCAATCATCTGCAATGTCGCGGCGATTGCTACCGTATTCCCGCCGAGCTTATTGGTCCCGCAAAGCTGTTTCATCGGCATCGGGCAAAGCTGCACGCCCTCGGCGTGTTCGCCCGGCTTCAATTTCTCGCCATCGTAAATCACGCAAGCGCCCGAACGTAGCAGCCGCAAATGGCGATCCATCGCGTCCTGGTTCAGCGGGATCAGCACGTCGAGCTTGTCGCCCATGTTCGTCACAGGCGCATCGCTCGTGCGAATGGTTAAAAATGTGTGACCGCCGCGGATGATCGACTGATAAGCGTTGTAGGCGTTGAGGTGCAGACCACGTCGCGCGAAAATGCGCGCGAGAATGTCTCCGGGGGTGGCGATGCCTTGGCCGGCTTCACCGCCGATACCTATGGCGAAATCAACTGTAGCCATTGCGTTGCTCCTGTCTCCAGGGGCCTCACCGGCCCAGCAAACGACGGGCTGGTGAAAGCCGCCAGTTCAACTGATAATTATTGTCACCGTAGCCAAAACAAATTCTCGCTTCAAGCATTTAGCAAATAATTTTTTTCGCGCTCATCCCCTTTTCCAGTTGGCGCGCCTCTCGTGTGCGCGCTAACTTTTTACACATAGCGGACTATCAGTGTTAAGCATGGAACAGGTGTTGCATCAAATTCGCTTCAGTGCGTCGGTCTCCACCGAATCGCCGAGCGCCGTCGCCGAGTTGCTCGACCAACTCGGCTCCATGGAGGACCTCGTCAGCATCACCGCCGCCGGGGCGCTGCTCCAAAACGCTCCCATCACCAGTGTTCAAGGCCTTGCGGTCTTCATTGAAACGTATCTGGAGCAAGTCCTGGTTCCTGTTGAGTTGCCAGCGATTTATCAGGCCTCCTTCCATGCCAGCCAGAACCACTGCCGTGAACTGATTGCCCTGGATCGCGCTGTCGCGCAGCAATTGACACTGCCGCAGTTCGCTTCTGCAAGTCGCCAGATCGGCCAAATTCACTTGCGTCGTCTGCGCCCCATCCGCGGCGACCGCACGTTGCAGCGCTACCTCCTTGCCGTTGACCAGGGCGAAGCCACCGGCTGGCACACGGTCGTTTACGGGATCACCCTCGCGCTTTACTCACTGCCAGCCCGCCAGGGCCTCATGCATTACGCCTATCGGACCATGGCCGGCTTCGTGCGCGCCGCAGCCCGCTCCCTGCAACTCACCGAATCCGATTGCCGCGACATCGTGGAAAACCTCTGCGCCGACCTCCCACACGCCATCGAGTCCACCGTCGCTCGCCCCAAGTCCTGATCGCGCGACACCTCAACGACGTTCGTTGTAGCCAACGCTGGCATACTTCCCGCGCGCCAGCCTTTCAGCAGCCGTGGCGATATCCCTTGATACTTGCCAGTCGCGCCAGCGCAGCTTCCATTGTTTCGCCGCCCAGGCGCAAAGCGCGCTTTCCCACGGCTCGCGCTTCACTCCCTGGGGCGGTTGCACTGATCCCTGGATCAGCAGGCCATCGCGTGTCCGGCGCTGAGCCGCCCCGGCGATTTTGCGATCGTTTGCCAGCACGTCGAACTGCTCCGCGCCGGCAAAACACTGCCCCTGGACTTCGCGTCGAGCTTCTGAAGCCAGTTCGGCGGCAACACCAGTTTCCGCGAACGCACCTTGCACCCACTCGTGAACGCGCCGATAACTCTCGACGGCCTTCAGTCGATGCCAGAAATGGTTCGGCGGCAGAACCACGCTGTAGGTCCAGTCATTGCCGTGCGGCACGATGCCGCCGCCCGTGGGCCGGCGAACCAACGGGCGCAAACCCGTAGCTGCCGCCACTTCAGCGTGGCGCTGGAAATAGCCAAAACTGGCCGCGGGCTCCGACCACGCATAGAACCGCAAGACCGGATAACCGAGCTCGGCGACATGCAGCAACAACGCTTCGTCGATCGCCATATTGAGCGCCGACGAACCAGCGCCCGAACGCAGCAACAGCCACTCTTCCATACACGAAATCAGCGCGATGCACGTTTGCGTTGCGCCACAAGCTTCGGTCCCGTGGGGCAGAACTGAAACACCTCGCAGTTCTCGCAGTCCGGGTTGCGCGCGTAGCACCGTCGCCGGCCGTGCCAAATCAACAGGTGGCTGAATAGCGTCCATTGGTCGCGCGGGACCATTTTGACCAATTCAGCTTCAATTTTCACTGGATCGTCTGAGTTCGTGATACCAAATCGTTGCGAGAGCCGCGCGACGTGCGTATCGACCACGATCCCTTCGTTGATGTCGAACGCGTTGCCCAGGACCACGTTCGCCGTTTTGCGTCCTACGCCCGCAAGCTGCGTCAACTCTTCCATCGACTTGGGCACCTGCCCAGCGTGTTGTTCCACCAAAGCTTTGCAGCACGCCTGAATGCTTTTCGCTTTGTTGCGGAAGAAACCCAGCCGGCTGATCGCCTTCTCAAGCTCACCACGTTCCGCGGCCGCATAGGCTTGCGCCGTGGGATAGCGCTTGAACAAGTCGGGCGTGACGAGGTTTACCTGTTTGTCCGTGCACTGCGCCGACAGGATCGTGGCAATGAGCAACTCCAGCGGCGTGCGATAATTCAATTCGCAGTGCGCCTCCGGATAAGCCTTCTGCAGCCCTGCGATGACTTTTTGCAGGCGCGCCGTCCTGGCCGGCAACGATTCGCGCGCCATCGGCTAGACCAGCTCCGGCTCGGCAATTTCCATCGGCGGCACGGTAAACTTCGGCGTGCCGTCCTTCGACTCCGGATACTCGAAGAGTTTGCCTTCGAAATTGCGAATGACAACCCGCCCGCCCGCCCGGCTCAACACATACTCGGGATTCACTGGCACCTTGCCGCCGCCCCCCGGCGCGTCGATGACGAACTGCGGCACCGCGTAACCGGACGTATGTCCGCGCAGGCTCTCCATGATCTCCAGGCCCTTCGCAACACTCGTGCGCAAATGCGCCGAGCCCGAGATCAAATCACACTGGTAAACGTAGTAAGGCTTTACGCGGCACATCAGCAATTTGTGCATCAGCGCGCGCATCACGGTCGCATCATCGTTCACATGCTTGAGCAACACGCTTTGGTTGCCCAGCGGGATGCCCGCCTCGGCCAGTCGCCCCAGCGCATCGCGCACCTCCGTGGTCAGCTCACGCGGGTGGTTGGAATGCACGCTAACGAACAGCGGATGATACTTGCGCAACATCGCGCACAACTGCGGTGTGATGCGCTGCGGTAGAAAAATCGGAATGCGCGAGCCGATCCGCAGGAACTCGACATGCTTGATCGACCGCAACTCGCGCAGCAAATGCTCCAGTTTGTCGTCGCTGAAGAGCAGCGGATCGCCCCCGCTCAACAGCACGTCGCGAATCTCCGGGTGCTGGCGCACGTACTCAATCTGTCGCGTAAACTCGGGGTGAAAATCATAGCCTGTCGCGTTGCTCACCAGCCGCGAGCGTGTGCAATAACGGCAATAGCTCGCGCATCGGTCCGTCACTAGAAACAACACGCGATCCGGGTAACGATGGACCAGCCCCGGCACGGGAGAGTGACTGTCCTCGCCGCACGGATCGCTCATTTCCCACGGCGCCGTGCGCGTCTCTTCAATGCGCGGCACCACCTGCCGCCGGATCGGGCAGTGCTCGTCAGCCGCATCGATCAGGTTGAAAAAATAGGGCGTGATCGCCAGCGCCAGCTTCGTGTTGGCCAGCTTCGTCCCGGCGTATTCCTCCGGTGTCAGCGTCGGCATCAGCTTCTGTAACTGTGAAAGTGACAATACGCGATTCTTCAACTGCCACTGCCAGTTGTTCCAATCCGATTCCGGCACGTCGCTCCAGAAGCCGCGGCCGGCGGAGTGAAACTCCTTGAGCCTGCCAAGAAGCGCGGAATCGACCTCCCCGTTCGACCCTAAACTGTTACTGCCCATTGCGAGCGAACTATAGGACGGGGGGGCGGCGTGTCAAGGAGCCCACCCCAAATAGCCCGAAAACATTGGCCACGAGGAGTAAAATACCTCTGTTCCGGCCGCCTTGCTGCCATGCCAAACCGTTCGCGGTTCCCGCCCAACTTCATCCCCTTCCGTAGTTGCGATTTTGGGTCACACAACTTTCAATCGCCGGATGTCGCCGGCCCTGATCCTCGCGTGCATCTGCGGGTACTTCACGTTCCTGCTCCTCATCGCCTGGCACACCAGCCGCAACGCCGGAAACGACGCCTACTTCCTTGGCAATCGGGCATCGCCCTGGTACGCCGTCGCCTTCGGCCTCATCGGCGATTCCCTTTCCGGTGTCACCTTCATCTCCGTTCCAGGTCAGGTCGGCGTGGCGAACTTCTCCTATCTTCAAATCGTGTTTGGCTATGTGATCGGTTATGCGGTCATAGGAGCCGTTCTCTTGCCACTCTACTACCGGCTCCGCTTAACCTCTATTTATAGCTACCTGCTGGGCCGCTTCGGGCCGAACACGCAAAAAACCGGCGCCCTTTTCTTTCTGATTTCGCGAACCATTGGCGCTGCTGCACGCCTGTATCTTGCAGCCAGTGTCATCCAGGTGTTCGTCTTCCAGCGTTGGGGAATACCCTTTGTCGCAACCGTGAGCACGATTATTGGACTCATTTTCCTCTACACCTATAAAGGTGGAATCAAAACACTGGTCTGGACAGACACTTTTCAATCGACCTTCCTGCTATTGGGCGTGCTCCTTTCCATTTTCGCCATTTGCCGCCAGTTGAATTGGGGTATCGACGACCTTATTTCGGCGGTCCCGGCAAGTCCGCATTCGAAAATCTTCGTTTGGGATTGGAAGGCCAAAGCATTCTTCTGGAAAAGCTTTGTTGGCGGGGCCGCGGTCGCAATCGCGATGACCGGTCTGGACCAAAACATGATGCAAAAAAACCTCAGCTGCCGGTCCCTGGGGGAAGCGCAAAAAAACATTTACTCTTTCAGTGTAGTTGTCGTGCTCGTGAATGTGCTGTTCGTCTCGTTGGGGGCGCTGCTTTATTCGTTTGCGGCTGCCAAAGGCTTACCGATTCCCTCTGACAGAGATCAGTTCTTTCCGACTCTGGCCCTTCGACATCTCGGAACATTTGCAGCCATCGCCTTCGTGATCGGTCTGACCGCTGCAACGTTTTCGAGCGCAGATTCTGTCCTCACGACTCTGACCACCTCATTCTGCATTGACGTCCTGGGGGCTGACCGCCCCGGCAGATACGATGAACATCAAAAGACGCGACTTCGGCACGTGGCGCATGTCGGCTTCGCGATTCTGCTCTTGGGAGTCATCATGATATTTTGGTCTTTTGGAAAGAAATCCGTGATCGACATGGTTCTCGACATCGCCAACTTCACTTACGGTCCTTTGCTCGGACTGTTTGGTTATGGCCTTATCGCCCGTGGTCAGGTGAAAGATCGATGGGTTCCCGTGGCTTGCCTGTGTGCCCCCGTTATCTGCTACTTGCTTCGTGCGTACGGACCCACGTGGCTCGGCGGCTATCAGTTTGGCCAGGAACTCCTCATCCTTAACGGCTTGTTCGTCGCCTGCGGACTTTTTCTTTTGCGCAAACCGCCTCAAACTGTCTGATAGATGCGCCGCCGCACCTTTCGCCAACTCAAAGCTGCCGTGGCCGCTCCAGCGGCGCTCCATCATTACGTTTACGTGGTCCTGCTCGACACCGCCGTCTTGAAACTGCGGAAGATTCGCGACAGCAATCCGTCTCGCCAGAAAAGCAAGCCCTGCGTTTACGTCGGGATGACCGGCCTAAAACCCGAGGAACGCTTTGCAAATCACAAAGCCGGCCTCAAAGCCGCGCGCGTCGTGCAACGCTACGGCGTCCGCCTGCTCCCGGAATTGTACGACGTCTTTAACCCCATGCCCTTCGACGCAGCCGCGCAAATGGAAAAGGAACTCGCCGAAGACTTGCGCGCGCAGGGTTTCACGGTCGCCGGTGGGTATTGACCCGAGCACCGCTGCGTTGATTTCGTCCCCTCGTGTGCCACGGTTTATCCGTGGGTACGACCAGACCAACGTCGAGGAAAACGGCCCGTCCCAGGGCGGGCAAACGCAAGCCCAGAGCAGATACCGAGGCCATTTTGCGCAACTCCACCGGAAACTCGAACATCCCGGCGAAGTGGCAGGCGCCCTATCGCAGGCTCATGAAGATGCGTGATGAGATCACGGGAGAGCGCAGGCGATTGGTCGATCAGGCGCGCGAACTCAAGCATCGCGTCCACGGCGATAACATCGCCGATGCCGGTACCGATACTTACAACCAGGATTTCGCCCTTGGTATCGCCTCGTCTGAACAACAGGCTCTCTTCGAAATCGAAGGGGCCCTCAACCGCATCAAGACAGGCCGTTACGGAATCTGCGAAGCCACCGGAAAACGGATCGACGCAGCTCGTCTCGCGGCCATTCCATGGACGCGCTTCTCCGCCGAAGCCGAGCGCGACCTGGAAGCGAACGACGCCGTCAACCGCGCACGCCTGGGTGATTGGCGCGATTTACCTCACAGCAGCGACCCGTCCTCGAAAGACAACGACGCTGAAGAGTCGGAAGAGTAAGGCACTCTCGATCGTCGCGAAGCGTCTTGGAGTGCGCCGGTGCTCTGGCGCTTTCTCCTCTCAATCCTGCTGATCACCCCACGCTCCTTCGACATCCGACATTCTTTATTCCCACTCAATCGTCGCCGGCGGCTTGCTCGAAATATCAAAACACACCCGGTTCACTCCCTTCACTTCATTAATAATCCGCGTCGAGAGCTTCTCCAAAATATCATACGGCAACTTTACCCAATCCGCGGTCATCCCGTCCTGCGATTCGACCGCTCGAATCGCCACCGTGTAATCGTAAGTCCGCTCGTCACCCATCACGCCGACGCTCCGCACCGGCAATAACACCGCGAAGCTCTGCCAGATTTTGTGATACCACCCCGTGGCCTTCATCTCTTCCACGACGATGCTGTCCGCCTCCCGCAAAATCGCGCAACGCCGCGGCGTCACTTCACCCAGAATGCGCACCGCGAGCCCCGGCCCCGGAAACGGCTGGCGATAAACAACTTCCTTGGGCACGCCGAGTTCCAGCCCGAGCTGGCGCACCTCATCCTTAAACAAACACTTCAGGGGTTCCACGAGCTGGAACTTCATGCGCTTGGGCAGCCCTCCGACATTGTGATGGCTCTTGATCATCGCGGCTGGATTCCCAGCAATCGGTACCGATTCAATCACGTCCGGGTAAAGTGTCCCCTGCGCCAGAAACTTCGCCTGCCCAACCTTCTTCGTCGCCGCCTGGAATACTTCGATGAACGTGCGCCCAATGATCTTTCGTTTACGCTCCGGATCAGTCACGCCTTTGAGTCGCCGCAGAAAAATCTTCGAGGCATCCTCGTAGTGGAGCTTGATCTTGAAATTCCGCCCGAAAACCTCCTGCACGAGTTCCGCTTCACGTCCGCGGAGCACACCGTTGTTTACGAAAATGCAGGTGAGTTGGTCGCCGATCGCCTTGTGAATCAGCGCCGCCGCCACGCTGGAATCCACACCCCCGCTCAGCCCAAGGATCACACGCTCTTTGCCGACCTGCGCGCGGATTTCCTCGATCGCCTGGTCCACGTAATTGCGCATCGTCCAATCACTGCCGCACCCGCAAATGTGATGCACAAAATTTCGGATGATCTCCGCCCCGCGCGGCGTGTGCACAACCTCCGGATGAAACTGGAGTCCAAAAATCCGCTTCGACCGATTTTCAATCGCTGCGTAATCCGAGTTCTCCGTCACCGCCACCGACTTAAAGCCCTCCGGCATCTTCGTGAGCTTATCGCCGTGCGAGTTCCACACCTGCAACTTCGCCGGCAACGTGACAAACAGCGGGCACGAGCGGTCTTTGACCTCCAAACTCCCCTTGCCATATTCCCGCTTCTGCCCCGGCTCAACCTTGCCACCCAGGTACGTCGCCAGAAGTTGGATGCCATAACAGATCCCCAGGATCGGCACGTCGAGTTTGAAGATCTCCTTGTGCGGCTTGGGCGCGTCCTCCGCGTACACGCTCGAAGGCCCACCAGAAAGGACGATCCCCTTTGGCTTGAGCCGCGCGATCTCCTTTGCGGGCGTGTCGTACTTCAGGATGGTGCAATACACATTGCACTCACGGACGCGCCGCGCGATCACCTGCGTGTATTGCGAGCCGAAATCCAAAATGATAATTTGCTCCGTCATGAAAAAGAAAAGGGTATGTACCGCGTTTCCGCGCTTTTGCGAGCGAAAACTTTATGACTACGCAACGAAGTCGAGGGCGACTGACCGCCTGGGCGGTTTCACCTTGTCTTGGCTAAATCGCGTTAATGGAAATCACACCGTCTACTGCTCGTGACTATTTTGCATTTTTCACTTTAAATTTTTCATTTTGCATTTCCATTCCCTACGCAGCCTCCACCTCCAACGTCGTCTCCTGCCCCCGTCCTGAAACGAACTCCTTCAACCACCGCCACGCCGCTTTCATCCCGCGATACAACCCAACATCCCGCAACGGCACGCCGTAACACTTCGCCAGCGCCGCTTCATTCCCCGAATACCGCGGCGGAAAATCCAGCAGCACCGTTTCCTTGCCCTCCGCCTCGTGCAGCATCACCGGAAAAATAAAACCATTGCCGATCGCTAGCCCATCACCGGGTAACTTCACGACCCGCTTCGGAAAGATCGCCCACGGCCGATATTGAAATTCAAACGCACCGCTCGCGGTCTTCACGAGCTTCCCGCAACTGCGGATCGGCGTCTGTTCGATCTTCCGCGCCGTGAATGCCCGATGCTCCGTCCCTTCCGGCGCGCATCGCGTCCGGCGCAATGTCGCAAAATCCCACGAGAAAATGCTTCCGAAAACCATCAACCGAAACGACCACCCCGCGATGAACCACGCCACGATGATCACCACAATCGAAAAAATCGCCCCGAGCCACGGATTGATGAACGACACCAGCGTGAGCAGCGACAGCAACGCAGTCCGCGCCGCCTTCAGTGCGGCATCGATTGCGCCCATGGACTCAGGATGATCAGGATGTTGATCGCGTGTGACGCCAGGAACACCACCACGAACACCGCGATCGCGAACGGCATGACCATTAAGTTGTAAACGCTCGACATATCGATCGCCGCAAAACCCATGCTCGCGAGCGACGAACTCTGCAACGGCTCAAATACCGCCGCGAACAACGGCACAAACGCCCCGACCGCGACCAGCGCGCTCAACTTGTTCTCGATCAACTCCGCCACGTCGAACGGCTTCTTCCATCCCGGCGGCAGCGCCGCTCCAAACACGTCCTTTGCAAACACCAGCGCTACGATTACCAGACCCGTCACCCAAAACCACGGCTGCGCGTACCACGAAAGCGAGGTCCGCTTGTTCGCGTCCGCTCGGAAATAATGCCACGCCCCTACCGCGCTCACTCCCAGCAACGGCGAAATCGCCACCCCGGTAATCGTCGTCAGTGCCTGCGCCATCTCGACGCCCGGCGTCCTGCTGCTCTTGCGGCTTGGCTCCGAACCGCCTGTCCCCGCGGCCATAGCGCTGCACACCAGGCAACACAGCGTAACCAGCCAAACGTGCCGTTTCATACCCTTATGATAAACTCTGCCACTCCTTCGGCAACGCAAACGGTTGACGAGTTGCTTATTCCACTCCTGCCGAGTACACTCTTAACGTGAGCGTGACACTAGATATCCCGGATGCTGTATCCCAAGCCATGGGATTGCCGCCTGGAGAAATCGAGCAGCGGCTGCGGCTGGAGTTGGCCATCTCTTTGTATTCTCAGAATATCCTCGGTCTCGGCAAAGCGGCAGAACTCGCCCGGCTCGACCGTGCGAAGCTCAATGAGATTTTAGCCTCACGCGGCATCCCCATGCATTACTCAAAAGAAGACCTCGCTGAAGACTCGGCTTATGCCGGATTGCCTGCGCCGGCAGGGCCTCTGACTCCCGGACAGGCCGCGGAACTGCGGGGCAAGTTGGCCGCTTGGGAGGAGGATTGGAACGCACCCGGCATGGAAGCGTATGATCGACCTTAAGCGGGGCGATGTCGTCCTGGTGTGGTTTCCAAACAGCGACCTCAAAACCTTCAAACGCCGTCCCGCGCTGGTCGTACAGGCTGAGAAGCTGGACACCGGCCTTCCTCAAGTCGTGGCGACGATGATTACCAGCAACTTGGCGCGACGCGGCCATCCCAGCCGGGTTTTTATTCCCGTTCAGTCCGAAGCCGCCCAGAGCGCGGGCTTGCGAACGGATTCGGTGATTATGACGGACAATCTGGCAACGATACTTCATCAGGCCATCGCGCAGAAACTTGGGCGCTTGCCGAACCTTGGAGAAATCGACAGAGCCTTGCGCACTACTTTGGCTCTCTGAACCGGTCTTCATTCGTGTGAATTCGTGTCCATTCGTGGTGCACTTCCGCGGCCGCCTTAAATTTGCGACGCCGAAGTCCGCTTCAAAAACACGCTCTCGCTCCCCGACATGTTGTTCTTGTATTGCGGATCACCCATCAACTTCTTCCACAACGGATGCGGCCCAAACCCTTTCCACTTCTGCTTATACTGCTCCATGTCCGCTCCCGAAGTCATGTAAACCAGGCTCGGCATCTTTGGCCCCGCGATCGTCCCCGCGAAAAACACCGGGTTCAATCCCACCTCTTTCATGATCTCGATCTCGCCCGCGTTGAACATGTCGATCTTGTTCGCCCCTTTCGCTTCTGTCGGGCTGGAATACGTCCGCCACTCAAAAATCCACGGCTGCTTCTCCGCGCTCGATGGCGGCAGCGCCAGCTTCGGCATCCCCTTCATCGCCATCAGCAGCGAACTGTCGAACCTCTTATAGGGCGCGTCGTCCTTCGATCGATTCATGAACTCCGCCGCCGCCTCCTGATACGCCCCATCCCCCGCCAGCCGCCCTGCGATCCCTTCGAACGAACTCATCGAATCATACGGAATCAACACATAAACCCTGTTCGTCTCGGACTCCTTTACCTCCGTAAATACCCCGATCGGTCCTGTCCCCGCCCGACGGTACGCCGCAATCGCCGCCTTCTCCCAATACCCATTGATTTCCCCCTGCTGCTTCTCATTTTGCGTCGTGTAAACTCGCAACTCGTAATACTGCCGATCCACCCCTGGCCTCTCCGCCCCTTGCGCCGAAAAAATCATCCCCAGCAAAACCCCAACAAATCCCAATCCAAGTGTTTTCATACTCTCATTGAATAGTCATGCCCTTCCAAGCCGGTCAAGCTTGCCGAAGACCTTAGCGACACAAAAATCACGGCAGAAAGCCTCCGTCTCCAAAACTGCAATCCTCTTGCGCGGTTCCACGCCTTCGTCGTAAGCTCCAATCAAACCAACGACGCCAAATGGTTTCCTCTATCCCGTCCATGTCCCGTTCCGGGCGACATATAGTTAGTTTGCTTGCAGTCGTTGCCTGCTGTTGGTCGATCCCGGCGGCTGACATGACGCTGCTGGGCACGCATCCCACCGCCGCGCTGGCAGGCGTTCCCGAACTCAACACCCTCAAGGTTTACGATGGCCGTATCTACCTGGGACACGGTGAATGGAACAGCTATCACGAAATCGTCGTTGCCTGTTACAATCCCGCTACCCACGCCATCGAAACGGAGTACCTGGCCCCAACCGATTCGATCGGAGTTTTTCGCGAGATCGGCGGCAAGCTCTACATTCCATCCACCGACCCTGTTCACTTTGACGAGTTTGCCGATTATTCGGTCCTGGATCAGGGCGTCTGGAGAAGCTTTGCCCCCGTAGGGTTGCTTCACGCCTTCGAGATGAGCACCCTGACCGGCTCCGATCTTTGGATGGTTGGATCCAAGTATGAGAACGAAATATCCGGCGCAAACGCAACCGTATTGAGAAGCTTCAATGGTGGCCGCACATGGATGGACGTGACCGGGCCATGGTCTATAGACCGCCAGTATTGGAGCTTTGCGTATCAAGACAGGCTCTACGTCAGAGATTCCTTTTACACGAACAACGCGGCGAATCAAATGACCTCCTCGTTCTCTGACGTGATTTTTAACCCCACCGAATATGGCAGTGGACCAGGGCAAGTGATCCTGGCCCTTTTAGGCCGACTTATCGGTTTCCCGGAAAACCTTGGGCGCATCCTTGTTTCTTTCGACGGCGTGGCACAATCGGTGCAAAGGCTGAGCGTCCTCGACTTCGCGGTCCAGAATTCCGACGTCTATACACTGGAAAATACCAACCGCTCGCCCCGCACCGAATTGTGGGTCGGAACATCGATTAACACATCCAATGCCACGTGGCGGCAGTTGCCCATCAACAGTGTCACCAATGGCCGGTCTATCGCAGTCCTCGGCGACATCGTCTACGTCGGCGACAGCCGAGGCCAACTCTGGGCGGCGCGGATCGATGGAACACCGCTGCAACTCGGCCCGGCAACGACGGTAAACAAAATGCCTGACGGTTTTGGCCGGGCACTCGCCGCTCATGGGCCGAATTTGGCAGTCGGCGCGCCCGAACATTCAGGAACGAATCTCTTGTCCGGTCAGGTCGCGCTCTGGCAGCAAAGCGGCGGTCAATGGACGCGAACTCAGACCCTCGATCCTCCTCAGCCAATTTTCGCGGGGCTGTTCGGCAAGGATGTGGCCATGACGGAAAACGCCCTCGCAGTCCTCGAGGGCGGCGGCCGTGGCGAATTAGCGAAAGTCCATCTTTATGAGAACAGGTCGCCAGGATGGGGGTTGACCCAAAGTCTTGTCCATCCCTTTGCCCATGCAATTGCGATGACCGGCAATCGATTAGCCATCGCCACCACTGCTCGCGTCTACGTTTACCAATGCGGTCTGGGCACCAATGGTTTTCAGGCGACATTGGAAACGAGTTTCCCCCACACAGCGCCCGGCTACGAACCAACCGGACGCATCGCCATGCATGGCGATATCCTCGCCTACGGTGTCGTCGGTGATTTCAGCCGGCAGGGTGGCCCTGGTCACGTCGCGATCTACGAGCGTTACCTTGGTAGCATCTGGCTCGCAGTGACGAACCTGTTGCAGGCTGCGCCACCGCTATCTCCTGGTCTGGTTCGCCACGCCGACGCGTTCGGCTTTGCCCTGGCACTGAGCGACGCCTGGTTGGCTGTCGGCGCCCCGCGCGACGATACGGCTGCTTTGCAGGCTGGCGCCGTTTACTTGTACCAACGATCCATCACCAATGATGGCACGCCATTCTATTCCCTGCGGCAGAAGATCCCCTGCCCGTTACATCAAGCCGAGGCGCGCTTTGGTGAGTCACTTTCCATCGCCGGCGATTACCTCGTTGTCGGCGCGTCCGGAGTTGACGATGGACCCACGCGTCAACGAGGCAAAGCTTTTGTCTACAAGCGCGATGGTCAGGAGTGGAAGGTCCTTGGTCAGGTCACTCGGCCTGAAGGTTCCATAGTTGGTTTTGGCTCTGAAGTCCTTGCCACAACAAACCTCGCTTTCGTGGGCAGCCGAAATGCAGCCACGAATGATGCGATTCTGCAACGCATCGCCGTGAGTGGTTTTCCCAATGGCGGCAACCTCGTTGACCTCTCGGTAAGCCATTCTATTACGCCCACTGCAGCGACGAACGGTTCGGCACTCGATTACACTTTCTCTGTGAGCAATCGCGGGCCTGTGGCCGCAACCAGTGTCCGCCTTGCGTTCGCCGTTCCGCAAAACCTTGTCATTGAGAACATAACCTCGTCCGCCTTCGCCTGCACCAACACGGGCTTCGACGTAACTTGCTGGCTCGATCGACTCGACCCAAATTCCAATGCGTCGATTCGCGTTGCCGGACGCGCCGCTCTTACTAACACATGCGACGCGATTCGCATTACCGCCCACGTCTCCACTGCGGAGGTTGATTCCAACTCTTCCAATAACCAAGCCGTTGCTGTGGTGAATCCCACTGGAATCACACTCGTCCAGCCCGCTGATGGCTCAAGCTTCCCTTTCGCGAGTGTCATTCAGGTCACGGCGTTTGCGGACAATCCCACCGAATTTCAGGGCGTGAGCTTCTACGCCAACGCGACCCGCCTGGCGGGATTCACCTCTCCCCCTTATACCTACACCTGGAATCTTACCAACCCAGGCCCTTACTATTTTACGCTTCGGACCACGAACTCGTGCGGACTTGTTGCCACCTCTGCCGTCGCCAATGTCGTCGTGCGAACCAATGTCGCACCCACGGCCCGAATTCTACATCCCATTAGCGGGACACGGATCGCCGAGGGATCGCCGTTTCCCATCATCGTCTCGGCTGCCGACGATGATACGCCGCTGATCAGGGCCTTTATTATCGGCAATAGGACGCTTCTTGCTGATCTCAGACAGCCGCCACCCTACACCTATTGGTGGAGCAACGCCCCCGCGGGCGCTTGCGTCCTGACCAGTAGAGTATTCTCTGCATTTGGCGGGCAAACAATTGTGCACGCACGTGTGCTCATTGGCCCTGAGGAGATCGGGAGCACGAACTGGGTCGCGTACATCGACCACAACGCCGGCGCTCAAACAGCCGTTGGCGTCAACGGTTGGAACATACCTGCACCCTCGGGAACTGGCGGCGGTGTTCTCCGGAATGTTTTCGATAACGTCACAACAACGGCTTCCATTCTGATCTCTCGTTCCCCCGGCCTGGCAAGGACCAATGCGGCGGCGGAGCCCAACCCAGGCACACCGGCGCACGACATCTTTTCGGGCCTCATCGACTTCACGGCGGGCTCGATCCCCAACGTACCCCTGGTTGGTAAAGAATGGGTCCGATACACCTTCACAGGCTTGGACCCAAACTTGCGCTACAATTTCAGAGGAACAGCCGTCGGCGGCAACGCCGACCACACCAATCGCTGGACGTTCGTGGAACTCCTCGCAGCCCGCTCCTTCCAGAGCAGCCATACACCCGGTTGCCTCACTGAAGGAGTCGGCACTATCCAGTCCAACCAGGTTGCCTTCAACAGCGGCGACAACCGTGCTGGCGAAGTCGTTGGCTGGGACAACATCCGCCCGGCATCCGACGGTTCCATCATGATCGAGTGTCGCCAATACTCCGGCGTCGTTCCCGGCGGAATCTCCTCCGGTGCCAACGCCTCCGCACTCGCCGCCGTGCGCCTGGAAGAACTGGTAGTGCTTATCGATCCTCCGCCAGTCGTGGAGACCCACCCAATCCCAACCGCAGTGAGCCCCGGTGGCTCCGTGCAATTCACCGTCGCAGTTACAACTCAGGGTCGAGTGACATACCAATGGCTGCGCAACAGCATCATCCTTCCAGACCAAACCAACGCCGTTCTGCACCTCACCGGTATTTCCACAAACGACGCAGGCTCCTACATACTAATCGTCACTGGCGACACTGGCAGCGCCGCAAGCAATCCCACCAGCCTGACCGTTGTCCAAATCGCCGCTGACCAAACCGCGCCCCAACCTCGCGCAAGACTCAATATTCACGGCCCACCCCTCCAGACCTACGCCATTCAGAAAAAGGATATCCTCTCGGAAGCGATTCCTTGGACCGATCTCTCCACCATCACTCTGCAGACCAACGTCCACACCTTTATCGACGTAACCTCGCAGTCCGTTCCAACTCGCTTCTACCGCGTCCTTCCTCGGCCCTGAGTTCTGCCAGCGTCTCCGTTTCCTCTGTGGCAATTGCTGGACGAAAAGCGGTTAATCAGAATTTTCACGAGTTTTGACCCTTGGTGTCCTCATGTCCTCTGGTGTCCGCTTATAGATCGTCAACCGCGAGACGACCCGGCCTCTTAATTTCCGCAGAGAAAACCCGGCGGGTACGAAGTCCAACCACTCGCTGCCCCGGCTTCGGCCTTGCCCTTCCGCAAACAATTCAGCACGTCGGGCCGATGCTGGAACACTTCCTCAAAGCAAGGCTGACACAAATGTCTCTCCTCTTGCGAACGCGGCTTTGCGCCCGGCGTGACCAGGTAAACCGTCACATCTCGTTCGCTGCATTGCTGACAGACCATTTTGTCTCCTGCGGACGGGTTACATCATTGCCGCCCTACAACCTTGGGCGGAATCATCGGTTGAATCACGTATGGCCGCCAATCCAGCCTATCTGGCGCCTGGGCCGAAACGGCAACCCACCGCGGCGACTTCGTCGCGGCAGTTCGCTCAGGCAATACCAGACATACATAGCAAAGCGTGAACCCAACGCAGAGCCCCACGCACCCAAACACGACAGACGAAAAATGTCGTTTCATATCGCCACGTCATTCGACACTCGCACGGCCAGTATGCTCAAGATTGGCGTTCCCCGGTCGTGGGTCCGACCGCCCACCTGCACTGATTCTTGTGGGTGCTTTGGACCTCAATTTCTGCCAATTGCGTCAAGCACTATTTTCACGAAAAAATGTCCGCTGGTGTCCTCTCGTGTCCGCTCCTGTCCTCTCCTGTCACATTCATATTGGCCGCAACGCAGTTGCCGCAAAAACCCATGTTATAATAGCAGCATGAGCACAAAGTGTAGCTTCGTAGCGCACGTCGCCAGTCTCGGCGCCGCGGGATCCGCTCGTGTGAATTCGTGTCCATTCGTGGAATTAGTATCGCCTATCCTGTCTTCCTGTTTTCCGGCTATGAATCCAAAACTGACCAGAACTGACCGTTTCTGACCGAAAATGCCAGGGGCCTACTATACAAATGAGCGCAGCTACCCGACTCTCGGGATAGCGTTCGCGCCTCTCGCTGAAACCGCCTCTGCAGAAAATGCGTACATTATGCGTACAAAATGCGCCCAAAATCGCGAATGTGATTTTTTTACTCCCCCATCATCAACTACTTACAACTTTGACCCGCTAAACTGTACGCATTTTCGGGCAACGCCCGCCGACTACTTCGAAATTCGTGTTTCGTCATTCTTTCGGATTTCGTCATTAGGCGTTCGTCATTCCGCCATGGTTCGCCCTTTGCGCGCAATCCGCCCTTTGCTACCCTGTTTTCTTAACGTAACGGGCCAATTCAATGCCAAACGACGACAAACAACCTGAACGAAAATCGCTCGATGATCGCGCGAAGATGACCGAACTCGAGCGCATCCGCCATTCCTGCGCCCACGTCATGGCCACCGCCATCCTCCGCCTTTGGCCTGACGCCCAGTTCGCTTACGGCCCCCCGGTCGAAAACGGCTTTTACTACGACGTCGATCTCAGCCACCGCATCTCGCCCGAAGACTTCGAGAAGATCGAAGCCGAGATGAAGAAAGAGATCAAAGCCAACAACGTCTTCGAAAAACAGGTCGTCACCCGCGAGCAGGCCATCAAAGACGCGCAGAGCGGCCGTCTCGGCGGCCTGGCCGAACGGCCCGGCGCCGCGAGCAAATTCAAGCTCGATTTGCTCAACCAGATTCCCGAGGGCGAGCCGATCTCCTATTTCAAAAACGGCGACTTCATCGACCTCTGCGCCGGCCCGCACGTCATGCGCACCGGCAACATCGGCGCCTTCAAGCTCACCACCGTCGCCAGCGCTTACTACAAAGGCGACGAGAAGAACCCGCAGCTCCAGCGCATCTACGGCACCGCCTTCAAAAACAAAACCGAGCTCGAGGCCTACTTCGCCATGCTGGAGGAAGCGAAGCGCCGCGACCATCGCAAGATCGGCGCCGAGATGGGCCTCTTCGCCATCGACACCGAATACGTCGGCCCCGGCATGCCCCTCTGGCTGCCGAAGGGCACTGCCATCGTCGAAGAACTCGAAAAGTTGGCCAAAGAAACCGAGTTCGCCGCCGGCTACGTCCGCGTCAAAACCCCTCATCTCGCCCGCGAGAAGATGTACAAAACCAGCGGACATTTGCCCTACTACGCCGACAGCATGTTTCCAGCAATTCGATTGGACGAGAACGCCGA
>Ga0111538_10005153_pt1 | contig 17917 bp, 15 predicted proteins | sample SoiMethybrSBSTD1_FD_79669 | JGI IMG/M metagenome (GOLD analysis project Ga0111538, IMG submission 79669) | Bulk soil microbial communities from a Populus tree surrounding site in Tennessee, USA - Soil MetaG P. TD hybrid SBSTD1 (version 2)... | ecosystem: Environmental > Terrestrial > Soil >...
ATCTGCCGGCAAGCGAACGGTCGCGCGCGAAGCTACAGAACCTCTCCAATGATGATGAATGGGGGGTAGCCTCCAGATGGCATCCATAAATTGGGCGCGCTGGAAGCCGCTCTTCATTTTTGTTTGTTGGGCTGCGCTATGCACCGCAATAGTGTTTCATTCGTTGAAGCAATCTCTTAACCCGGATGAAGAGATATTCGTCGCGGCGGCCTATCTAGCGCAATACCTGCGCCTGTATGCAGACTTCATCTACCTCCAGACGCCGATCTATCCGCTCGTTCTCGCCAAACTGCTCAAGCTGTCCTTTGGCGTGCGCCCGTTCTTGATCGCGCGTCTTCTTTCCGCCGTTCTTGCGATCGGCTCTGTCGTCGTGTTCTTCGGCCTCGCTGCGCGCCTTTCAAAAAGCGAACGAATTGCCGCAATACTCGCTTCCATATTTGCATCCTCGCCATTGATGCTCCTATCCTACGGTTCGGCGCGCAATGACATCATGCCAATTTTCTTCGGATTGTGCGGGGTGGGGTTCACGCTGCACGGCTTGGATGCGGAGCGTAAACAATTCGGCAGCTATTTGGCTCTCTTTTTGGCCGGGTTCTTTATGGCGCTCGCGGTCGGCGCGAAGGTAACCGCAGCTTTCATTCCTTTAAGCGCACTGCTGTACATTCTTTTGCGAGCAAAGCTCAGACTATTGCCGCTAATCCTAGGCGGCGCGCTAGGCTCCATGCCAATCGTGTATTACGCTACGACAGCCTTCGATAAATTCCTCTACTGCAACGCCACGTTTCATCTTACGCAGGCGCGAGAGTATTACACGTCCGTCGGAATGGCAGAGGTCGTCACACGGCTTTACCGGGTGAAGACCGTGCTACTCATCTGGGCCGGCGAGCCCGCACTCGTGGTGGCGACGCTCTTCATAGCCTTCGTGGCATTTATTGGGTGGCGGCGCGGTTCATTGTTTCACATAATCGGAAACCAATTGCTTGCCGACAGGACATTCATCATTCTTCTCGCGGTTACTGCAATCCCATTCGTGTTCTTGCCTAGTCCGATAGGCAAACCTTATCTGTTGCCTGCAGTGCCCTATGTGCTGCTCAGTTGCGCCGCGCTGTTTCCCTTGGCGCAAAAAAAATTTGGGGAGCGTCGGCTCGCACTTTTTTTCGTTACTATGGCTCTCGGAGTGCTCGGTTTGCAGGTCGGCCAATTTGTGGTCGAAGCTGTGCAACACCGAAATCGTTCGCTCTGGACCGTGACTCAGGTTCACGATCTTTCAGTGCTTGTTGCCCGCCACGTGAAGGACGGCCCCGTGGCTACTCTTTATCCCGCTTTAGTCCTTGACGCAGGAAGTCTTATTTATCCACAGTTCGCAACCGGCAGTTTTTTCTTTCGCTCTGGAGATCAATTGGCGCCAGAGCGCGTGCTGGAGTTGAACGGCGTTTCACCTAGTACGCTACCGCAGGTATTAAGTGTAAGGCCACCAGCTGCGGTCTTCATCGGAAACGCAGGTGTTGATCGCCCGTTGTTGAATTGGGCACAACAGAACTGCTATGTCGAAGTCGACGTCTCGTTGTGGGACGGATTCTACGAGGATTGGTGGAAACCACGTCTATTCGTACGGCCTGATGAACGAGGGCCTTGCGGGAATGGATGAGAACTCCGACGACACGGCGATGCCCAAGAAAGGCATGCACTCGATCGGTGCCGCTTCGCAATGCGTTCCGGCCCTGGGCAAACCGGGAATATGTCGGATTACACTAAAAACGGTCGGTTCTGTAAGTTATATACACCACCGCAACGCTGCCGGCGCAGGGAAACTCTAGCCGGGTCCACATTATCGGATGACCCGGCAGGCCAGGCGGTCGTGGCTCGTCGTCGAGCAGGCGTTAGTGGTTGCTGTTCCGCGATGCGCTGAGCGCATGCCCGGGGCGAGTAGACTCTACGCTGATTTCTTTGAATTTCTGCCGCCCGGCGGGTTCGTCCTCACCGCGGCATGGTTCAGCAACCCGGAATCTCGGTTGGGTCCGCGCGATCGCCGGCGATCTTGACCGTCGTCGGGATCGCCTGAAGGCAAATTGGTTACAAGCACTTCCCTACGCTGCTTTGAGCGGGGTCATTGTCTCTCGGGAGTGCTTTCATTATCATCAAACTTAGTCTCGTCCCACGTCAAAGGGCTAAAGCGAAACTAGCGAATCTGCCTTGAGGGCGTACACATATAATACCGATTTCATGTTATACAGCGGGAAGTCGTCCGCATATTCGGCCGTTACTATCACTTCGGTCTTGTATCCTCAGCTCGCAATAAATAGCGTCCTGGATGTTGGGTGCGCACGAGGGACATGGCTACGTGCATGGAGCGAACTTGGCATTGTGGATTTACACGGTGTAGATGGGGACTGTGTCGATTGCCGAATACTCGAAATCCCAACATCAAATTTCAGTCCAGCGAACTTAAATGTCGCATTTGACCTTGGGCGACAGTTCGATCTGGTTCAATCCCTTGAAGTTGGCGAACATATTGAAGAAAATGCCAGCGAGACTTTTGTCGATAGTCTTGTACGACATGCACGCAGCTACATATTATTCTCGTCGGCTCCTCCCGGTCAGGGAGGCGAACACCATGTCAACGAGCAGCCATATGAGTTCTGGCGCAAAAAATTTGAGGAGCGCGGCTTTGCTACGCTCGACGCCGTGAGACCGATGATCGCTAACGACTATAAAATATCGTATTGGTACAGATACAATACACTGCTGTTTATCCGATGTGAATTGCTGCCCGAGATAGGAGAAAATCTGCGGAATAAAGCGTTAGCAACGAGCGAACGAATTAAAGATCTATCCCCAATTTCTTTACGAGTCCGAAAAGCCGTTGTGAGATGGCTCCCAAATGCAGCGCAAAACCAAATCGCATCGCTGAAAGCGAGATTCTTCCCTACTGGAAGAGTCTAAAGAGTTCGCATGCTGTCGCTGCCTTTGCTTTTGTTCTGGGAATTAACCTGGCTCGGGCGCTGGTCGGCCTGACAGTCGTACGTGTTGCTAATTGACTTGCGGACCGTTTCGAAACGTGGGCGGAACGGCAACCGTCCCCCGGCCATGCTGGACAAGTTGGCGCCTACTTGATGATGGTTTCCAGCACCTGCCGGTGTCAGCGGATGCGCTGATTGAACTGGCAACGGCGTTCATCTGCTGTGTTAAGCGCAATGGTTTAACGATTTTGATCGCCAAATCTTGCATAGTTCAAATCTGATATCGGACCTGCTGGTGGAATTGATCTCAAGCGGCCTATATCGAATCCAAAGATCTTGCTTTATTTAGTTTTACGGTTTTGTAGATTTGGTCCTGTTGCACCGGGGCATCATCCAAGACGACGGAACGTTGGCTACTATGAATAAGAGTCCTCAAAACGGAATCCGTAACGCCCCTCACCGCAAAAAAGTATCGCTGTACAAGCCTGTGGGTCGTCGCAGAAATAAAATGATTTCGATAATTATACCTATTTATGATGAGGAGAATAATATCGATCCACTGTTCGACGCCTTGTTACCAGTGCTCAAAGGTTTACTTCGGGGTTTCGAAATCATTGCTGTGAATGACGGAAGTCGCGATTTATCTCTACAGCGACTTCGCGTCGCCAGCGCAAATATTCCAGAGTTAAGAGTGATCGACTTTCGCCGCAACTACGGGCAAACAGCCGCAATCATGGCGGGCATTGATTATGCATCCGGCGAAATAATCATACCGATCGATGCCGATCTTCAGAATGACCCGGAAGATATCCCAACTCTGTTGACAAAGCTGGATGAGGGGTTTGATGTCGTATCAGGTTGGCGTCAGGTTCGGAAGGACGCAGCATTTCGGCGAAACTTTATTAGTCGTATTGCGAACTATATAATCTCACGGGTATCGGGCGTTCATCTCAAAGACTATGGGTGCACGCTGAAAGCTTACCGGAGCGACGTTCTAAAAGGTTTTCGCCTCTATGGCGAAATGCATCGCTTTATCCCCATTTACGCCAGTTGGATGGGGGCGCGAACAACTGAAATACCAGTTCGCCATCATCCGCGTCGGTTTGGTAAATCGAAATATGGCCTAGGGCGCATCATGAAGGTCATCCTAGATCTGGTGGTGGTGAAATTCTTAGACGAGCACTATGTTAAGCCTATATATGTGTTCGGCGGATTTGGATTGATTAGTCTTGCTCTATCATTCGTATCTGGCGTAACAATGTTATATTGGAAAGTCGTAGACGGGGTATCGATGATCTCGACTCCGTTGCCCTTGCTGACAGCACTTACGTTTCTCGTCGGGTTTATAAGTTTTCTCATGGGGCTATTGGCAGAAATGCTCGTGCGGACATATTTTGAAAGTCAGGGTCGCAGCGCTTATTGGGTGCGAGAATTGATAAATTTTCCAGAGCAGAAATAATAACTATGTGTGGCATTGCCGGATTCGTTGGCCCAGGAAATAGGGACAATTTAATTGCAATGACACGGGTGCTTGAGCACCGTGGCCCGGATGGGGAAGGATTTTATGAAGACGATCTCGCGCATGTCTTCCTCGGGCACAGGCGCCTTTCGATTATTGATATCGCTGGAGGACATCAACCGATGTCAAATGAGGACCACACGATCTGTGTGGTCTTTAATGGCGAGATTTACAACCACGCAATTTTACGAAAAGAGCTTATAGCTCGTGGGCACGTTTTCCGGACGGATCATTCGGATACTGAAGTCTTGGTCCACGGATACGAGGAATGGGGCGATGACCTTCCCGCACGCCTCAATGGGATGTTTGCATTCGTCATTTACGATAAGCCACGTCGACGTCTTTTCTTTGCACGCGACCGGTTTGGAGAAAAGCCACTATATTATTTAGTGCGGCCAGGCCTTTTCGCATTTGCGAGCGAATTGACGGGAATACTTGAACATCCACTTGCCAGCCGCTCGTTCGATTACCGTTCTATTCAGAAGTTTTTTGCACACGGCTACATACCCGCTCCAAATGCCTTGTATGAAAATTGCCGAAAGCTTCCGGGCGGCTGCCAACTGACCTATGAGATCGTCAGTGGCACTGTATCAATTCGGAGTTATTGGCGATTTAGTTTGGAGCCCGACGAGCGACTAACCGAGGCCGATGACGATCGGCTCGCCGAAGAATTGCGAGCATTGCTCGTTCAAGCCGTCGATCGTCGTTTGATGAGTGATGTCCCACTCGGTCTTTTTCTCAGTGGAGGCATCGACAGCGCAACGGTCCTCGGAGCTGTTACTGATCTTCGAGGACGAGAAATTGTAGACACCTTTACCATCGGCTTCACCGAACCTTCTTTTGATGAGTCCGCGGATGCGCGGTCACTTGCGGAAGCGTTAGGATCTCGACACCATGACAAATTGCTCGATCTATCTGAGGCCGAAGATCTCATTCCGCAAGTGCTTAACAATATGGACGAGCCGTTGGGTGATGGCTCTGTGCTCCCAACGTATCTTCTGAGCAAGTTTACGCGAAAATCCGTCAAGGTGGCGCTATCAGGGGATGGCGGCGACGAGCTTTTTGCCGGATATGATCCCTTTAAGGCACTTGTCCCGGCACAAATCTACGACCGGTTCATCCCCGAGGATTTTCATCGGATGCTACGTCGTCTCGGCGAAAAAATTCCAATATCGACAGCCAATATGAGTCTCGATTTCAAACTGCGTCGCGCGTTAATCGGTCTGTCGTATCCGCAGTCATTGTGGAATCCAATCTGGCTAGCTCCACTGGAGCCAAGCGACATCGATGACATCTTTGGGCATCCTCTGTCTCCTGAGGACCTCTATGAGGAGGTCCTTACGTTATGGGAGGCGGGAAAGGGCAAGGATCTTGCGGATCGTACACTCGAATTCTACACCAACTATTACCTCCAGGATAATATTCTGATGAAAGTCGATCGTGCATCAATGATGAATTCATTGGAGACTCGTGCGATCTTTCTGGATAACGACCTTGTAGAATTTTGTCGCCGATTGCCAAATAAATTTAAGGTTCGTAAGGGGCAAAGAAAATACTTATTGCGGCGGGCGCTTCGAGGTCTCATCCCGGATGAGGTATTAGCGCGTCCGAAAAAAGGCTTCGGCATTCCGCTCGCTAGTTGGCTGAAGACCACACCTAGCGAGCCGCCACTTGAACCGGTGTACGACATACAAATGGCGCGTGTTGGCGAACGGTGGGCCCAACATCGCGCCGGTACCGCAGACCACCGACTGTTTCTTTGGAGCTGGTTGAGTTTGCAATCGGTTATGCATCCAGCATCGGATAAAGTCAGTTCAAAGAAGGTGCCGAATCCTGCCGGGATTGCGCCGACCAAGCATCTTGCTTCCTCTACAAATTGAACGGGCCTCGGGGGGCAGAGTACAGTTCGACTGTGTCAATCGATGCCGTCCTGGACGTTTGCGCTTGATGTTTCGCACCGTGCCATTGATCGATTCTTCATTGTGTATCCTAGGATTGGACAGAAGAGCATGTGCGAGACCTGACCTAGATGGCGTGACACAAACTGCTTGATATGCTTGCCCCTTGCGATTCGAGGGAAGCCCACTAAGCATGAGTGCCGGCCGGGATATAACCTCAGCGCCACCTCGGATGATGCGTTGGATTGCATCCTCGGATGCATTTTACGTCAGCATAGCCGCTACAGTCTTTTTTTTCTATTTTTCAATCGTGGTGATGTTTCCGCGCTCATTGCTTGGGGACGCAGATACATTATGGCATATCCGCACCGGACAATGGATTCTGGATCATGCGCAAGTTCCGACAGTTGATTTTTACTCCTACACCGCAGTTGGAACGCGTTGGATTTCCACGGAATGGTTGTCTGAGATTCTTTTTGCGCTGTCTTTTAAGATTGGCGGGTGGCACGGTGTAGTGATTTTAAGCGCGCTAGCTTGTGCTGCGATAGTTGCAATAATTTGTTTTTACTTGGTGCGAAACCTGCGGTTTTCCGTCGCTATTGGGTGGACAGCACTAACAGCGCTGGCAATTAGTCCTCACTTTTTGGCGAGGCCACATTTATTTGCGTACATCGTGGAATCAATTTGGGTTATCAAGCTACTTGAAAGCTATGATCGTGGCGACTTCAGATCATCGATCCCCTCATTTTGCCTACTAATGGTTCTTTGGGCCAATCTGCATCCGAGTTTTACATTTGGGCTTGCATTATTTTATATTGTGGTCGGTTACTCGTGTTGTGCGAAATTTTTCCAGCGTGAGTATCTACGATGCAAAGACGAATTTTTTGCGGTAATTGCTGTTAGCGTGTGTGCGTTGTTAACGCCCTATGGAATTTTTTCAGCGCTTCTAACATTAGAGGTGATGAATGCGAAAGTCGGTATTCAATATGTGGCAGAGTGGCTTCCACCGAATTATCAACAAAACCGAATTTTCCTGTTTCTGATCGTCGGCTTTTTAATGGCCGTGACCAGCTTGGGCGTCCGATTGCGAGGACCGAGGCTGATTGCGTACGGCATGGTCCTAATTCTTGGCTTGAGCTATGCTCGCGGCCTTGCGATATTTTACTTGCTGACGCCAATTATTTTTGCACGGCCGGTTTCGGATTGCGGTCCCGGGCTTGGAGCGCAACCTAAATGCGTCCAGTGTTCGCAGCCAACGGTGGCAGTCACTTCACTAGATCCCGTTTTGCTTTTCCTGCAGAAGCGATCGATAATGATTCCTGTGATTTGTTTGGTTGGGGCTATTCTCGTAACCGCGGTTTTTTGGCGTCCGATGGGGCTCGGTCCGCCTGACTCTGTGGCACCAAAAGCGGCAGTTGACTTTGTAGAAAAGGCAGGAATTACCGGAAATGTTTTCAATAGTTACAATTATGGAGGCTACCTGATTTTTAGAGGGATACCGACCTTTGTTGATGGAAGACAGCCGCCGTATGCCGACAAATTTTTGCAAGAATATTACGACACCATTAAGCTTCGGGACAGTGTACGTGCTTTTCAATTGCTTGATCGGTACAAGGTGGAGTGGGTTCTGTTGCTGCCGGAAGAGCCATTGGCCAAGTCGCTTGCTGAAAGGAATCAATGGAACAACGTTTATTCAGATAAGGACGCTGTTGTTTTTGTGCGATCGCGATAATTGTTGATTCTGGCCAGTCCGAGCGCGCTGAGAACAGTGTGTAGCGGCGTTGACTTTCGCCACCTTCGTTACGCCGGCCCAAGCACCTCGTATCCGGGGTTCCAACCAACTTAGAAAACGCTTATCATTAATTTGAGTTTTATCCGGCGAATCTCAGCTAGATGGCTGCGATGTGGGAAACAGCACACTATCTAATTCCCGGCCGATGAGGTCGGCCAATTCTCGACATAAAATTGTGATTGTCACGCCCGTCTTCAACGATTGGGCCGCGTTCGGCCTTTTACTCAAACAATTAGGACAGCAACCTGCTCTGGCAAATTACGAAATGCGCGTCTTGGCTGTCGACGACGGATCACCGGAACAGCCGGATGTTGCCAAGCTCGCGCAGCTAAAGGGCACCATCAAAGATTTTCGGGTGGTCCAGCTCGCTTGCAATCTCGGGCACCAGCGCGCCATTGCGGTGGGTCTCGTCGAGGTAGCCAAACTCAAAGACCTCGACGCTGTGGTCGTGATGGATGCTGACGGAGAAGATCGGATTGAAGATGTCGGTCGCCTCATCGGTGCTTGGAGCGAAGACCCCGACCGGATTGTTTTTGCCCGACGTGAGCGGCGCTCGGAGTCGTTCGCATTCAAAATTTTTTACGCATTCTATAAACTCGCGTTCTTGGTGCTCACCGGTGAGCACATCAGTTTCGGAAATTTCGCCATTCTACCGCGCAGAGTCGTACAGGCTCTGATATACAACCCGGCAATTTGGAACAATCTGGCGGTCTCGATCACCAGGTCACGCTTTCGCTACACGACTCTCACGACCGATCGTGGCCCGCGGCTAGCTCAAAAATCACGAATGAACTTCATTGACCTTTTTCTACACGGTGTGAGCGCTATGTCGGTCTATATTGACGTCGTACTTGCGCGTGTTCTTGTAGCAGCCTGCGCGCTCGCCGTAATCGTGCTGGTTCTTCTGGCGGTGGTTATAGCAATTAAATTCGGGACTACCCTAGCTATTCCGGGGTGGGCGTCCTACCTGACCGCCTCACTCACCCTCCTCTTTGTCCAAGCCATTCTCCTTGCGGGGTTCGCGCTGTTTCAACTACTCAATCTGCGCAGTCTGAAACTATTTGTTCCAGCGTTGGACGCGGCAACCTTCGTCGTTGGCGGGAACGTTGACCGGCAGCCGTAAGCGCGACTGAAACACCATGGACGAATCTATCGGCCCCCATACGCGATTGGACTACCAGGGCTCGGAACTTGAATTATTCGCGAAGGCGGCGAACTGGAAACGATACTGGTCAAGCAAGGTGCGCCCTTTTATCGCCGGGAACGTGATTGAAGTCGGCGCCGGATTAGGCACCTCGACTGAGTATCTGTGCGAACGGCATGACGGGCGTTGGGTTTGTCTTGACCCCGACCCTCGCTTCGCATCACACCTCGCTGATCGAATCAGTGCCGGCGAACTACCGGCCTGCTGCCAGGCCGCGTGCGGAGTTCTTGCGGACCTTGATCCGACTGAGCGAGCAGATACCATATTATACATCGATGTTCTTGAGCACATTGATAGCGATGAAGCTGAAATGCACGTCGCCGCAGCCTTGCTAAACACCGGCGGGCGCATTGTCGTCCTGGCACCCGCATTCAACTGGCTCTATAGCGCTTTCGATAAAACTATCGGGCATGTCAGACGATATACAAAATTGGACGCAATCCGGCTTACTGTTCCGAATGTCACGCTGGAGAGAACATTCTATCTGGATAGTGTCGGCATGTTCGCCTCTCTGGCAAATCGCCTCATCTTGTGTGTCGCCAGTCCTACCGCCAACCAGATTCAATTGTGGGATCGGGCAATGATTCCGCTTTCAGTGCAGGTCGATAAATTACTCGGATATCAGTTTGGAAAGACGATCGTTATGATATGGCGCAAGTTATAGGTGCGTTGAAGAGTTTTTATTGGGTCACGATGAGATCAGCGGTTTACGCCCGCGTTATCCGCTGGGCCTCTTTATTTGGTCTGCTCCTGAGCTTGACGGTTGCGGCGGCAGTCTTGTTATTCAGTACATTTCGGCCGGACGACGAGGGATACGTTCTCCTCTCACTCCGTAATTTCAGCGTATATGGGGGACTCTACGATCGGGTATATACGCAGTATGGTCCTGCATTTTTTCTGATCGATGAGGCAATACGGTCGGCATTAAGGATGGGCTGGACCAGCGAGTCGGCTCGGGTCTTGGCGCTTCTGAATTGGGTTGGAACAGCGATCTGTTGTGGCCTGATCGTTTACAATCGGACCCGATCCAAACTGCTCGGGGCCTTATCACTTACTCTGACTTTCACATATTTAATCTACGACGTGTGGGAACCCGGCCATCCCGGCGCCATGCTTGCGCTGCTCGTTTCTTTTGTGACGCTTATAGGTTCAACGTGGGATATCGCGGAGCGCCCAGCAGCCGCAGCAGCAGTAGGCGCTATTGGTGCAGTTGTCGCGCTGAGCAAGATGAATGTCGGCGCGTTTCTGCTTATTGCGGGGGTTTTCTGGATCCTGATGCATAGCACCTATGGGAGCAGATACGTTAGGTTCGCGTTGTATGCGTCTCTCGTTGTTTTGCCTTGGGTGCTCATGGGGTCTCTGACCGCGTTAGCCTCGATGCTAATGGGTCGCCCAGCCGAGCAAGCGTCTTCGATAGTAGTGCAGTTCGCTCTGATTTTTGATCTCGTCGCAATCGGAATATTTGCGGCCATGGAAAGCACGCCGCGAACCGTTGTACCGACCAATGCGCTTACTGCTTTAATCGTCGGGAGCCTCGTAATTTCGATTATTGTGCTGATTCTGATACTCTCGCGAGGTACTTCCCTTTCTGGATTCGTCACTGGCGTTTTTATCGATCCGCTGAAGCATCCTGGGGTGATTTTCCACGGCGTGACGTTTGGTTGGCTTTCGTTCGCAGCAGCATTAGTAGCACTTGCACTCGCAGTTGGTTTTTACCTTCGCCCGTATTCTAAGCTCGTTCGTTATGGAATTATTTTGGGAAGAGTCTTTGGGACCGTCGCCCTGATAGACTTATCGTTAATGCCTTCATATATGGCTCCTGTAGGTCTCGTTTATGGCCTGACTATAGTCGCGCTTTACGCCATCCCCCTAAGTTACGACGACGCAGCAATCCGCGAAGCACGTTTTCGTCAGTGGATTGCGATTTTGCTAGTTCTCCAGTCGCTTCAGGCATACCCCGTAGCCGGCAGCCAGATGTGTTGGGGAACTTACCTGCTCGTACCGCTTGCCGTAATCGCTTTCAAGGAGGCGTGGGATGCTGAGTCATCCGAGCTGACTGCATCGATGCCTTTGGCGATGAGGCACGCCTTAGGCGTATGTTTGATCGCTATAATCGCCGCTAGGACCCTGGTTGGTGGTGTCCAAAAATTCAAGGACGGGGAGTGGCTCGGATTGCCAGGCGCCGAACACCTGTCCTTGCCGATTAAGACAGTGCTCACATTCCGAACGCTTTCCGAGAATGTACGTGCGCATGCCGATCAACTGTTCAGTATTCCCGGCGCTTTCAGCTTCAATCTTTGGACTGGGGTAGCAACACCGACGTTGGCAAATGCGACACTTTGGCACACGCTGCTCAATTCTGGTGCCCAAGCAGAAATCATTGCACGATTAAAGGATGACCCCAAAGCCGTCGTCATACGACACGGAGCCTTGGCGCTTAGCGGCCCATTAGGTACATACATCGAGCGCAACTTCGAGCCTGCGTTTGGCGTCGATGAATATGAATTTCTTGTGCATCGCAAACGTAAAATTGCGGCTCTTTCGACAGCAAGCATTCGTCCAGACCCCGGTGACCCCAACTATTCTTTGCTCAGCATCACCCTGGGCGTATTGAACACTCCAATTAGCGCTATTGAGATTTGGCAAACCGGTTTATCTCGTGGCGTTTTTCATGCTTGGTTGGGAGATATCGTCCCGGGCCTCCCAGAAGTACCACCGGGTCGGAGATTGTTGGCACGTCTCGACGAGACGACCGGAAATCTGTGGCTGACCCCCCTCAATGAAGATGGAGCACCATCTGGTGAAACAGGGTCATCAACTTGGCCCATACCAACTCAAAGCAAAATTACGCAACTTGAAGGGCATTTCGACGCGCGGCTTCCGCAAACAGAAGACGTTTTTGTTGTGGTTCGATCGACTGAGCGACCTATTGCGTCAGTGTCTGTTCGTCGTAATTAACTGGGGTGGGACAGCGCGCGGCGGACACGCACGCAGCCGCTGTCAACACGCAGGTTATATCCGTTCGCTGACGGATATCGCCGCCTTCACGTGCGGGCGCGCTTCGCGCTCTCGAAGAATTTTCGTCGCGTCGAGGACGAATCCGCCGACCAGCTCGCCAAGCCCAAAGAAAGTTTTGTGCGCGTCAAGCTCCCAGCACTTGTCGGTCTCGAAGCGCCTCTCGTAGTCGCTGTGCTTCAGCGAGCCCTCGGCCAGAATGCAGGCTGCGAACGAACGCGATAGCGCCGATTGTGATGACCGTCCCGGCGACCACATCGATAAAATAATGGCCGCCTTCGGGCATTGTCGAGAGAATGACGATGCCGTTCCAAAGCAGAGCCGGCAGCCCGATGATTCTTACGTCGCGTACGGCCCACCACGTAATAATAGCCCAGGCGGTATGAATAGACGGAAAGGTGATAAGACCCTTCGCAGAATCAAAATTTATCAATGACGTAGCATGTTCGCGCAGTGCTCCAAACAGATGCGCGTGCCCTGAGCCTGAACCAGATCCAATATTCGATGACATCTCGGGCGTTGGCGCATAAAAGAGGAAGGCGCCGTTCGCTGGAACAAAAATATTAATCACAGCACCTGTAAGGGATACCAACGCTAGTATCGCGCATACCTCGGACAATCGGTCAGCTCGATTGGTAGCGCTCAGAATAAGAAGCATCGCAAAGAGCTGCAAAATGCTGCTTTGGTAGGCTATTATCATTATGCTTGCTACATGGGGCATCGCGTTGACGAGACTTAAGAAGCCCAGCCAATCAAACCCCAGCATATGATCGATGGCGGCCAAGTTCGCGTCCCGCAATGGAAACGCCGCCGCGGCAGCAAGATAGGTGAAGGTCAAAAAGCTAAACGAGAGAGCTGCAAAAAAACTGAAGGCCTGCACAAACAGAGAAAACCGCACAGCGACGAGATAGGTAGCGATGCCCATTGGATGTTGGGCGTTGCGTGTCCTCCGCGCTATCATTTGAATCACCGGATAAATCACGATGATGCAAGCGGCTAGAATGCCCTTCCAAAGGTTTTCTGACGGTGTGAATGCCAAATGAGTGAAGGGAAGCCAAATGAAGTCTGCCGCAAATATGATTGCGACCATAAGCCAAGCCAGCGTCATGGCGCGGCCACAACGTTGATCTCGCGTCAGGTCATCTCGCGCCAGGTCATCTCGCGCGGTCATAGTTCCTGCACTCGTTACCCGGCGGGCCCGCACGCGTCATCCTCTACGCTCTCTACTTAAAAAAGACCGTTACCTCAGGAAAAAGTTAGCTGAAAGTGTCTACGCTGCAAATGTTAATCTGGCAATTTGTCTAACGCCCATTACTTCACCGATGCCGCGAAGCCTTAAAAGGTCCATCGTGTTCCAATCGTGGGTTCACCGTCAACAACGCGCGATCGGGCGCTAGCGCGGCCTCGACGTCATCGAGATCGACGCCGGAATCGGGTTGAAAATTTTACTGCCTTCGATGCGAAAAATAATAGATGCGCGATAAAAGCGGAATTGGGGTGAGCTAAGCAGGTCGAAGGCAGCCGATTAAGAATGTGCTAATGAGGGCCGCCGCAACTGAGGGTGCGAAAGCTACTGATTGCCGCTTGCCAGTCGCCTTCGCCTCGACCAACTTGAATTTCACGGCAAGGGCGTGAATGCCTGCAAACAAAAGCAGAAACAATGCGAACGGCAGGGCGCAGAATGGGCCCACCCAAAGGATTGCTACGGTCAACAATTTGAGGTCGCCGCCGCCCATCATTTTCATTGAGTACGGATACAACATGATCGCAAACAAAATTGCGGCGAATCCCAAATTCCAAGGCAGTGTCGTCCAACGGCCCGAAAGAACCGCGTGCAGGAAAAATAGCCCCGTCAAAATCAAAATAAGTTCATTACGGATCTTGTAGTGCTTGAGATCAGTGAACGCGACGTAGAACAACGCCGCCCCAGTTAAAACTAAAACTATTTGCGATGCGACAGCAAAATTCATGAGCCTTATCTTCACAACGCGGATTGTACAAAAATGCGAATGCGATTTTGATCAAACCGCAGCATTTTAATCAAACTGCGAGGAACAAAAATCCGGCTGAGCGGGCGATTCTTCTCATCAATTCGCATGATTCTTGACGCCAAGTTCAAAAAGGGCGGAAGGGTACTTTTCAGCTGAATCTGAGCTGATATTGCCAGCGCTCGAACTCGACAGGTAGGCCGCCATTGGCGCTCTCATGCCACTATCAGGATCGATCTATGTTTTGACGCTGCCGACGCCATGTTCGATCGGCCCACTAGCCCCCACTTCAGCATTGGGGTTTTCGAAGGTCTCGTCGAGGATGCTGCATATTCGACACTGACATGATCTGGATTTGAGCGGTCAAAACGGCCATTTGCCCAACCAAACCGCTGATAAATGCCCGATCCGCAAGTTCTGGCAGCCCAAAAATTAACGTTGTAGTTTAAGGTGTCACATCAGCTCCGTTGACGGCGATGCGCCACGGCTATAACAAAAGCAGACGCTAGCGGTAACAATATCCGCTGAGGAACCGAATCATGCGTGAAATCGCAAGACTTATTAAACAACTCAAGCAAGATCAAAACGGTGCTTCATTAATCGAATACACGGTGCTGCTTGCGATCCTGCTAATTGCAGTGATCGCTATCATCGGCGGCGTTGGGCAATGGATCTTGGGCGTCTGGACCAATCTCAACGGGAATCTTCCGTAACCTTAGTACGGTTCTGGGGGTTGCCCGCTAGAGCCTCAGTTTCGCTGAAATTGTGGCCGAACACGATTAGCATTGACTGCGCGTCGCAGGAGGGGCACCATCTGCGGCGACGACCTGTTGACATAAGTCATTCAGATTTCAGCGAAATCTTTCTGGGTCGGTAAAGCGTAATGCGAACCAACAGTATTCTCATTCTGCTCGTTGCCATTGTAATGGGTGGCATTGCCGCTTTTCTCGCGCGCAATTGGCTCATCAGCCGGACACAGGCAACTGCGACTGCAACTACCACTACGGTGGTCGCTGCCGCAAAGCAGCTACCATTTGGCACGCCGTTGACTGACGATGCTGTCGTAGAATTACCCTGGGCGGCGAAGGCTGTCCTCGAGGGATCGTTTGTATCGAAACAAGCTTTATTTAAGGACGGCCGTCGCGTCACCCTTGCTAATATTCAGCAGAATGAACCCATATTGAGTTCCAAAATAACAGGTCCAGGTCAGCGTGCTTCGCTGTCGAACTTGCTTGACAGCGACAAGCGGGCGATAACGATTCGCGTTGACGATGTGCGCGGTGTCGCGGGTTTTGTTCTCCCGAACGACCGCGTTGACGTTGTCCTCATCCGCACCGCATCCGATTCCTCTGGTCACAGACAATCTGATCTATTGCTTCAGGACATCAAGGTTATTGCAGTTGATCAAGCTGCGTCGGAGCAGAAAGACCGGCCGGTCGTTGCAAGGGCGGTCACGCTTGAAGTAACACCTTTTCAAGCCCAAAAGATTTCACTCGCCACCAGTGTCGGCAGCCTATCGCTAATTTTGCGAAAAGCGGGCGATTCCAATGTGGTAGCCGATCGCCGCGTGACCGAATCTGATTTGAGTGAAGGTGAGGCGCGGCCCGCGCCACAGGCGCCAATAAAGGCGCAACCCGCACCTATACCTGTCCCTGTGTATTCGGGTGCGACGGTGACGATTATCAGGAACCTCAAGGGCCAAGAATATAAGGTTGACAGAGAAATTCCGCATTCGGCGGATCGGGGGACGACAACCGCCCGATAAATCGGAACGCTCGTTCTGGGTCAGTTCGCTTCATCCTCGGTGTCTGTTGCTCTAATTGCCCCTACAGGGCTGCGGCAATCTTGCAACACTCTTCAATAGAAGCTGTCTACAGTGCGCCAAAACCATGGCAATCACTTCACATTTCCGGCTAATTTGCAGACTGTTCGGCTTCGGCCGAGGGAAGGCACCTAATTCTATTGGGGACTCACAAAGGATGTACCGATCGCTGGGGTGGTTCATTCAGTTTCTGCCGTCGAGGCTAGTCGTTGGATTAGTCGCGGCAATAATTTTTGCTGTTGCTTCTCCTACATTGCAGGCACAGCCGGAGCCGCCGGTGCGTCATATTGTTATCACTGTGAACAAATCGCAAGTGGTATCTTTCCCCGCGCCGTTCAAAACAGCATCGATCGCATCAACCGACATCGCCGACGTAACGCCGCTAACCGACCGTTCCCTTTACATTCAGGGAAAAAAGATCGGCACGACCAGTATTTCCATCTTTGATCAAAACACGCAATTGATGGCGCTCCTCGATTTGGAGGTCACCATCGATACGCGAGATCTGCAGGGAAAAATCCGCGCAACCACCCGCAATAATTCAATCCGTGTGTCGAGCAGCAATGGCGAGGTGGTGTTATCCGGGGTAGCCCCTGATGCGGTCACCGCCGACCGCGCGGTTTCGATCGCAAAAACCTTGGTCAAGTCGGTCGATATCATCAATGCGATGACGGTTGCACCATCTCAACAAGTCATGTTGAAGGTTCGCTTCCTTGAAGCGGCCCGTGCCGCCGAGCGTGACCTCGGATTCAACTGGTTTGCTACGAACCGGGCGGGGACTCGAGGTCTTAGCACCGGGCTTGGTACTCCCAATATTGGGCCTACTACCACCCAAACCACTACTGCAAACGGCGGCACCGTTACCCAAAGCGGAGCCACCAATACTGGTGGCATTTCCATCATCCAATCAGCGGGGGCGCTCGCCAGTATCGCAACTGGGGGGCCATTCGCCGTGGGTTTGGCGCATCTGGCCGGGGGCAACACAAACATTGATGTGATGATCAGCGCGCTCGAAACCAAAGGGCTTGTCCGGCGCTTGGCGGAGCCTGACTTGGTTGCGCTATCAGGCGATGAGGCACGCTTTCTTGCGGGTGGTGAATTTCCTGTACCACAAATCGGCGCCACCTCTGCCGGCTTTACAACACCCACGTTCGAGTTCAAGAAATTCGGTGTCAGTCTCGTCTTCGTTCCCACGGTGTTGAGCGGAGGCGCGATCAATTTGCGTCTGGCGCCAGAGGTCAGCGAGCTTGATTTCGCCAATGCGGTGACGATATCGGGAACGACCATCCCGTCGCTGGTCGTCCGTAATGCCCGAACCACAATCGAATTACGGGATGGCCAAAGCTTCGCGATCGCCGGGATGTTTCAGTCCAGAAACACGCGCGCAGAAAACCAAGTGCCTTGGATCGGATCGGTACCAATTCTCGGTACACTGTTCCAAAGTTCCGCATTTCAAAACAACGAGACCGACTTGGTCATCATTGTCACGGTGCATCTCGTGAAGCCGGCCACCCCCTCGGATCGTCTAGCGACCCCGCTCGACCAACGCCTGCCCAGCAATGACGTTGACTTTTTTATCAACCGTCAGAACGAAGTTCCCAAACGATACTCGGACTACGTGACATCGGGGGGTAATGTAAACGGCCCCTATGGTTACATCCTTCCGATCGAGCAAGGCTTCAATCAACCAGTGTACAAAGGCGGCGCGGCCAGATGAGA
>Ga0111538_10005154_pt1 | contig 17914 bp, 20 predicted proteins | sample SoiMethybrSBSTD1_FD_79669 | JGI IMG/M metagenome (GOLD analysis project Ga0111538, IMG submission 79669) | Bulk soil microbial communities from a Populus tree surrounding site in Tennessee, USA - Soil MetaG P. TD hybrid SBSTD1 (version 2)... | ecosystem: Environmental > Terrestrial > Soil >...
GGATCCCACCTCCGGCGGCAGGACCACGAGGGTGCCCAGGTCGGCCACGTCCCGCACCCGTCCCCGCACCTTCACCCGCGCGCCCTGGCGGGGCACGCCGTGGCCGGAGACCACCCACAGCATGCCGGTGCCGTCGTCGAGCTGGTAGGCGCCCTTGCCCAGCAGGGACGCGCTCTTCACCACCCGGCCCTGCAGCCCCACTTCCTCCTGCTGGTAGCGTCCCGGCTCGGCCAGGATGCGCGACACCGTCGTTCCCTGGCAGGCCGTGAGCCCCAGCGCCAGCCCCGCCACCGCCGCCACCCGGCCCGCCCGCCGCACGATCGCGATCATGGATCCCCCCTGTTCCTCTTCCTAGGTTAGACCCTTTGCCGGGTGGCGTTGACCCCCGCCGGAGCGAAGCTTAGGCTTGTCGCCGAGACGCACGACTCCGGCGAGGAACCCCAGGTGTGAACGACCCCATCCCCGCCCCCGACGCGGCCGAAGAGGCTCTCCGTGACGTCGAGCGCCGCTACCGCGACCTCGTGGAGGGCGCGCGCAACGTGGTGCTCCGGCTGTCGGACCAGGGAGTGCTGAGCTTCGTCAACCGCACCTTCGAGACCATCACGGGGTGGGCGCCGCACTCCTGCCTGGGCCGGCCCTTCGTGGACCTGGTCCACGCCGACGACCGGCCGCGGGCGGCCGAGGCCCTGCGGCGCACGCTGGGCGGCGACTCGCCCGTGCCCCTCGACCTGCGCATCTCCTCCGAGAACGGGCCCAGCGACCGCGTGCTGGAGTTCACGCTGGTCCCGCACGCGCGGGACGGGCGGGTGGCGGGCGTGATCGGCACGGCCACCGACGTCACCAGCCGCCGCGACCAGGAAGCCACGCTGCGGCGCACCGAATCGGAGTTCCGGCAGCTGGTGGCCTCGGTGCAGGCCATCGTCTGGCGGGCCGACGCGGCCACGCTGGAGATGCGCTTCGTGAGCCAGGAGGCGGAGTCGCTGCTGCGCTATCCCCTCGCGCTCTGGACCGACGAGCCGGCCTTCTGGCAGGAGCACATCCACCCCGAGGACCGCGAGTGGGCGGTCACCCTGCGCGCGCGCGCCGGCGCCGAGGGCCGCAACTACGACGCCGAATACCGCATGATCACGGCCGACGGGCGGGTGGTGTGGGTGCGCGACGTGGTGCGGGCGCGCGGGGGCGAGCGGCGGCAGGGCGAGCTGATCGGCTTCACCACCGACGTCACCGAGCGCCGGCAGGCGGAGGAGGACCTGCGCCGCTCGCGCGACCGCCTGAGCGAGCTGAGCGCACACATCGAGTGGGCGCGCGAGGAGGAGCGCACCGGCATCGCGCGCGAGATCCACGACGAGCTGGGCCAGGCCCTCACCGCCCTGCGCATGGACGTGTCGTGGCTGCGCGGCCGGCTGACCGGGCCCGTTCCGGACGACCGGACGCCGCTGCTGGCCAAGCTGCAGGAGATGGTGGAGTTGATCGACGACACCATCGGCCGCGCCCGCCGCATCTCCACCGAGCTGCGTCCGGGCGTGCTCGACGACCTGGGGCTCGAAGCGGCCGCCTCCTGGCTGACCGAAGACTTCCAGCGCCGCACGGGCGTGCGCTGCCATCTCTCGTCCGCGCTGCCGCCGCTGGTGCTCGAGCGCGAGGCCTCCACCGCGCTCTTCCGCATCCTGCAGGAGGCGCTGACCAACGTGAGCCGCCACGCCGAGGCCAGCCAGGTGCAGGTGGAGCTGGGCCAGGAGGGCGGGCGCCTGGTGCTGGAGGTGCGCGACAACGGCCGCGGCACCGCCGAGGGCCGGCCCTCCGGCCGCCGCTCCCTGGGCGTGCTGGGGATGATGGAGCGGGCGCGGCGCCTGGGCGGCACACTCACGTTCACCAGCGCCCCCGGCGCGGGCACGACCGTGCAGGCCTCGGTGCCCCTCTCCGCGTTGTCGGGCCACGCCGGCGCGGACGCTCCCCCGTGATCCGCGTGCTGGTGGCCGACGACCACGCCGTGGTGCGCCGCGGCCTGCGCCAGATGCTGGCCGAGACCGGCGACGTGGCTGTGGCCGCGGAGGCCGCCACGGCCGCCGAGGCCCTGGACCTGGTGCGCGCGCAGGCCTTCGACGTGGTGGTGCTCGATTTGAGCCTGCCCGGCCGCGGCGGGCTCGACCTGCTGGGCGAGATCAAGGCCCTGCGGCCCGAGCTGGCCGTGCTGGTGCTCACCATGCACCCCGAGAAGCAGTACGCGGTGCGCGCGCTCAAGGCGGGCGCGGCCGGCTACCTCACCAAGGAGACGGCGCCCGACCTGCTGGTGGACGCGCTGCGCCGCGTGGCCGCGGGCGGGCGCTACGTGAGCCCCGGCCTGGCCGAGACGCTGGCCGACCACGTGGAGAAGGGGCGCGAGGGCGCTCCCCACGAGGCCCTGTCCGACCGCGAGTTCGCGGTGTTCCGCATGCTGGCCGCCGGGCGCACGGTGGGCCAGATCGCCGAGGAGCTGAGCCTGAGCGTGAAGACGGTGAGCACCTACCGCACGCGCCTGCTGGAGAAGATGGGCCTGGCCTCGAACGCGGAGCTGATGCAGTACGCCTTCCGCCACAAGCTCGCGGAATAGAGGCTCGGCGCACTGGCTGTCCTGTAGGACAGACACCGACAGCAGACAGCGCCCCCATCCCACAGCACTATCCGCCGGCCGCCGATAGCCTCCGGACCCCCGTTGGCGCGATGCTCGCAATGCCTCCTCGTCGAAGGAGGACGCAGCTGAATGGAGGAAAGAGTGACGATCATCAACGACCTTCAAGCCCCCGCGGCGACGAAGGGCGCGATCGAGACGGAGCTCACGGAGGCGTTCCGGCCCTACACGGGGCCCTGGACGGTGCGCCTGCGCCCGGTGGACATGTGGCAGGGTGACGGCGGCTGGTCGATCGAGGTCAGCCGCCCCGGCCACGTCTGGACCCTGCGCGTCCACGGCCCCCACCAGGATCCCCCGCTTCTGGCCCGCTACATCAAGGACAACGTGCAGCCGCACCGCTTCGGCCCGAGGGCGGAATGACCGTACTACTCGTGGACGACTCGGCCGCGGTGCGCACGCGCCTGGCCCGGCTCCTGTCCGAGCAGGCCGGCATCGCCGTCGAGGAGGCGTCGGACGTGCGCTCGGCGCTCGAGAGCCTGGGCCATGCGCGTCCCGACGCCATCGTCCTCGACATCCGCCTGGGCGACGAGAGCGGTTTGCAGATCCTGCAAGCGGTGAAGAGCGCGCCCGCGCCGCCGATGGTCATCATGCTCACCAACCATCCCACCGAATACCACCGCCGGTGGTGCCGCGACCACGGGGCCGACTACTTCTTCGACAAGGCCACCGACATGGACCAGGTGCTGGCCGTGTTGTCCCCGCGCCCCTAGCCGGCCCTCACTCCTCGGCCGTGCGCAGGGTGTTGCCCAGCTCGTCCTCGTCGCTGGGCTGGCGCACCACGCGCGAGGCCAGGAGGCCGGCGCAGCGGCGGATGCCGTCGGCCAGCGCCGGGCCGGGCTGCCCGCGGCGGACGCCGTCGGCGATGGCGCCCGCGATCTCCTCCCACTGGCGCGGCTCCACGCCGGCGTTGATGCCGGCATCGCCCAGCACCAGCACGCGGTGCTCGAAGAGCGAGAGGAAGATGAGGATGCCGGTGCGGTCGCGGGTGCGGAACACCTCCTGCTGGACGAACGCGCCCAGCGCGCGCTGGCGCACGCGCAGCTCCAGCACCTCGGGCGCCACCAGCCAGCGGCGCAGGGCGGGCACGCCCAGCGTGAGCAGGAAGCCGGCCAGCGCGCCCAGGGCGGGCGGCAGCGCGATCCAGAGCGGCAGCAGCACGCCCCAGTAGGGGCGGATCTCGCAGAGCGTGGCCGCGGCGGCGCTGAAGAGGAGCGCGCCCGAGAGGGCGCCCTTCCACGACGCCTCCACGTAACCGTCGGAGCGGCCGACCGCGAAGGGCACGATCTCCCCCGCCGTGGTGAGCTCGACCTCCTTCACGGCGGCCTCGATGGCGGCGCGGTCGGCGGCCCCGAAGTAGGCGTCGAGGTTCATGCCTTGTTCTATCACCCCCGCCGCCGCGATTTCTTCCAGGCCTTGAAAGCGGCCGCGGTCAGGTCGGTCATGACCGCCGTGGCCTCCAGCAGCCACTGGCGGCTGCGGCGCCCCAGGTCGGCCAGGATCACACGGGCGCTGCCGGGCGTGGCCCCGTGCACGTTGGCCAGCTCGCGGCCCATCAACGAGGCCAGCTCGCGCTCGAGCGGGCGCGGCAGGGCCATGGCCGAGAACTCGATCTTCTCGGTGTCGGTGGCCAGACGGCGCACCACCCAGCCGCCGGCCAGGTGGAGGAAGGGATCGGGGCTGCGGATGGCGCGGGCCAGCAGGTGGGCGAACGCATCGGCGGTGCCGGGGCGCGCCTCGCCGCCGGCCCAGCGGGCGGCGGAGGTGACGCGCGCCTTCGCCTCCCGCTGCACCGGGGCGCCGTTCCAGAGGCCGGTGGCCAGGAAGCGGGGACGGCCGAGGCTGCCCACGCCGGCCACGCGCGGCTGGATGGAGATCTCGTCCGTGCCGGGCGGCAGCGCCCGCTCCAGCGCGCTCAGGCAGTCCGCGGGCACCTCGTGCGGCTCGCGCGGCTCCTGCGCCTTCTTCTTCTTCCGCTTGCGCGCGCGCTCTTCCAGGGCCCGGAGGAGGTCGCGCAGCAGGTACTCGCGCAGCCGCCGGCGCTGCTCGCCCAGGAGGACGGGCGCGCCGCCGCCATCGAGGCAGGTGCGGTATCCGTCCAGGAGGGCCTCGGCCAGCACCTCCGGCGACGTCTTCACCAGCCGCTCGTCGTGGGCCAGGGCCACGCTGGTGGCCAGGCGCACCAGGTCGTTCGTGTAGGGGAGCGGCGAGGCCTCGTCGAAGTCGTTGATGCCCCAGGCCAGGCGTCCCTCGGCGTCGCGCCAGGTGCCGAAGTTCTCGAGGTGCAGGTCACCGACGGCGGTGACCCGGGGCGCCCCCGCCAGCCCGGAGAGCGCGGCCGGGAACTGCTTCGCCCACGCGTAGTAGGTGCCGCGCAGGAACACGAACGGCGACCCGGCCATGTCGGCGTGCTTCTTCTCCAGGTCCTCCTTCACCACGAAGGGGACCTGCCCGGCCAGCCAGGCCTCGTAGCCGCTCGTCCACTCGCCGATCTCGTTCGCCTTCACGATGCCGCCGGATGGCTGGCCGCTAGCGGGCCAGCAGCGCCTCCACCTCCGCCACGCCGCGCGGGGCGCCGGCGGAGAGGTTCTGCAGGCCGCCGTCGCCGAGGAGGAAGGAGTCCTCGATGCGCACGCCCACGTCCTTGAACTTCCGCACCGCCCCCCGCACCTTCTCGGCGAAGGCCTTGTTCTCGGCCGTGGGCGGCAGCGCGTCCAGCGCCTCCTCGCGGATGTAGATCCCGGGCTCGATGACGAAGGCCGAGCCCGGCTCCATCACCCGCTCGTAGTCGCCCACGTCGTGGACGTCCATGCCGATGTAGTGGACGGAGCCGTGCGTGTACCAGGTGCGGTACTGGTCGCCGGCGGCGTCGGTGATGAGGCCCAGCTTGAGCAGGCCGTCCTTGACCACGCGCACGGTGGCCTCGTGGATGTCCCGGGCCCGCACGCCCGCTTTGGCGGTGGCGATGCCCGCCTCCTGGGCCGCGAAGACCAGCTCGTAGATGGTCCTCTGCTCGGGCGTGAACCTTCCGCTCACCGGGAAGGTGCGCGTGATGTCGCCGGTCAGGTATTCGTAGCTGGCCGCGGCGTCGATGAGCAGCAGGTCGCCCGCCTGGAGCTGCCGCTCGTAGCGCGGGTAGTGGAGGATGGTGGCGTTGGGGCCGCTGGCCACGATGGGCGGGTAGCCCCATCCGAGGGCGCCGGCCGTGGACCACTCGTGCTCCAGCACCGCGCGCACGCTGTATTCGAAGGCGCCCGGCCGGGCCGCCTTCATGGCCTCCCGCATGGCCCGGGCCGAGATGTCCACGCTCTTCACCAGCAGCGCGCGCTCCAGCGGCGTCTTCACCTGGCGCAGGCCGGCCAGGGCGGCGCGGGCGTCGATCACCTGCAGCTGCGGGTAGCGGTCGCGCAGGCGCACGGCCAGGGCCTGCGGGGGCGGCAGCGGATCGGAGAGGCCGGCCGGCTCCATGGCGAAGGCCACCCTGGCCCGGCCCTCGGCCAGGGCCCGCGCGTAGGCCTCGGAGGCGGGCGCGCCGTAGGGGCGCGGCGGGTAGGCGCGGCGCTCCAGCACGGAGGTGAGGAAGCCCTCCAGCCCGGCGGCGTCGAGGACGTTGGCCACGCCGCTGCGGGCCTTGGCCTCGTCGCGGCTCAGGCGCCGGCCCTCGCGGTGCTCGCGGGCGGCGTCGCGGGGCAGCGTGAACAGGGCCTCGAACCCGGGCAGCATCACCAGGGCCGTGTCCTCCTGGTCGATGCCGGTCAGGTAGTAGAGGTTGCTGTCCTGGCGGTAGTCGTAGTCGACGTCGTTCGAGTACACGCGCGCGGGCGAGCTCTGGACCACCAGCATGGTGTCGGGACCCAGCTTCTGGGCCAGGCGGGCCCGGCGGGCGGCCAGGTCGTCCTGCAGCTCACCGGCCCGGGCCGGTCCGGCCGCGAGCAGGGCCGCGGCCAGGGCGGCGTGGATGGCGTTCTTCATGGGGCGGATCATACGCCGCGGGGCCGGGCCAGCACGCGCTCCAGGGTGTCCAGCGCGCGGTCGAGGTCGGCGCGCTCGGCCGCGGGCAGGACGGCCAGCCAGGCGGCCAGCTCGTCCACGCGGCGGTCGCGCGCCTTCTCCATCAGCCGGCGGCCGGCGGCGGTGGGATGGATGTGGGCGCTGCGCGCGTCTTCGGGATCGGGCTGGCGGCGGACGAGGCCCGCCTCCTCCAGGCCGGCCACCACGCGGCTCATGGTCGGCGGCCGCACCTGCTCGGCCTGGGCCAGCTCGCCCAGCGTGGAGGGGCCGCGGAAGACGAGCACGGACAGCGCGGAGAGGCGGGCGGGCCCGATGCCGGAGGCCGTGTCCTGCCGGCGCAGGACGCGCAGGAGGCGGATGGCGGCGGCGTGCAGCCGGCGGGCGGTGGCGTGAACGTCGTCGGGGGGGCTTGACAAGATCGTTAGCTAAGCTAATTATATCCGTGGAGGTCGCAATGAGCAACACCGGCTTCGGACTGGGGCGGATCTCGCAGATCGCCGTCACCGTGCGCGACGTGGACCGCGCACATGCCTTCTACCGCGACGCGCTGGGCGTGAAGGAGCTGTTCCGCGCGCCCAACCTGGCCTTCTTCGACGCCGGAGGCGTGCGCCTGATGCTGGGCGTGCCGGAGAAGCCCGAGTTCGACCATCCCACCTCCATCATCTACTTCGACGTGCCCGACATCGAGGCGGCCGTGGCCGCCCTGTCGGCGCGCGGCGTGGCCTTCGTCGACCAGCCCCACTTCGTGGCTCCCCTGGGCGCGCGCGACCTCTGGATGTGCTTCTTCCACGACTCCGAGGGCAACCTGCTGGGCCTGCAGAGCGAAAAAGCGCGGGCCTGAGCGTCGGTTTGCCACGGCCGGGCGCTCCTGCTGAAATGGGCGGGTGAGCGACCCCACGGCGCCCCGCGACTACAACGATCCTCCCACCGGGCGCATGCGCGCCTACGTGCCCGATCCCACCCACGGCCTGGCTCCCGGCCGGCTGCGCCAGCTCTACCGGGCGCTGCTGCTGCCGCGGGCCATCGAGGAGAAGGCCCTGCTGCTGCTGCGCCTGGGCAAGCTCTCCAAGTGGTTCTCGGGCATCGGCCAGGAGGCGATCGCGGTGGGCGTGGCCTCGGCCCTGGAGCCCGAGGACTGGATCCTGCCCATGCACCGCAACCTGGGGGTGTTCACCACCCGGGGCGTGGACCTGGGCCGCCTCTTCCGCCAGCTCTTCGGCCGCGACGGCGGCTTCACCCGCGGGCGCGACCGCACCTTCCACTTCGGCCTCCCCGACAAGCACATCGTGGGCATGATCAGCCACCTGGGCGCCATGCTGCCCGTGGCCTGCGGCCTGGGCCTGGCCGCGCGCCTGCGCAAGGGCCCGCAGGTGGCGGCCGCCTTCACCGGCGACGGGGCCACCAGCGAGGGCGATTTCCACGAGGCGCTGAACCTGGCCGCGGTGTGGAAGCTGCCCGTCATCTTCGTGGTCGAGAACAACATGTACGGCCTGTCCACGCCCACCTCCGAGCAGTACGCCTGCGCCAACCTGGCCGACCGCGGCCGCGGCTACGGCATGCCGGGCCTGACCGTGGACGGCAACGACCTGCTGCAGGTCTTCCGGGCGGTGACGGATGCGGCCGCCCGCGCCCGCGAGGGCGCCGGGCCCACGCTGCTGGAGTTCAAGACCTTCCGCATGCGCGGCCACGAGGAGGCCTCCGGCACCGACTACGTGCCCAAGGAGCTGTTCGAGGAGTGGAGCCGGCGCGATCCCCTGGCCCGCTTCGAGTCGGTGCTCCTCGAGCGCGGCCTGCTCACCCCCGCCGAGCGCGACGCCCTGCGGGCCGAGGTCAAGACGCGCGTGGACGGCCTGGCCGACGAGGCCCTGCTGGCGCCGGACCCGGCCTCCACCGCCGAGCGCGAGCTGGCCGACGTGTTCGCCCCCGCCCTGGTGGCGCCGCAGCCGGCCGATCCCGCCCGCGGGTCGTCGGAGAAGCGCTACCTCGACGCCATCACCGACGCCCTGCGCGAGGCCATGCGCGACGAGCGGGTGGTGCTCCTCGGCCAGGACATCGCGGAGTACGGCGGCGTGTTCAAGGCCACGGCCGGCTTCGTGGAGGAGTTCGGCAAGGAGCGCGTGCGCAACACGCCCATCATCGAGTCGGGGGCCATCGGCGCCGCCCTGGGCCTGGCCCTGGACGGCTACCTGCCCATGGTGGAGATGCAGTTCGGCGACTTCGTCACCTGCGGCTTCAACCAGATCGTGAACAACGTGGCCAAGACCCACTACCGCTGGGACGCGGCCGTGCCCATGGTGCTGCGCCTGCCCGTGGGCGGCGGCACGGGCGCCGGGCCCTTCCACTCGCAGAACCCGGAGTCGTGGTTCACCAGCGTGGCCGGGCTCAAGGTGGTGGCGCCGTCCACGCCCTACGACGCCAAGGGCCTGCTGCTGGCCGCGTTCTTCGACGGCAACCCCGTCGTGTACCTCGAGCACAAGCTCCTCTACCGCTCGCTGCGCGGCCCCGTGCCCAACGGCCGCTACATGGTGCCCATCGGCCAGGCCCGCGTGGCCCGCGCGGGCACGGCCGCCACCCTCGTCACCTACGGCGTGGGCGTGGTGTGGGCGCTGGAGGCGGCCGAGAAGCTGGCCGCCGAGGGCCGCACGATCGAGGTGATCGACCTGCGCACGCTGCAGCCGTGGGACGTGGAGACGGTGATGGCCTCGGTGAAGAAGACGGGGCGGGCGCTGGTCCTCCACGAGGCGCCGCTGACCGGCGGCTTCGGCGGCGAGATCGCGGCCACCATCGCCGCCCTGGGCTTCGAGTGGCTCGACGCCCCCGTGCAGCGCCTGGGCGGCCTCGACATCCCCATCCCCTTCAGCAAGGCGCTGGAGGAGGTGTTCATGCCGCGCGCGCGGCTGCTGGACGCGTTGAAGGCGTTGCTCACGTATTAGCATGCGAGCGCGGGACATCAAGCTGTCGCTGGACGCCGTCGGTCTCTTGCGGCCCGCGTTCCGTGTCGTGGAGGCGCTGCGGGGCCGGTTCAACCGCAGCTACTGGGCCGGCTCTCCGAGCGGCCTGGCCCCGGACGGGCTGCCGGTTCCGCCACCTCACCTGGCTGCCCTGGTGGGGAACACGGGCGCCGATGCCTTCCTCGAGGCGGGCCGCGAAATCGCGCGCTGCATCCGGGAGGTGCTCGCGGTGGACGGCGTCCAGCCCGAAGGATTCAGGCGCCTCCTGGACTTCGGGTGCGGGTGCGGGCGCGTGCTACGGAACTGGCACACACTGCCCAATACCGAAGTCCACGGCTGCGACTACAACCCGAAGCTCGTGCGATGGTGCGAGCAGAACCTCCGCTTCGCGCGTTTCAACACCAACGCGATCCGCCCGCCCCTCGTCTACCCCAGCGGCCACTTCGACTTCGTCTACTCGTTCTCCGTCTTCACGCACCTGCCCGCAGAGCTGCAGCAACCATGGATCGACGAACTCCGACGGGTGCTGCACGACGGGGGCTACCTGCTGATCACGACCCATGGACCCTCCTACGCCGGCATCCTCACCGATGCGGAAAGGGATGCCTTCACTGCCGGGCGTTTGGTGGTTCGCTACGGCAGCGTCGCCGGGAGCAACCTCTGCGCCGCGTTCCACCCACCGGCCTATGTGCGGGATACCCTGGCCAGTGCGTTCGACATCCTCGACTACTCGTCGACGCGCGTCGGCCAGGAGTTCATCCTCCTCCGGAAACGATCGGGAAGGAGCCTGTCGTGAGGTGGCGTTTCCCTGATTCGCCGCATCGACTCCACGTGGCGGCGGGCTTCCGTCAGTGTCGCTGCCTCTGCTGAGGCATCAGGGCAGGACGGCCGTCATCCGGATCGACACCAGGACGTTCGGCAGCTCGACGCCCAGCTTGGCCACGGAGCGGGCCGGCGGATCGGACGGGAAGAACTTCGCGTATTCCTCGTTCAGGCCGGCGAAGTCGTCCGGCCGGGCCAGCAGGACCTGGACCTCGGCCACGTGCTCGAGCGCCGCCCCGGCCGCCCGCAGGATGGCCGCGCAGTTGACCAGCGCCTGCCGGGTCTGCTCCTGGATCGTCGCCCCGGCCATCTGGCCCGTCTTCGGATCGATGCCGGCGGTGCCCGAGACGTACAGGGTGGAGCCCGCCCGGATGGCCTGGCTGTACAGCGCCGAGGCGGGCGCGTCCGGCGTGCGGATGACCTGCCGCGTCACTTCTCCAGGTATCCGAGGGCCTCGTCGCCCAGCGTCTGCAGCACCGACGTCTCCACGGCATCCTCCAGCTCGCCGCCGCCGTCTTCCATCAGCTTCAGGGCGAAGCGGGCCACGTTGATGCCGTCGCGCACGGTGTAGGCCTCGTCGGCGCCGTGGGCCCGCTGCAGGAAGTCGGTCACGTAGTCGAGGATGCGGCCCTCGGCGAAGGGGAGGTTCTCCTCCAGGATGCGGCGCTCCTCGTCGCGCTCCGGGAAGTCGATGGTGATCTGGGGCTGGAGGCGGGAGTGGATGTATTCCGGGATCTCGAAGGTGGAGGCGTCGTCGTTCATGGTGGCCACCATGCGGAAGTCGGGGTGGGCCTTCACCTTGATGCCGGCCACCACCGACTCCACGTAGCGGCGGTTGTCGAGCAGGGGCGCCAGCGAGGCCCAGCTCTTCTCGCTCATGCGGTTGCCCTCGTCCAGGATGCAGACGCCGCCGCGCAGCATGGCGCTGACCAGGGGCGAGGCCACGTAGCGGAGCTGGCCGGCGCCGGAGATGACCGGCGAGACCAGCAGGTCCTCCGGCCGCGTGTCCATGGTGGCCTGGAAGATGTACGCCTCCCGCCCCAGCTCGCGGGCGGCCGCGTAGCCCAGCGTGGTCTTCCCCACCCCCGGCTTGCCCAGCAGGCGGGGGTTCATGGGCAGGTCGCGCTCGTCCACGACCATCCAGGCGGCCAGGAGCTGGCGCATCAGCTCCTTCTGCCCCACCCAGCGCACCGGCAGGTCGTCGGGATGGGCCAGGTGGAGGCTCACACCCTCCACGGTGACGGCGCGATCGGCGCTTTGTTTGCTCAAGCGGATCGAGTCTACCACCCGGTCTAGACTTGGGGCTGGGAGGTGCTGGGTGACCGAAGAGCAAGCACCGAAGTCGTCGTACGAGCTGGCCATGGAGCGGCTGCGCAAGCAGGACGCGGAGCAGGGGGTGGCGCAGCCCACGGTCTCGCCCGGGCAGCGCGAGGCCATCGCGGAGGCCCGGCGCATGGCCGAGGCCCGCCTGGCCGAGCGCGAGATCCTGCACCACTCGTCCATCCGCGGCGTGGTCGACCCGGCCAGCCTGGAGGAGCTCGACCTCCAGTACCGCCGCGACCGCGACCATATCCAGAGCGACCTCGAGCGCAAGATCGCCGAGATCCGCAAGGGATCCTGATCGGCAGCCGCGCTGGCACCCCGCTTGCACACTCCCCCCGGATCTTCGGCAAGGAGGGTTTCGATGCAACGACGCAAGACGAAGGTGAAGATGAAGGCGAAGGCAAAGCCCAAGGCGAAGGCGAAGGCAAAGGCCAAGGCCCGGCCGGCGGCCCGGAAGAAGGCGGCGCCCAGGAAGAAGGCGGCCAGGGCCACGGCCAAGGCCAGCGCCAAGGCCAGGCCGAAGAAGAAGGCGGCGGCCAAGAAGGCCGCTCCGCGCAGGAAGCCGGCCATGGCGGCGGCGCCGCCGGCCGCCCGGAAGCCCGCGCGCAGCGCGCCCCGGAAGAAGACTCCCCCGCCCCCGCGCCCGGAGGAGATGGACGACGACCTGGACGCGGACCTCGAGACCGGCTCCGACGCCCGGCACCACGACATGACGGACGACCACGACGGCACGTCGGGCGACGGACCCATGGACGAATCCGTCGAGGACGAGCTCGTCAAGCCGTGAGCCCTTCCCGCGCCGGGAGCGCGCCCGCGCGCCGCGCTCCCGGGTGGGACGTCATCGTGGTGGGCGGAGGCCCGGCCGGGCTGAGCGCCGCGCTCATCCTCGGCCGCTGCCGCCGGCGGGTCCTGGTGTGCGACGTGGGCCGCCCGCGCAACGCCCGGGCCCGCGCCCTGCACGGCTTCCTGAGCCGTGACGGCACACCTCCCGCGCGCCTGCTCTCCATCGCGCGCGAGCAGCTCCGGCCCTATCCCAACGTCGCCCTGCGCCGGGTGGAGGTGCGGAGCGTCTGCACCGCCCCCGGCGGCTTCGAGGCCACGCTGGAGGGCGGCCGGCGCGTGCGCGCGCGCTTCGTGCTGATGGCCACGGGCGTGGTCGACCAGCTCCCGCCCGTGCCCGGCCTGCGGGAGTTCTACGGGCGCGGCGTCTTCCACTGCCCCTACTGCGACGGCTGGGAGATGCGCGACCGGCCCCTGGCCGTCTACGGCCGCGGCAAGAACGGCGCCGGCCTGGCCGCCGACCTGCTGGCCTGGAGCGCCGACGTGGCGCTGTGCAGCGACGGGCCGGCCCGCCTCACGCCGGCCCAGCGCGAGCGGCTCCAGGCCCTGGGCATCCCCGTGCACGAGCAGCGCCTGAAGGAGCTGCGCGGGCGCTGGGGCCGGCTCACGCGCATCGTCTTCGCCGACGGCAGCACCCTCGACCGCGAGGGCGTCTTCCTCTCCACCGGCCAGCACCAGCGCAGCCGGCTGCCCCAGGAGATGGGCTGCGTGCTCACGCGCCGGGGCGCGCTCAAGACCGGCCGCCTGGAGATGACCAGCGTGCCCGGCCTCTACGCGGCCGGCGACTGCTCGCGCGACGTGCAGCTCATCGTGGTGGCGGCGGCGGAAGGCGCGCGGGCCGCCTTCGCCATGAACAAGGAGCTGATCCGCGAGGGCCTGGAGGAACGGCTCAGATCACCATCCCGTCGGGGATGACGCCGTCCTTGGGCACGATCACGATGCCCTCGCGCACGAAGTAGCCCTCGCCGTCGCGGTTCACGTCGCCCTTCTCGTTGAGGATCTGCACGCCGCGGCCGATGCGGGCGTTCTTGTCCACGATGGCCCGCCGGATCACGCAGTCGGAGCCGATGCCGATGGGGGGCACGCCGCCCACGGCCGCCACCTCCGCCGCCGTCTCGTAGTAGTCCGCGCCCAGGACCAGGCTCTCGGTGATGCGCGTGTTGTGGCCGATGCGCGAGCGGATGCCCACGATGGAGCGCTCGACGTCGGCCCCCACCACGATGCAGCCCTCCGACATCAGCACGTTGGTGAGCGTGCAGCGCTCCACCTTGGAGGCGGCCAGGAAGCGCGGGCGCGTGTACACGGGGTTGGCCGCGTCGTAGAAGTCGAAGGGCGGCACGGGCTGGCAGAGGTTGATGTTGGCGTCGAAGTAGGAGCGGATGGTCCCCACGTCCTCCCAGTAGCCGCGGTAGGTGAAGGCGTGCACGCGCAGCGTGGGCACGGCCTGCGGGATCACGTGGCGGCCGAAGTCCACCAGCGCCGGGTCGGCCAGGCTCTGCTCCAGCATCTGCCGGCCGAAGACGTAGATGCCCATGGAGGCCAGGTACAGCGGGCCCACGCCGTCGACCTCGGAGGCCAGGCCGGGCAGGCGCGCGGCCTCCGGCTTCTCCTCGAAGTGCGTGATGCGGCCCTGGCGGTTGGCCTTCAGGATGCCGAAGGCGGAGGTGAGCTCGGCCTCCACCGGCGTCACCGCCACCGTGACGTCGGCCTGGTTGCGGCGGTGCGCGTCGAGCAGCCGCTGCAGGTCGAGCTGGTAGAGCTGGTCGCCGGAGAGGATCACCACCTCGCTCCAGCGGTGGGCCAGCAGGTGGCGCAGGCTCTGGCGCACGGCGTCGGCCGTGCCCTGGAACCACTCCGGGCTCTCCTCCGTCTGCTCGGCGGCCAGCACGTTGACGAAGGCCGAGGAGAAGAGGTCGAACTTGTAGGTGAGCCCCAGGTGCTTGTTCAGGCTCTCCGAGTTGTACTGCGTCAGCACGAAGATGCGGCGCAGGTTGGAGTTGATGCAGTTGGAGACGGGGATGTCGATGAGCCGGTACTGGCCGGCGATGGGCACCGCGGGCTTGGAGCGGTGGAGCGTGAGCGGGAACAGCCGCGTGCCGCGCCCTCCGCCCAGAATGACTGCCAGAGCGTCTTTCACGGGAACCCCCTCATTCTGACACGGCCCCTCGGGCGGCGGTGGCGTCTTCCTGATACGCTTCCGTCCCGTGGCCCAGGGCACCGCACCGCCGCCGCCGGTCAACGTCTACGTGGCCACGCCGCGGCCGGGAACGCTCCGCCGCGCCGGGGCCGGCGCCTGGCACGCCTTCTCCGGCCTCTGGTTCCTCATCCGCCATCCCGACCTGTGGCCGCTGGCCGCGCTGCCCGCCTTGCTGGCCGCCATCGGCATCCTGGGCGGCCTGATGCTGGGCGCCTACTCCATGCGCTTCCTGGAGACGGCCGTGCTGCCGGCGCCGGGCAGGCTGCCGGCCGTCCTGGGCTTCCTGCTGCTGCTGGCCCTCTGGGTGGGCACGCTCGGCTCGGGCATGATGCTGGGCCTGGGCCTGGCCCTCCTGCTGGCGGCGCCGGTGCTGGAGCGCCTCTCGCGCCGGGTGGAGGAGAAGGTGCGCGTGAACGTGCCCGGCGGGCGCGGCTGGAAGTGGGAGATCGCGCAGTCGGTCAAGGGCGCCCTCTACTTCCTGGCCGCGGTGCCCGTGGTCCTGCTCGTGAGCCTGGTCCCGCTGGTCGGGTCGATCATCGGCATGTCGTGGGGCGCCCACGCGCTCTCGGTGCAGCAGACCGACGCCCCCCTCACCCGCCGCGGGCTCGACTTCCGCGGCCGGCTGCGCTGGCACCGCCGCTTCCTGGCCGAGAGCATGGGCTTCGGCATCGCCGGCCTGGTGCTGCTCATCGTCCCCTGCGCGAACTTCCTGCTCGGCCCGGCCCTGGTGGTGGGCGGCACCCTGATGGTGCTGGAGCTGGAAGAAGACCTGGTCGCCCCCGACCGGGGGTAGTACCCAGGCGCCCAAGCGCTCCATCCTTCTCCCCAGCCGGGCCGCCGGAAATCCCGCCACCTTTGTCACTCCCATTGCCCCCCGATGCGATGCTAAACGTAGGCCATCAACACGAGGGAAGGAGGCGCGGGCCATGACGACGCACAAGACGGGGACACGCCAGGAGTGGCTGGCCGCGCGGCTGGCGCTGCTGGAGAAGGAGAAGGAGCACACCCGGCGCGGCGACGAGCTGGCGCGGCAGCGGCAGGAGCTGCCCTGGGTGCGGCTCGACAAGGAGTACCGCTTCGACACCGACGAGGGCGCGGCCACGCTGGCCGGCCTCTTCCGGGGCCGCTCGCAGCTCCTCGTCTACCACTTCATGTTCGGGCCCGACTATACGGCCGGCTGCCCGGCCTGCTCGGCCATCGCGGACGGCTTCAACGGGTTCGTGGTGCACCTGGCCCAGCACGACGTCACGCTCTGCGCGGTGTCGCGGGCCCCGCTGGCCCAGCTCCAGGCCTACAAGGGGCGCATGGGCTGGACGTTCCCCTGGGCGTCGTCCCACGGCAGCGACTTCAACGCCGACTTCAGCGTCGGCTTCACCGAGCGGCAGCAGCGCGAGGGCGCCATCGAATACAACTACCGGCGCGAGGCGCCGCTGGTCCCCAAGGCGGACGGCGACGACGGGGCCACCCTCTTCGCGGCCATGAGCGGGACCGACCCCGCCACCTACACGCGCGAGAGGCCGGGCCTGAGCACGTTTGCGCTCGAAGACGGCGTGGCCTACCACACGTATTCCGCCTTCGCGCGCGGGCTGGACGCCCTCTGGGGCATGTACCAGTGGCTCGACCGCGCTCCCCGCGGGCGCAACGAGTCGGACGTGTGGTTTCGCCGGCACGACGAATACGACCGGCGGTGAGCGCCCCGTCGGACCGCGCCTTCCTGGGCCTCTCCGCGGTGCTCTTCGCCGCCAGCGCGGCGGCGACCATCGCCTGGTGCGCGTCCATGCCGGCCACGGGCGGGATGCCGATGCCCGGCGGCTGGACGATGTCGATGGCGTGGATGCGGATGCCCGGGCAGACGTGGCCCGGCGCGGCGGCCTCGTTCGTGGGCATGTGGGCCGTGATGATGGTGGCGATGATGCTGCCGTCCCTGGTGCCGATGTTGGGGCGCTACCGGCGGGCCGTGGGCACGGGCGCGAAGCACCTCGGACGGCTGACCGCGCTGGCCGGAGCGGCGTACTTCTTCGTCTGGATCGCCGTCGGAGTGGCGTTGTTCCCGCTGGGTGCCGGGCTGGCGGCCATCGCGATGCAGCAGCCGGCGCTGGCCCGCGCGGTCCCCATCGCGGCCGGCGTGGTCGTGCTGGCCGCGGGCGCCTTCCAGCTCACCCCCTGGAAGGTGCACCAGCTGGCCTGCTGCCGGGAGGCGCCGGGGCGCGGCCGTGCACTCACGGCCGACGCCGCCACGGCCTGGCGGCACGGCCTGCGCCTCGGGCTCCATTGCTGCCGCTGCTGTGCCGGCCTGGTGGCGGTCCTCCTGGTCATGGGGATCATGGACCTGCGCGCCATGGCGGTTTCGGGGGCCGCCATCACCGCCGAGCGCCTGGCCCCGGCGGGCCAGCACGTCGCGCGGGCCATCGGGGCCGCCGTCGTCGGGGCGGGGCTGTTCCTGATCGCACGCGCCGCCGGGCTCGTGTGACGCGCCTTCGTCGGCCGGTCACGCCGCCGACAGCAGCGCCACCGGGAAGCGGCGCAGCAGCGCGTCCAGCCTGACCTCGCCTCCGAACACGTCGCCGGCTCCCAGGACGTTGGCCCACCGGCCGGCCGGCAGCGTGAGCCGGGTGTCCCCCCAGCCCGTGGCCGCCAGCGTGAGCACGAGGCGCGGCGCCACCGCGATCACGCCCGCGCCGCGGCAGAAGGCCACCACGTGGCCGGCGCGCGGCCCTTCCGCGGCCAGGGGGAGGTAGCGGCCACCTTCGCCGGCGCCGAACGCGGCCGGAGCGCGGCGGCGCAGGTGCAGCGCCTGCCGCAGCAGCCACAGCTTGGGCAGGCCTTCGTCGGCGCGGGCCATCGCCTCTTCGGGCGTCGCGCGCTCCGCGTCGGCGAGCAGGCGGCGCCGGAGGGTGTAGTCCACCGGCCGGCGGTTGTCGGGGTCGACCAGGCTCAGGTCCCACAGCTCGCAGCCCTGGTAGACGTCGGGCACGCCGGGAGCGGTGAGCTTCAGCAGGAGCTGGGCCAGCGCGTTCACGCGGCCGGGAGCCACCAGCGGCTGCACGAAGCGCTCCACCGCGGCCCGGAAGGCCTCGTCCCCCAGGCTGCCCTCCACGAAGTCCA
>Ga0111538_10005156_pt1 | contig 17910 bp, 16 predicted proteins | sample SoiMethybrSBSTD1_FD_79669 | JGI IMG/M metagenome (GOLD analysis project Ga0111538, IMG submission 79669) | Bulk soil microbial communities from a Populus tree surrounding site in Tennessee, USA - Soil MetaG P. TD hybrid SBSTD1 (version 2)... | ecosystem: Environmental > Terrestrial > Soil >...
CCGTCACGCATCATCCTTCGCTTGCCTGAAACCACCGTAGGTACCCGCAATGTCGATCTTCACCAAGCCGACCACTGAGAAAGCCCCTATGCGTAATGATTCGCAAGCACCGGACGCTGGTCTCTCCGTCATCGCACCGGGCATGAAGATCATCGGCGACATCGAGAGCACCGGTGTCGTGAAGATCGAGGGAACCGTTGAGGGCGCAATTCGAGGTGCGCGCCAGCTGCTGTTGGGCCGACAGGGCACTGTGCACGGCGACATTCGGGCACACGAGGTCGTGATTGGTGGAACGGTCGTTGGGACGATCATTGCGGAGGAACGCGTCGAGATTCAGGGAACCTCGAAGGTCGAGGGTGACATTCATACGAAGTCGATTGTAGTGCTCGAAGGCGGTGTCATTAACGGAACCGTCCGAATGGGCGAGACGGCCGCACAGGACAGCGCCCGCGATCGCCGAGAGCCCGCGACTGATACAGCACTCCGACCGGGGCTAGCCTTGAGTCAGTAGTTCAATCAGCTTCCGAGTCTGGGCGGACGACGTCCGGACTGTGGCGATTGCGCAAACAATTGATCGACACAGGCCTGCAAAGCATTCTCGGAATTCGGGTTATGAACGTGAGAGGTTCGCGGCGTCGGCATGCGGTTCGAGCAGCATTCGCCGTCGCCCTTGTGGGACTGCTCGCCTGCGATACAGGGCCGGCATCGAAGAAAACGGCCGCCCAACCAGACTCCGGACGCGCGGGGAAAGCATTTCGCGTTGCGTTGCTGACGCCAGGCCCCATTTCCGACAGATCGTGGAATGGCGGCGCCTACGACGGGTTGATGGCGATTCGCGACTCGCTGGGCGCACAGGTGAGTCACGTCCAGACGAAGACGCCTGCCGAGTTCGAGGAGAATTTTCGCCAATACGGTGCGCAGGGTTATGACCTCGTCATCGGGCATGGGTTCGAGTTCCAGGACGCAGCGATCCGCGTAGCGCCCGAATTTCCAAAAACGCTGTACGTCACCACATCCGGTAACACCGTTCGGCCAAACGTCGCCGGAATACAGTTCGCGTTCGAGGAAGCTTCGTATCTCGCCGGGATTCTTGCTGCGGGGATGACGAAGTCCGAAGCCATCGGTGCCATCGGCGGCACCGAGTTGCCGCCGGTCAAACGCAGCTTCGAGGCGTACCGCGCAGGCGCCAGGTCGGTGAACCCCCGGATAGGCGTCGTGATCTCGTACGTTGGCAACTGGGACGACGTGAGCGCCGGGAAAGAGCAGGCGCTCGCGCAAATCGGCCGTCGTACCGACGTCATTTTTCAGAACGCGGATGCAGCCGGCTTGGGCGTGTTCCAGGCCGCACGCGAATCGCGATCCGCTTACGTGATCGGCGCGAACGCTGACCAGAATGCCGTAGCGCCTGAAGTCACGCTCGGGAGTGTCGTTATCGACCTGCGACACGCCTTCCTGCTCGTGGCCCGCGAAGTCAAGGAGCAGACGTTCACGCCACGCGTCGTCTCCCTGGGCGTACGCGAGAATGTCGTTAGGCTCGTGATCAATCCGACGCTGGACGCGCGCATCCCCCAGGCGACACGTGCGGCGATCGACTCAGTCCAGAAGCGTTTGTTCGCAGGATCCCTCCGGCTGGTAGACTCCACAGGCGTATTTGTGAGTCAATGACCGACCTGGCGACGATCGCCGGTCACCTGGATGCGTTGCTCGGTACCGCTACGATTCCGGACTATCCAGGCGCGGTGAACGGCGTTCAGCTGGCGAACCGGGGTGCGATCCGCCGCATTGCCGCGTCGGTCGACATCTCGAAGCGGGTTATCGGCAGCGCGATAACGGCTGGGGCGAACCTGCTGATTGTACACCACGGCATGTTCTGGGGAGGCGTGCAACCGATAATCGGCCCCGCATACGAGCGCATCCGCATGCTCGTTGCGCATGACATTGCCGTGTATTCGTCGCACCTGCCGCTCGACGCGCATCCGTCGTTAGGTAACAACGTGTTGCTCGCTCACACGCTTGGACTCGAACCGGCCGGCGGGTTCGCGCGATACAAGACGATCGACGTGGGAGTCCGCGGAGAAACGGATCTCGAGACGACAGAGCTCTGCAATCGCGCCGAGGCGTTCGCTCGACGCCACGGGGGTGGCGTCCGGGCTACCACGATTCCTTCAGGACATCGAACGCGGCGTTGGGGCATCTGCACCGGCGCCGGAGCATCGACTGAAACGCTGCTCGAAGCGCAGACGCTTGCCCTCGATACTCTGGTCGTCGGCGAAGGCCCGCATCACACCGCGGTCGCGGCCGACGAGGCGGGTCTTGTGGTCATATACGCCGGCCACTACGCAACCGAGACTCTGGGAGTGAGCGCCGTCGCGGAGCATCTCACGGTCACGTTCGGGATTCCGTCGACGTTCATCGCCGCCCCAACGGGATTGTGACCAGCACCACGCCGGTGCTCGCACTGGAGGGCATTGGCAAGCGGTTCGACGACGTCGTGGCACTCGCGGATGCCTCCCTCGTCGTGCGACCAGGATCCGTCCATGCGCTGCTCGGCGAGAATGGTGCGGGAAAGACGACGCTTATGCGTGTTGCCTATGGGATGGTTTCTCCGGACCGCGGTGCCCTCAGAATCGCGGGCCGGACTGTTCGGCTGACGTCTCCAGCGGAAGCGATCGGCCATGGGATCGGGATGGTGCACCAGCACTTCACGCTGGTGCCGGCCATGACGGTGGCCGAGAACGTCGCGCTAGGTGGCCGGGGCCGTTTCGCGGCGAGCGAGGTAGCAGAACAGGTCCGGGTGCTTGCGACCGCGACCGGGCTTGCGATCGAACCCGATGCCCGCGTACGGGACCTGTCCGTGAGCGCGCAGCAACGCCTCGAGCTACTCAAGGCGTTATCGCGCGACGCGCAGCTGCTCATTCTCGATGAGCCGACCGCAGTCCTCGCTCCGGCCGAAGCAGACGATTTGCTGAGCCGCATCCGTCAACTGGCAGACGGGGGACGGTCCGTCGTGCTCATCACGCACAAGCTGCGGGAAGCAATGCAGGTCGCTGATGACATCACGGTGCTCCGGCGGGGAACGACGACACTTGCCTTGCCCCGTGCCGAGATCGACGATGATCGACTGATCACGGCAATGCTCGGGCAGCGAGACTATCTCCCGCCAACCGCGACGACGCCGTCCGTCACGGGGCCCGCAGTCATATCCGCCCAAGGCGTGTCGGTCGCGGATGCACGTGGAACCACGCGTGTGCGCGAGGCCAGCTTCGATGTCCGCGGCGGGGAGATTGTCGGTGTTGCGGCCGTCGAAGGTGCGGGACACCGCGAGTTGCTGAGAGCTGTCGCGCGTCGTTCGCGGATCATTTCCGGGACGTTGCATGTCCCACCGGTTATCGGGTTCGTACCCGACGACCGACATCGCGATGGCTTGGTATTGGAGATGTCACTGACCGAGAACCAGGCGCTGAACGGCGCAGGGGCTCGGCGCGGTACGATCCACTGGGAGGACGCTGCACGGATCACCCGTGAGATTCTCGATCGATTCGACGTTCGGGCTCCGAGCGAGCACGTGCACGCAGGTGCCTTGTCCGGGGGGAATCAGCAGAAGTTCATCCTCGGACGTGAGCTTCACGGCCGGCCACCTGCGATAGTTATCGAAAATCCAACTCGCGGGCTCGATATCCGCGCTGCCGCCTACGTTTCGGAGCAAGTGCTCGAAGCGAGATCCTATGGTGTCGCTGTAATGCTCTACTCGACGGACCTCGACGAAGTCCTTGCGCTAGCAGATCGAATGCTGGTTGTTTTTGGCGGTCGGGTGCGAGAGGTTCCGGTGGACGGGCAGAGTGTCGGTCGTGCCATGCTCGGCGTCTCGTGAACCGGCAGCCTGGTCAGCGTGGCGGCGTGTTCCAATTGGCGGCGCTGTCGGCGGCAACGATCCTCGGGATGACGCCGTGGTTCAGCGCAACGGTCGCGGCACCGGGGATGATGGCTGAGTGGGGAACAGGCCCCGCCACAGCAGCCTGGCTGACGATTGCGGTACAGCTCGGATTTGTGGCGGGTACATGTCTGAGCGCTGGACTGATGCTGAGCGACAGATTCAGCACTCGGAAGCTAGCCGCAGGATGCGCTCTCTGCGCTGGCGTCGCGACACTGTTGTTGGTACGTCGTGATACTGGGCCGAATCAAGCCATTGTACTCCGGGCGATCACTGGTATCGCGCTCGCAGGTGTCTATCCACCCGGGATCAAGATTGCCGCCGGGTGGTGGCGGGAGCGACGCGGAACTGCAATTGGCATTCTGGTCGGCGCGCTGACGATTGGCTCGGCCGCGCCCAACCTCCTTCGTTTGGGCATCGACGTGTCGCAGTGGCGAACCATCGTGGTCGCGGCTGCAGTCGGGGCGATGATATCCGCGGCAGTTTTCGCGTTGGTCGTCCGCGAAGGCCCATTTCAGGCTCCATCCGCCCCGTTCAATCCACGGGCGTTGCGAGCCGTCCTTCAGGATCGCGGCGTGTTGTTGGCGACGGCCGGCTACCTCGGTCACATGTGGGAGCTGTACGCCATGTGGAGCTCGATCGGCGCGTTCTGGATGTACGTGGCCGCCCAACGCTCCATCGCGCCTTCCGTCGCCGCCGTGTTTGCGTTTGCGACCATCGCTGCCGGGACGCTCGGTTGCGTGATCGCGGGAATCGCCGGAGACCGGGTTGGGAGACCGCTCGTGACGATTGTCGCGATGGCGCTCAGCGGAACCTGCGCCATTCTGATCGGTACGCTCGTATCGGCGCCGCTCGTTCTGCTGATTGCGGTAGCAATTATCTGGGGTGTGTCCATCGTCGCGGATTCCGCGCAGTTCTCCGCGTCGGTGACCGAGCTCGCTCCCAGTCGGTACGTGGGAACCGCGATCACAATGCAGACGTGCGTGGGATTCCTACTCACGATCGTGACGATACGCCTTGTTCCGGTTTGGGCGGATCTGTGGGGGTGGGAGCGCGCTTACGTACCGCTTGCAATCGGTCCGGCCCTTGGGATTGTCGCAATGTGGCGACTGCAGCGCTCGACCAGAGCGCACGCGCTGGGTATTCCGCTGGAGCAGTTGACGCGCGGGCCGAACACACACGATCAGTGAACTGGCATCACCTTCGGTTGCCCTCTTTGGAGGCACCTCGTTATTCATCGCCATGCGTCGACGCAGCTCGTCCGATTCCAATGCCCCGAACGGTTCACCGCCTTCGGCACGGCGGTCGCGCTGGCGCCCGTGGTTGCTGCTGCTGGCGTTCAGCGTTGCCTGGAAGGTCGTTGTGCTCACCCTCGGAGCTGCCGTCCCGCGCTGGGTGATTGACGACAGCGTGGATCACATTCCGCTGTCCATGCAGCCGTACGCAAACCAGGCCCGGGCAACTGCGCTGGCGCTCTGGGATGGTCCCATCGAGCGGCGAACGCTCGTCCGCTTGGTCAGGGTCGTGAGCGTCGACAGCGCGCGTAGTCGGGCGGCCGAAGAGTGCGGCGGAAAGAGTGCCCGCGTCCGTGCCTACACGTTCTTCGCCATTCCATACTCCGATGTTCGCACCGTATGCGGCAATGGCATCGTCGAGTATCGCGTGTTCCGACGCTGGAATAGGTGACGGAACGACTCCGGCGTAGCACCGCATGGCGGGCCGCCGGGCTGTTCGCGGCGTGCATTGCTCTCCTCGTGGCTGTCGCCGCCCTGGTGGCCGCCCTATCAGTCTTGACCGGAAATGATCCGTTTCGGGCGCTGGACGCGCTCTGGCGCGGCTCGCTCGGTTCGCGTTACGCGATTCTGTCGGCAACGCTTGTCCGCGCGACGCCGCTCATTCTGACGGGGCTGGCTGTGACGCTGGCATTCACGGCCGGTGTCATGAACATCGGGGCCGAGGGTCAACTGCTCGCGGGGGGCGCTGCTGCAGCAACGGTCGACGCGATTGCCGGCCCGGCCGTGGGACGGCTGTCGGTTCCGCTCGCGTTGCTCGGTGGCGCGCTCGCCGGAGCAGGGTGGGCTTTCTTGCCTGCGTGGTTGCGTCGCCGCTTCGGAGTCCTCGAGGTCATCAGCACGATCATGATGAATTTCGTGGCGCTCTACATGGTTGGGTACCTCGTTCGCGGCCCGCTTCAGGAACCTCTTCGGATCTACCCGCAGAGCCCCGCGATATCGGAGTCCGCGCGCTTGCCGATCATCGTGAGCGGGACTCGATTGCATCTTGGCTTTTTCATCGCGCTCGTGTGTGGGGCGATGCTCTGGTGGGCGCTACGCTCGACGGCTGCCGGGTTCCGCGTGAGACTGCTCGGCGCGAACCCTGACGCCGCGCGCAGCGCCGGTTTGATCGACGTTGGACGAACCGCGATGCGTGCCTTTCTCTTGAGCGGAGCGCTCGCGGGCCTGGCTGGCGCGATCGAGGTGAGCGGCGTGACGTACTCACTCTACGAGAACCTCTCACCCGGCTATGGCTACACGGCCATTGCCGTGGCACTGGTGGGTTCGCTCGATCCCGCACTGACGGTGGGCAGCGGCGTGTTGTTTGGCGCCCTCGAAGCAGGTGCTTCGGCCATGCAGCGCGATGCCGGTGTGCCATCCGTTCTCGCGACGGTCGTCGAGGCGTCGATCATCCTCCTGCTGCTTGGCGTCGCGGCATTGCGCGCCCCCGTGAAGCGTTGGCGTCGAGCTTTCGTGATGCGCCGGACAGCCGACGTCGTGCAGCGAGCGGGCGCTGAAGTACCGTGATCGACCCTGTCGCACCGTTTCTGGACGCGACAGTCCGCACGGCGACGCCACTCGCGCTCGCCGCGTTAGGCGAGACGCTCGTCGAGCGATCGGGAACGATCAATATCGGCCTCGAGGGCACGATCATCGCCGGCGCGTTCGGCGCTGTTGCGGTCGCGACAGCAGCTGGCGTTCCGGGCGCGTTCGCGGCAGCGATCGCCGCAGGGGTCCTGACGGCAGTGTTGCTCGCACTATTCATCGTGGAACTGCGGTCGGATGCCATCGTGACAGGGACGGCGGTGACCCTGCTCGCCCTCGGAACGACAGGGCTGCTGTATCGCGCGATGTTCGGAACGGCGGGCGTCGCGCTGACCATTCCCACAGCTGGTCCCGTCCCGATCCCGCTGCTGTCGGACATTCCGGTGATAGGACGCGCGTTCTTCGCTCAGCCTGTCACCACGTACGTCGTGTACGGAACGGTCCCCGTGCTCGCCTGGTGGCTCTCACACACGCACGCCGGCCTGGCCCTGCGCGCCGTCGGCGAGAATCCTGCGGCGGCCGCGACGGCCGGAATTTCACCGCGACGCGTCCGCTGGTGGGCGCTGTGCTTCGGCGGTGCGTTAGGCGGCCTGAGCGGCGGCTGCCTGGTGGTCGCACAGGTTGGCACGTTCGCCGAAGGGATGTCAGCCGGCCGTGGCTTCATCGCGATTGCCATTGTGGCGCTCGGCCGATGGTCGCCGGTCGGAGTCGCCATTGCCTCCGTCCTCTTTGGCGCAGCCAGTGCCCTACAGTTCGTGTTTCAGTCGCTCGGATGGGCATTGCCCTATCAGCTTTTCCTCGCGCTCCCGTACATCCTGACGTTGCTCGCCCTCGCCAGCGTCGCAGGCCGTCATGCGGCGCCGGCAGCACTTGGGCGGCGTTAGCCCAGTCAGTCTCGTTACCCCACCCCGGGAAGCGGTCTTGCGTCCTAGCCGGAGTGTCAGCGTGTCGACGCGAACACCGCCTAGCATCTGCCGGTGAGCGCCTTCCGCGTCGCAGGTCTCGTCGTTGGTCGCGTCATTCGCTGCTTCTCCGGCCCACGTCCCGCTGCCACCACGAGTACGATCCACGTAGCGGTAGACGACCTGGGGCAGGAGCTCGACGGGTACACGATCCTCGCGCTTTCGGACCTTCACCATTCGCCCGGCCGGGACCTGGCATGGTTGCGTCACGCAGTGGACGCCGCGGAGGCCGCGTCACCCGACATGATCGCGTTGCTCGGCGACTACGGCGAGTCGTTCAAGCGGATGCCCGTGCAGTCGCGGCGCTGGTATCGTGACATCATGCGCGAGATGACGCCTGAGCTCACGCGACTCCGAGCGCGTGATGGTGTCGTTGCCGTTCTCGGCAACCACGACTACTACGCGGGTGCGGCGGCAGTCACGGAATGGCTGACCAGCATGGGCATTGATGTCCTGGTCAATCGCGCCCGGCGTGTGCTGAGATCAGGAAGTGCGTTGCGCGTTGCGGGGCTGGACGACGTGCGCGAGGGACGCGTCGACGCGTATGCTGGATGCGATGTCGCCGAGCAGGTACCTACGATCGTCTTGTCGCACAATCCGGACGGCGTCCTGCGTCTCGACCCGAGCCTGCGCGTCGACGCGGCGCTCGCCGGTCACACACACGGTGGGCAGATCGTCTTCCCGGGAGTAGGCGCACTCGTGACGATGGCGCGCGTCTGTGGTCCCAGGTCCGCAAGCGGATGGGTGAAGAACCCCCGTGTTCCGCTGTACGTGACGCGCGGGCTCGGTGAGCAGCTTCCTCTGCCGCTGAGATTGAACGCTCCTCGAGAGCTCCTCGTCTTGCGATTGCGGCCGGCGATTCAACATCCAGCGTAAGCACTTCCCCATCGTCGTTGCCACTGACCGGCGATTCGCTCGATGAGTGCGTAGGACGACCCGCTCCCGGTATCTCGCGCGATGACGAGGGTTGGGCGACGATCGGTGCCTAACAACACCATGGTGACGAGATCGGTCGTCTCCAGCGTTTCCTCGAGGCCAGTCACGCGCTCGGAGTACTGCGTGTCATATCGGCCCCGCGGTGCGGCACTGTCACGCTCGGCAACGAGAAGAATTCGTTCCTGTCGAGGGTTGGCTTCCTGGTTGACGTTTCGCACGACGATCGCCGCCACCAGTAACCGACCGTTCGGCATGCGCGCGCGCCATGCCTTGTTTACCACGAAGGGCAACCCCCGGAACGCCGCGGATGTGTCACCGGGCAAAGCGGACGCGATGCGTGCGATGTCGGCGGCGAATGTCGCCGAATCGGCCGATGGGAGGCCGGCAATAGAGTCGAGCGCCATCTGTACCGCATGTCCGGCCTCGAATGCGACGTTCCACTCGCTCGTAGCAGCGCTGTCGTTTGCAGCGACATCCAGGCGAGCTGTGGGCCACGTCCGACAGGAATCGGTTCTCACACTTCCTGTCGTGGACGCAACACGCGCGATTCCGACGCGCTTTCCGCCGCTGAACAGATCCAGCCGAATGCCCCGAAGCGGCGTCAAATCAACTCGGGCCGAGTCGAGTGCGGTAGTATCGGTATAGCGAGGCGCGATCACCAACGCCTCAGCCGGCGTGGACCCGACGACAAAGAGGGCAGGGCCAGCCGTGGAATCCCAGGTGGACACTTCGGGTGTCGCCACGACCGTGGTCTCGGGTGGCGGCACTACCGTGACCGCCGTATCCTTTCGCCCCGGAGTCGGGGTGGTCCGTTCGCACGCCGCAACCAGCGCGAGCCCAATCGCAATCGCGATGGGCTCGCTGAGCACGTGTCGCATGAGCCAGAGCAGAAGCCATCGCATACGGCGAAATCTGCACGCTCCGGCGGCACCGTCAATTGAAACGGCACCAACATCTTGCTCCGTGGCTACGTCACTCGACGTATGGGATGGAGCTCGGCGGCCGGCAAGCATTCTGACCGACTGTCTCACTGCTCATCGGGAGCAACCGCTGATGTCCGAAAGAACTTCTGGCACACCAGAGCCAGCCAAGAGGCATGGTAATTCGGGATTCCTGAGCCGACTTGGCCTCAGTCGTCCCGAGCTACGTGCCTGGGCGATGTACGACTGGGCGGTTTCGGCGGTACAGACCACGATCATGGTCGCGGTATTCCCGATCTACTTCGTGGATATCGCAAAAAGCGACCTTCCGGAGAGCCGAGCGACACAGGCGCTCGCGGCGGCCAATACCATCGTGGCGGTCGTACTAGCGGTACTGTCTCCAGTGCTCGGTGCGATGTCCGACTACGTCGCCGCGAAGAAGCGAATGCTCGGCGCCTCCATGCTCGTTGGAGCAGCAGCCGTTGCAGGAATGTTTTTTGTGCAGCGGGGCGACTATCAGCTCGCGCTCGTGTTGTTCGTCATCTCGCTGATCGGTGCGACCGCGAGCACCGTGTTTTACGACGCCCTTTTGCCGCACATCGCCTCGGAAGATGAGATCGACCGCGTGTCGAGTGCCGGCTATGCCGTCGGCTATGTCGGGGGCGGCGTGTTGCTCGCGCTGAACCTCGCGTGGATTCTCAAGCCAGGGTGGTTCGGCTTGCCGAGCGGTTCGGGACTTTCCGACGCTGCCGCGACACTGCCAACGCGTCTGGCCCTGCTTTCGGTCGCGGTGTGGTGGGTGGTGTTCTCCGTGCCGCTGTTTCTCCGCGTGCCTGAGCCACCACGCACGCGCGAGCCGGACGAGACAAACGGCGGCAATGTGTTTCTTGCGTCGTTCGTTCGGCTCGGCGAGACGTTCCGCGCGTTGCGCGCCTATAAGCAGGCCTTCCTGATGCTGCTCGCGTTCATGGTGTACAACGATGGCATCCAGACAATTCAGAAGATGGCGACGGCCTATGGCAAGGAGGAGATCGGCATAGGCAACTCGGTACTCATTTCAGCGATGCTCATCGTGCAGTTCGTCGGGTTTCCGTTCGCGTTCCTGTTTGGAAGCATCGCAGGCCGCATCGGCGCGAAACGCGCGATCTTCATCGGGCTTGTCGTCTACACGGTCATCAGCATTCTCGGGTTCTACATGCGCACCGCCGGGCATTTCATACTGCTCGCGGCGATGGTCGCCACGGTGCAGGGCGGAACGCAGGCGCTCAGCCGGTCGCTCTTCGCGAGCCTCGTTCCCACGCACAAGTCGGGAGAGTTCTTCGGCTTTTACAGCGTGTTCGAAAAGTTTGCGAGCATCTTCGGACCATTGCTCTTCTGGGTCACGATCGCCACGACTGGCAGTAGCCGGAACGCAATCCTTTCCGTCATTCTCTTTTTTGTGATCGGCGCATTGATCCTGAGTCGCGTGAAGGTAACAGAGGGACAGCAGGCGGCCCGGGCAGGTGATGAGGGGTTGATTTCACCTGCCGCTGTGTAGGCCATCCGCCTTTCGCCGCTGCATCGGTCGCGATGATCGCGTATCACATCCTCCGTGGGTTCGGCCGACTGGCACTCCGGTGGTTCTACCGGGACGTGGAAGTGGTAGGCATCGAGCGCCTGCCTGCTACTGGACCCGTGCTGCTGGCGAGCAACCATCCGAATGCGCTTGTCGATGCGCTCGTGATTGGGTGTACGCTGCGCCGGCCTGTCACGCTCACAGCGAAAGCCACGCTTCTGGACAACCCCATCACGCGTCGCGTGCTTCGCGCGGCAGGGGTTGTCCCGCTTCGACGGGCCAGCGATGACGCGCACAACGGCGCCAGCGGAATCCTCGATCCCTCCCGCAATGCCAACGCATTCACCGCCGTGCTCGACGTGCTCGAGCAGGGCGGGATTGTCTTGGTGTTCCCGGAGGGAAAGAGCCACAGCGATCCCGAGCTTGCCCCGTTGAAGACCGGACTGGCGCGCATGGCACTGATGGCTCGTGATGAGCGTCGCCTCACGGTGCCCATCGTCCCCGTGGGGCTTACATTCGAGCGAAAGTGGGAGCCGCGTTCGCGGGTCCTGATGTACGTTGGTAAACCGGTTTCAGCAGACGCAGTGGCGCCTAACGCTGATGCGGCCACAGGTTTGACCAACCGCGTGAATGCCGGACTCCGCGAGGTTACGCTCAACTTCCCGACGCTCGACGACGCACGACGGGTGCTGGCGGTATCGACGACGCTGACCGGGGTGCTCGATGTGTTTCGTCCGCTACGGGCACCCGATCCTCCGCTAGCTGAGAGTGTTCGCGTGGCACAGCGGATCAATGCGATTGCGCCACGGCTGCCGGAGCTCGAACCAACTGTGGCAGTACGTGTACAACGTTTTCTGGAACGCTTCGCAGAGTTCGAGCAGGCAATCCAAGAGAATGCGATTGCTGCAAGCGACGTCCAGATGGACACGGGCGTCGGTGCCGGCACCTGGTTCGTCATCCGCGAGTTATTGATTGGTGCCGTCGCCGGTCCCTTGGCGCTCTGGGGCCGTGCAAACCATTGGTTACCGGTGCGAATCGCACGCTGGCTCGCACTGCGACGAAGCCACACACCTGACGAGCCGGCGATGAATACGATCGTGGCTGGTCTTATCCTCGTGCTCATCTTCTATAGCGCCCAGACCATACTCGTCGGCTGGATGTTTGGTTGGATCACCACGCTGGCTTATGCGATCTCACTCCCGATATCGGCAACGTGGGACTTTCGGTACGCGGATCGGCTTCACCGCGCGGTGGCGCGTGTGCGTACGTACGTTCGATTCCGCCGTGATCGTCGCCTGCACGATCACCTGCTCAGTGAGCTCGCGTGGCTGCGGGCTGATGTGATTGAGCTCGACACGTTGCTCGGTACCTCGTGACCACCCGGTGACGGGGGCGATTTACGAGCGCGCGTGACCGCTTGCCAGGATAAATGGGGGCCTAACGGGGAGGCGGCAGGAACCGGCCAACGAGGTCCCAGTGCCAGGCGTCTCGCCGGAGCCCAGTCCTCGGATCCTTGAGCGGTTTGAACTGGAGACGCTCTACGGGAAGACCAACGTGGCGTCCGTAGGCGAGCAGTTGCTCACGATCCGTCGAGACCAGATGGGCCATTGGATGATCCTTCCAACGGTGCCGGTGAAGCCAGAGCCCGCCATCCATCGCGAAGATCATTCCTTCTCGACGGTGCAGAAATTCCCGGTACGGGGGCGCAACGTCAGCGGTCACGCTCAGCGTGAAGTACCTTCGACGTATTTCTCTACTGACAGGCCAGCAGCCCTTCGGACGTTGCCGGCGCTAGTGGAGGAGCAGACCCGAAAAAAATGGCGCACTCGATGGGCCAAGCCATTGGATGAGTAACCTTCGCCGACCACCCGCCCGCGGTGGCGGTGCCGAAGGTTATCGTCACGCCCGTGGTCACACGAATGTTGAGCGATGGGATATTAGTCGTATACGACGCGTTGTCGTAGAAATACGCTTCCTCCGCTGTGACGAGGTTGCGTAGATCGGCACGGAGCGACGCCGCATTCGCCTTTCCCTTCGTGTTCTGGAATTTGGGAACGGCAATCGCGGCCAGGATGCCGATGATGACAACAACTATGAGCAGCTCGATAAGCGTAAAACCGCGGCGATTGGGCCTTGGCATGGTCATCTCACAGGTAAGTCTTGCTGCGCGTCGGATCGTTGCGCACTGCACTGGGGCGGCTTGCGTAGTACTGGGAGAAGGCAATGCCGGGGCCGCCAGGCGCGCAGGCTTATAAGACGAGCTTCAGCAATAACTTATCGGATCGCTTGCCCGTGGGAGCCGTGTGATTAGGCAGCTCACATCGCGCGGTGTGGCGCACTCTGCAATACCGGCAGATGTGACGCGCATCCCGGTTGCTGAGCTACGACATCGAGTATAGCGGCTCTATCCGAGCTTGGTAGCAAGCCAGCTGTCGCCGATCCCGACATCCACCACGAGCGGTACTGAAAGCTCAGCCGCGTGTTCCATTTCGTGTTTCACGAGCGTCACGAGTTGTTCCTGCTCTTGAGCAGGGAACTCGAACACGAGCTCGTCGTGCACCTGAAGTAGCATTCGGCCCTGCATCCCGCGCTGTCTCAGCGCTGAGTCGATGCGAATCATCGCGATTTTGATCAAGTCGGCAGCCGACCCCTGGATGGGAGAGTTGGCCGCAGTTCGCTCACCGAACGCCCGGATATTGAAATTCCGGTCGCGCAATTCCGGGATGTAGCGGCGGCGATGAAAGATCGTCTCCACAAACCCATGCTCACGCGCATGTTCGACCATTGAGTCCAGGTAGCTGCGAACGCCGCGGAAGCGTTCGAAATACGTGGCGATGAACTCGCGCGCTTCCACGTTGGAGATCTTGAGTTGTCGCGACAGGGCGTGCGCGCCCTGACCGTAGATCGTGGCGAAGTTGATCGTCTTCGCCCGCGCGCGCATGTCCGACGTCACGTCAGTGACCGGAACACTGAAGATGATCGAGGCCGTTTGCCTGTGAATGTCACCACCCGACTTGAACGCGTCGACGAACGCTGGATCGGCGGAGAGGTGTGCGAGCAGGCGCAGCTCGATCTGCGAGTAGTCAGCCGCGAGAAACAGCCATCCCTTTCGTGGGATGAAGCCACGGCGAATGTCGCGGCCAAGTTCTCGGCGAATAGGAATGTTTTGAAGGTTCGGATCGCTCGACGAGAGCCGCCCCGTGGACGCGACGGTCTGGTTGAACGAGGTGTGAAGCCGCTTGTCATCCGAATGAATGAGCGACGGTAGCGTGTCGAGGTACGTGCTTTCTAGCTTCGATAGCTCACGATACTCCATCAAAAGCTCGGGGAGCTTATGTCCTGCTTCGGCGAGTTCCTGTAGCACGCTCGCGTCCGTCGAGGGTCCGGTTGATGTTCGCTTTCGAACCGGAAGCTGCAGCTTGTCGAATAGAATCGTCCGAAGCTGGTTATTCGAATTGATGTTGAACTCGCCGCCCGCCTCGGTATAGATCTCCTGCTCGACACGCTCGCGCTCGCGCTTGAACCGTTCCTTGAGGGACGCGAACCAAGCCAGGTCGATAGACACTCCGGTCCACTCCATATCGGCGAGTACGTGAAGCAGTGGAAGCTCGATGTCGTGAATCAGGCTCGTTAGGCCGTACGCCTCGAGTTGGGGCTCGAAGATCGAACGGAGACGAAAGGCCGTATCGGCCTCCTCACACGCGTAGTCTCGCGCTGTGTCCACTGGGCACGCATCGAACGGAATCTCCGCCTTTCCTTTACCACAGAGGTCTTCGTACGACGTCATCGTGTGGTCGAGGAACTCAAGCGCAAGTACGTCCAGCCCGTGCGATCGCCGTCCCGGGTCCAGCACGTAGCTCGCCAGCATCGTATCGAAGTCAAGGCCGCGCAGTGTTACTCCCGCTCGTCGCAGTACGAGAAGATCGTACTTCGCATTCTGGGCCGTTTTGAGAACGGTCTCGTCCTCGAGTAGCTGGCGCAGTGGTGTCATAGCGGGGCTGTCCAGCGCCGGCAGGTTTCTGACTGGCTGGGTTCCGGAGGCAAGCACACGAGCAGCAATGCTCGTTGGTTGACTCGTCGATGTCTTCTTTGCGGCTCCACGCGACTGTTTGGCAACGCCAGCCTGGCTCGGTGTGGCAATGGCATCGCTTTCATCGCCGCCGCGAACGACTCCATGGTCCTCAGGTGCGTCCGTCGGTGCACGATCGCCTGACGCATCAATGAGCAGCTCGCCTTGAGATGGCTGAGTCGGCTGCCACTCTCGGTGGTTTAACGGCAGGTAGAACGCCTCGCCTTCGGCCAGCGCGATTGCAAGCGAGACCAGACGAGATCGCATGGGATCCGCGTTGGTCGGTACTCCTGGCTCCGCAACAGTTCCGGTATTGATCGCGATGTACCGCGCTTTGCGGACGCGGCTGGCAAGCCGCTCGAGACTCTGAATCGAATCCACCACAGTGTACAAGCGCGGGGCGGTATCTATCGGCGTCGATGCCGGTGCGATGTCCTTGATGAGGGTGGTGAACTCCAGCTCGACACAGAGCTGACGCAGACGTGTCGTATCGACCGGGCGAATTCGGAGCTCGTCCGGTTTCAGTGTGATCGGCAAATTGTCTCGTATTGTTACCAATTCCTTGGACAATCGAGCACGCGCGGCGTGCTCGGCCAATGCTTCGCGTGGGCGTTTTTTCGTGATCTTGTCGACCGATGCGAGGATGGATTCCAGCGCACCAAACTCGGAGACGAGATCGCGCGCGGTCTTGTCACCGATACCGGGGACACCAGGCACGTTATCTGACGAGTCCCCAACGAGCGCTAGATAGTCGATGACGCGATCCGGGGATACACCGAGGCGTTCGCTAGCGTTCTCGACGCTGACCCATTGCTCCTCAACGTTTGCGGGACCACCACGGCCAGGATTCAGCAGCCAGACACCAGGCCTAACGAGCTGTTGAAAGTCCTTATCGCCGGAAACGATTACGACGTTCAGTGCCGTCTGAACCGCTTGGGTTGCCAACGTACCAATGACGTCATCCGCTTCGTATCCCTTAACCGAAAGGACAGGGACCTGAAATGCATCGAGAATCTCGCTGATGCGTTCCATGCCGCGATTGAAGTCCGCCTGCAGTTCTTCTGTGAGCTTTTCTCGCGTGGCTTTGTACGCCGGATACGTCTCGTGCCTGAACGAAAGACCGGAGTCGTGCACCCAACCGATATAGTCCGGCGTGTGATTGGTAATGAGCCGCTGAAGAAAGTTGACGACACCCCAGGCGGCCGAGGTGTTCTCACCCTTGCTCGTCGTGAGCGGGCGCGAGATCATGGCGAAAAACGCGCGGTAGATGAGCGCGTAGCCGTCGATCAGAAAGAGACGCGGAGACGGGGGCGGTGATACGTCAGCCACAAGCGTCGGTATTGGAGTCTGCCTGTTGGGTGTCGAGCTCGGTGCGAGCGCGGTCGCGCAACGTTCGCGGCGCGATGTCGGAAAGTACACTGCCACAACGGGCCGAACGCAGGTGTGAGTGCGCGCTGGTGGTCGCCTGCGTTAGGTACCGAGTGTGAGGTACCTGCAAACACAGGAACGAACCCGCGCCCCTATAAAAACCTCCGCCTGCCGGTGAAGGCAGGCGGAGGCAAACTTGGACGGCCTACGAGTGTCGTGGTGTGCTAGACGCGCGTGACGTTCGTCGCGTGGAGGCCTTTTGCACCCGTCTGGATCTCGAACTCGACTTCCTGACCCTCGGCGAGTGTCTTGAAGCCGTCCATGCTGATCGCGGAGAAGTGGACGAAGACATCCTCTCCACCTTCCTGTTCAATGAAGCCATAGCCCTTCGCGTCATTGAACCACTTCACTTTCCCTCTGGCCATGCAAGCTGCCTCCTACGAGGTGAACCGAGCCCGTGTCGAATGCGCACAGGGCAAACCGACCCCGGTTTGCGGGCACCTATATAGGCGCACCATGCAAATTTGTCAAGAGAACGCTATGTCCCGCAACGAGATACCCTATCGGACCCATCTATATGGCTTGGGAAACATTTGAGTTGAACAGACCGGCTAATGTGACTTACATCACAGCCTTACACGCTCGCTAACGAGCCAGCTCCCGACGCATGAGAGCCTCAAATTCGGATTCACTACCAACCGTCATTCGCCATCGGCCAAAACCTGTCTGATCGACGAAGACCACCTGCAGTCGGTGTCGGCGGTACTCCCAGATCTGAGATCGGCCACGCTGGTTCAGGTCCGTGGTGTTGGGCTCGTAGAACTGATCCGGGGACCCAAGTGCGACAAATACCCGACCGCGGTCCGTTAGCCAACCGGCTCCGCCTTCCTCTCGAAACCGTGTGTTGGCTTGGGCGATCCGACCGAAATAGTCGCGAAGAGCTTCATTCGTCGCAGTTGCTGGGTCTGGATCTGTCTCACGGAGAAATGCCGCCCACGCCCGTGCTCGTCCATCCGGCGGGGCGTCACGAAGGGCTTGGAGTCGCGCGGGTGATCCGAAGTAGCGGAGATAGCTCACCATTTCGGGAAACGTTGCAACTGGCAGGTCCTCACCAAATGTGACGAAGAGCGGCGCTTTCGTCGTATCAGACCCGTGAGGAGTGGCAACCGTCAGCGTTAGGGCACCAACGCCAAGCTGCCTCACGGGAATGTTGACCTGGCCACTGAACAGCGCTCCTCGCCACTGAATCGATGTCGTGTCGGACCACACAGGCGTCGACGCATTCTCGCTGAAAACGGCTGCACGGAGCGGCAGGACCGATCCATTGCCGTAGCCCTCGACGTAAACCGC